>Ga0209980_10000380_pt1 | contig 23773 bp, 23 predicted proteins | sample CR02metaG_FD_183611 | JGI IMG/M metagenome (GOLD analysis project Ga0209980, IMG submission 183611) | Deep subsurface microbial communities from Mariana Trench to uncover new lineages of life (NeLLi) - CR02 metaG (SPAdes) (version 2) | ecosystem: Environmental > Aquatic > Marine > Ocean trench...
CCGACGCCTTCCTCGGGGGTGATCAGAGCCAGTGGCGCACCTTTCTGCTTAAGCTTCGCGCCGCGGAAGGCAAAGGAGATCCCTATGGGGTGTTCGCCCGCTGCCGCCAGCCGGCACGGCTTGGACCCGGAGTGCGTGTACACCGCCATGTTTTGATGGAGCTGGTCCATATACTTCCATGCCTCCTCCTCACCCATCATCTGCAACCACGCGGAGACGGTGAGGAACCCGGTACCCGAGGAGTTCGGATTGGGCATAACGAGGTACCCTTTATAGACCGGCTTGGTCAAGTCCTGCCACGAAGCCGGCTCTGGCAGGTTGTATTTCGTCGCCTCGATGGTGTTGTAGCAGATGACGGCAGCATAGGCGTCTACGCCGACCCAGTGTGGCGGATTGCGAGGATCGCGGAACCTGGGATCGAGTTTGTCTAGCCCCTTCGGGGCGTAGGGCGTTAACAATCCCAGACTATCGGCCACTAACAGGCTCGTCGCCGACGTGCCGTAAAAGAGATCGGCTTTGGGATTGTCCTTCTCCGCCAGTATCTTGGCCGTGATGATTCCGGTCGAATCCCGAACCCATTTGATCGTGATATCCGGGTGCTCCTTGCGGAACGCATCCTGGAGAGGTTTGAGTTCCTCGGCCTCAAGCGCGGTGTAGACCAGAAGCTCGGCCGCAAAGGTACGGTCGACGGCCAAGACAGTGCCCAAAAGGGCGACTGCCGCCACCGACAGCACCTTATGGATCTTGAGTGAAAAAAAGCTTGTTTTCATAGTTAATACCCCTCCGTTAGCAATGTGGTGATGCCTACAACCCCGTCTGGCGGCGTAGGCGCTGCGTATCATAACGCGTTTATTGTGCCCAAACATCCGTTTGCGGTCTTGGACTCCTGATCGGCCCTAATACCTTGATGCTAGGCCTATTTTCCACGACTTTGGTGCCGCCACGACGACAGTGCGATGATAAAACTGTGATCAATAGCGCGGGGCGATCGTGCCCTTGCCCACGCCAGCATCAACCGAATCTGGGCTACTGCCGCTGCTCACCAACGCATGTTGATGTTCTTAACACGGGTGGCCGCAAGTCCTTCGCTATGTTTATCGATGCGGTTTGCTAGCGATTCGAGACAGCGAGCACGTTCTTTGGGTGGCAGTCGACTCCATTCAGGAAAGGCCTTCTTGCCCGCCCGGACGGCACGATCGACGTCCTCCTCGGTGGCGTAGGGAACTTCCCCTAGGCTTTGCGAGTTCGATGGGTTAATCGTCTCAAAAGTCTTGTTACCCGTACTGGATACCCATTCACCACCGATGTAAAGACCCTTGGGTTTGAAATTCATTTCCGGTGCGTTCATAGGTCACGCCGCTAGGTTGGTGGATTCATCGCTAAGGAACAATCGCCGCCCGTAGTACAGTTCGATCTGCCGCCCGCTTAAAGGCTGTGTCGAGTTCATCGAGTCTGAACTTTGAATCAACGATATCCTTAAAGGGAAACCGGTGCCGATTGGTCATTACGAAATCGAGCGCTTGTATCAAATGACGTGGATGGTAATTGTGAATACCACGCATGGTAATCCAGCGATTGACCAATATGTTGGCATCGATGGTCACATCGGCATTGGGATTCACGAGGCCGCCCAGAATATAACGCCCGCCCGTTCGCAACATCTGTAAACCAGTGGGAATAACCTCCGGAACGCCGCAAACTTCTATGATCACATCCGCCCCGTCTGGTGGGCATAAAGCACGCACAGCCGTGACTAATTGTTCTGAATCGACCTCGCTGACATTAAACGTATAATCGGCGCCAAACTTCTTCGCTGTCTCAAGGCGATTGGGGACCGTGTCTAGACCAATGACTAAACGTGCGCCGCGCGCCTTGGCCATTGCACCGCCGTATAGACCCAACAACCCCAATCCTTGGACGACCACAGCGTCACCCATCCCTATGTCGGCTGCCTCAGTGACCGATATCATGGTGGCCACGCCGCAGTTCAGCGGTGTTGCCTCCTCGTCACTCAATTCATCGGGAAGCTTCAGGATACCGGTACCGGGAACGATATAACAGTACTCGGCAAAGCCTCCCAAGAAATGCGGATCGGCATCGACAAGATTGTGACCGTACTTGCGTATGCCATCGCACTTCTGTGGCATATCAAGAATATCGCGGTGGTAGCTATGTCCTTCGAAAAAGTATTCGGTCCAGGTAATACGGTCACCAATATCTAACTTGTCACCGCGCATATCTCTTTCAATACCGGCTCCGATTTGATGCACCACACCGACGATCTCATGACCGAGAATACTGGGGCAGGGATTGGGACGCCTGCCCTCGTACGAATGGATGTCCGATCGACAAATCGTAGACATCGTGACTCGCACCAGTACTTCACCCGGCCCGGTGTCGCGCAACGGGTACTCCTTAATCACAAAAGGTGTGTTTGGCGCCTCGTAGATAGCGGCTTTCGCTTTAAGGGTCATATCGTCCCGTTAATCGTGAAATTGAAAATTTCATGACTCTTGACGGTTCGGCTGGCAGCCCTGGATTGGTATTCATCGTTCACAGGTTCAGAAACAATGAAAGGCACCCTGCGCTCCGACACGCCGCCGTGGGTGCGCAAACGGTGGCCCTTTAATCCCTCCAAATCATGGGCAGCTTCGGTACTTCCGATACATGCACCGGCCTCGCTGATCACCACTACATCGCCTTCGCGATCGGGTGGCAACTCGAACTCAGTAGCGGCGGCCGCCTTATCATATGCGGACTCTACCCCCGGCAACTGTTCGACAAAACGCAGCACACCCTCGGGGGTTGCGCCTTCGTTGCAATAGACCCTAACGAAACCGCCTAACGCACCGTGATGTGCAACGAAGGGATCGGTGATCGGACAGATCACGGTGGTCGAGTCTCTGCCGAACTCCCGGTCGAGCAAGTCCTGAAGCCAAATGACGTTCGGCGAACCATCCTCCTTAGCCTTGTCGTTCATGCCGTGGTCGGCAATTAGACCGACGGTTGCACCAAGTTCAACCAAGCGACCAAATGCATCGTCTAGATTTTTGTAAAAGTCATTCGCCGCTGCTTCACCAGGCGCATACTTGTGTTGAACAAAATCGGTGAGTGACAGATAGAGGATGTCCGGTCTGCGCTGTTCGAGTAGCTGAATACCGGCCTCGAGCACAAACAAAGACAACTCGGCCGAGTACATATCCGGTTGCGGCATACCTGTTAGATCAAGTGCGTTCGCTATGCCGTTTTCTTCCAGCGTACAGCGGTCCGCATATTGGGCCGAAAAACTGATATTCCCAGCGCTGATATCGACGCCTTTCTGTAGCTGCAGACGCAATTTGTCTTTTGATGTAATCGAAACGATCTTCGCGCCGCGTTTGGCAAACTCTGCGAGCACGGTACTTGAGCGCAATAGCTCAGGACCAGTCATCACCACCGCCTGCCGGGTCTCTGGTTCAAGGTAAAAATTACCGGAAATGCCGTGCACGGCAGGCTCTGCACCGGTAACAATAGACATGTTGTTGGGGCAGGTAAAACTCGGCATCGTGCCGTCGGCGATGGTGTAGAATCCCGTTTTCATAAATTTCTCTATGTTGGGGATGATGCCGTCTTTAATGCCTTGTTCTATGTACGCTGGATCACTACCGTCGATGCAGACAACGACCACGGGCTTCGAAGGCCACTGGTAGGTAGTCCCATTGAGTGTTACATCTTGGTTCTTCAGTGTGCTGGACACTTTATGCTCCTTTTTTTGGTGACTTCGACGCAGGGTCGTCTGCCTGAATGACGGTGGTAAGACTGAGCAAGGCATCCAAACTCGTGATGACCGGGACAGTGGTATCGATCTGGGGCCAGTTGCGAGTCACCGAATGGTGCTTGAGCCACACCGGCTGGATACCAACGTCGCGCGCACCGCCGATGTCGATGCGATAGTCGTCACCGACGTAGACGGCGGCACGTGGTGCAATGCCGAGCTTTTCTAGGCAGAGTCGAAACGGTTGTGGGTCGGGTTTTGCATTGATGCCGTTCTCGCCAGAAACGATGATGACCTCGAAGATCTGTGTGAGCTTCGGAAATTCCCGCAACCGATGCCCTTCACTCTCGGCCTCTCCTTGGGTGTTGGAGATCAGCGCCAGGCGATAGTCGTGCTGGAGCTCCTCGAGTACACGAATCGTTTCCGAAAATGGTGTCGTTAGGCGGTTGACCGTCTGCCAGTACCCGCGCTCCCAGGTGGCGAGGCGCCCCATGTCGGGCTCTTGATCAAAGTCGCCGTATACCGTCCGCCAAATTTCGACGCGCGAGAATCGCGACTGATCTTGGTGCGCTTTGCGCGTTCGGCGATATCGGTCGATGAATTCATCCCAGGCACAGCCGCTGAGCTCGGCAAAGATCTTCTGCTGGGCGTCGCGCTCGGCGGTACGAAAACCTTCGGAAGAATCCACCAACGTTTGCCCGAAATCGAACAGGATGGCTTCGATCATTTAGCCACCCGATTTCGGTTTAATCCTTTCCGTACTGGTTCAGATAATTGCCGAACAGTTCCTCGTCTGATGAGATGTACTCGGGAACCGGCAGCGACAACCACGTGTAGTTCAAGAAATGTCGCCAGTCGATATTATCGCTGCTCATGTTGCCGGCCCAACTGCCACACCCCAAGGTATCGGTGGTCGGCTGGCCATTAAACCAACTACCGCTGTTAGCGGCCGCATGCGGCATGTTGCAATTCACACGACCCACCTTTGTCTTCAGTGCGAGCTCGACACGACGCTCGTCTTTCTCACTGTGCAGTGAGGCCGAATGACCCATACCCGAAAACGCCAGAATCCTATCGAGACGATCGCACATCTCGGAAAAGTCATCCCACTTCCATACCGTGAGGGTAGGTGAAATCTTCTCACCGGAAAACCGATCTTCGGGACCGATCTTCTCGCCGATGACCATTAAGAAGCGAGTGCCTTCGGGGACATGCAGACCCGCTTTCTCGGCGATCCAGGTCGCGGGCTTGCCCACCAGGTCGCGGTTTAGATGCTTGCCGTCGGGCCAGTAGTACGCCCGTAGCTTTTCACGCTCTTCGGTCGAGCATAGGTACCCACCCTGATCCTTGAGTGCCTCGAGCATTTCCTCGTATACGCTCGTTTCAATCGCAACAGCATTCTCGGACGAGCACGACGCGGAATTGTTAGCGCATTTGGACTTAACGATCTTCTCGGCTGTAGTCTTGAGGTCGGCGGTGCTATCGATAATTGAAACAACATTGCCTGCGCCCACAGTGTGGCAGGGCGTGCCAGCTTCATAGACCACCCTGATTAAGGCGGCGCCACCAGTGGCCACCGCGAAGTCGCAACGTTCCATCAACTCTTTGGTCTTTTCATGACTGGGCTGCTTAATGCATAACACCAAGTCTTCCGGCGCGCCCACCGTTCGCAGTGCCTTACGGATATGTTCCACCGTAAGCGCCGAGCTACCAGGCGTACGCGGGTGTGGTGAGACGATCATGGCATTGCGTGTTTTTAATAGCGCAAGCCCAATGCAGCAAACCGTGGATTCTGGGTTAGTGCACGGTACCACGTTGGCGACCACGCCATAGGGCTTGGCATATTTGCGAATGCCCGTCTCTTTATTCTCCTCCACCAAATCACAAGTTCTAGCACCGAGCTGGTCGCGCAGGGTGCCGCGCGTCTTGTTCTGCACTTTGTGAAACTTGTCCTCGAACACGCCAATCCCCGATTCGTCGACCGCCAACCGCGCTAGCTTCTCCGCCGTCTCAGGTTTGGAAATCTCCCAGCCGACCGCTTGACACACCATATCCACTTTTTCCTGTGGCCAGTTTTGGTACTCCTCGAATGCCTTGCGCGCTCGCTCATACAACTCTTTTATGTTGTCAACTTGCAAACCCGGGGTGGTCACTGTCTGTTGCATCGCTCTTCCTCTTTACACGTTCCTGTGAACTGATGGTTACAACAACCAAGTCCGCTAGATCTTCTTGCCCAGCGTTTTTATACCCGTTTTCTTACTGGGGTCGTGGATTTCTTCGACAATCGCGAAACCGCTACCATGAAGTTTTTTGCGTTCCTCGAAGGCGGCCTTCCACTCATCAGGGGTGCGAGTCTTGGCCGGCTTGGCTACTTTATCGCGATCCGCTAGCGGCGGCACCGGGCGATCGCCTGGCCCATCGTACAGTTCCTTGGGCGTCAACGTCTCCCCCAGCCTGGTATGGCCCTCGCGCTCTACTTCCTCTATATAGTGGGCGCCGGCACCGAAGGATCGAGTAACGGCGATGATCGCCCACGTGGCCTCGGGCGTAAAACCGAGGTCCATCATGGCGGCGCCGGTTGCACCTAATAAGTCGAGATCAACCGGACGGCTGCTTTCGCGCTGTGCGGCTTTGACGATTTCCTTCGTGAAAGCGATATATTTGCCGGCCACCCCCAGCTTCTCAGCCCGCGCGAAAACACGCTTGGCAGCAGGATCCTTAAGCATCAAGTCCGACACGCCCAGGGCGGGATCACCGAGCTTACTCGCGACCAACTCTTGGGCTGCCGCTTGCATGCCCTTGCCTTCCGACTCGGCTTTCTGCAGCGCTTCTAACAACATGTTACCGAACGCCGAGTACGCACCATAGGCATGCCCGAATGCCAATATCGACGCACCGCAGGCCTGGGTCAGGAACGTCTTGGAACGTGCAGTCATGCGCGACATCGCGGCGGGCATCGAAAGACCATCTTCCAACGAGAGAATCAGTATGTAATTGAGCATTTGATCCTCTGCCACGGTGGGAATCCGCGCCTGGAAGTTGATGAACATGATATCAGTGATGCCATACCCCTGCTCCATCAACTCGGTTGTGTCATAACCACGCGTGACTATCCGATGCGCGTTCTTGTACGCTACCTCCGAGACCCACTGAAAAGGCGCACGCGAACTGTCCAAAGGTACGGTGCCGTATTCGCGCTTGTCGTATTCATAAGGCAATCCCGGATTGTCGAGGTTGCCAATGACTCGTTTCTTGTCCATTAAATCACCCACTTCTTGTATTCACCGGATTTCTTCTGCGCCTCGGCATATTCCTGACGCTCTTCTTGGGAGGGTACTTCGCGGTCATTCGGACCTACATACTTGATCATTGACAGATCGAGCATCTGCACCATGGGCTCACTCTTGGAAGCGGCCCAAGCACGACTTTTCTTCATGGAAAATATTGCATGCGTGGCACAGCTATACGCTCGCGACACGCTACCGATGCACCAAGCTGCATTGGGGGCAAACCCGAGGTCCGATAACGCCGCATTGCCGGCGCCGACGACATTTACCCCGACGTAAGACTTGCCTTCGCGTTTTCGACGTGCATGAAAGTGTTTCTCGACCGCCCGTTGGAACTCATGGTACGCGCCATTGGACCCGAGTTCCTCTTGCTTTAAATGAATCGGTTCCGCCCGTGGATCACCGTCGCTATGTTGCGGTTGACCCATACCCATCACCGGCATACCGGCATCCATATACTCATCCACAAGGATCTTGGCCGCCTCATCCAGCGTTTTACCTTCCTTGTGTGCACGCTCGATATATTTGTTCATCATGTAGCCGTGGGCCGCACCCGGTCCGTGGACACCACCAAACGTCATCACGCCGGCGGCAACAGCGGTAGGTAAATTGGGTCGACCTGCGGTCACCGCGAGAGCCGAGGCGGCCGAGGGAGACATGGAATGCTCGAGAAAACTGCCCATTTCGTATCTCAGCATCTTCTCTTCCGCCTCGGTGGGTATGCGGCCCTGAAACAGCACGAACAGGGCATCACAAAAGGAATATCCTTCCTCGGCAAGTTCGCTTAGATCGTAACCCCGCAGGACTGTCTTTTCCTCCGTCTTGTAGGCGATGGAGGTTTTCTTGCTAAGCATGGGTTCTCTACTCATTCATGGCTCTCCTAGACCAAGGCAAACAGGGCCGCTAATATGCCTTCAAGGCGTATATACGTCAAATCTATATCTTCTATAATTGACATAGATTTCATCAATTAATGTCTTACGCCCCAGCGCTCCCAACAAGCCGCGATTACGCCCGTCAATTAGCATTGGTCGAATAGCCAAAACCGAATAACGAGGCCAGTGCTACACAATGGCGCTTGCAGGGGAACAGTAAAGGGATTAAGTTGTCGTAAGGGCGCAGCTACTGCCGACCCGCTAATAACTATATGCTGTAACACACACCATCGGAGGAGAACGCCTATGCGTAGTGTAATTACTTCCCCATTGCAGCTCGTTTACGTGGCTGTCCTGACGCTATTTGCGATGAGTTCGACGGCCAATGCTGCTTGCATGAATCGGGGCGATCTGGATAGCCGCTATTGTGATGAGAATCGTGACCTCGTGGCTGATACGCCAAAAGATTCGAGTCAATGGCTTGACCCCGATACGCTGATTTTTTCCTATACGCCGGTTGAAGATCCGTCGGTCTATGAAAACGTCTTTACAGAGTTCATGACCTACTTGTCGAAACAAACCGGCAAGCGTGTTAAATGGTATGGCGCCGAGTCTTATGCGGCGCAGGTCGAGGCCATGCGCTCGGGCCGACTACACGTCGCCGGCATCTCGACCGGACCGACCGTGTTTGGGGTCAACCTTGCGGGTTACGTCCCGTTTTCGATCATGTGCAAAGGTGATGGTACTTTCGGTTACAAGTTGCAGTTGATTACTCACCGTGACACCGATATTCGGAAGATCTCGGACCTGAAGGGCCGCAAGGTCGCGCATGTGACGCCGTCATCAAACTCGGGTAACCAGGCACCGCGCGCGCTATTCAAGAATATGGGCGTGGTACCCGATGAAGACTATAAGGTCATCTATTCGGGTAAGCACGACAATTCGATCATGGGGGTTGCCAACAAAGACTACGATGCGGCACCAATTGCCTCCAGCGTGCTAGACCGTATGATCGCCAAAGGTATAGTCAAGCGCTCAGATTTGCGCATCATCTGGGAATCGCAACCGTTTCCAACAACTTCGTACGGGTTTGCGCACAACTTGCACCCCAATCTACAAGCAGCGGTACGCAAAGCATTTCTGACCTTTGATTGGAGCGGCACTGGCCTTGAAGAAGAATTCGGCAAACAAGCCGATCAATTCTGCCCGATTACGTTTAAGAGTGAGTGGAACCCGATAAGACTGATCCAAAAAGAAAACGGCGTCATCTACAACCAAGACGCCCTCAAAGGCTTAAAGCTTAAGAAGAAGAAAAAGAGTAGCGGTTAGTATTGATACCTAAACCCCCGCCGCATCGCCTGCGGCGGGGGTTTACCGTACTATCCCCTCCATGCTTTCTATCACCGATCTCTCCAAAGTTTACAAGACCGGTACGCGCGCACTCGATGGCGTCAGCCTGACGGTCGACAAGCCCCAGGTGGTGGCAATAATCGGTTCTTCAGGTGCCGGTAAGAGCACGCTGATTCGTTGCATCAACCGCCTTGTCGAGCCTACCGCAGGGCAAATCTGCCTCAATGACCTCGATGTCACCACCTTGTCGCGGCGCGAGCTCAGGAAGGCGCGACGCCGCATGGGCATGATCTTTCAGGAGTACAACCTGGTCGAGCGGCTGACGGTAATGGAGAACCTGCTCTCGGGCCGCCTCGGTTACGTCAGTCTCTGGCAGGCGTATCGAAGAAACTACCCACCGCATGACATCGCCGCCGCATTCGAGCTGCTTGACCGTGTCGGGCTCAACGGTTACCAGGACACCCGTGCCGATGAGCTCTCAGGCGGCCAACGACAACGTGTCGGTATCGCGCGTGCACTGATGCAACAACCTGATCTGCTGCTGGTCGATGAGCCGACGGCCAGCCTCGACCCCAAGACCTCGCGTCAAATCATGCGCCTGCTTTGCGAGCTGGCGCAGGAACGGGGCACGCCCGCACTGGTCAACATCCACGACGTTGGCCTCGCGCAGGACTTCTCTGACCGCATCATCGGTCTGAGTGGCGCCAAGATTGTGTTCGACGGCCACCCGAGCGAGCTCGATGCTAATGCACTGACCGCCATCTATGGCGAAGAAGATTGGAGTGCCACCATCCGAAAGGTCGAGGACGAAGACACGAAGCGCGAGAACGATATGAAGACATTTGAGCAAGAGGGGGCCGCGGGATGAGCGCTCGCGCCACGCCGACGACTTGGAAACCCCCCAGGCTTATCGCCCACCCCTACTACCGCCACGGCTTCACGATTCTGGCCATCGCCTACCTCATCTGGTCGGTCGGATCCCTGGATATAGACTGGACCCGCGCGAGCCACGGGCTACCGCGAGCGGCGGACATGTTCGCCCGCATGGTCCCACCGGATTTCGGCCGCTGGCAGTTGCTGGTCAAGGGCATGATCGAAAGCGTGCAGATGGCGCTCGCCGCGAGCCTGTTCGGGATGATGCTGGCAATCCCGCTCGGTCTGTGCGCGGCGCGCAATCTTGCGCCGTTGCCGGTCTACCTGGTGGGAAGGGCCCTTCTCGCCATCACCCGCACCTTCCATGAGGTCATCATTGCCATCTTCTTTGTGAAGATTTTCGGCTTCGGTCCGCTTGCGGGCATACTGACTCTGGTCGTCGCCAGCATGAGCTTTATCGGCAAGATGCTGGCGGAAGATATCGAGAACCTACCCCCCGGCCAGATGGAAGCGGTCCGGGCGACGGGTGCCAGCTTTCCCAAGATGCTGCTCTATGCGATACAGCCGCAGATCCTGCCGCGTTATCTGGGTGTGTCGATCTACCGCCTCGACGCCAATATCCGGCACTCGACGGTGGTCGGCATCGTCGGCGCCGGCGGCATCGGCCAGGTGCTCGCTGCATCGTTCTCACGTTATGACTACGATTTCAGCCTCGCCATCTTGATAACGATCGTAGCGCTCGTGTTTCTCGGCGAGTTCTTCAGCCACTGGGTGCGTGCGCGCCTGCGATGACCTAGCGGGTTGCGCCGGAGCACACCGAGATGACCGTCCAAGAGCACGCCCAAAAGTACCCCGAAGTCTGGCGCCGTTTTAGCCCGAAAGAAACACTCATTCGCTATATATGGTACCTCGGCATCGTCCTGGTGGCGGTATGGGCGCTCAGCGATCTCGACATCACGTGGTTCTACTTTCTAGACGCCCATGTGCAGGCAGCCGACCTGCTCGAGCGCATGATCCCACCGTACTGGCCGTTCTTCGAGGACGTGGCGGGCCCGCTGATCGAGACCATCAATATCGCTACCCTCGGCACAGTGGTTACCGTAATTATCGCGCTGCCGCTCGCCATCCTCTCGGCAAGGAACACGACGCCGAACGCGCTTACCTGGTTCATCGGCCGCTTGATCCTGGTGACGTCACGCTCCGTCAACACCATCGTCTGGGCCCTGATATTCGTCGCCATATTCGGGCCCGGGCCCATGGCCGGTGTTTGGTCGATTGCGGCTCGCTCCATCGGCTTCGTCGGCAAGTTGATCGCCGAGGCGATCGAGGAGATCGACACCGGCACGGTGGAAGCGATCGAGGCTACCGGCGCATCGCGCTTGCAGGTGCTGGTGGTCGGCGTGATACCCCAGGTGTTACCCGTGATATTCGGCACTATTATCTACCGCTGGGATATCAACATCCGCGAGTCTACGGTCCTCGGTTTTGTCGGCGCGGGTGGCATCGGCATCATGCTGTACTCCTCGATCAACCAGTTTGCTTGGCACGAAGTCTCGGTGATGCTCATCGCTATTTTTGGTGTGGTGCTCGTCAGCGAATTCGTGTCAGCAACGGTAAGAAACCGGATTACTTAGATTCAGTAGCGAGTAGCAAGGAATATGGAACGAGTAGCAAGTACCAAGTAGTTAAGTAGCAAGGGAAAAGAGGAAAACCGTTCTGACCCGACTCTTGCTACCCAAACCTTGCTACTCGCTTCATAGTTAATGCTACTTGCCACTTGCGACTCGCGGTTGTAGGAGTACGTCAACCACCTCCGCAAACCCCGCCCCACACTGGGCGTCTGTCACATAGGCCGGTTTTGTCTTTAACCGATCGGCGAATTCCCGGATATTGGCCACGCCGATAGCATTAGGGAAGTAGTCAAACATCGGTGCATCGTTGGGCGAATCACCGACAAATACGTAGCTAGCCTTGTCTGTGTCGAGATCGATTCCGAAACACTCGCGCGCCATCATGCACGTCATCTTTAACTTATCGTAATCGCCAAACCATCCATTGACATGAATGGAACTCACCTTGGCAATTGCGCCCGCTTGCTCGAACAATGAAACGATATGCGCGACCACTGACGGTGGAAGCGGTGGGACATCTTCGCAATAGTCGATGGCAAGATCCGATTCTCGATACGCTTGGTCGGCGCTAACGGCAGCACCCGGCACCTGCGAAAGGATGGTGTCGCACAGATCGTCCAGCCGTTGGCGGTTCGCCACCCGTTCATCTTTATCAAGTACAAATCGACGGTGCATCTTGTGTTGAGTATGATCGTAGCGAAAGTAGAACGCGCCGTTTTCACCGACCACAGCATCGGCCGGCCACATGCGCGCAATATGATCACACCAACCGGCCGGTCGGCCGGTGATGAGAACCGTCAATACACCTGCATCCCTCAGTCGTTCCAGGGCTGAGTAAGCCTGCGCCGTCAGTCGTCCGTTCGTAGTCAGGGTATTGTCGATGTCGACAAATACCCCACGAATGTCGCGACGCACGGCGGGTGAAAGCTCTGCCAGTGGCTTCATTTCCAGTATCTCTGTGAGAAGAGGTTAAACATCGAGTTCAATGGTATAACAACCCCCTCATACGTTCACGGGGACAAATTAACTAACTTAGATTCTTCGCGATGCCAGGAACGGAGAAAGAAACCTTTGACTTGCTGATTGTTGGCGGTGGCATCAATGGTGTCGGTATCGCGCGCGATGCGGCTGGGCGCGGTCTAAAGGTAGCCCTGTGCGAGCAGGCCGACTTAGGGGGCGCCACTTCATCGGCCAGCAGCAAGCTAATCCATGGCGGACTGCGCTACCTCGAACACTATGAGTTTAGTCTGGTACGGGAGTCGTTGGCCGAACGCGAGGTGTTACTACGTATCGCACCACACCTGGTCCGGCCGCTGCGGTTTGTGCTGCCACACGCAGCCGAATTGCGCCCAGCGTGGATGATCCGTATAGGCTTGTTTCTCTATGACCACCTGACGCGACGCCTGAGTTTGCCGGGCTCATACGGCGTAGATCTGCGCAATGACAAACTTGGGGCCGGCCTCAAGCCAGAGTTTCGCAAGGGCTTTGTCTACTCAGATTGCACCACCGATGATGCCAGACTCGTCATCGCCAACGCACGTGGGGCCGCCGATGCCGGCGCCAAAATTATGGTACGTACCGCGGGCACCGGGGCTGAAGTGACTGGCGATACATGGCGCGTTGCACTCGAAAATCGGGTGACCGGCGAGCGCCACCACGCTCACGCCCGCGTATTGATCAATGCCGCAGGACCCTGGGTAACCAGGGTGCGACAATCCACCCAGGGGCTACCGCCGGGAAAAGTCATCCGACTCGTTAAAGGTAGTCACATTGTTGTACCGCGACTCCACGATGAGGCACACGCGTATATCTTGCAAAACGACGATAGACGCCAAGTCTTCGTGATCCCGTATGAACGTGGGCTTTCGCTGATCGGCACCACCGAGGCACCGGTTGAAGACGACCCCAGCCAGAAGGTCGGCATTTCTGACGATGAAATCAGCTACCTTTGTCGCGCCACTGCACGCTATATGAAGAATGCCGCCAAACCCGAGGACGTTGTGTGGAGCTATGCCGGTCTTCGACCATTAGTCGATGATAAGACTACCGACCCATCGGCAATCACACGTGACTACATCCTGGACCTAGATACGGTAGGCAACAGGGTTCCAGTTCTTACGATCTATGGCGGAAAGATCACGACCTACCGACATCTGGCGGAAGAGGTACTGGCCAAACTCAGGCCATTCTTACCGCACATGGGTGCAACCTGGACCGATACTGCCACCCTTCCCGGCGGTGATGTTCCAAACGGTGATATGAATACCCTGGCTGATGAACTACGCCACAGCTATCCCAAGCTACCAGGGAGCTTACTCAATGATCTCGCTCACCGTTACGGTACGCTAAGCCGAGAACTCCTCGGTGACACTCGTGAGGTCGAGGTGCTTGGGAAACACTTCGGCGCCGGGCTTTATGCCCGGGAGGTCGACTATCTAATCGAGCAAGAGTGGGCACAAACCGCCGACGACATACTATGGCGACGAACCAAGGCCGGCGTGCATATGACTAGCGAGCAACGCGCACAAGTTCAGGGCTATATGGCTTCGCAACCTACGGTTGCCCGAACCAATCGCAATTAGTGCATTGCGTCATTCGAATAGATCGGTGATGCGATAGTAAGGGTCAAGAAAACGCAGGAACCAGGGATGCCCACGGTACAAGGGAATGGCCGCGAATTTCGTCTCATCAAACGCCGTTTTCCCTTCCGGTGACCCAAGTATTTTTTGGGCCGTCTTATAACCAAGATACGGCGCCATCGCCACACCCGAACCGCAGTAACCCATCGCAAAATGGATGCCGTCGTTGACACCAATGTGTGCCAAATGGTCCCTAGAGAAGGCAACGAAGCCAGTCCACGAATGACTGATTCTCACGTTGGCGAGCTGTGGAAATAACTTGACCATTATGTCATACAGGCGCTTGGCGCTCTTACGCGTATCCATGGGTAGCAACGACGCCCGTCCGCCAAACAACATACGACGACCATCGGGAGAGATTCGGTAATAGCAATGCAAGCGACGGGTCTCAACAATCATGCGGCCATTTGGTATCAATTCGTTGATGGTCTCGGCAGAAAGTGGCTCGGTAGCAATAATAAAACTCGGTACCGGTACTACTCGACGCCTCAGCTGCGGTGTAACCGTACCGGTATAACCGTTAGTAGCGGCAATTACATTTCCTACCGTCAACGGCGTGCGATCGGTAATCACTGAAAAACCGCCGTTAATGCGCTCGATTGTAGTCACCGGCGTGCGCCCGATGACCGTGGCGCCAGCGGCCACGACCCGATCGAGAAGACCTTTATGGAATAGCGCCGGATGTAGCGTGCCGTGTTGATGATAGACACAGCCCCCGTGATAGACATCGGTAGCAACCTCGCGGTGTTGCTCGGCCCTAGGCACCATGTCGACTTCGACCCCAAGCTCCTTGCGCAGGAAATCGGCTTCACGCCCCAGGCTGTCATAGTGCTTGACATTAAACGCGGCGCGGAATCTTCCCGTCTGAGAAAAGTGACAATTAATGTCTTCCCGTCGAATAAGATCGACGGTATACGCAAGTGAGGCCAAACCCTCTTTAATAATCGCCACCGCAGTGGCGTGGCCATAACGTGCAGACATAGCCGCGAAACTCACCTTGTGGCCGCTACCTAACATGCCACCATTACGACTACTGGCGCCCTCACCAGGATCACCGGCCTCGAGCACGACCACACTGCGGCCCGCACGCGCCAGAGTCAGGGCAGCCGAAAGCCCGGTATAGCCAGCACCGATGATGGCGACATCGGCGGCACTGGGTACATCCCTAACGATCGTAGCCGCCGGCGGTGCCGCTTCCCACCACCAAGGGTCAAACGACGGTTGCGGCGAAAAAATCGATGCCTTCATGCTTGATAATCAACGCGCTTTTAAGCCTTGCTGTCGCTGGTTGCTATTGCACCACAATTCAGACTCTCTAGGAAAAGCGATTTAGGCTAGAATCTCTGGCTCAACATCGCCAGGAAAACCAATGAGCGCAACCCAAAAAACCATCTCTCCCGTCGATAGCAGTGTTTACGCCGAGCGTCCTTATGCATCGGCTAAAGAGATAGCTACTGCACTTGCCAAAGCGGCTGCGGCGCAAACGGCTTGGAGAAATGTACCCATCGCCGAGCGTGCCCAGTACTGTACGCGATTCACCGACGCCTTCGTCGCTAAAACCGATGAAATCGCCCCCGAGCTGACTTGGCAAATGGGCCGACCGGTTAGTGCGGTCCCTGGCGAGGTGCGTGGTTTCGAAGAACGTGCGCGCCACATGATCGATATCGCGCCAACGGCGCTTGCCGATGTGCAAACCGAGCCAAAGGCAGGCTTTACACGCTTTATTCGGCGCGAACCACTTGGCGTGGTATTAACGGTTGCTGCCTGGAACTATCCCTATCTGATCGCCGTCAACAGTGTGGTACCGGCAATCATGGCCGGCAATGCAGTCATATTGAAACACTCTTCGCAAACACCGCTTTGTGGTGAGCGCTTCGCGCAATGCTTTAAAGAAGCAGACCTCCCGGAAGGCGTGTTCCAAGTATTGCACCTGGATCACGCCAGCACTGAACAAACCATTAAAGATCCGCGTATAGATTTCGTTGCCTTTACGGGATCGGTCGGTGGTGGCCATAGCATCCAGCGGGCGGCATCGTCACGTTTTGTCGGCACCGGTCTTGAGCTTGGCGGCAAAGACCCAGCCTATGTGCGACCCGACGTAAACCTTGCACACGCCATCGAGAACACGGTCGACGGCACATTCTTTAACTCTGGCCAGTCGTGTTGTGCCACCGAGAGAATCTACGTTCATGAAAAGGTCTACGATTCCTTCGTCGAGGGTTTTGTCGATCTGACGAAGCAATACCGTTTAGGCAATCCACTGGAGCCGGAGACTAATCTTGGGCCCTTGGTGCGTACGTCGGCGGCTGACTTTGTACGTAAGCAGAGCGACGAGGCGGTTGCCGCCGGCGCGCGGGCACTGATCGATAGCAGTCTTTTCCCAGCCAATAAGCCGGGCACACCCTATCTCGCGCCACAGGTCTTGGTCGACGTCGACCATAACATGCGAGTCATGACCGAAGAGAGTTTTGGGCCGGTCGTCGGTATCATGAAGGTACACTCTGATAAGGAGGCGATAGACCTTATGAACGACAGTAGCTATGGCCTTACCGCATCGATCTGGACCGAAGATGAACAAGCCGCCATCGACATCGGTGATCGTGTTAACACCGGCACATGGTTCATGAATCGCGCCGACTACCTCGACCCGGCGTTGGCGTGGGTGGGCGTCAAAGATTCCGGCCGGGGTTGTACCCTGTCATCGGTCGGTTACGAACATCTCACCCGACCTAAATCCTTTCATCTACGAACGGCGACTTAAAATGAACGATAAACCTGAACTCAAGGGTAATTGGAACTTTCCCACCGCGGTGCGATTCGGTGTCGGCCGCATCGCTGAACTCGGCGACGCCTGCCGTGAACTCGGCATCACGAAACCGCTTGTCGTCACCGACCCGGGACTCGCGCGCCTGCCGATGGTGCCGGAAGCGATCGCCAGCAATCAAGCACAAGGCATCAGCACCGGCCTGTTCAGCGATGTGAAATCCAACCCTATCGGCCGCAATGTAGACGATGGCCTGAAACATTATCGCGATGGCGGTCATGATGGGGTGATTGCGTTCGGCGGCGGCAGTGCACTCGATACCGGCAAGGCGATCGCATTGATGGCCGGTCAACAGAAACCGATGTGGGATTTTGAAGATGTCGGCGATAACTGGAAGGCGGCGGAGACCGATGGTATCGCCCCGATTATTGCCATACCGACTACTGCCGGCACTGGCTCAGAGGTCGGTCGTGCGTCGGTGATCCTCAACGAAGAGACGGCGACAAAAATGGTGATCTTTCATCCGAGAATGTTGCCTTCAATCGTCATCGAAGACCCAGCCTTAACGGTGGGGCTGCCACCGGCAATTACCGCCGCTACCGGTATGGATGCCTTGGCCCATTGTCTCGAAGCCTATTGCGCTCCGTCGTTTCATCCTATGGCCGACGGCATCGCAGTAGAGGGTATGCGTTTGATCAAGAACTGGTTGCCGACCGCAGTTCGCGAAGGTAATAACCTTGAGGCCCGGGCCAATATGATGGTGGCAGCCAGCATGGGCGCCACCGCGTTTCAGAAGGGACTGGGTGCAATCCACTCACTTTCTCATCCCGTTGGCGCTCATTACGATACTCATCATGGACTTACCAACGCCGTGGTCATGCCCTACGTGCTTGCCTTCAATCGCGAGGCCATAGAGGAGCAGTTGGTACGGTTGGCCGCATGGTTAGGTCTGACTAACCCGTCGTTTGAAGCGGTGATGGATTGGGTGTTACAACTACGCAAGGAAATCGAGATCCCGCATACTCTGAGCGAACTAGGTGTCGGTAAAGATAGGCTCGACGAACTATCGGAGATGGCGGCGGTTGACCCGACCGCCGCTGGAAACCCGATACCCGCCGGTCCCCCCGAAATGAAAGCAATGTTTATTAATGCTATTGAAGGTCGACTGTAGAAATCCCACGCCTGCGCGCGGGTAACGCTTTTCGTGCAAGGCGCTCGTTGGAATGCACGCGAGCCCTTTAAAGCACCACCATAATGGTAGAGGAACGCAAACATGAACGACGAAATTCTCGGTGATCGCAGAAAAGCATTGGAGGAATCATTCTTCGCCAAGGAAAGCGACAAACTCCGCCAGGCCCTACAAGAAAAAGAGGAAGCGAAGAACAAGAAGGAAGCTCTTTCGGCCGCGTCTGGCATAACTGATGATGCGGTGCTCGAGCAGCTTGTCGCGCTCGACATCCGCAGCGATACATTGGCAGCGCTGTCCCTTGTCCCACTCGTAGAAGTCGCCTGGGCGGACGGCACGATGGACGATAGCGAACGCAGCGCCATTCTGTCCGCCGCCAAGGACGCGGGCCTAAGCGGTGAAAGCGCGGCCCTGCTGGACGGATGGCTGGCCACACGACCGAGCTACAAAGTGCTTTCAGCCTGGAAAGACTATGTCTCGGCGCTTGCGAGTACGATGGATGCGGCGGCCAAGGATAAACTCAAACAAGAGCTGCTCGGTCGCGCGCGCACGGTGGCAGAGTCAGCCGGCGGGTTTCTCGGTATCGGCAAGATTTCGAGCGAAGAGGAAGATAAGCTGGAGGAGTTGGACCGCGCTTTTTCGTGAGTTCTGGCCACCGACCATGGGAATCTGTACGAGACCCTTCATGAGCTTATCTTAGCGCTCGCATTCAACTATGCGGCGACCGAAGTGAAGATAACCGCTTGGCGGCCTGGCCGGCCTGCCTAATTCATCCTTTCAGGCAGCGATGGATCGAGTGCTGTAGCGGAAAGAGGAAATTTAGCTCCCGAACATGTGCGCTCGTCGTAGTAGTACTTGGCGATCGCTCCTAACCAACAATCTAAGGTAGAGATCACTATGCCATTCGCCCCCTCAGAAATGTCAATGTGGTACAAGCCAATCCGGCTCCACCATCCAAAAATGTCTGATGAAGACACCAGCGAATAATACGAGCTACGCGAACAACGTACTGTAACTGAGACCAACCGAGAGAAGCTTCCAAACTTTGTTGAGGCACTTAAGCAACCCAAGTAAATGAATGTTCAGCCGTTCTACCAGCGGCGGAAGCGTTGGGATGCTGTGCGCCAATCGCGTTTGATCGAATCGTTTGTGATCAACATTCCCGTCCCACCGCTCTTCGTCTACGAAACCGAATTCAATACATACGAGGTCATGGACGGCCAACAGAGAATTACGGCTATACAGTCGTTTTATGGTAACGAGTTCGCCTTGAAAGGTTTGGAACGGTGGCCAGAGCTGAACGGAAGAAGGTACTCTTCAGTTTCCAGGGGTCGGGTCAGTTGGAAGCAAACGCTAAGCAGGTTTACCAACCAATTCGGCCATCGGACACCGACTTAATCAATTACTGCGGTGAAATCAAATTATTCACAGGGCCCTGCCCGTTCTTTTAACCGATATTTTCAGATACATACTTATAGATATCGTTCTTGACTCTACTTCCTTCTTCGAGAAGTATCGAAATTTCTGAGGAAGTTTCAGATATGAAGTCCTCGTCCTTGATAGAAGGAATATTTATCTTTACATTCATTGTTGCTCCCTCAAGTCCAGCATATGCCTGTTGTGACGCGACACCAAGGTCGCTGAGAGCGTTGGAATTAGATTTGCCAAGAAGCTTGCCTGCCAGTCTCAAAACGTCAAGGCATTCGCGCGCTATTCCGAGAGGTGACTGAACTGCTTCCTTGAAGCCTTTCTGTATTGCCTCTTTTCTTGATTTCTTATCTTCCTCGGTCTCTTTTGCCATTTTGAAGGCAGCCATTACACCATTGAAAACCTCTGCATCAAGATCTACCCTTTTAAGAAGACTTTTTGAAAGGGTCTGAGCTTTTTTGAGAGCCTCGGCAAGTTCGATATGGAAGGACTCATAACCTTTCTTGCCTATACTCAGGCTACAGACCATTGAGACCAGATCTGCCCCTAAGGCTCCAGAGAGCGCTGCCACACTTCCACCACCGGGTGCAGGGGAATTTGATCCTAGTACTCGACTAAATTCTTCAACTGATAGTTTTACAAGCATTGATAGTCCTCGCTATTTAATCTCAATAGTCCGACATTCCCCGGATGAACTGATATCGGAAGCTGGAGGGGCTGGGCCTCGTCCCTGTGGTGAGAATATGGCGCCGCCATCACGCCCGCCGAGGTCGCGATCACTACCGGTTGCAATCACGCCACCCAGTTGGCGGCACGCACCATACAAGTCTCTACACGACCGTCGGTTCTTGAAGACGCCCGCTTCACCTCAATTGTCATTTTTATTCTTGCTTCAAGGTTGCCATAGTTTCAAGTAAGAATAATTCTCGACGAATCGATTTGCTGCTGTTTTCCGTTTTTGTTAGGCGATAGGATGTTGGTGCTATGCAACGGCACCCATACCCATTTTGGTTTCCTCAGCAAGCCTGAATTCCCACCCTTTCACCGTCACCACGGTCACAGTTCTCGGCAAAGACTAAGGACTCGGCAATGGGCTAAGCGTCGAGCTCGAGGAGGTGATTCTCGAGGATTTGGCTCTTGTAATCCCAAGGCCCGTTAATCCCCTCAAGTTGCAGATACCACTCGGCGGTCTGGACAAGCACCTCCGCCGCGATGGTGCCGCAGACTTGCGCTGCTAGGACATTAACTCCATACCGAGCGGCCTCAGCTTTTAGCAGGTTGTAGACGCGGTGCAGGGGTGTCTTAAGCGGGTTGGTTATCTCGCAGGACACCACCGTGCAAGCCTTGCCCGTTCGACGGTGGGTCTGAGGTAAGCCGATCACGCCCTGGATGTTGGTGAAGCCTCCGTGCTTGCCGCGCACATAGCTGGCCAGCTTTTTCGCGATTGCTAAATCCGTTGTGTCCAGCACCACGTTGAAATACGCGTCGTGTTCCTCCAAGGCGCCGACAATTGTGGCCCCTGCCGTCGGATGCAACTTCGCAGGACCAATGTCGGGAGCCCGCTCCGGATCTACGAGGACGGCCTCTTTGAGCCCCTCGTAGTTGCCTTTGCGGATGAAGGTCAGGCCTTCATTCTCCCGGCGGCGTGCATTCTTACCGGTAAAATAGATGGGCACGTCGTACCGCTTATACAACTCCTGGCCTAGGTCCTCGGCGAACTCCTTGCATTCGTCAATGGTAATGTCCTTGCATGGGTATATCTCAATGGTGTCCACGGCCCCGATACGCGGGTGGCGACCGTGCTGCTTCTCCATATCGATAAGTTCGTAAGCCTTGCCGGCCGCGTCGAGCAATGCCTCTTTCATCGCCTCGGGGCGACCTAGCACCTCAACAGGCAGACGATTGAAATCAGCATCTGGCTCGTACCCAATGAGCTTGACGCCGTCGCGTCCCCGTAACTGGTCAATAATTTTGTCTATGACCTCTGCGCGAGTGCCATCACTGAAATTGGGGTCTGAAAGGATGTAACTCGACATTGAAAACGCCTCCTTGAGATAAGTGTCATGATTTATGAGGAAGTTTCAGCTACGAAGTATCTCATCTTCCTAACCGACAAGGTTCATGCACCGGAATGGCTGCCCCCTTGCGTCGTGTGTGTAGTTACTATTTGGCTACACAAGGGGAGGAGGTTTTCACGCCCTGATCGATCAGGAATTGTTTTTGAGGTCTTGGGCGCAAACTTGGTTCGTCATGTAGGCTGTCTCCCCATGCGAATGTTGCCCAGTTTCTCCGGTACCACGTCCAGCGCGGCCCATCTGTATATGTTCTCTCGCGCTGGCGATGCCAACTCAAAGTGTGACATATTTTACTTTAATTTTAATCAGTTGTAGTGGTTGAATTTGACAACACACCGTTATGCCACAGCCACCTCTGAATGATCTCGGCAGGTGGAGTTTTCGGGTTGTGGATATTCTAACGGATTTAGGCACGACAATGACGCCCCAGGTTGTGCCGGAGCTGAGCATAGGCATGAAAATTCGCAACTTGTGCCATGCACGAGTGAGTATGGCTTGTAAGTCCGGTATTCAGTATGCTGAATTTCGAAAATCGAATAGGGTATGCGCTGAGAGCCTGTTGGGGCGCTAAGCTGCAGCCGTGGTATCAAGCCGCCTGAAATACCACCCAGCGGTTGGTGCTGGGTCATAATTTAACAAAGAGAACATTCAGTGGGACAGCCCAAATCGGACATCGAGATTGCACGGGAAGCAACTATGCTGCCCATTGGGGAGATAGGCGCTAAACTCGGCATACCGGATCAGGCTTTGCCGCCCTATGGCTATACCAAGGCAAAACTGTCCAAGGAATAGACCGATTCCATCATGGAAAAGCCAGATGGTAAGTTGATTCTGGTCACCGCAATCACACCCACACCGGCCGGTGAGGGCAAGACCACTACATCCGTCGGTCTTGGGGACGGCCTCAACCGGATTGGCAAGAATGCGATGGTCTGCCTGCGTGAACCCAGCCTCGGGCCCTGCTTTGGCATCAAGGGCGGCGGCTATGCCCAGGTGGTACCAATGGAAGACATCAATCTGCATTTCACCGGTGATGTTCACGCCATAGGCGCCGCTAATAACCTGCTTGTGGCCATGCTCGACAATCATATTCACTGGGGTAATGCCCACGGTATCGATGCCCGTAGGATTTCCTGGCGCAGGGTAGTAGATATGAATGATCGGGCCCTGCGCAGCACGGTCTGTTCAATGGGTGATATCGGCAAGGTTTCGAGCGAAGAGGAAGATAAGCTAGAAGAGTTAGCGCGTGCGTTTTCTTAGGCTCAAGGCTCTTTGCTCGTCTAAACGAAACTGAATGCGGACCACACAGCCTCCGCGCCTTTCCTTCGCGCGACTCCCCACACCACTGGTACCACTCGACAGGCTATCGAGAGAAATCGGTGGGCCGCGAATATGGATAAAGCGTGACGACCTCACCGGTTCAGGCCTCAGCGGCAACAAGGTACGCAAACTTGAATTCACCTTTGCGCAGGCGTTGGCAGAGGACTGCGACACTCTTATAACTTGCGGTGGATTGCAGTCCAACCACTGTCGCGCCACCGCGATCATCGGCGCACGTCTAGGTCTTAAGGTACATTTGTTTTTGCGCGGTGTGCCGGCGGGGCTGCCCGACGGCAATTTGTTCCTCGATCATATCGTCGGCGCCGAATTCTCGTTTTACCCGCGCGAGGAGTATTACGCACGCCACAGCGAAATCTTTTCAGAATTGGTAGAACACTATGTAAAACTGGGTCGCAAGGCGTTTGTCGTACCCGCTGGCGCTAGTGACGAAATCGGTGTGTGGGGTTACGTGGTGGCCAGCGAGGAACTAAAGACCGAGAGCAGAAACCTAGGATTTTCGCCCGACTTTATTGTGTGTGCCAACGGTTCGGGCGGCACGCTTGCCGGCCTTGTCGTCGGAAATATTTATCA
>Ga0209980_10000381_pt1 | contig 23767 bp, 18 predicted proteins | sample CR02metaG_FD_183611 | JGI IMG/M metagenome (GOLD analysis project Ga0209980, IMG submission 183611) | Deep subsurface microbial communities from Mariana Trench to uncover new lineages of life (NeLLi) - CR02 metaG (SPAdes) (version 2) | ecosystem: Environmental > Aquatic > Marine > Ocean trench...
AATACTCTTCCGGTTGTGGGTGCACCTGAGGATCACCATAGACTTCGCTGGTGGAGGCCTGGAGTATCTTCGCTTTGACGCGTTTTGCGAGGCCGAGCATGTTGATTGCCCCATGAACGCTTGTCTTGGTTGTCTGCACGGGATCAAATTGGTAATGGATGGGCGACGCTGGACACGCTAGGTTGTAGATTTCATCGACCTCAACATATAAAGGAAAGGTGACGTCATGGCGCAAGACTTCAAAAGCCGGATTGTCTAGCAGGTGGATGATGTTCTGCTTGCTACCGGTGAAATAGTTATCGACGCATAGCACGTCATGCCCCACGGTTACAAGACGCTGACAAAGATGCGAACCTAAAAAACCTGCACCGCCGGTTACCAAAACTCGTTTTTGATTGCTATCTCGCACAGCCCTCCCCTTAAAGTCTAAATACGCCCCCTCAGCACCTATTGACTCACGGATGGTAAGCGCAACGTATTTTAGCGAATTGCGTTGGAAGGTGCATTCTTAGTAGGCGAGATAAACGAGCGGCTGGTAGCTGCATAACACCTGTCATGAGCGAGCAGAGGTATCGGAGTCTGATAGGCATCTTTTATTGTAGCTGTATCCCAAAACCAACAGCTTATCCGAATCGACTTCGACATGCCGGCCGGCGAGGATTGTCGTGTTAGACTTCTTGATGACTACCACAAGCAACTGCCTGAGTTTCATGTAGTGATGGTCTCTGATTACGGGAACGGTGGATTGGGTTATATTCAAGGTATGATTGATGCGGCGCGCGATGCGGGTATCCCTGTGGTGGTGGATCCTAAGGGTGGCGACTACAGCGCCTATCACAGGGCCGATCTGTTGCCCCCGAATCGCAAGGAATTCGAACAGGTGGCAGGTAGATTTCGCAATGATTCCGAGCTAGAGCAAAAGGCGAAATCGATGGCGGTTTCGATGGAACTTGGTGCAGTGGCGATTACCCGCGGTCAGGAGGGCGTGAGCTTGGTTAGGCGCAGCGGCGAAGTTTCGCACTATCGTGGGCGGGCCAGGGAGGTCTTCGATGCCACCGGCGCTGGCGACACCGTAATCGCCACTCCGGGATGTGTGTTCGCTGTCGGCGGTGCGCCGGAGGATTCCCTACATCTCGCGAACGTAGCGGCGGGTATTGTGGTTGGTAAACTTGACGCTGCATCGGCCACGCCTGAAGAGACCCTGCACGAACTGGCGATCGAGCGGGTCTGATGTACGTTGTTACTGGTGGTGCGGGTTTTATAGGTGCGAACATCGTGAGGGGCCTAAACGACCGCGGTATCGATGACGTACTGGTGGTGGATAACCTCGAGACAACCGAAAGGTTCAAGAATGTCATTGATTGCACGATTGCTGACCGTCTGGATAAGAGGGACTTTTTACAATCACTGGTAGCAGGCCGGCTCTCCAATGAGCTAAAGGCCATATTCCATCAAGGAGCGTGCTCTGACACCATGGAGCAGAACAGCCGCTACATGATGGAAAACAACTACGAGTATTCGAAATCTCTACTGCATTTCTGTCAGCAGGAAAAGGTCCCGCTTATATATGCTTCGTCAGCATCAGTTTACGGCGCTGGGCCGATATATTGCGAAGATGGTGAATACGAGGCGCCGCTGAACGTTTACGGGCGGTCCAAATTGTTGTTTGACCAATATGTGCGGCGGGTGTTATCAGGCGGGACCGCACAGATTGCAGGTTTGCGTTACTTCAATGTCTATGGTGAAGGTGAGCGGCATAAGGGTCGCATGGCCTCGGTGGCGTTCCAGTTCTTTAATCAGTACCGCCAGAGCGGCCAGGTCAATCTATTTCGCGGTAGTGGTGGTTACGAAGATGGCGAGCAGCGGCGCGATTTTATTTCAGTGGAAGACGTGGTGGCAGTTAATATGTTTTTTCTCGATCATCCTGATAAAAGCGGTATCTTCAATGTTGGAACCGGGCGCAGCCAGAGTTTCAACGATGTCGCTATGGCGGTCATTAATAGTATCCGTCGTGTCGAAGGCGCAGCAGCGCTGCCGCTAGAACAGCTTCAAGACGAGGGCGTTATCCAGTACGTCGATTTTCCAAGTAATCTTGAGAGCCGATATCAGAGTTTTACACAGGCGGATATAGGCGCGCTACGTGCCGCTGGTTTCAGCAGACTTTTCCTTACCGTTGAAGAAGGTATCGAACGTTACGTACAAAGACTACCGACCAACGCAAACGAGCGCGCACGAGATCCAGCCACCAAGCACAGTTAGGCATTCAAAGATTTCAAAAGATCGGGTCGGCCGGTGGTCACACGCCTTGTAGGGCAACGAGCTTGTCTAAACGTTCAGTTACGTCGGTAACCGAGATACGTTGCATCGCATCGGGATGCCGGACGCGCATGCCCCAAGGTGCCTGATCGACACTCAAACCGTATTCCGCTTTTAACGCCTCCGGATACTTGTTTACTACCCATTGCTGGCTCAAATAAGCCCTGGCGCGTAATGGGTTGGTGGTGGCATAGAGACCTATCACCGGCGTGTTTACTGTGGTTGCCATGTGGGCGGGACCGGTGTCGGGTGCGATGAGGGCGTATGCCCGATCAAGTATGGCAAGCAACTGTTTTAGGTTTGTCTTGCCAATGAGATTGATGGGCCGTGTCTTGCATTGATCTGTGATGGCGGTGCCGACGTCAATTTCCATCGGCGACGGGCCGCCGGTGAGAACCACGCACATGCCATAGTTCTCCGCGGCGTAGTCTGCGACCTTGGCATAGCCTTGAGTGTTCCAATTGCGCCAGTTACGTTTGCGCATGTTGCTGCACGGGTTTATCGCGAGGATAAGCTGGTCATTAGGTAACTGCTGTTGGGCGCAAAAGTTCTGCGCGTTTGCAGGTATGGGGATATCCCAGCGCAATCCACGCTCCCCGATGCCTATAGCTCCAAGGAACTGGAAGGCACAGTCTTGTACATGCACTCGAACTTCTCCGTTGATTCGGTGGTTAGTGAACAACCACTGATAATCTCTGATGCGGGCTTTGTCGAAACCCACCCGAATGGGTGTCTTGACGAGCAGGCTGGCGATGCTGGCTCGCATAGCGGGCTGCATTTGCAACAACAAATCGAAACGACGGCGTCGGATGCAGCGACGCAGGTCACGATAAGCGCGCCAACCTTTAGCCTTGTCGAAGATAATAAACTCGATTCCCGGTATATCCCCAACCAATGTGGCCTCTATTTTGCCAATCACCCATGTAAGCTTTGTCTCGGGCCAGTGAGATTGCAGCGTGCGCACCACCGGGACGGTATGGCACACATCTCCGATGGCGGAAAGCCGAACGATGCATATACTTTCTGGCGGCGATGTAAGTGGTAATCTCATATGTCAATGAATGCCTGTGAAGACCGGTTTGAGCACCAGCGCATCTTGTATGATGGGGATGCCATTGGCAAACCAGAGGATATCAGTTTTGAGCCGAGCAACTGGGCCGCCAAGGGCGCCTTGGTCGGCGAAGCGCGCGGTCGTGGTTACACTTATTTTGTTAAAACGGGGAATAGTGATTGGGTCCTTCGTCATTACCAGCGTGGCGGTATGCTGGCCGGTATTTTGAGGGACAACTACTTATGGACAGGTATAGATCATACAAGGGCCTGGAAGGAATGGCGGATGCTAGCGCAGTTATGGCAAGTGGGACTACCTGTTCCGCGCCCGGTCGCGGCCCGCGTGTTGCAGCACGGTCTCATGTATAAGGCAGACATAATTACGCAGCGGCTGCTGGGTACGCATACATTGGCTGAGTTACTCAGCCAAAACGTGCTCGATGCCCGACACTGGGAACTCGTTGGTACCTGTATTCGAAGGTTTCACGATGCCAATATTTATCACGCAGACCTTAATGCCCATAACCTTTTGTTGTCGAAGGATGGTAGGGTCTATCTGATCGATTTCGATAGAAGCGAGGTACGCGCCGAGTCGAAATCCTGGAAAGATCAAAACCTAGCACGGCTGCATCGTTCGCTCACCAAACTGCGATCTTTAAGGGACAACTTTCATTTCTCAGAGAAAGATTGGCTGATGCTTCAGGACGGCTACGGTACGGCGCGTTAGTCATAAGAGAGATTGCACCGAGCTTCGATTTCATCCACGTAGCGTTCGGCAACGTCCTGGTATTGTTGCACGAGCGATTGTGCACGCGCCCCCACTTCATCACGTTCCTCTTTCGACTCTAACAGTCGCGCGAGACAAGCTTTTAGCTCCTCGTCGTCTGAAATCTGTATCGCCGCCCCGTGTGCCAACAACACCTCACTCTCATCCAAGAAGTTATCCATGTGTGGGCCAAAGACAATCGTTTTGCCCAGGCGGGCCGGCTCGAGAATGTTATGACCTCCGCTGCGAACTAGCGACCCACCCATAAAGACCAAATCGGCACTCGCCATAAACATGGTTAGCTCCCCAACCGTGTCTACGATATACACCTCCGTTTGACTACTGACAGGGTCATTTCTGCTGCGAACCGCAATATTATCGCTCAAGGGTTGAAGTTGCTTGAGAATATCCGTAAGCCGATCGGGATGCCGGGGTGCGATTACCAGTAAATGGCGCCGTTGCTGCGTCTTCCACAACTTTAAGATTCGTAGCTCTTCATTATCGTGAGTCGAAGCCATCAGTACATAGGGGCGAGAAATAACTGGTTGTGCAGATGTTGCGTTTGCTGCGGCAGCAAACTTAATGTTACCGATTACTTTTACGCGATCCGGTGACGCTCCTAGTGCCACAAAGCCATCTTTGTCGGTAGCGGAGCGTGCAAGAATCATGTCCACGCTTGCCAGGGTTGTCGCATAGAAGTGGTGCAGCAAATGTTGTGCATTCAAAGTTCGCGATGACAGCCTACCGTTAATAAGCAACACCGCGATGTTCATGGTGCTGCAAGTACGATAAAGGTTAAGCCACAACTCGGTTTCCATGATGAGTGCGCAGGCGGGTTTGATTTGTCGCAGAAAGCGTCTGACCGCACCTGGAAAGTCGATAGGCAAATAAGCATGGTCGATAGTTTCTGCTAAGCGAAGCCGAGCTACTTCCCCCCCCGCAGGCGTGCCAGTGGTGACAATAATGGGTATTTGCGGAAAACGTTTTTTCAAGCTGTGTACGAGGGGTTCCGCCGCAATGACTTCGCCCACTGAAGCAGCGTGAATCCAAACCGGTTTAGGAAACTGTGTCCGCTGGTAAAAGCCGAACCGTTGGCGGAGATAACGGCTATCTCGTGTTCGTAAAGCCTGGACAACTGTAAGGGTCAGCAATAGTGGCGATATGAAGTAGAGTAATAGCGTATAGCTAAGGGATAACAAACTGTGCCCATGACGTGATGTCATCTACGCTTGGTTACTGCCAGGGAGGAGGACGTTATGCAAGTAGTTTTCTCAATGTTGGCCCACGCGGTTCCACTATGCTTAGAGTAGTTTTACGCGCAGCGCGTTACGGTTGCAAGCGCAAGCCCCGGACTTGCTTGTCACCGTGGGCAGACGTAGCATCGCCAGCATAGGTGAATCCAGAGGGTTCATTAAAGTTCTATGCTTATTGCTAATTAAATACGGTGCATGCGCCTTGGGTTCGAAATATAACGTTGCCGTGGTTGGGGCCCGACGTAAGCGACAGGGTACCGGTAAATATGTGGCGCGGGAATTCGCCAACGGTGGCTGCGATGCGTGTGCCATAGTCGGCACCACCCCCGACACCGTTGCCACTGCGCGTCACAACCTGCAGGAGCGATATGGCATAAGGCGTGAGGGCTATCTATCGTTGTCGACGCTGTTGGCGAATACGCCGGTGGACATTGTCGCGATCTGCTCGCCAGCGGAAGTGCATTTGCACCATCTAGAAGTGGCGGTAGAGGCCGGCTGCCACGTTTTCTGTGAAAAACCTATGTGGTGGTCGACCGAGCTCGCGATTGACAGTGGGGCACGCGCCGAAATTCGCCAGCGTGCTGCTGCCCTGGTAGATCGATATACCCAAAAAGGCCGGTTTCTGGCGTTGAATACCCAGTGGCCTTTTACCCTGCCCGGCGTTCCGCGAATTCCATCCTGGGGCCCATAGATAGTGAGGGTCGGCCGGTGCGGTCTTTTTTGATGTGGTTACGTCCGGCAAGCCGAGGATATCCGATGGTGGTTGATGCGGCACCACACCTTTTGAGCACGCTGCAGGCATTGTTGGGACCCGGTCAGCTTCAGGATATCGACACAGAGTTCCAACATCTCCCCGATTTGGGTGCACACGCACACGGGCTGATTACGCTTGGCTATATGCAACCGGCGTCACGTTCAAGCTCAGTTGCTGTCTCGAGACCCCGAAACCGGCGGGCTATGCCATTAAATGGCGCATTTATGGAAAGACACCTAGAACCAGCTAATTACATGATATCATTTCAAAATGAAGGTAGGAGGGTCCTAGCGCGGGACCCTTTGGCCGTTTGTGTAGAAATTTTGTTGATGCCATGCAAACGAGGTGTCAACCTGACCGAACCAGTTTAGTAGACGGCATGACACAGCTGCACGAGCTTGTTTCCGCCGCTATGAGCAGCGAGCAATGATGAAAAAATCCCAATCCGTATCCAGCAAAAAGACGATCCCAATCGTTCCGCTTGCAGATGTTTCGAGCATGCTGCACCGTGTGTCACGAGCGGCTGATTTCGTTCCGCTGCATGCGGTCGCTAGCCAGTCTGCTGGACCTAAGCAAAAGCAAGTAGAGCTGTCACCGATTCACGACTTTATGGCTAAACTTTGTCAACCGGAGGTGATCGGGCGCCTCAAGGAGTATGTCCGTTGGCAGGTCGACTGGCGCAATGGCTACGCACAGGGCATGACGCTCGACGAAGCACTTAGCTTCATGCCTAAGCAGGTACCGTTATCCATCAATCTCGATTTGACCACTGCTTGTAACTACCGCTGCGACCATTGCGTTGACATGGACATCCTAAATACGGGCATTCGCTATGATCATGACAAGATCATGGATTCATTGACTGAGATGGCGGCCCGTGGTCTGCGCTCGGTCATCGTAATCGGCGGCGGCGAACCCACGGTCTATCCCAAATTCGAAGAAGTTATACGCCATTTAAAGGCACTTGATATAAAAATCGGTGTCGTCACCAACGGCAGTCTACCGAAGAAGATCAAAGCCGTAGCAGACGTGCTGGAACCCCAAGACTGGGTCCGTCTATCGCTCGATTCTGGTTCCAACGAAACGTTTTACGAGATGCACAAACCGGGGAACAAAAAGCACACCCTCGATTGGATTTGCGAAAACATCGCTGCCATGAAGGATGAGTTAAACCCAAAGTTTTCGATCGGTTTTAGCTTTATCATCGTGTGGAAGGACTGCGAAGCCAATGACGCCAAGATTCACGAGAATATTGACGAGATTGTCATGGCGGCTGAGCGCGCCAAGCGTTATAAGTTCGACTACATCTCATACAAGCCATTTCTGACCCGGGCTGAAAATAACAACGCCGAGATCGTCGAGCTTACTCAACAGCAAAACCGAGTCGACCCGATCATGGCGAAGATCCGCGAACAAGTAGATATCGCCAAACGATTAGACGATGAAAGCTTTAGGGTCGTTGAGAGTACAAATTTAAGGGTGTTGGAAAACGACAGCTACAAGGACTACAACCACCAACCAAAGACTTGTCACTTACAGTTTTTCCGTCAGGTCCTAAGCCCGCTTGGTGTGTTCAATTGCCCGGTCTATCGGCACGTGACGCAGGCGCAGATCGGCGATAAGCATTCGTATTCCGTGCCAGAAACCTTGCAGGAGGCGCAGAAGAATACGCTGCGCTTGATCGAAACCTTTGACGCCAGCGACGAATGTAAGCACGTCACCTGTCTCTACAATCACGCGAACTGGTTTATCGAAGACCTAATCGAGAATCCGGAAAAGCTTGAACGGCTCCAACCAACTGAAGATCGCCAAGACTATTTCCTGTGAAGTAAACGAAGTCGCACACACACCAGTTTGGTGCCGTTAGTACGCGGCGCGTGGTTTGCCGCGTGCGTGTAGCCAAATATGGCGCACGCGTTAAGCCTATCGTATACCCCAGCCATCGACACCGTCCTGTCTCTTGTCAGTGTTGTTTTGCGTTTAGACTCTCAGAAACTAAAGAGATACGAAGGGTATTCGGTTTGGTCTAGTGCCTTTCTCAGCTCAGCCACACCCAGTGATGAACGCACCGCCAGCAGCGATGTATCCGTGGATTTCGTGGACGGCGCGACATGGCTGAGACTCAACTGGGGGTTCTAATTCTCTCTACCAGCGACGCATTGGGCTGACACCTTGGTGGCACCGCCGTGGTGAATTCCAAGCTAATGCACAGTCGCCGTGGGCCTGCCGGCCGCGGGTGGGGGTGAAGCATGGTGCAGAACCATGCACCAACCGGTCTCTGTCAAATGGTAGACATTGGTAGCCAGCACGGTGTGACTCTGTTCGGCCAGCTCAATATGTTCGTGCACTACATGCACGACTACATTGCTATCCTCCGTGCGATGCTGCGCTTCGATGCGAAACTTCATCGGCGAGGTATTTCGGAAAATCGTCCTCCAGCTCTGCTCGACGGCGTGACGCCCATTTAGGGTGGGGCCTAGTGGGTGAATGCAGATGACGTGGTCATCGTCGGCCCAGACCGACATCATCGCCTCGAGGTCTCTGTGCTCGAAGGCGGTATAAAAGGCCGCCTCCGCTTCCCGCGCAGCAGCGAATTGTCGAGCCTTCATCGTAGCCAGCGATTGATGAGCGCAAGGTCGTTTTTGCTGACGATGCCCGCTGCTCGCTTGAGGCGCAACAAGTTCAAAATATATGTATAACTCGCATCTAGCAGGTCTCGTTTGGCGCGAAACAGATCGCGTTGGGCATCCAGTACATCTAGGTTGGTGTTGATACCGGCTTCAAACCCCTCGGTCTTGGCTTCTAACGCACTTTCGCTTGCAATTACCGCCTGCCGCAATGCCTCTATTCTGGCGACGCCGCTGGTGACGCCGAGAAAGGCGGCGCGCGCGGTACGTTCGGTTAAGCGCCGCTGTGCTTCCAAGTCCTGTTGGGCCGCGTTATAGCGATGTGCGGCCTCTTTAGTCAGCGACGTGATCAGCCCACCCTGGTAGATGGGGACGCTAAGTTGTAGGCCGATCTCCGTGCGCTCGGTCTCTACCCCTGGGCCGGTAATGCTCTCGTCGTCATCGGTATCGCTAAAACTGCCGACAAGGTTAAGTTTAGGCCAATGCTGCGCCCGCTGTCTTTTTACTTCTTCACGCGCGATGCTTGCTGCTTCGTTGACGGCAATCAGCGCGGGGTCCTGTGCCAGTGCCGTCTTGATCCATATATTGAGATCAGGCGGATCGGGTTCGACCAGCGGCGCCTTTCGATCTACCGTCGCGATATCCCTGATGACTCGGCCCGTGATCTCACGCAGCGCCTGGCGCCGGTCACGCACCTCATTAATCGCCTCGATTTCTTGTGCCCGCGCTAGTTGAAAGCGGGCACGCGCATCATGGACATCGGTGATGGTCGCCAGGCCGACGCTTAAGCGCCCTTCGGCGACCTCTAGCTGGCGTGCATTTGCCGCTTTTTCCGCGCCGGCGAGCTCTACATTATCTAATGTTGCCAATAGGCCGAAATAGGCCTCGGCGACGCGAATGATCAAATCCTGTCGGGCGGTGGCGAACTGTGCGTCGGCGCGGCGCACTTCGGCCCGTGCCTGCCGCAAGCCGGCAAACAGTGCACGGTTGTAGATGGGTTGCGTAAGCGTAAGCTCAAATACAGTGCGGTTGATATCGGCGTCGCCGGCTGGACGCGAAACAATCCCCGTGTCTGTTTCAGTTTCGAGGTCGATGCGAGATCTGTCTGCCGTCGCGTTTATGGTCGGGCGTAATACGGCACGCGCTTGTCGCAGTTTTTGCTTATCAGCAAGGTAAGTGAATTCGGCGGCCCGATGGCGTGGGTCATTGGTAAGTGCCAACTGGTAGACTTCGAGCAGGTCTTCAGCCTGTGCACCGGGCCAACTCAGCAAAAGCGCCAATAATCCCATCCACACGCGTGAGGGAGAGCTAAAAGAAAAGTACATGGGGTGGATTCTAGTTGCAGCTTATTTATACTAATTTATGAAAAGTGATCGAATGGGAAGACTGTTCGCATCGTCATCAAAAAACAAACCTCTCTGGCTCTTCCGCATTCAACAATGGCGGCAGATCGGTTTCGAAAAGCGATGTTGTAGTCCAGTTTTCATCACCCACTCGTTGGATTAACTGCACTTCCATGGCTGGCGAGTTGCCGACGATCGCGATCATACGTCCGCCCGGCGTAAGATCGTTCTGAAGCTTTTGCGGGAGTAGCGGCAGTGATCCTGTGAATAACATAACGTCGTAGGGCGCGTGACGATCCCAACCGCGCGCAGCATCACCGATTTCCAGGCTAATGTTCTGAATCTCGTGCGCGCCTAGATTCTGTTGTCCGCGCGAGGCCAATTCTGGGATAACCTCAACCGAATGCACGTGGTCCCCGAGAGTGGCCAACAACGATGTCATATAGCCACTGCCGGTCCCCACCTCAAGGATCTTGTCCTTGGGCTGTATGGCCAGTTCTTGCAACAAGCGTGCCTCGAGCTTTGGTGCCATCATTACCTGGTCATGCTCCAATGGTATGTTCATATCGACGTAGGCGCAGTTGCGCCAGGCCGCTGGCACATACTCTTCGCGCGGCGATTTATGCATTAGGTCTAAGATTTGCTGATCGAGCACTTCCCACGGCCGAATCTGTTGCTCAACCATCTTGTGACGTGTGATTTCAACGTTGATATCAGGCATAGGACTCGTGGGCAGCGGTATAATGGCGGCCGATAAGAGTAAGCGCTTTGGGTATCACGCGCAAGCAAGACAGTGACTACAATCGGGTGGCGGCATACGCAGTTGCATTCAAATATAGAATGCTTTAGTTTGGTCGTACTAACCGGCTGGGGGTGTTCGCCTCGTGAGCGGTGGGGGCGGGCTGAGACACACCCTTCGAACCTGATCCGGACAATTCCGGCGTAGGGAAGCTATAATCCTACCGCTCCTCCCGACGCCGCCTATGGGCAAGGAACCTTGGCATGAGCGCAAACCCTGAACACCTATTAAGCAAGACCGCCGCGGTGGATGCTGCCGCCATCGAACCATTTCCCAGTTCCCGTAAGATCTATGTTGAGGGTAGCCGACCACACATACGGGTTCCCATGCGGGAGATTTCGCAGGCCGACACACACACCGATGCCGGCGTAGAGAAGAATCCACCCATCTGGGTGTACGACACTTCTGGACCGTATACCGATCCCAATGTACGTATCGATATCCGCAAAGGGCTGCCACCGCTGCGGGCTGCCTGGATTGAAGAGCGTCACGACACCGAGAGCCTGCCACAGGCAAGTTCCGAATATGGTCGCTCACGGTTGAGCGACCCTAAACTTGCCGAGGTTCGGTTCGACCTGACACGAAAGCCGCGCCGGGCCAAGGCCGGCATGAACGTGACGCAGATGCACTATGCGCGTAACGGTGTGGTGACACCGGAAATGGAATACATTGCTATCCGCGAAAACCTGAAGATTCAAGACTATCGCGACCCCAGCCTGCGGCAACAACACCCTGGCACATCGTTTGGTGCCTGTATACCCAAGGAGATTACGCTGGAGTTTGTGCGTGAAGAAGTGGCTCGAGGTCGGGCCATTATTCCCGCCAACATCAATCATCCCGAATCGGAGCCCATGATTATCGGGCGTAATTTTCTCGCCAAGATTAATGCCAACATCGGTAACTCGGCCGTGACTTCAAGTATCGAAGAGGAAGTGGAGAAAATGACGTGGGCCACTCGTTGGGGCGCCGACAACGTCATGGATCTTTCGACCGGTAAACATATTCATGAAACCCGTGAGTGGATAATCCGTAACAGTCCAGTACCCATCGGCACCGTCCCCATCTACCAGGCGCTAGAGAAAGTGGATGGGAAGGCCGAAGAGCTGACGTGGGAGATATTTCGTGACACGTTGGTCGAGCAGGCCGAGCAAGGGGTGGATTATTTTACCGTCCATGCCGGTGTGCGGTTGAGCTTTATTCCGCTGACTGCGAATCGAGTTACCGGTATCGTGTCTCGCGGTGGTGCTATCATGGCCAAGTGGTGTCTGGCACACCACACCGAGAGCTTCCTCTACACGCATTTCGAGGAAATGTGCGAACTCATGAAAGAGTACGATGTCGCCTTCTCGCTGGGAGATGGCTTGCGTCCGGGTTCGATTGCCGACGCCAACGACGAGGCCCAGTTCGCTGAGCTAAAGACAATCGGTGAGTTAACGCAAATTGCATGGAAGCACGATGTGCAGGTGATGATTGAGGGGCCAGGCCACATCCCCATTCATAGAATCAAGGAAAACGTTGAGAAAGAGCTCGAAGATTGCTTCGAAGCGCCGTTCTACACGTTGGGCCCACTGGTTACCGATATCGCCCCCGGTTACGACCACATTACCTCGGCCATCGGTGCCGCCATGATAGGTTGGTATGGCACTGCCATGCTGTGCTATGTGACACCTAAAGAGCACCTGGGCCTACCTAACAAACAAGACGTTAAGGATGGCATTATTGCCTACAAGATTGCGGCGCACGCAGCCGATCTCGGCAAGGGCCACCCGGGCGCACAGATTAGAGACAATGCGCTCTCGAAGGCACGTTTTGAATTCCGCTGGAGTGACCAGTTCAACTTATCGCTGGATCCTGATACGGCGCGCGAGTTCCACGACGAAACTCTGCCCAAGGAAGGCCATAAGGCTGCACACTTTTGTTCGATGTGCGGCCCGCACTTCTGCTCAATGAAGATTACCCAAGATGTGCGGGACTATGCCAAGCGCAAGGGCATCGAGGACATTCAGCTGGCCATGGACCAAGGCCTCAAAGAAAAGGCCAAGGAGTTCAAACAGCAAGGGAGTGAAATCTACCGGCGGGTCTGAGACTAGGCGGGATCAAAATCTCCAAGTCGGTCGACTTTGTTCCCGGTGGCTGTATCTGTCTACGTTGCGGCGCGCGCTTGGGATTCCCGACTGAGAACGTGCTTCGCGATTAGATCGCGGTCTCTCTCGCGTAGCTTGCAGAATTCCACCCCGATCCGGAACGGCAAACCGACTACGACACCGGGTTCATGCTTGCGGTAGGCGACTTTGCCGTAGGCGAGAATACCGACATAGGAAGGCAGCAGGATTAGCTCCATCTCCAGTGTCGCACCCGCCGCAAGTGGATTCTCCTCGTAAAAGCCGATGCCACCGGCGCTCAAGTTGACGCGACAGATGGGCTCTTCCTGCACGTTTATTTCCTGCAACAGGAATGCACGCGCGACAAGATCTAGTTTCCGGTCGATCAGACGCAAGTACTCGGCGACTTCCAGTGATTGCTCCCGGATCTTGGCCAGTAGCGGTTGCATCTGTTGCGTGGTCGATGCGAATGTCGACGACAGTGTCAGCCGGTTGGGAAGACATACATCGAGATTCTCGATGTCGACCGGGATTTCCTGCATGCCAATCACGCGGTAACGCAGAACGATGTCGTCGTCGATACGACAGAATCGGCGGCGCTCTGCCGGCTGTTGGTCCTGGCTTACTTGTCGACTCATTGCAATCACCTAGTCAGGGGTTGCCCAAGCACAGTGCAAATTTCGCGCCACCGCCGTGACACGGCGTCTCACGAGCTAGGTAGGAAGATCCTACTAGATCGCGCATCCATAGATCTTTCGCAACAGCCCCGCAGGAATACTAAAGGTTTCGATCGACGGGTCGAAATGAGTGCTTAGCGTCTCCTCGATCCTATTCTCCTTAGGCCGAAGCTGGTTCATTTTCACATAGTCGGGGGATTACAAGGCTGCGAATGTGTCCTGGCCGCGGTGAACTACCGCATCCGAAAAAAGCACAATATCCAATAAGTTAGCAAAGATCTTAGGGACGGTACAAATATTGCTTGTATCTGGAAAGAACCAACGTCTGGCGCGCTTGACCTAGCGGCGAAGGCGTGTCGCTTCGCTAATGTGCGTTAACACTTTGATAATTCATCGAAAAAAGGCCTGAAAGTTGAAAGACACAGCGCAATCCTGGCTCGCCTTGCAATGCACGACGATCGCTGGCGCCTGTAGAGGCGTGGTGATCCTTGCTGTGCCCGAGGAAGAGGGGCTCGTCCCGGCTGCGTATTGGCCCGACGGAACAAAGGGTGCGCCTGAGTTATCCGCGGCGGCGGAACTCGCCGTTGCCGAACGCCGGGGCGTGGTTCGCAAACACGAACCGTCCGCATCCGCGGACGCAGAGCCAACCGACTGTATCGCCTATCCGCTGTTAGCGAACGGGCAGATCTTCGGGGTTGTCGCCATCGAGATGACGTCCCGCCCCGAGCCGCAGCAACGCGCCGTCATGCAGCTATTGCAGTGGGGCTCAGCCTGGTTTCAGGTCCTTTCGCAACAAGAAAAGGCCGCAACCAACGAACGCCTGGCCACTGTGCTGGGATTTATTGCCACCTGTCTCGAGCACGCACGTTTCGAGTCTGCTGCTACCGCGCTCGCGACAGAGCTGGCGACACGCCTGTCGTGCGAGCGAGTGAGTCTCGGCTTTGTGCAAGGTCAACACATTCATCTAAACGCCCTGTCTCACAGCGCCGGGTTCGGAAGTAAGACAAACATAGTCAGGCACATTGAGGCTGCTATGGACGAGGCGTTCGATCAACAGGCAACCGTCGTTTTTCCAGCTGCGCCCGATGGCAGGGTACAACTGATACGGGCACACGCGGAACTGTCCCGCCATCAGGGCGGAGGGTCTATCTGCACCGTGCCACTAACTGGTGATGGACGAGTTATCGGTGGGCTCACGCTCGAGCGACCGGCAGGACAGGACTTTGACTCAGAGACGATTGAGCTTTGTGAGCGGGTGGCATCGATGGTTGGCCCGCTGCTGGATCTGAAAAGACGTGACGACCGCTGGTTGCTGCGTAAAATCTGGGATTCCCTGCAGACGCAGGGTGCTAACCTCGTCGGGCCCAGACACTGGGGCCTTAAGTTCAGCGCCTTGACGCTGACCGGCCTTATGATTTTTCTTTCCATCGCCACCGGCGACTATCGAGTTACGGCCGAGGCAACGCTTGAAGGCAGCGTGCAACGCGTGGTCACGGCGCCACAAGACGGTTACATCGCGCAAGCACACAGTCGCGCGGGCGATATCGTACACGCAGGGGACGTGCTGGCTACGCTCGATGATAGGGATCTCAAGCTAGAGCAACTGAAGTGGGCAAGTGAACGTGAACAGTTATTAAAGGAATACCGCAGCGCCCTGGCCAGTCATGACCGCGCCCAGGCGAGTATCCTAAGCGCGCAGGTTAGTCAGGCGGAAGCGCAGTTACAGCTGCTGGCTGAGCAACTCGCCCGCACCCAGCTCATCGCTCCCTTCGACGGGTTGGTGGTCAGCGGTGACCTAAGTCAGTCGCTGGGCGCACCCGTGAAGCGCGGCGAGATCCTCTTCGAGGTAGCGCCGCTTGCCACTTATCGCGTGATGCTAAACGTCGACGAGCGGGACATCGCCGAAGTCGCGAGCGGACAACAAGGCGAGCTAGCGCTACCCGCAATCAGTGGAGAGACCATGCCTTTTACCGTGACGAAAGTTACACCGGTATCCGTGGTCGAAGATGGCAATAACTTTTTCCGTGTAGAGGCACAGCTGGGCCAATCCTCCGAAGGGTTACGCCCCGGCATGGAGGGCATCGGTAAGATTCACATTGAACGCCGCAAGCTCGTCTGGATATGGACGCACAGGCTGGTCGATTGGCTGCGCTTGTGGGTGTGGTCGTGGTGGTCGTAGCTGAGTGAACAATGGCCGAATCGATCTACAGTTCTTCCTGGTATCGGGTTGCGGCGCTGAAGCCGCGCCTGCGCGGCCACGTGCAGATACGCAGACACTACTATCGGGAACAACTTTGGTACGTACTACAAGATCCAGCTTCTGGGCGACATCATCGCTTCGATCCCTGCGCTCATTTTCTAATCAGTCTGATGGATGGCGTACGAAGCGTGCAATCCATTTGGGACAGCGCCATCGCCGAGTTGGCTGACGACGCGCCCACCCAGGACGAAACCATTCGACTCCTCGCCCAGCTCCACGCTGCCGATGTGCTGCAATGCGATGTGCCACCCGACACACTTGAGATTTTTCGCCGTCAAGACCGCCAGCAGCGCATGAAATGGAAGCAGCGCCTCTGGAATCCGTTGGCACTGCGCTTTCCGCTCGTCGATCCCGACCGTTTTCTTGCCCGTTGGCTTCGGCTTGTGCGTCCGTTATTCGGCTGGGTTGGTGCCATCACTTGGTTGACGATGGTAACGACGGCGGTAGTGCTGATAGGTGTCCACTGGCAGGAGTTAAGCAGCAATTCGGTGGAACGTATTCTTGCTACACAAAACATGCTCCTGCTCTTTCTTATCTACCCGGTGGTAAAGGCCCTGCACGAGTTGGGTCATGCATTCGCCACTAAGATTTGGGGCGGTGAGGTGCACGAGCTCGGTATCACGCTCTTGGTTCTAATGCCGATTCCTTACGTCGATGCATCTTCAGCTTCGGCATTCCCTGATAAGCGTCAGCGCATGCTGGTAGGCGCGGCGGGCATGATCGTCGAACTCTTTCTTGCATCTTTGGCATTGTTTGTATGGTTGAGTGTCGAGCCGGGTACGGTGCGGGACATCGCCTATAATGTAATGCTGATCGGCGGTATCTCCACCATCCTTTTCAACGCTAATCCACTGTTACGTTTTGATGGCTACTACATATTTGCCGACGCCATCGATATTCCCAATCTGGCGAGTCGATCACAAAAACACATCGGCTATCTGATACTGCGCTATGTCTTCGGTGTGGACGATGCAACCTCGCCGGCTATGGCACGAGGTGAGCGCACTTGGTTCGTCGTTTATGGCGTTGCCTCCTTTGCTTACCGGATGGCAATCATGTTTGCCATTATCGTCTTTATTGCCGGCAAGTTTTTTGTCGTCGGTGTGTTGCTGGCAATCTGGGCGATCATCACGCAGATTATCGTCCCTGCCGCGAAGCGCGTAGCCTTTCTATTTACCAACCCCGGCATCGGCCGCCAGCGCGTACGCGCGCTTACCAGCAGTGGGCTCACGCTCGCTACCCTGCTTGTAGTCATCCTGTTCCTGCCCATGCCCTCCTGGACCCGGGCCGAAGGTGTCGTCTGGTTACCCGAAGAGTCCTACGTACGTGCCGGTACAGATGGATTTATTCGACGAGTAGTGGCGGTCCCGGATAGTCCTGTGCGAATTGGCGAACCTTTGATCGAGTGCGAGGATCCCCTTCTGTCGGCAACGGTCAAGGTGCTCGAGTCCCGCTTGCGCGAACGACAGGCCCGCTACAACGCGAGCCGCGTGCGTGACCGTGTGCAGGCCGAGCTTATGCGAGAGGAGATGGCGGCGGTTGAGGCGGAACTATCGCAGGCCCGCGAGCGCGCGGCTGAGCTTATCATTCGTGCCCCAACCGACGGCAAGTTCGTTGTCCCGCGCGTGCAGGACTTGCCAGGGCGATTTGTTGAGCAGGGAGAGCTCATCGCCTATGTGCTCGACCGCTCCGTAAGGACTGTACGCGTAGTCGTTTCCCAGGCGGAAGTCGATCTCGTGCGGCGACGGACACAGGCGATCGAGCTCCGCCTAGCCGAGCGGCTGGCGGAGGTAATGCCGGTCGTGATGCAGCGCGAAGTGCCAGCCGCGACCTATCGTTTACCTAGCAAAGCGCTTGGTAGCATGGGTGGCGGTCGCATTCCGGTCGATCCCCGAGACGAGGAGGGTGTGCGTACGCTGCAGACGGTTTTTCAGTTTGACGTGACGTTGCCGGCCGATAGACCAGTGTCGCGGGTGGGTGGTCGCGCCTACGTGCGGTTCGATCATGGTGCGGAACCGCTGGCGAGACAGTGGTACCGAGCACTGCGGCAACTTTTCTTGAGTCACTTTCATGTCTAGCAGCGCATTCCGTCCCGGCGTCGTCGCAGGATTCTATCCGGAACGGCAAGAACCCGGCATCAACTGGCTTGAGGGCATGGGTTCACAATTGAGCGGTCTGTTCGCGCGCAGGGCGCAAGCGAGTAGATCTCGGCTACAACACATCGCTGAGCGGGTCGAGAAACACGGTGATGTGATGAGCCGTTTGCGTAACCCCGAGGTCAAGGAGATGGTCTATACCCTACGCCAACGTCTGCTGACCGACGGGCTGGTTGAGGAACCGGTTGCGCAATGCTTTGCGCTCGTGCGGGAGCTGGCGGAGCGTGAGCTGGGTATGCGTCACTTCGATACCCAGCTTATGGGCGGCTGGGTGATGTTAAGCGGCATGCTGGCCGAGATGGAGACCGGCGAAGGAAAGACGCTCACGGCTACACTGCCGGCCTGTACGGCCGCGCTCGCCGGTATCCCCGTGCATATCGTCACTGTCAATGATTACCTAGCTACGCGCGATGCCACATCAATGCGCCCACTCTATGAAGCCCTGGGCCTCACTGTGGGAACCATAACTGCGGGTATGGAACCCGAGGCACGCCGTGCTGCTTATGCATGTGATGTGACGTACTGCACCAATAAGGAAGTTGCGTTCGACTACCTAAGAGATCGCATCACGCTTGGGAACCATGCGGGCCGTCTACAGCTCGAACTCGAACGCCTGCATAACAAGCGTGCGCGCATCGACCGGCTGCTGATGCGCGGGCTTTGTTTCGCCATAGTCGATGAGGCCGACAGTGTGCTGATCGACGAGGCGCGTACGCCGCTCATTATCTCCCGGCCCGGCGACAATAAGGATCAAATCCAGGCCTACGGCCGAGCGCTGGATCTGGCGCGGCGACTCGAGCCTGATTTGCATTTTCACGTCCGTGGGCTAGAGCGTGAGGTAGTGGTAACCGGTCTGGGCCGCACCCGACTGGCCGAGTTGGCATCTGCGTACGGTGGCATCTGGTCAGGCTCACGACGACGGGAAGAGCTCGTGCAACAGGCGCTTGTTGCACAATGTCTTTATGTACGCGATCGGCACTATTTAGTGCGCGACGACACAGTGCAGATCATAGACGAGAATACCGGTCGCGTGATGCCGGGTCGTTCCTGGGAACGGGGACTGCACCAGATGATCGAAACCAAGGAAGGCTGTAGCGTTACGGCACAAAATGAAACGGTTGCACGTTTGACCTATCAGCGATTCTTCCGTCGGTATCTGCGGCTTTCCGGCATGACCGGAACGGCACGCGAAGTGGCGGGCGAATTACGTTGGGTGTATCGACTGAATGTCGTCACGCTACCCACCCACCGTCCCCTACGTCGGACCTCAACAGGTGATCGAATCTATCGAACCGCAGCTGCTAAATGGTCGGCAATTGTCGAACGCGTCCGCGAACTTCATCGCCGCGGTCGACCGGTGTTGGTGGGCACGCGCTCGGTCGCCGATTCGGAACATTTGAGCGGCTTATTGACGAAAGCATCATTAGTACACCAGGTGCTGAACGCGCGCCAGGATAAGCAAGAAGCAGAGATTATTGCACGCGCCGGCGAGGCCGGTTGCATCACGGTGGCGACCAACATGGCAGGGCGCGGCACCGACATCCGGCTAGCTTTGGGCGTAGAAAAACGCGGTGGCCTACATGTGATCGCGGCCGAGTGCAACGAGGCTCATCGCATCGATCGCCAGCTGTTTGGGCGCTGTGGCCGCCAAGGCGACCGCGGCAGCTACGAGTCTATACTCTCTTTTGAGGACGATCTTCCAGCCCGCTACTGCCCGAGTAGTTTACACGCATTGGCGGTTGGTATTGGCGGCCGTCAACAGGGTGTTCCCCACTGGATCGGGCGCAGCCTGATGTGGATCGCACAACGGGCCGCGGAATGGCGCCATCGTCGCGACCGTCGCCACGTTCTGAAGATGGATGAGCAACTGAACGACATGCTCGCGTTCAGCGGGCGTTTGGAATAAGGGAATAGGTAAGCTTGATGCAAATCTACACTTTCATATACAGACTGCTAATGTCGGTCGGCATGGCCGCATTGGCGACGCAGGCGGTGGCGGTTGAGTTACCAGAACTCGATTGTCTGGTAGAGCCCCACATGGTGGTCGAAGTCAGCAGCCCCGTTAGCGGTGTAATCCAGGCGATCTACGTCGACAGGAGCGATGTCGTGCAGCAAGGTCAGAAGCTGGTGGAGTTGGAATCAGCCGTGGAACAAGCAAGCGTGGAGCTAGCACGGGCACGGGCGGCAATGGATGGTGAGGTCAAATCAAGTGCCACGAATTTCGCATTCAACAAACGGAAGTACAAGCGCATCAAGCAGCTGTACGTGAAAAAAGCGGTACCGTTTCACCAGAAGGATGAAGCCGAGACCGATCTAAAATTGGCACAACTGAAGGTACGCCAGGCCAAGAAAAACAAAAAGATTGCCGGGCTCGAGCTCAAACGGGCCGAGGAGAACTTAAAACGACGTACGATAAAGAGCCCGATTGCAGGCGTAGTGGTTGCACGCTTCAAATCTCCCGGCGAATTTGTGGAAGAAGAACCAATAGTCATGTTAGCGCAAATCGATCCATTGCGTGTGGAGGTAGTTGTACCGGTATCCGCTTTTGGTTCCATCAAGCCCGGCATGCGTGCAGAGATCACACCAGAAGCATCCGGAGTGTTTCACGGCACCGTATCCATTGTGGACCGCGTCATCGATGCCGCGAGCGGTACATTTGGTGTGCGCGTGGAATTGCCCAATCCCGATCATCGTTTGCCCGGAGGCCTGAAATGCCGGGTTCGTTTCCTCCTCGACGTGGCCTCCCCATAGCGGACGACGGTGGGTGCCCCGGACGCACCCGGTTTGCCTAGCAACAGCCGCGAAAATCGCCCTCATTCGAGAGCACGCAATACGGTCAATGCGCCACACCTGCCGACGAACAAGGCGCTAGCCGCCAGCCGGCCTGCTGGACGTTATTCGTCCCCGATAGCCGCTATTCCTCGAGCGCCGAGGGGCATTTTTGCCGTTTTGCGTCACACGCCATAGCCGCCACCCTAGCCGCACCCGTACTTTGTTGTAATATGGATCGGTGAAGCCTTTTAATTCACTGACTTAGCGATGGCACGATAACTGCTAGGCTATCTAAGCACACCAAAACAAGGCCAAGAAGCCCCGGCCCAGGATGGGCCCCATCATGCGGTGCGAGGTGGGAGCGAGCGTTATTTTCAGCCTGGGGGGGCGAATGAAGAAGGGTTCAAGACGCAGTAAAAGTCGGCTAGTTTTCGAACAGCTGGAGCCGCAAGTGCTTTTCTCGGCGGATCCGCTGTTTGCCCCTGTTGCCAGTCACATGCCGCAAGGGCATACGTAAGTACATGCGTTGCTGGGCACCAAACCTTCTGCGACTGCCAACCCTGTTGAGCGAGTTCGCTGCCAACCGCCGTCTAGAAATCGACAATTTTGCTCCGAAATTCTTGGCGGCAATACGTCAATTGATCGCGCACGGATTTCTGTGTCCGGTCGGCAGCGAGAGTGGCGCTTCCACTGGCCATCCCATTCGCGACGGATTCCAGGCTACTGCCACCACCAAGATGGACACCGATCACGTAGGCGATGTGCGGCCCGCGACCGGTTGAGTAAGGGCCAGATCGCAACACCGGGGAGAGACTTCGTATAAGCACCCATTATGGTCAAACGTTATATCAAAGAGCTGTTCGTCAAACTGAGAGAACGCCTCGGCCAAGCAGGTGCACGGCCCGCTATCGCCGCAAGCCGTGCCCCCGTCTTCGAAGAGTTGGAGCCACGCATGCTTTTTTCGGCGGACCCGTTGTTGGCGTCGCTCGATGCTGGTGTACTGCAACGGGATCTGCAAGAAGACCCGGCGTTGCATGCTGAGCTGTCTTTCGCAACCAGCAACCTGGCGAGCACCGATGTCGCCGCGGACATCCGCCATGAACTAGTGTTTGTCGATTCCAGTGTGCCGAACTATCAGCAGTTGGTGGATGACCTGCTGGCCACTGGCGATGACAGTCGTCAGTTCGAGGTCGTGGTGCTTGAGAGCGATCGCGATGGCATCGAGCAGATGGCCGAGACCCTGGCCGGCCGCAACGGCATCGATGCGATTCACATTGTCTCACACGGCAACCAGGCCGAGCTGTTCCTCGGCACCGCCCAGCTCACGCTCGATTCGATGACCGGCGAGTACGCGGACGAGCTCGCGGCGATTGGTCAGTCCCTCACGGATATGGGCGATATCCTCATATACGGCTGCAATTTCGGGGAAGGCATCGTGGGTCAGAAAGCGGCAGTACAGTTGGCTCAACTAACAGGCGTCGATGTGGCCGCAACTGTCGACGACACCGGCAGCGTACAGTACGGCGGCGACTGGGATTTGGAGTTCGCCACGGGTGAGGTCGAGACGGAGACGGCGTTCAGCTCGCAGTTGCAGCAGGAGTGGAAAGGTAAGTTGGCGGTCATCAACGTCGATACGACGGCAGACGTCGTTGACAGTGGCGATGGGCTAACGTCACTACGCGAAGCCATCCTGCAAGTGAATGCGGGGGCTGGCGGAGACACGATCAATCTTGCCGCCGGTACGTACACGCTGTCGATCACCGGCAGCGGCGAAGACGCTGCCGCGACCGGAGATCTCGATATCCTGAAGGATGTCACCATTACCGGTGCAGATGCCGCAACCACCGTCATCGACGCAGCGGGGATTGATGGCGTGTTCGATGTGCGGGCCGGAATCACGACAATTTCAGGAGTGTCGATTACGGGGGGAAGTAAAGCGCTTGGTGCAGGCATCGACACTCAGAGTGTAGCGACGTTGAATCTCACCGACGTCGAAATTCGCGACAATAATTCTACGAACGACGGCGGTGCGATCTACATGCTGGGCGCGTCCAACCTTGACCGGGTAACCTTCGACAACAATACGGCCAGCGACAAGGGCGGAGCAATCTACTTCCGTGGGGCCGGGCCGGCGGTGTTGACCAACGTCACCTTCAGCGGCAATTCGGCCACCCGTGGAGGTGCTATCTACAACTTCAATACGGACGTCACGCTGATCAACAATACGATTGTGTTGAATTCAAGCGGCATCGACGGGCAGGGCGGCGGTGCCGTCACGAAGATCCAGAACTCGATTCTCGATAACATTGGCGCAAATTCGGTAGTCACGTTGACGTCGCAGGGCTCAAACATCGATAGCGACGGCACGGCCAACGGTCTCGTTGATGGAGTGAACAACGATCAGGTTGGTACTGCCGGTACACCCATTGATCCGCTGCTCGGACCTCTGCAGGACAACGGCGGTATGACTAAGACGCACGCGCTGCTGGCGGGCAGCCCAGCGATCGACGCCGGCACGGCAGCAGGTGCACCAGCGACTGACCAGCGTGGCATCTTGCGCGATGCGGCACCGGATATCGGAGCGTTCGAGTCGACTTCCAGCAACACCCCGCCGGTCATCACCTCCGATGGTGGCGGCGCCAGTGCCACGGTCAACGTCGCCGAGGGCACCACCGCGGTCACCGATGTCGATGCCAGCGATCTCGATGGCGACACCCTGACCTACAGTATTATCGGTGGCGCCGATAGTGGCTTCTTCAGCATCAACGCCACCAGCGGCGTGCTCAGCTTCATCGCCGCCCCCGACTTCGAGACCCCGCTCGATGCCGGTGGCGATAACGTCTATGACGTGACGGTGCAGGTCTCCGACGGCACCAATGTCGACACCCAGGC
>Ga0209980_10000382_pt1 | contig 23735 bp, 17 predicted proteins | sample CR02metaG_FD_183611 | JGI IMG/M metagenome (GOLD analysis project Ga0209980, IMG submission 183611) | Deep subsurface microbial communities from Mariana Trench to uncover new lineages of life (NeLLi) - CR02 metaG (SPAdes) (version 2) | ecosystem: Environmental > Aquatic > Marine > Ocean trench...
TTGCCCGTTCACAAGGAGCTCGCAGCTGATTTCTTCGCGCAACGTCGGGAAATCGGCGTCATCAATATCGGCGGTTCAGGAAAGATAAGTGTCGACGGCGAATCTTTCGATGTCGATAACCGGGACAGCCTGTACATTGGTCGCGGTAGCAAAGACGTTGAATTCATTAGTAATTCTGAGGACAACCCCGCGCAGTTCTACATTCTCAGCTATCCCGCACACACCGACTATCCGACAAAGCTGGTCAAACAAGCGGATGCTAAACGTCTGGATCTTGGTTCTCGCGAGGAAAGCAACAAGCGTGTCATTCGTCAGTCAATCAGGCCGGGGATTGTAGATACCTGTCAGATTGTCATGGGATTTACGCAGCTCGCGCCCGGCAGCATCTGGAATACGATGCCACCGCACACGCATCGCCGTCGTTCAGAAATTTACATGTATTTCGACCTGGATGAGACCGCTAACGTATTTCATCTCATGGGAGAACCGGATGAAACGCGATCATTGGTTGTGAGAAACGGCGAGGCGGTTGTATCGCCGAGCTGGTCCATGCACTCAGGTGCGGGCACGCGAAACTACACGTTCATATGGGGCATGGGTGGCGAGAACCAGGAGTTTGACGACATGGACCACATCGATATGGAAACGCTCCGATAGTGGGTACGACTGATCTCTTCGGTCTTGAGAACAAGGTTGCCGTCGTCACCGGCGCCAGTCGTGGTCTCGGTCGCGCGATGGCACTCGGCCTGGCAGGCGCCGGGGCCGATATTATCGCGATCGCGTCAACGAGTGAAAACGCGGCGGAAACAGTGGCGGAGGTTGAATCCCTGGGCCGCCGTGCGGTCGCGATCGGATGTCGCCAGGACGACCCGGAAGAAGTGCGGCGGGCTGTTAGTGAGAGCATTGATGCATTCGGTCAGGTCGACATCCTGGTGAATAACGCGGGAATTATCAGGCGTTCGCCAGCAGAAGATTACAGCGATGAGGACTGGTCGGCGGTAATCGACACGAATCTAAACGGCGTTTTCCAGTTCTGCCGTGGTATCGGCAAGCATATGCTGAATCGGGGGCAAGGCAAGATCATCAATATCGCGTCACTGCTCAGCTTTTCTGGCGGCATAAGAGTTCCGGCTTACTCGGCGAGTAAAGGCGGCGTAATGCAACTGACCAAAGCTCTGGCGAACGAATGGGCGAACAAGGGCATTCAGGTCAATGCGATCGCGCCCGGGTACTTCGCCACCGACAATACCGAGGCGCTTCGCGCCGATGCCACGCGAAACAAGGAAATTCTCGCGCGAATTCCGACCGGACGATGGGGCGAGGCAGAAGACATGCAGGGCGCCATCATCTTTTTGGCATCCAAAGCATCCGACTATGTAACCGGGCATATCCTGACCGTCGATGGCGGTTGGATGGCGCGCTAGTTTCGTCCAATGCAGATTTCACCAGCACAAATTCTGATCATATCGGCTGGTCTCGGTCTCGCCGGTGTAGTTTTCGCTCAATCAAACATAGACGAGCTCATCCAACAAACCGATATCGAGGCAGGCGATGTCGCCTTGAAAGATCTGCCGGGCTGGCACGCACCGAAGAAAATTATCGTGCGGGATATCGGTTTGTCACAACGCGAAATTCAAGCGCTGATGCCGGGCGTCGAGGTGGTCGGTGTTTCATCTGAGGCGGAGGCTGTCGCGAATGCGAAAGGCGCAGACGCGATCATAGGCTGGTGTTCTGAAAGAGTGATTGCGGCGGCCGAAGACGCAATCTGGGTGCAAATTAGAGGCGCGGGCGCCGAGCGATGCGTTACGGCAGACAGGATCGCGAACGGATCCATCGTGCTGACCAACATGCAAAAAATGTCCTCGCCGGTCATCGCAGAACACGTGATTGCGTTGACTCTGAGCCTGGCGCGGAGAATTCCGCAATTCGCCAAGACTATGCCGAGCGGCGAGTGGCGCCGGACGGCCGAGATTACCGACGGCATGCAGTCTATAGCAGGCAAAACAATGCTCGTGGTCGGATTGGGTGGCATTGGTACGGAGGTTGCGCGTCGGGCTGCGGCACTCGATATGCGGGTGATAGGCACCCGCCGAAGTTCGCGCGAGGGCCCGGATTTCGTCGACTACGTCGGCTTGTCGAACGAGCTCTTTGAGTTGGCTGCTGAGGCAGACTTTATTGTGGACACTCTGCCATTGACGGCGGAGACGGCTGGGCTTCTTGACGAGGAATTCTTCAGTGCCGCAAAACGTGGCGCGTTTTTCGTTAACGTGGGCCGTGGTCGTACGGTCGTCACGGACGACCTCGTCGCCGCGCTGAACAGTGGCCAGATTGCGGGAGCCGGATTGGATGTGACGGAGCCCGAACCGCTGCCGGCGGATCATCCGCTATGGCAAATGGATAACGTCATTATTACTCCGCATGTTGGGGGGCGCGGCGGAAACCGGGTCCGACACGCCATCCTGCTAAAGGAGAATCTGAGGCGTTTCGCGGCTGGTGATGCGTTGTTGAATGTCGTGGATCCGAAACTCGGCTATTAATGCGAACAACTAATTCAATATTCTAATTGCGAGTAATCGTTATGAAATTAACCTGTAGGACTATTGGACTGATATTTCCAGCTCTTTTTTTCGCCGGCTGTGGTGAAGGCCAGCCCGTTGGCGAAGAAGATGCTGTCGTTGAGGAGAAAGAGGTCATAGCCCAGGAGCCAATGGCGTTCGGCCGCTTCGTACCGGAACGGGAAGATGATTTCGCCTGGGAAAACGACAAGGTCGCATTCAGGGTTTACGGCCCGAACTCAAAGGGTGTGGGGCCCGTAAGCGGTGTAGACGCCTGGTTCAAGAAAGTCGATTATCCCATCGTCGATAAATGGTACGCCGAGAGCCTTGCTGGCAAGAGCTACCACAAAGATCATGGCGAAGGTCATGACATCTATCACGTAGGTTCGAGTCGGGGTGTTGGTGGCACGGCCGTCTGGGTTGACGGCGTCGCCTATCCGGCAGCGATGTTCAAGCACTACGAAGTGCTCAGAAGTGGCGAAGATGTCGTCGAATTCACATTGCAATATGAATGGGATACGCCTTTAGGCGCAGTGGCCGAGAGCAAGACGATTTCACTTGCACTGGGAAGCCAGTTGTATCAGGTGGATTCAGTATTCACTCTGGACGGCGAGCTTGCTTCTCTGCCGATCGCGATCGGGTTAAGCACTCACAATGAGGCAGCCGAGGTATTTAGCAGCCGCGAGAACGGCAGAATTTCGACCTGGGAAATTATGGACAGCAATGGCGTAGGTACGGGCGTTCTGATGGCGTCCGAGCGCACCCAGGAGATTATTCACGCGCCCAGTGAGGAGAAAGATGCCAGCCACATCTGGTTGATCACGAGCTCCGATGATGACGGCGAACTGAATTTCAGTGCGGGATTCGCGTGGCAGGCTGCCGGGGAGATCGGCTCGATCGATCGATGGAATGCGTATCTCGATTCTGCGGCGAGCCAATAACAATGTACGTCAAAATTGCGGACGTCGAGGAATCTGATCTCGGCGAAGGCGTGTCGAGAAAAATTCTGGCCTCAGGCGGGGACATGATGACCGTGCAGTTCACGTTCGAGAAAGGCGCTGTTGGAACGCCGCACACGCATGTGCACGAGCAGGTTGGGTACGTGTTGCAGGGTCGTTTTGAACTGACGCTGGGCGATGAAAAGACCATCATCGAGGCCGGTGATACGTACTATGTGCCGTCAAATACCGTGCACGGTGTCGTTGCTTTGGAAGACGGAGTTTTGCTCGATGTTTTCACGCCGCAGCGCCAGGATTTCCTCGAATAAGCTGATTGCAACATGCGTCTTGATTATTCCGAGATCGAACCCGTACTGAAGAGCATCTTGTTGCAGCATGGATTCAGTGCTGAAAGAGCCGGCTTATGTGCCCAAATGATTACCGAAACCAGTCTTGATGGTGTCTACTCCCATGGCGTGAATCGCTTTCCTATGTTCATCGAGTCCGTGCAGAATGGCATCGTCAAACCAGGCAATGAGCCTACGAAGCTCAAGTCCATTAACAATTTCGAGAACTGGGATGGCAACCTCGGACCCGGCAACCTGAACGCCTGGTTTTGCATGGAGAGGGCAATTCATCTGGCCAGAAAATACGGAATGGCCGTGTTGTCCCTGCGTAATACGAATCACTGGATGCGCGGTGGCACTTACGGATTGCAGGCGGCAGGCGAAAACTGTATTGGCATTTGCATGACAAATACCAAGCCGAATATGCCCGCCTGGGGTGGCCGGGAGGCGAATGTCGGTAACAATCCGATTGTTATTGCGATACCCCATCAGCCCTATCCCATTCTCTTGGACATGGCGATGTCCCAGTTTTCTTTTGGAAAGATGGAAGTTCTCGAGCAACTCGGAGAAAAACTTCCATGTGTGGGTGGCTTCGATAAGGACTTGCAGCTGACCGATGATCCTGGAGCAATTCTGGAATCCGGATTGGCGCTGCCCATGGGAAACTGGAAAGGCTCAGGTTTGGCCATGTTAATCGACTTGCTCGTATCGATTCTGTCAGGCGGTTCAACGACGCGGGAAATCGGGAAGAACGATGAAGAGTACGGGCTGTCGCAACTCTTTATCGCCTTCGATCTCGATCAATTGTCCGATAAGGAGAACAGCGCCAGAGCCATACAGGACGTAACCGACTCATTGCTCGAGAGTACGGCAATCGAGGCGGGCGGCCAGGTGTTTTATCCAGGCCAACAAACCTGGATGAGAAGAAAGGAAAATCGAAAAAAAGGCATCCCGATAGACCCGGATACCTGGGAGAGAATCATTGCACTTAGCACGGAGTAAGAAAATGCACCGGGCGTTGATAACACTTTTTGGCGGAATGACTGCCCTTTTGTTGCTGGCTGGCTGTTCAGAAAAGGGCACGGATACTGAACATTCGGCAACAGACACACCCGCGGCAGTTTCGTTTGCCACGGACGGTCATTTAAAAATGCTTTACGACAACCGCATGCATCCTGCGGCGATCGAATACGAAGGCAAGATCTATATCGCCTGGCGCGGCGTCAACGGCTGGCCGCAAATGCGGACTTATGATCTGGAAAGCCGCATGTTTTCAGAACGAGTGAATATTCTTGACGGTCTCGAGGACGTATTTGATCTCGATAAATACACGCGGGACCAGCATTACAATCCGGTCATCTGGATGAGTATTGACGGTCATTTTCAACTCATCGCTGGCTGCCACGGCAATCGTCCAGGCAATTATAACGATTGCGACAAGATGAAAACCAAAGTGACCGGAGATATTTATGGCGGCTGGGAAAAAGTCGAAAGCACGATTAATATTTCTGTTAACTATCCCAAAGTTTACCGAATTTATGGCGATCAGACCCTGATGCATTTCAGGAACACCGGGCATCTTGGCTCGTGGACCTATCGTCTTTCACCGGACGGCGAACAGGGTTGGCACGGTCCTGAACAGGATGTTGTCGACATGAGCCTCGCCGCTGATCCGGCCGTTTCCTGCCTCGATTTCCATGCCGGGTCCTACCATGGCATTCGCATCAGCAAAGATGGCAAGACCCTGCACGATGCTTTCATCGGCACACAGCAGGACTTTCGGGACACCGATTGTGAGGCGCCCGCCAATAAGCACTATGGAGAGCTGGGAGACGACAGGCGGTACAACCTTTACTACGTCAAAGTCGATTTGCGGACAGGGCAAGTCTATAACTATGCCGGCAAGGAACTTACCGCGCCTGTTTCGCGCGGGGTGGCAAACACGGATGCGCTGATTTACGACACTGATGAGCGGATTTTCGCGGTCGTCCCATCGATTCACCTGGATGAAAACGATCAGCCTTATTTCCTCGGCGAAGTGTCAGACGAGACACCGTTTCGTGGCTGGTTTACGTTTGTTTATTACGAGGATGGGGAGTGGAAGAAAACTAAGGTCGCCCGGACATCGCATTACTTTAATGCCGCCATGCTGGACCGAAACCGAGATGGTGACTTCCGGGCCTTGCTGATCGTCGGCGACGGCGAAGCGAAAAAGGATAACCGTCACGAGGACATCCGGAATCTGAACCGATACGGCTGGGGCGATCGGGTCGAGGAATGGATTTCCAAAGACGGCGGCGCGACCTGGAAATTGAGCCGGGATATTACGCCTGTAGAAGGCTACCGTTATCAAAACATCAAACGTGTTTCCACCGGCATTGGTGAAAGCTCCAATGAAATCTTTCTATTCTATGGCTGGCAACCTGACGCCAAGCCGGGCGAAGCCGTAGCTTTTCTGTGGGACGACCGATAAGAAACACTGAGGAGAAATCGATATGTCAAAAGAAGAATCAGGCACGTCGCGGCGTGAATTCCTGAAACGCTCTGCAATGACCGCCGCCGGAATCACTGTCGGCATCAGTGCGATGAACGCCCCGGTTCTCGCGCGAACGCCGGGCGCCAACGATAAAATTCGCGTCGGCTTCATCGGACTCGGCAACCGCGGCACGCAACTGATGGAACGGTTCATGGCCAACCCGGATGTGGAGGTCGCCGCGCTGTGCGATGTCTACGAGCCCTATACCCTGCGGGATCGCTCCATGGTCGATGCCCGATGGCTGGAAATCGGCAAGGTCCCGACGATGGGGGAGAACTTTGTCAGTCAGCCGAAACGGTACAATGATTTTCGCAATCTCCTCGAGCAGAAAGACATCGACGCTGTCTGCATCGCCACGCCCGATCATTGGCATGCCGTCCAGACGATTGCGGCACTCGACGCGGGCAAGGATGTCTATATTGAAAAACCGCTGACCATCACAATCCACGAAGGCCGACAGATGGTGTCGGCCGCGGCAAAAACCGATCGGGTCGTCGCCGTTGGCCTGAATCGCCGTGGCTCCTCCATCTACCAGGAACTGGCCGGCCTGGTTCAGGGGGGCATGATCGGTAAGGTGCGCACTGCCAGGGCCTACCGAATTAGCAACATGTATCCCGACGGCATCGGTACTCTCGAACCCGAAGCGCCGCCGGCCGGATTTGACTGGGACATGTGGCTGGGCCCGCGTGCCTACCGGCCCTATCAATACAATATTGCGCCGTATTATTTTCGATGGTGGCAGGATTACTCATCACAGATGGGCAATTGGGGTGTCCATTACCTGGACGTGATCCGCTGGATGACGGGGGAAAAGGCACCGGTTGCCATCACCGCCCATGGCAGCAAATTGATGAAGGACGACAAAACCATCCCCGATACTATGGAAGTGACTTTCGAGTTTGCCGGCGGAATGATGGCCCAATTTCATATTTACGAGGCCTGCGGTGCCGCGGGCATCAATGGCGGTGAGGTGGAGCTTGGTGGCACGCATGGCAACCTGGTTAGCAGTCAGAACGGCTACCGGATCTCGCCGGCTAAACCGGGACAGTTTCAGACCTGGAAGCAGCTGGTGGAACCGGAAGAACGAGAACTCGAGAGCAACGACCAGCATGGTGATCTTGGTATCCGAGAGGACTCCACCGCCAACCTCATTCGAAACTTCCTGGATTGCGTAAAGAGTCGCAAGGCCCCGTTGTGTAGCCTGGAAGACGGCCATCGTTCCACCAGTTTCGCGCACCTGGCCAACATTGCGCTGGCAGTGGGTACACGAATCGAATGGGATGCGGAAACGGAACAGGTGACCAACAATCGCGCCGCAAACGACCTGCTGCACTATGAATATCGCTCGCCCTGGACCCTGACCTGAACGGAGAAAACCTGATGCTCAGATCATTTGCGTTCTTTCTCCTGGTCGTGGCAACCGCCTTTGCGCCTGTCGAACTGTTTGGCGCCGACTCAACGGCCCCTTCAGACAAGATCCTGATCGTTCACGACGAACTTCCACAAATGGAAATCCTGGCGAAGTTCCTGCGGGAGGACGGCGGGCTTGGCGTCACGCTCGTGGAACAATCTGCGCTGCCGGAGGACTGGTCGGTGTATCGGGCAGCCATTGCTTATATTCATCGAGTGCTCGAGGTTCCAACGGAGAAGGCAATCATCGCTTATACGGAAAATGGTGGCCGTTTCATCGCACTACACCATTCCATCAGCAGCAAAAAAGCGGACAACGAATTCTATTTCGATTTTCTTGGTATCCAGCTGGATAATCCCAAAGCTGCAAAAAATCCGGTGATGCCTGGTGGGGGCTATGGGTGGCGGGAAGAAGTGACCCTGACCCTGGTCAACCTGAATCCAACCCATTACATCACCAGCCACAACGTGACCTGGGGTGATGAAATTTCTTACACCTCGTCCGATCAACCCGCAGTCGAGGGCTTGTACCCAACGCTATCCCTGCACGACACCGAGGTGTATCTGAACCACAAGTTCACGGATGGCCGCGAAAAGACGGTCCTGTGGGGAATCAAGTTTTTCGATGACAGAAACGGCCAGTTGTTCATGCAGGACCGGGGCGCATGGCTGAAAAAGTACGGTGAGGGCGAGGTGGTTTATCTTATGCCGGGACACGCAGCCACTGACTTCGAGAACGACGATTTCGCGCAGATGATTTTGAACACAATTACTTGGGAACCGTGATGCCGGTGAATTATTTAAAGAGGCGCTCAAGTCTGGCATCTGGGTCTTGAGCTGACGAGATCTTTGCATTCTTTAGCTGTCCGCCAACCTCGGCATTGTTTCTGTCCTGCCGGATCCACCGTGGCGATTCCATCTGTTTCTCCCAAGAGGAGAAATCTGTTTGTAGTTTCCTTAACAGTTTCGGGTTGGTTTTGGCCAAATCCTTTTGCTCGCCAATGTCATTGGACAGGTCAAAGAGCATCGCAGATTTCCCGCGTGATTTAACCAACTTCCAGTTCCCTTCACGGGCGGCATGCTGGCCTCCCGATCTCCAGAAAAGCCGTTCATGCGGTGGACCGGATTGAACTCCTGTCAGATAAGGGACGAGATCCTTTCCGTCGATGGGCTGTTCCTTACGGATGTCGATACCGGCGGCCGCAAGCGCGGTGGCATGAACATCAAATCCCATGATCGGCTGGCGATAGATCTCTCCGGCGCGAATGGTACCCGGCCATTGCATCGCGAATGGGATGCGGATACCGCCTTCAAACATTTGCCCTTTATAGCCGCGCAAGGGATCATTTCGCGAAGTAGTCTCTGTCGTTGGTCCTCCATTATCGCTGTAGAAGAAAACCAGGGTGTCTTCTTCCATGTTGTGTTCCCGAACCTTATCCATCACCCGCCCGATGGCGTCGTCCAATGCGGAGAGCATGCCTGCGTAGGTCTTGCGATTGGCATTCTTTATTTTGGGAAAGCGGCTCTCGTACTTATTGGTTGCTTCCAGGGGTAGGTGAACCGCGTTAAAGGAGAAATAGAGGAAGAAGGGATCTGCTGAGTTATCACCAGTTATATGCTTTTCTATGAAGTTCACTGATTCGCGGGCAAACGCGTCGGTCAGGTATTCGGTTTCGTCATCGAATGCCTTTCCATTCAGGTAGAGTTGGTTATTTTGCCGGTCGCCTTTTGGATAATAAGTGCGGGCACCACTGAGGAAACCATAAGTAAAATCGAACCCGCGTTCGTGGGGCCGAAGGCCATCTTGAAATCCGACATGCCATTTTCCAACCATGCCCGTTCTGTAGCCTGCTTCTTGGAGGCGTTCCGCCAGAATGGGAATGTCGCGTGGGACGCCGAAGTTCTTGGCCGCATATTTTTCAGGTCCAGAATTATTTTCAAAACCAAAGCGATGTGGATACATGCCACTGAGCAAACCGGCCCGTGATGGCGAGCATACCGGATGATTTGCGTATCCATCCGTAAAGCGGACGCCGTTCGCTGCGATGGAATCAATGTGCGGTGTCGGGATGTCTTCGCCGCCGTTGAAACCTACGTCAGCATAACCAAGGTCGTCGGCCAGAAAGATAATTATATTGGGTCTCTCAGCGGCAAATGAGGACGAACTAACGGTAACGAGAAACCCAAGCAATGAGAGCAAACGGGGCTTTATCGTCATATTCACATGCCCTTTTAATGGGGTTTGAACATGGCCTCGTAATGAACTGACGGTGCCAGGATGCCACCACTCTTCTGGTAATAATCATCGTTGAGATTAAACACCCCATTCACGGTTTGGCTCCACGACGCCCCGGCATAGGGAAGGTAACTGACCATGCGTTCCCAGCCCTTGTAGTTCTGGTGTCCATTGGTTTCCAATAGCCCCAGTCCAAGGCCGGGGAAAGGCGCGAGCCGGGCGGCCACGGCCTTGTTCCATTCGACCAGGATCGGATTCACGGTCAGATCGGCACAGAAGCACGGGACATTTCGTTCGTGGGCAGCCTGCGCAATCTTCATGGTCATACTTAATGTTTTCGCAATGGCCTTTAATGCAATGGCCTGGTAGCCCATGTCAATGCGCTTTATTGCGTCTTCGTCGGTGTGGGCACTTTCATCGGCAGCAATGCGCACGCCTAGATCATCCACAGTTACCTCCAGCTCTTCGGGGAAGGGCTCCTCAATAATGGCAATCTGGTCGAGCGCCCCGATCTTTTTCGCATGATCCAGCAAGCGTAGCAGGGTCTCTTTCTTCTCGTAGCGGCCATTGGCGTCGAAGTAATAGGGCAGTTTTCCATCCTGGCTGTGACTCGTTCGCACGTGACCAATGGCCTCGTGGATTGCAGACAAGCGGGCCTTGTCCTTTTCCAGCATCTCCTGCTGGGTTCCGGGCTGCCCGATCTTGATCTTCATGAAGAAGTATCCCTGGTCTACAGCCTCCGTGATTTCCTCGATGGGAATGGAGTACGCCATCAGTGGAATACTGGCCACCTGTTTGTGGTGGTAGGACAAGGAGGGTTTATATGCCTCAGGTATCAGGTCATCGAAATTCGTGATGTCATTTTCCTGGGCATAGAGCAGCCAGGCCGCATTGTCGAGCCCGACCAGCGCATTGAGGGCAAAGGTCTTGCGTAGATCCGCATGACCGGTAATGTCTTTGCCGTACTCATACACCTCGTCCAGCAGGTCATCCAGCAGATCCACGGGTGTCTGGAAAGAGCGGCCGACAGCCAACTGCAAAGCCCGCTCTGTCAGGGCAAACATCAGTGCATTGCCACCGCTCTCGGAATGATCCGCAAACACCCTTGCATCGGACCACAGTACATTTTGTGTACACAGGCCGATTTTGCGCGTGCCCCTGGCGCTTTCCAGCAAGGCCATGGTTTGCCAGATCTCGGTCATGTAGCCACCCTTGAAACCAAATGGACGAATCAGAGTTTCCCGCTCGAAATTGGCACTCACAGCGGCGATCCCGATACGGTTGGATGCCGGACTCGTGGTGGCACCGACACTGTCAGAGAATGCGGTTGGGCCCGCCAGCGACAGTCCAGCCAGGGCCGTGGAATTCTTTAGGAAGTGTCTGCGGGACAACCCGATGGCTTGCTTCATACTTTCTCCTTGATGCGTATTGTTCCGGACAGTCTGTTGTATTCTTCAGTATCTTCCTGCTGATCGGGTAAATCCACAGTGCTGAATGTTCATGTAAAACTAATCCTTGTCACTTTGGTGTTGTCGCTGTCTGCACAATCCGTAACCGCAATAGCGAGCCCACAGTCTGAACGACCGAATATTCTGATTGCCATTTCCGATGATCATTCCTGGCTACATACGTCGGTTCAGGGCAGTGCGTTTGTCGAAACGCCTAACCTCGACAGCATCGCCAATGGTGGTTTTCGCTTTTCCAATGCGTATGCAGCCTCTCCCGGATGTTCACCCTCACGGGCTGCCTTGTTAACAGGACAACATCACTGGATGCTCGGCCCGGCAGGCACGCACGGCAGCTCATTTCCAGTGCATTACGAGACCTTTGTCGACTTGTTGGAAGGGGCAGGCTACAAAGCAGGCTTTACGGGCAAAGGTTGGGGACCGGGCGACTGGCTTGCCGGTGGTCGCAAGAAGAACCCTGCCGGTGTTGAATATAACGAGGTGAAGCTGAAGAGCAAACCTCAAGAAGGAATTTCCGACACTGACTATGCCGGGAACTTTCAGCGGTTCCTGGATGAACGCAGTGACGGTGAGCCTTTCTATTTCTGGTATGGCGCCCATGAACCTCATTTACCTTACGCCGAAGTCACGCAAAGTGACGAGGACTTGGGTAAGGTCGAGGTCCCGGGATTCCTGCCGGATACTGTAGACAGCCGATCGATGTTGCTCGACTATGCCGACGAAATAAATCACTTCGACACGCACCTGGGAAAGATTATCGCCAGCCTCGACGCGGCCGGTGAGCTGGAAAATACCCTGATTATCGTAACGGCCGACAATGGCATGCCAATGCCCCGCGCCAAGTCAAACGGCTACGATTTCGGCATTCATGTGCCGCTGTCCATTCGCTGGGGCAAGAGCACCGGGAAAGGAAGAATCATCAACGCACCCGTTGGGTTCGTTGATTTGTCCGCCACCATAATAGAAGCCGCAGGTCTTGAAATTCCGGATCAATTTGTCGGCCAGAGTCTGCTGGGCTTGTTAAACGGTGATATCGATAAACTTGATTATGATCGTGCCGTTTATTCCGGACGTGAGCGCCATTCCTCATCGCGCTACCAAAATTTATCCTATCCGCAACGCATGATGCGTCGCGGGGATTTTCTTATCATCTGGAACGCCAAACCGGAGCTTGATCCAGCCGGACAAGCTCGGCAAATAGTGGATGGCGTGCTGAGTGCGCCGCACAGCGCTTATTTCGATATTGACGATTCGATGATAAAAAGAGAGCTTATCGCCAAGCGGGATGACCCTTATTTCGCTCCTTTTTTCCACCTCGCCGTGGACAAACGACCGGAGTGGCAGTTCTTTAATGTCGCCGACGACCCTGACTGCCTCATCGACCTTGCCAACGATCCGGGTCACGAGGGGATTTACACCAAATACAAGCGGCAGTTGACCGAGACCCTGACTGCGACGGGCGACCCGCGCGTTTCGGGCTATGGCCAGGTCTGGGAAGATTACCCTCGAACGCGGGGCCCTATGCGGTACTTTCCAAAACAAAGCCCGGTGCGGGACCGGTAGATTCCCTGGGAACGAACTGGGGGGAAACCATCGTCTCGAAGCCGCGCGCGGCATCCGGCCCTGCATCGATCAGGGCCAGCAGTTTCTGCGTACCCAGCCGTGACATGTCATCGGTCTGCCGGCGGATCGTGGACAGGGCTGGTATGACGAAAGACGAAAACGACGTGCCGTCGAATCCAACCAGCGACAGGTCGTCCGGGATTTTCAGTCCCATTTCAACGGCGACATGCATGACCCCGAACGCCATTTCGTCGTTCGCCGCGAATATCGCGGTCGGCCGGCGCTTCCATGACAGGAGTTTTCTTGCGGCCTTCACACCCGACTCGTAGGTAAAGGCGCCTTCCACCATCATCTCCCGGGGCAACTCGAGACCGTAACGAGCAAGCGCCTGGACAAATATCTCGTGCCGTTTCTGAGAGGAAATGTTGCCCCGTGGACCGGAAATGAATCCCATTTCATGATGGCCCAGCTTGACCAGGTGGTTGGTCATGTCCGTGATGGCCGGCAGGTAATTCGTGACCACCAGCTTCCACGGTTCATCGCCGAGTTCCGACGTGAACCGCACGTAGTGGCAGCCGGCTTTGTCCAGGGTTTCCGCAAGGTCACCGAGTTCCGATACGGGAGGGAGAACGATCACGCCGTCAAGCTTGGCGCGGTTCACGAATCGTATGACGTCGTCGATCAGACGGTCGCTTTCAATGTGGCAGGCATGCACCACGAGTTCGTAACCGGCATCGCCACAGACGCTCAGAATCCCTTTCTGGATGTCATTGATGAACAGGGTCGGGACGTCATAAATCAGGCCGAGTAAAAACGACCGTTTAGCTGCCAGGCCTCTTGCCTGCCGGTTGGGCGTGAAATTCAGTTGCTCTATGACCACCCAGACCCTGGCCCGGGTTACCTCGTTGACCTTGGGCGAACGATTGATAACGCGTGAAACCGTGCGCTTGGATACACCGGCCAGTTCTGCCACGGTATTGATGGTTGCCGGTTTACCGTGTTCAAGCATTCCACTCTCCCGGCCACGTCGAATACGCGATCCTTGGATCTTTTGCTGTTCTTGTTATCGTGGGGTACCTTAGACGATATTGCCACCGGTGGCAACGCCAATGAATCTTGCAGGTGAGAAATGAAAAACATTCGGCTTAAAAATTCCCGGCTTCTGGGTTTGGTTGTTTCATGCGTGATTGCTCTATCGGCATGTGCAGATTCGACGACCAGCGAAGCCGATCTTTTTTCCCAAAGAACCGCCAATGCTTTCGATCCGGCCACGATTAATGCCATCGGCGACAAGGTGGCGGATTGGCAGCTCGCCAACCTTGACGACCTCAGCTATATCCGAAATTTTCGCAAAAACATCGCCGATCGTCGCGGGTGGCACCATGGCGCGCTGTACGTAGGAATGATGAACTGGGCTGCGCTACCAGGGAATGAGGCGTACTTTGCACCGCTCCGGGAGATCAGCGAAGAGAACAAATGGCAGTTAGGTGACCGATTGTTCCATGGCGACGACCACATAGTGGGACAGCTGTACCTTAGCTTCTATGAGAGGGAAAAGGACCGGCGGATGATTGCTCACACCATCGCGCAGTTCAACCAGATCCTGGTGGCAGACCCCGATGGCTCGCTTGAATTTCTCGGCGATTCCCTGCCCGGGGTAGGGAGGGTTTGTCAGCTGCGCTGGTGCTGGTGCGATGCCCTGTTCATGTCTCCCCAGACATGGATGCGGTTATCGCTGGCGACCGGCGAAGACCAATACATGGAGTATGCCGACAAGGAGTTCTGGGCCACTCACGACTATCTTATGGATCCGGAGCTCAGCCTGTTTTATCGAGACAGCCGTTATTTCACGAGGCGAGACGAGGCGGGCAACAAGATTTTCTGGTCGCGAGGCAACGGCTGGGTGTATGCGGGACTGGTGAACATTTTAAGAATCTTGCCGCAAGATCATCCGTCTTATTCGCGGTACGTCAAATTGTATAAGGACATGTCGGTCACAATCGCCGGTTTACAGCATGACAGCGGACTTTGGAGCCCGTCGTTGCTGGATAAGAATCCGAATCCGACGCCGGAAACCAGTGGTTCGGGATTCATGACCTATGGCCTCGCCTGGGGATTGAACAACGGTCACCTGGATGCCGAGACTTATGGGCCGGTGGTCGAAAAAGGGTGGAACGCGCTGGTCAACGCGGTCGGAGACGACGGCAAGTTGGGATGGGTTCAGCCAGTCGGTAGCGCCCCGGACAGTGTGCTTGATACCGACAGCCAGCTATACGGCGTAGGAGCCTTTCTCCTGGCCGCGTCGCAGATGTACATGGTTAAGTGAGTGGTGCTTAACGACTGGTTTCGTTAATTCGATTTTGCCGACAAAAATTGGAATTAAGCCGGGCAAACATCAATGAAAAATGTTGCGAGGACATTTTCCTGGTTGGCTGTGGCATTTTTCGTATTGATCGGCAGTATAATTTTCCTGGCCAAGACCAGGACCTTTCCATCGCCATCGGAATTGCCGGCCAGTCTCGTGATGCCGAATCCGTTTTTGAAGCTTGATGGAACGGGGCCGGCCAGTCTCGACGATTGGCCTGCTCACAGGGAGTACCTCAAAGAATTGATGCAGCATTATCTCTACGGTCATATGCCGCCGCGACCTTCGTGGAATGAGCTATCCTTCAGACGAATATCCGATGACCCATACTCCCCGCCATATTCATCGATTCAAGGCCGAAGGCAAGGGTACGAAGTCACTGTTACGCGCAATGCCCTGAGTCATTCGTTTAATTTCACCTTGTTTCGCCAGAGCGAGGTAAAGCCTTACCCCACGCTCATCAACAACCGTGTGGACGATTCTTTTGGTCCCGAAGAGGGAGTGCGACGAGGATACCTTTTTGTGGAATTCAATCGGGATGAAGTGGCTCCCGATGAGGCCAGTAATGCGGACCGGAGCGCAGGTATTTTCCGCTTGTATCCTGAACCCGAGTATGACTGGCACACAATTGCCGCCTGGGCCTGGGCTTACCAGCTTGTGATAGACGTGGTGGATAGACTGGGTCTTGTGGATACAGGCAAAATCATCGTTACCGGGCATTCCCGCGGCGGGCAGACGGCCATGGCCGCAGCCATATTCGATGAGCGTATCGATGTGGTGGCGCCGTCAACCGGCGGGCCATTTTCTCTCGGCTCCCACCGTCAGAGAGACCCGAATGGTTTCAGGGGAACCGAGGACTATCCAGGCAGGTTCAAGGCCAGACAGCCCCACTGGTATCACCCTCGTTACGGAGAATTTTCCGGTGAGCTGCAGAATAATATGCCGTGGGACGTGTCCACGCTGGTAGCGCTTGTCGCTCCCCGCGCAATCTGTCATGTCAATTCAGTTGATGACAACATCAACAACTGGCTTGCCCATGAGGTGGGCATTCGTGTCGGACAACTCATCTACAGTTGGTGGGGCAAAGAAGATTTGGTCCGCATGCACTGGCGCGGTGTCAGCAATGACTATGGACAAACCGGACATGACCAGGGCCGCGAGGAATACGAGGCTATATACGACTGTGGCGATGAATATTTCTACGGCACACCCGGTGCCACAACCTGGAACGTCTCACCCGGTAAAAACACCTGGGAGTATGATCCCGACGAGTATCCGCTGCTTATCGACTGGACCATTCCCGGGGCCGCTAATAAATAGTTGGAGACTAACGTGATCAGACGAGAATTTATCAAGACCTCCGCAATGGCGGGTTCACTGGCCGCGTTACCACTGCTTGGTTCCTGTGGCAAGGCGACAACAACAGATTCGCCGCTGAAGGTAAAGTACGATTTCAGGACCTACCGCGATACCAACACTCTCTGCCCTGTTTACCGAATCACGCCGGACGATGGGTATTACCTCCATACCTTCTACGACATCTGTCCCTGGAGCCCGTCCCAGCGCTACCTGGCCTGCATCAAGTTCCCGTTCCAGGATCGCGAGCCGAGCTATCTGGACGAGGCTCAGGTTTGTCTAATAGACATGCAAGATCAGTCGCTGACCGAGGTTTACTCGACCACCGGCTGGGGCTTCCAGCTTGGGGCGAATGTGCAGTGGGGCAGTACTGATCGTCATCTCTATTTCAATGACAAGGTAGACGGCGAGGGGGTTTGCGTGCGACTGGATCTTGAGACCGGCAAGTCGGAGCCGCTGGCCGGGCCGATGTACCATATCGCTCCCGACGAGTCGGCGATTATCAGTTTCCCGCTGGACCTGATCAATGAAACCCAGGCCGGTTACGGTTACGCCGTGGACCCGGCCAGGGCCAGGAAAATGAAACCAGGGGCCGCCGATAACGAAGGGATCTGGAGGACCGACCTCAAGACCAATAAGAAAACTCTACTGGTCAGCCTGGCGGAGGCGTACGAGGTTCTTCCGGACAGCGACAAGAAGAGATTCAAGGGCGGTACTTTTTACTTTTTTCACTCAAAATTCAACCCGCAGGGAACAAGAATCCTGCAGGTTTTCCGCGGCGTTTTGCCGAACGCCGGAACCGAGTTCGGGATCGGCGGGACCGGCCAATTCAAGCCGTCCCTGGTCACGTTCAACGCCGATGGCACGGACGTGAAATTGGCGTTGGCCAATGAGGTCTGGGGCAAGGGGGGGCACCACCCCAATTGGCACCCGGACGGCGAACATATCCTGATGAATTTAAAGCTGGACTATGACCGGATCAAATTCTGCAGTTATCGTTACGACGGTTCTGACTTCAGGGTACTCAGCGAAACGATTCACGGCAGCGGGCACCCCAGTTTCCACAAAAATGGCAGGCATATTATTACAGACGTATATCCGGAGGAGCCATTTGCCATCGAGAGCAAGGAAGTCCCTATCAGACTGATAGACATCGAACAGCAGGTCGAAAAAAACCTTTGTTTCATCTTCACGAGGGGCCTGCCGAATGCCAACGTATTGAGGATTGATCCCCACGTGGCCTGGAACAGGGACTATACCAACGTGTGTTTCAACGCCGCTCCGGAAGGCAGGCGCCAGATCTTTGTCGCCGACCTTAGCGAACTCGTCGAGACATAGGATCGTGAATCGCCTTTTGTCCGCTTTACTGATATCTCTTTGCCTGTTGATCGCCGACATCAATTTGCTTCATGCCAGCGATGGCCGTATCTATTCGTGCGCTACCAGCGAGGATGTTTATGAGGCGCTGGAAACCGTTAAGGCAGGTGACACGATCATGCTTGAAGGCGGCAAAGTGTATGAAATTGAAGAGAGTTTTGAGCTCCGGGCAAGCGGGTCGGATAGCAGGAGAATAAGCTTAACGTCAGAAGACAGCACCGATCAGGATCGATATGCCGTGATTTCCACGGTTGGACAAAGAAAAGAAGAGAATTTGGTAGCGCTCAGCCTAAGCGGTTCCTTCTGGAATGTTTCCCGAATCGAAATCGCCGGGAAGAAAGTGCCCATAGACAACGATTATTGGGAAACCAACGGTTTTCGATTGGGACTATATTTATTAGGCCCCGGATCGCATCACAACATTATTGAAGATGTTCACATACATCACACGCATAACGCTGCTGTCGCTGTCAGGGATGAAAGTCACCATAACGCCTTCAGACGAATGTACATTCATCATATTGGAGAATGGCTGGATAAAGATTACAACGCTCATGAAGGAGAAGGCTTCTACATCGGTTCATCCAAAGGAATCAAAGAAGCAGGAAACAAGGCAAGGGTCCACGACATCCTCATTGAGGATAGTGTCCTGGGGCCAGGTTTGCTGGGGCAAACTATCGATATCAAGTACGCGGCCTCACTGGTAACCGTCCGGAATAATGTTTTCTACTGTGATGAAAAATCCTTCAACGAAGAAGTTGTCAAGCTAGCGGGATTTGCCAACGTGATAAAGAACAACAAATTCATCGGATCTAACGAGAGCCTGACTCGATATATTCACATTTTTAATAAAGATACGGACGATCCAGTGAGAGTGGACTATCGTGGCCAGAAGAGTATCCCTGCTCCAACCGGGAGGGATAATACGGTTGTGAACAATGTTTTTTATACTGACGATCCGGAGATTTTGGCCGTTAAGAACGATCTTGCTGCCATCGATCGTTCATCGGTTATTCTTGAAATGAATAGAATCGAGTCGTTCGAAACGTACGCTCAATAAGGACTTTCTCTTGAAGAAACTAATCACTGTGTTCATCGCGCTCATTCTTAGCGTTACATCGGGCTGCGCCAAGTCGCCTTACATGGCCACTGGAATCAAAATCGGAGAAGTTACCGACTCCGAAGCCATCGTGTGGGTACGCTTAACCAGGAACGAAAAACGAGTCGATTTCGGCGCACCGATGCCGAAAATTTCCTACACGCTCGCGAGCACCGGGGAACCAATCATCGATATGAAGTATCGCCAACCCGATGCGGTTCCCTCGGTCGAATTTCCGGACGGGAGTTCTATCGACACTATTGAAGGCGCAGTGCCCGGCGCCAAGGGAGTCGTCCGCGTACGCTACAAACCCGAAGGCGACACGGAATTCAGATTTACCCCTTGGCACAAAGTTGATCCGCAAGCTGACTTCACGCACCAGTTTCGATTGTCGAATCTCCTGCCAGCAAGCCAATACATTCTGGAAGTAGAATACGGCGCAAATAAATATCTGGGTCGAAAAACCCTGCCGGGGACCTTTCGGACTGCGCCGGCGCCCGACGCCATAGCGCCCATCACTTTCACAGTAATCACCGGACAACGCTATCCCGATCGCGATTCAGATGACGGCTTTAAAATATACGGCCAGATGCTGAATTTGAATCCGGACTTTTTCGTACACACGGGCGACATCCTCTACTACGACGAATATGCTAAAACGCCGGCCCTGGCGAATTGGCATTGGCAACGCATCTACGGCATGAACAGTTTGGTCGAATTTCACAAGAACGTTGCCAGCTATTTCATGAAAGACGACCACGACACACTGGTAAACGACTCCTGGCCCACGATGGAAACAACTTTCATGGGTGATCTGACGTTCGAGCGCGGCCTGGAAATATTTCGCGAACAAGTGCCCATGGGCGACAAGACCTACCGCACCGTGCGCTGGGGGAAAGACTTACAGATCTGGATGGTCGAGGGCCGTGATTTTCGCAGTCCGAATACCATGGAGGATGGGCCGGACAAAACAATCTGGGGCGAAGAACAGATGGCCTGGTTCAAACGCACGGTGCAAGCGTCCGACGCGACATTCCGCGTTCTCATCAGCCCCACGCCGGTCGTAGGGCCTGATCGCGACAACAAGAATGACAATCACGCAAACAGTGCCTTTGCGCACGAGGGCAATCTGCTCCGCGAATTCATCGCGTCGCAAAAAAATATGGTCGTCGTTTGCGGTGACAGACATTGGCAATACGTGTCTGTCGATTCAACCCACGGCGTAAAGGAATATTCCAGCGGTCCTGCAAGCGACGAACACGCAGGGGGTTGGGAAAACGACATGCTCCGCCCGGAACACAAATACCTGAATGTCATCGGAGGCTTCCTGGCAATAACGGTCGAACGTCAAAATGGAAAACCCACGCTCATCGCGAGACACCACGCAGTTGATGGAGCAATTCTGAACCAAGACAGGATCGTCGCGAATGGAACCGGAATCCACTGATTCCGAGGGCGTAAGGGTCATTGCTGAACTATTGGCGCGCGTCATTTAATGATATTTGCCACCGGTGGCAAAAATACGCTATGATCATAGAGCATAATAAAATTAGTACGCCCGTAAAATAAATAGAACCATTAGAATCGGGCTTGGTCAGATTGACTGGCCAATTTTGAAGCAGAGTCAAACTCCGGGGGGAGGCACACATGACAACGCCAACAATTCCATCTTTTTCGAGACTTCTGAAATCCATTTTGCTGTCAACAGCGTGTTTAGCGGCCGTGTTGGCGCAGGCGCCTGCGATTGCTCAATCAGGGCAGGAAGCAGCGGATTCACAGGTCGTCGAAGAGATCATAGTCACAGGCATTCGTCGCAGCCTGGATGTCGCGGCGGAGCTCAAACGCCAATCCAACCAGGTAGTCGATGCGATTACGGCACAGGACATCGGCCTGTTTTCGGACAACAACATCGGTGAGGCGATGGCGCGCATCCCCGGCGTCGTGCTCGAGCGTGAGGCGGGCGAAGGTTACAGGATATCCATTCGCGGACTTGGTCCGCGGTTTGTCCGCACGACCATCAATGGCCGCACGGCCTTGTCCGCCTCGGGTGGTGAAACCGGCGGCGGCGATGATGCCCGCGGGTTCACGTACAACATCATGCCGTCGGAAGTCGTTTCCAAGGTAAGTGTGTACAAAAGTACCCAGGCCAAGGAACTTGAAGGCGGCATTGGCGGTGTTGTCGATCTTGTAACCAACCGGCCGCTGGATTTTGGCGGCAAAAGTGAAGAGACCCTGTATATGTCCGGCGCTTTGCGGGGAACCTTTAACGACCTGAGCGAAGACACTAACTACCGGGGAACCTTCTTCATCAATAACAAGTTCAGCGATAATTTCGGCGCCTTCTTTGCCGTCACCCTCGACCAGGCAGACCGCATCGATAACCTCGCCGAATCCCAGCGGCTGCGCACTTTTGAAGGTGATTTCGCGGCAGGCACGCTGGTGAACGGGGTGGCACTGACCGAAGAGACAGAAATGGCCCTGTCGCATTTTAGCGGGGTTCGGTACCAGGAACAGCCGATCCCACGGGACCGTGAGACTTATGTCGCCGGACTCCAGTGGCAGAACGATCAGTGGGATGTCAATTTCGACTGGACCGCCGGGTTCGAAGATGAGGTCCGGCAGGACGTGAGATTCTGGTACAACTGGGGCGATATGATTCGGAGATTTGACGACAAAATGACGTCCCTCACCGTGGATTTCGGTGACGAGAACCTCGATATTAGCGAACCCACCCTGGGCACCCTCATTGGCTTTGAATTTGAAGGTGCCGACTCCCAACGACGGATGCAACCGCTTGCCAACGGCCTGCACCGGCGCGTTCCTCGTTCCTCGGATGTGAATGTCGGCGGGCTCAACCTGGTATGGAACAACGACGACTGGACCATTGAAACGGACTTCGGCTACGCCAGCCAGAAGACGGAAAGGATTCTCGAGCGGCTTCGGTTGAGGCTGGATACGGATTTTCGCGACGGCACGGGTCAGCCCAGGTTCGATAATGGCGTCAGTGGCATTTACGACATCTCGAGCGGTTATCCGATCGCGGTGCTATTTGATTCGTTTGGCGTCGTGGTCGACCCGCTCGATATCTCGCACCAATACATTGAACAGGTCCAAAGGACCATCACTGTCGAAGAGGCCGACGACACGAGTTTCAGGCTCGACTTCACCAGGGCCTTACCAGCAAGCGGCGATGGTGACTTGGCATCCTTTTTTCACGATGTGCAATTCGGTTTTGCCTGGAATGAAATGCAATTCTTTCGGTCGCGATTGGAGAAATTGCACGACGACGTCAGCGTGTTCGACATCAACAGCATCGATCTCATTACCGCCGACAATATCCTGACTGATGTCAACCAACCCGGCTTCGTCCACTCCTTTGTCGTAGGGGATTTTCAGGACCCCGTATTCGCGGACTTTCTCGGGGCTCCCGTAGTGTTGGGCCCCGACGATTACCATGTTCGACAAGGGCAATCTTTCGACGTCACGGAAGAAAATATCGCAGTCTATCTGCAGGGGAATTTTTCCGGTGAGGTGTACCGCGGCAATATCGGTGTCCGCTATGTCGAAACAGAGCAAACCAATCTCGGATGGGTCGGAGAAGGGGAAGGCGATAGTTTCGTACCGGCCGATCCCGACAACCCTCAGGTCTTGACGTCCCGCAAGTATGACTACGTGCTGCCGAGTTTTAATTTGGCATTAGATGTTGCAGAGGATTGGGTTCTACGGTTCGGCGCTAACAAGGCCGTGACGCGACCCGATCCGATTGACCTGTCCGCCCGCCTTGAAATCGATGACCTGGCGGATTTAGATGGCGGAGCAGAGGGCGGCAACCCGGACCTGGTGCCCTATACGACCGTCAGCTTCGATACGGTCATCGAATGGTATCCGGAGCGCGGTGGGTCCTATGCCGTGGGACTTTTCTATAAGGATCTCGAGAGCTTTATTTCCAGCGGCTCAAGCTCCGAGCTGATCGGCATTGACGATGGAGCCGGCGGGATTGAGATGGTCGAAATCGACGTTAGCCGCCCGGTCAATACCGACGGGGGCACGGTCCAGGGGATTGAATTTCAGTTCCATGCGCCGCTGGATTTCCTGCCCGGGTTCTGGCAGTACTTTGGCGTCAACGGCAGTTATACCTACGTCGATGCAGAAATGGATGCCGTTGTGCCGGATAGAGGCACGCCAATTTCCTTGCGGGGAACCTCCGAGAATAGCGGTAACCTGGTCGTCTATTACGAAAGGGAGAAATTCGGCGCACGCGTGGCCGCCAACTACCGCAGCGACTACCTGTTCCAGGAAGGGTCTGACACTGACCGGTTTGACGAGTTCACAAACGGCCGAACAATCATCGACCTGAATCTGGACTACCTGATCACGGATAGAATGAAGGTTCGGTTTACGGCTAACAACCTGACCGATGAACGGCGCACAAGGTACTGGGACACGCCGGGGCAGTACTATTCCGACGAGCGGGATAATGGCCGAAC
>Ga0209980_10000383_pt1 | contig 23716 bp, 22 predicted proteins | sample CR02metaG_FD_183611 | JGI IMG/M metagenome (GOLD analysis project Ga0209980, IMG submission 183611) | Deep subsurface microbial communities from Mariana Trench to uncover new lineages of life (NeLLi) - CR02 metaG (SPAdes) (version 2) | ecosystem: Environmental > Aquatic > Marine > Ocean trench...
GAAGTGACAAGGATAAGCAGCAAAGCTATGTATGGTCGATCGAGGAAAAGACAAGGCGCGCGGCGCTGTCAGCGACCGTGAAGCGTCTAGTTCGCGCCCTGGCGTATGAATTTTACCGGGTTGACGCGATGGCCACGATGGAGCACTTCGAAGTGCAGGTTAGGTCCCGTGGCCCGGCCGCTGTCGCCCATCAGCGCCACGGTCTGGCCTTTTCTAACCTCCTGGCCGACAGAAACCAGGTTTTCCGAGTTGTGCGCGTAGCGCGTCGAGTAGCCATTACCGTGGTTGATCTCGATGAGCTTGCCGAAGCCATATCGTGACGACGACCAGGTCACGACGCCGTCTGCCACGGCGATAATCTCCGCCCCTAATTTACCGGCAAAATCGACGCCCTTGTGATTGGCGGGTTTCCCGGTGAAAGGATCCGTGCGTCGTCCGAAATACGAGGACATCCAGCCGGACTTGACGGGCCGCCCTTTCGGATAGACTCTTTCACTGAGATTCTTGTTCATGAGGACGCTCTCCAGAACGCCCAGTTGCACTTCACGGTCATCGAGCTGGCTGTCGAGGCCTGCCATTGCTGCGAGCACCTCGGGTACTGCAATGGCTGAGCCGGTGGCATACGGCTCTTCAGGTCCACCAAACGCAGGATCCGAGTCGAAATCGAACTCGCCGTCCTCGAGGCCAGCCATGCCGGTGAGCCGTCTGCCAAGCGCATCGAGGCGGATGATGCGGGCATTCATCTGACCGATGCGGATGGCCAGCGCGTCAAGGGTATCCTCTGTTTGCTGCCGCGTGGTGGCGATTGCCTCGCGTTGCGAGGCGAGTTCTCCGCTCAGGTTCTCGACCTGGGTCATACTCACGCCGGAGCCCGTCTGCACCGAATACCAATAGCCGCCAACAAAAGCAGTTGAGCAAAGCGCGCCCGCAACGAGGACGGCGAGGGCAGCCACTGACCTGCCAGACAGGTTAAGCTGCCGGGGTCTTCCGAACCCCTTGCCGAATATGACTATATTCATCACGTGCGCCCCGGTGGCGTGTTTTTCGAATTATTAGTCCTTGATATGCAACCAGTTGACTCGCAGACGAGCTGCCACGGCTGGCGCCCTCTCGTTGTTGTCGGCCCACGCTCAATGGTCACTTCGGTAGCCCCGCTATCCTAGGAACAATTCCCTTAGATCGGTGGTTTTGCGTCCCCGTCTTTCGGCGGGTATGCCCTTATCGATCGGGTAAATATGCATAATGCAGCTTTCCATTACAAGATCAGGCACCCGGAACCTTGATTCCGGTCACCTGGAAGCCCGAAAATTGCCAACTCCGTCACACTTCTATGTCGATAATTCGCCTCGAAAAATTGCTAAGAACGGGCTCCGGCGGGGCCCTGCAGAAAATTGTCCAACGTGCTCAAAATATGGACGATTTGACGACCGCCCTGAGGGCGTTTTTGCCGGCCGACGCGCAATCGCATTTGCTCGCGGCCAATCTGCGCGAAAATGGGGAACTGGTGCTGATCTGCAGCACGTCATCCTGGGCCGCGCGGCTCCGTTTCGAAAGCGACCAGCTGATTGAAGCCGCCCGCATGACGGGTGCCGTCGTCAACAGCTGCAAGGTCAAGGTATCTCCCTCGGCAGGGAGCATGTAGGTGTTGTGTCGGAGCGCAGTCCGCCTGCCAGCACTATTAGCAGCTTTCTGCTCGCTGCGGACCCGCATTTATTGATTCGCCCGTCAGGACGGGCGATCTACTTACGCGTAGGCGGGAGCTGCGTACGAAATCGGCGCTTTGCGGGAATCCTCGAAGGTCACCTCTTCCCACGCAGCCGCATCATCCAGAAGAGCACGTAACAACTTGTTGTTGAGTCCGTGTCCGGACTTGTGCCCTGAGAATTCACCAACAAGGCTGTGTCCCAGCAGATAGATGTCGCCAATCGCGTCCAGAATCTTGTGAATAACGAACTCGTTCGAATAGCGCAGTCCGTCTTCATTCAGAATCCGGTAGTCATCCAGCACGATCGCGTTATCCATGCTGCCGCCCAGCGTCAGGTTGCGCTCGCGCAGTGTCTCGACGTCTCGGAGAAAACAAAACGTTCTTGCACGACTGACTTCTTTCAAAAAAGAAGTCGATGAGAAATCGATCGAGGCATCCCGGCTAAGCTTATTGAAAACAGGGTGATTGAAGGAAATCTCGAAATTGACTTTGAAGCCGTTGAATGGCGTCAGTTGCGCCCATTTGTCCTCGTCCTCGACCCGGATCTTTTTCTTGATGCGAATAAAGCGCTTCGCCGCTTGCTGTTCTTCAATGCCCGCCGACTGCAGGAGAAATACGAAGGGTGCAGCGCTGCCATCCATTATTGGTACTTCTGGTGCCGATAAATCGACCGTCAGATTATCAATCCCCAGTCCGGCCAAAGCGGACATCAGGTGCTCAACCGTCGCGACCTTGACACCGTCTTTAATCAGCGTTGTACCCAGCATCGTCTCGCCGACCATTCTCGGGTCGGCTTTGATATCGACCGGTTTGTCGAGATCTACACGGCGGAACGTAATTCCGGCATTTACGGCTGCCGGGCGCAGAGTCATATAGACTTTTTCGCCAGTATGCAACCCGACGCCGGTAGCACGAATCGCCGTTTTTATGGTTCGTTGTCGCAACATAGCTACAAAGTTCCGCGTATTGGCTGCCGGCCGCCTGTTCGCGCCTGACACTCGTCGAAGCCCTTGATTAGCAGGCCACTGACACTCAAAAAAGACCGGTATCCCGAAAAAAGCCGACATTGTTACGCCGGCCGCTGTTGTGCAACCACCACCGAGACTTAAAGGCTTACGGCAATTGTTTCACACAGGTTAGCGCGAGAGGGTATCACATTGCCGAAAATTACATCAAATATCAGCAACATAAATGCGGCCTGAATCACGCATCCCGGCGTAGCTGGGAAACGACGAGTTTGTTTCCTTGGCGAGCGGCATGTTCAGGAGAAGCCGGCCCTGAGATTTTCCGTCGGAAATCTCAGGGCCGGCGGAGCGGACAAACGACGATCTCACCGAGTGAGCGTATGACAGCGTCGTTTTCTGGTGTCAGTCAGCCTGGCGCCTCAGGAACGCTGGAATATCCAGTAGCTCTTCCTGCAAGCCGGCTTCGTCCAGACCGTCACCGACTGCCCGTTTACGCTGCACAGTTGGCTTGTCGAGAACCTGATAGTTCGGCTCGATAGTAGCTGCCGTCTGGCGCACGACGCGCATCGGTGACTCGGCCTGCGCGCCCTGCTGACCCAGTCCGGTTGCAACCACGGTTACGCGAATCATGTCGGTCATGTTCGGATCGATAACAGTGCCCATGACGATCGTTGCATTTTCCGACGAGAATTCCTTGATCGTATTGCCGACTTCCTGGAATTCGCCGATGGAGAGGTCCGTCCCCGCCGTGACATTGACGAGGATGCCCTTTGCCCCGGCCAGGTTGATATCCTCGAGCAGCGGGCTGGAGATCGCCGCTTCAGCGGCTTCGCGTGCCCGGTCTTCTCCTGACGACGAACCGGACCCCATCATGGCCATACCCATTTCAGCCATAACCGTGCGAACGTCGGCAAAATCGACGTTGATCAGGCCCGGGCAGGTGATCAGTTCTGCAATACCCTGAACCGCACCTTGCAGAACCTGGTTCGCCGATCTGAAGGCATCCAACAGGGTTGTCTCGCCGCCAAGAACGGTCAGGAGCTTCTCGTTCGGAATCGTAATGAGGGAATCGACATACTTGCCGAGTTCGGCGATGCCTTGCTCGGCGACCGCCATGCGTTTGCGGCCCTCCATGACGAATGGCTTCGTCACGATAGCAACCGTCAGAATGCCGAGTTCCTTTGCGACCTGTGCGACAACCGGCGTCGCCCCGCTGCCGGTGCCGCCACCCATGCCGGTGGTAATAAAGAGCATGTCGGCGCCCTCGATAACCTCCTGGATCCGGTCCCGGTCTTCCATCGCCGCCTGACGCCCGATATCGGGGTCGGCTCCGGCGCCGAGTCCTTTCGTGATGTTGCAGCCGATCTGAAGCGCCGTGCGCACACGCGCACTGTTCAGTGCTTGCGCGTCGGTATTCGCGCAAATGAAATCGACACCCTCGATACCTGCATTGACCATGTGAGCGACGGCGTTACCGCCGCCGCCGCCGACACCAATCACTTTTATCACCGCGCTCTGGCTGTGCGCATCCATCAGTTCAAACATTTTAGTTCCCTCCGCTAAGGAATTTTTTGTTTAAAAACCTGCTCACTCGTTTACTTCGCTTGTCTTCAAACACTCGAAAATCTCTGTCGTTACTTCTGTTCAATCAATACTGACCCTGAAACCAGGATTTCATCTGTCCCCACGTGTCGGCGATGCGACCAGAGCCCGGCGCGCTGCGCTGGTTTCGCCGCACGATGTTTTCATAGCCGTAGAGAAGCAATCCCACGCCCGTTGCGTGTATGGGGTTTCTTACGACGTCCATGAGTCCGGTGACGTACTGCGGCGCACCGAGCCGCACGGGCATATGGAAGACTTCTTCGGCAAGCTCAACAGCACCTTCCATCTTGGCGCTGCCACCGGTAATAATGACGCCCGCTGCAATGAGTTCTTCGAAGCCGCTGCGTCTTAATTCGTCTCGAATCAGACCGAACAACTCTTCAAAGCGCGGCTCCACAATTTCTGCGAGGGTCTGCCGCGCCAGCCTCCTGGGCGGGCGGTCACCAACACTGGGAACCTCGATCGTTTCATCCGGGTTAGCGAGTTGCGATAAGGCGCAGGCATATTTGATTTTGATTTCCTCGGCATACTGTGTCGGCGTCCGCATGGACACAGCGATATCGTTCGTTACCTGATCACCGGCTATCGGAATGACCGCCGTGTGCTGAATCGCCCCACCAAGGAATACGGCAAGGTCTGTCGTCCCGCCGCCTATGTCGACGAGACATGCGCCCAATTCCTTTTCGTCGTCAGTCAGCACCGCATAACTCGAGGCGAGTTGCTGAAGTACGATGTCGTCAACTTCGAGGCCGCAACGCTGTATGCACTTGACGATATTTTGCGCGGCGCTTTCCGCGCCGGTAACCATATGTACTTTGGCTTCCAGGCGAACGCCCGACATGCCGATCGGCTCGCGAATGCCTTCCTGGTTATCGATCACGAATTCCTGCGGCAGGATATGCAGAATTTTCTGGTCGGCCGGTATGGCAACTGCGCGCGCCGCATCGATGACTCTGTCAACGTCGGCGAAGCTAACTTCCTTATCGCGAATGGCCACGATGCCGTGAGAGTTCAGGCTCCTCACATGACTGCCCGCGATACCCGTATGTACGGAACGAATATCGCAACCTGCCATCAGTTCGGCTTCCTCGACCGCCCGTTGGATCGAATGAACCGTGGATTCGATGTTGACGACGACGCCTTTCTTTAGCCCGCGGGACGGATGCGAACCGATACCCACCACTTCGATATTACCGTCTTCACTCAGCTCACCAACGATCGCAACTACCTTGGACGTGCCGATATCCAGCCCGACGATGAGGTTCTTATCGATTTTTTTCGACACTAGTCAGCGCCTCGCGATGCCATCATTTTTAGTTTCCTACCGAGCCGATTTTCAGCGGGCGGTCGAGACCCGTTTTTCCAGCCAATCGTGAAACCGTTGTTGTAACGCATGTCAACGTAGTCGATGTCTGCCGCACGGCTCGTAATTATATTTGCGACTACGTCCAGAAACAGCTTCGTGCGCTGCACGATTTCCCGCCTGCCGAATCTGATATCGACACCGTTTTGCAATGTCATCTCCCATGCACCGCGTGCATCCATGTGAACGCGACGCAGGTCCAGTCCGAGCGGAATCAGCTGCTCACGAATCGCCAGGTAGCGCTTGGCAATTTCGGCGGATCGGTTTGGTGGACCGCTCAGCCGTGGCAGCTCGGCGGGAATGTGGCGTGCATCGGTAACGAAAAGCTCACCACGCGTGTTCAGGAGTCCGCGCTCGCCCCAGCACGCGGCGGGAACCTGTTCGATCACACTGATTTCGAGCTGGCTGGGCCAACGTCTGACAACGTTCGCCTGATCGATCCAGGGCAGTGCGACGATCAAGCGCTGAATCTCGGACAGATTCACACTCAGGAAACCATCACTGAGCGCGCCAGATATCGCTTCTTCGATTTGTAGTGCACTCACGCGCTGAAACGACCCTTCAATCGTTATCGAACGGATTGGCCGGTCGAGCAACGTGGCGCTCAACTCGTAGCTCAGAAAAATGACGCCTGCCGCGATGAGCGGAGTCATTAGTTTGGCCAACGGAATCTTCGGCAGCCGGATCCTTCCTGGCCGCTGCGGCTTACGTCTCATTGCCTGTTTACGCGCCATTGGCGGCCGCCTCAATGTAAGCTAGTTCCGACTGGTCCGAAATGCTGGTTTCCAGAATTCGCCAGCCAAGCTCGGCAAAATCGATGCCGGCAGTTTTTGCCGCCATTGGTACGAGGCTGTGGCTGGTCATGCCCGGCACGGTGTTTACCTCGAGTACCTGTGGTTCACCGTCACTGCACGTCATGAAATCGACCCTGCCCCAGCCCGAACAGCCCAGCACGTCAAATGCGGCAATGGCGAGCTTCGCATACACTGCCTCCAGCGCAGGGTCGTCAGTACCCGGACACCGGTATTTGGTGCTGTCCGCTTCATACTTCGCGCGATAATCGTAAAAGACACGTGGCGTTTCGATGCAGATACTCGGCAGTGCCTCGCCCTGAAGAACGGCAACAGTCATTTCGTCGCCGACGATGCATCGCTCTGCCAGGGCCGGGCCGGAGAAACTAAGCGCCAGATCCACGGCAGCGCCTAGTTCGCCGGAGTCAAATATTTTGGTCATGCCAACGCTGGATCCCTGATTCGACGGCTTCAATATGAGTGGATAACCAAACTCTTCTGCCGCCAGTACTGCATCGGCTTTCTTTTCAACGATGGAGAAATCCGGCGTCGCAATGCCTGCCTCTCTAAAAAGGCGCTTGCTGCGGATCTTATCCATCGCGAGCGCCGATGCCATGACGCCGCTTCCCGTATAAGGAGTATTGAGCCATTGCAACGCACCCTGAATAGCGCCGTCTTCACCGCCCGTTCCATGCAAAGCTATCCAGACGCGATCAAATCCGGCTTCGCCGAAGTCGTGCATGCTTCTCTCAGCGGGATCCCAGGCTTGCGCCTCGACACCACGCGATTGAAGCGCGGCGACGACGGCATTGCCGGAATCCAAAGACACTTCCCGCTCTGACGAAAAACCGCCGAACATGACGGCGACCCTGCCGAAGTCGGCGGCATTACTGACTACGATGCGATATTCTTCACTCACGGCGCTCACGACGCTGCATTTCCGACAATGCGAACTTCGCGGACCAGTTCGACGCCGTGTCGCTCAGCAACAGTCTGCTGTACGAAATTTATGAGTCGCTCGACATCGGCCGCGCTGGCTTTGTGGCTGTTGATAATGAAATTGGCGTGCTTGGCCGATACTTCGGCACCGCCGATGCGGTGTCCCTTCAGCCCCGCTACCTCGATCAACCTGGCGGCGTGATCGCCCGGCGGGTTTCTGAACACCGAACCGCAGCTCGGCAACCCGATCGGTTGAGTTGCCTTGCGACGATCGAGCATCTCCTTCAGCGTTTCCATGCTGGCTTCTGCCGCCGGATCGAATGCCAGTACCGCTTCAAGGAACCACTCGTCGGCGGGCCCGCTTACGCTGCGATAAGCAACCTTGTAGTCTGATGGCAGACGCTCGTGGATTTCGCCCTGCCGGTCGATTGTCTTGACGGACTTAATGCGCTCCCAGGTCTCCCCGCCGTACGCGCCGGCGTTCATTGCAAGCGCACCACCGAGTGTTCCCGGGATACCCGCAAAAAACTCGGCCGGACCGAGGCCCCAGCGAATGCATTGCCGAGCGAGCTGGGTGCAGGGGAGCCCCGCAGCGGCTGTCACTTCATGGTCACCGGTCTGTTCAATATGTTTCAGAACACCCGCAACCGAAATGACGACCCCCGGCAGGCCACCGTCGCGGACCAGCAGGTTGCTGCCGGCGCCAAACCAGAACACAGGCACTTCAGTATCGAGCTCGCGAAGGAATATTGCCAGATCGTCAATATTCGCCGGCCTGAAGAAATATTCTGCCGGCCCGCCAACTCGCCATGAGGTATGCCGACTCATGGGTTCGTCGTGGAGCAGGACTCCTGTCACCGATGGACTCTTCTCGGCCGCCATCATGAGTGCACCCTTAGTGATGGCTTCTTGCAGAGCAGTTTCGGCAACTGAGACGCAAGGGCGCCGATATCTCCGGCACCCATCGTCAACAGCAGATCGCCGTCAGCAAGTACACTTTCGAGCACCGCGGCGAGACCATCGAGCTCTTCCACAAATACGGGTTCCACACCGCCGCGACTCCGTACGGCACGAGCAATTGCCCTGCCATCCGCACCGGCAATCGGATCCTCTCCTGCCGCATACACTTCGAGAAGGATGAGCACATCGGCCTCGGACAGGACAGCGGCAAAATCGTCCATCAGGTCGCGCGTCCGCGAATACCGGTGTGGCTGGAAGGCAAGCACAATACGCTTGCCGGGCCAGCCAGCGCGCGCAGCCTCCAAGGTTGCTGCGATTTCAGTAGGGTGATGGCCGTAGTCGTCAATGAGCAAGACGCGGCCATTTGCAGTCTCAATCTCTCCGTGACTCTGGAAACGGCGTTCGATTCCCTCAAAGTTTTCGAGCGCCGTGACGACGGCCTGGTCACTAATCTGCAGTTCTATTGCGACGGCGATTGCAGCAAGCGCGTTACGAACGTTATGCAAACCGGGTAATCGCAGGCTGACGTCCAGCGACTCTTTTTCGTTTGGTCGCACAACCTGGAAACGGCTCAGGCTTTCCGAAAACTCGATATTTTCCGCGCGTATATCTGCGTCGCTGTCGATGCCATAGGTCACCGTCGATCTGCCGACCTGACCGAGTACTTCATTTATGCCGGGATCATCGGTGCAGAGAATGGCGAGACCGTAGAACGGCAGGTTGTGCAGAAACTCGACAAAGCTGTTTCGTAGTTTCTGCAGGTCGCCGTCATAGGTAGACATGTGGTCTGCGTCGATGTTGGTCACGATTGCAAGCATCGGCTTCAAATGCACAAAGCTGGCGTCGCTTTCGTCGGCTTCGGCCACGAGGTATTCGCCCTGACCGAGTCGCGCATTACTGTCCGCGCTTTTCAGGCGGCCGCCAATCACAAATGTCGGATCGAGGCCGCCCTCGGCAAGAATGCTCGCTATGAGGCTGGTCGTCGTCGTCTTTCCATGTGTACCGGCCACCGCGATCGAATAGCGAAAGCGCATGAGCTCGGCCAGCATCTCGGCCCGCTGCACAATCGGCATGAGCTGTTCACGTGCTGCTGCGACCTCCGGGTTGCTTTCATCGACGGCACTCGACACGACGACTGCATCGGCATCGCGGATGTTCTTTTCGTCGTGCCCGATGAATATGGTGGCACCAAGGTTTTTGAGTCGCAGAGTTGATGCGTTGTTTTTGAGGTCTGAACCCTGCACCTGATAACCCAGGCTCAGCATGACTTCGGCGATCCCGGACATCCCGGAACCGCCTATGCCGACGAAGTGCACGCGGTTGATTCGTCGCATGCGCTGGATCATGCGCTTGCTCCCGCGAGTTCGAGACAGACATCGGTAATGCGCTGCAACGCATCCGGCTTTGCCAGGGCCCGCGCCTTTGAGGCACGCGTTTTCAACTCGTCCCGGCTGCTCAGCCAGTCCTTCAACAAGCCGGCGAGCGATTCATCGCTCAGATCCTTTTCCGCCATGATTGCTGCAGCACCTGCCTCTGCCATCAGCCTCGCGTTAGCGGTCTGATGGTCATCGACGGCTGTCGGATACGGTACGAAGATAGCGGCGAGGCCGGCTGCCGACAGCTCAGCGACAGTCAGCGCGCCAGCCCGGCAGACAACCAGATCCGCCCATGCGTAGGCTTCGGCCATATCCTCGATATAGGGTACCAACTCGACCTCCAGCGCTTGCTGTGCGTATGCTTCGCGTGCCGCTTCAATGGTCAGGCTGCCGCTCTGGTGCCGTACGACCGGCCGTAATTCCTCCGCTAGCCTTGCGAGTGCGGCCGGCACCACTTTATTCAGCGCCAATGCGCCCTGGCTGCCGCCGAGCACCAGCAAGCGTAAAGAGCCTTTGCGTGCACTGAAGCGCATCGCCGGTTCTGCCAGTGCCGCAATATCGGCGCGTACCGGATTGCCAACGGTCTGTGTTTTTATGTTGGCGGGAAAACTGCCCGGGAAGGCTTGCAGCACAACCCGGGCAAGACGCGCCAGAAGACGATTTGTTAAGCCTGCAACAGCGTTTTGTTCGTGGATTACGAGCGGCCGCCGCATCAGCCAGGCTGCCAGGCCGCCGGGGCCGCTCACGAAACCACCCATACCGAGAACAGCAGCGGGACGATGCCGGGCCATGATGCGAAGGGACTGAGCAAGCGCCCAAATGAGGCGGAACGGCGCCAGCAGCAAGGTCATTCCACCCTTTCCCCGGAGTCCGGCAACGCTGATCCATTCCATATCGATGTCGTTGGCGGGCCCGACCCTGGATTCTAGTCCGCGATGTGTACCGAGCCAGACAACTTCACGTGACTGCTGCTGCAACGCCTTGGCAACGGCGAGCGCCGGGTACACGTGGCCACCCGTGCCGCCTGCCATCACAAGAATCGGCCTTCCGCTCATCGTTTTGTCCCCGATGACTTGCGTTTGCGATTGACCGGACTGGCATCCGTCGCCAGTTCATGATGCACACGGAGCAAAAGTCCTATGCTGATCATCGCGATAATCAGGCTGCTTCGGCCATAACTGATCAGCGGTAAAGTCAGGCCTTTTGTCGGCAACAATCCCATGTTGACACCGACGTTGATAAACGCCTGAAGACCAAGCCACGTACCCAGACCTACCGTCAGATACGCCTCGAAAAACCTTTCGGCGTTGGCAGCGCGCATGGCCAGTTTGAAAATCCGCCAGAGGAGACCAAGGAATAAGCCGATAAGCAACAGCGAACCTAAGAGACCGAACTCTTCAGCAAACACGGCGAACACGAAATCCGTGTGCGCTTCGGGCAAATAAAACAGCTTTTGAACGCTGGCGCCGAGGCCGACGCCGAACCACTCACCGCGGCCGATCGCGATAAGCGACTGAGTTAACTGGAATCCGGAATCGAACGGATCAGACCATGGATCCAGGAACGCGGTCAGCCGTTCGAGGCGATAAGGCGATGTTATCGCCAGCGCCGCCATCGCAATTATCGTTGTACTGAAAAACAGCAGGAAATCACGAATGCGTGCGCCGGCAACAAAAAGCATCGCCAGCGCCGTCGCGAGGAGTACGATCGCGGCACCAAAATCAGGTTCCGCCAGCAAAAGCCCGCAAGCGACGCTCAGGATCAGCATCGGCCGCAGGAAGCCGACGAACTGTTCCCGCAGAGACCTGTTCTGTCTGACGAGATAGCCGGCGATGTACAACAACAGGCAAAGCCGTGCCGGTTCCGATACCTGGATGTTCATGACGCCAACCCTGAGCCAGCGTGTACTGCCGTTGACCGTGTAGCCGACACCCGGAATAAGAACCACGAGAAGCAACGCCAGACCGATCAGCAGCATCAATGGCCCGAGGTTTCGCCACACACTCATTGGTATGAAAAGGCAAAGGAACGCGGCAGCGCCGCCGATTAGCGCAGCGATCGCCTGGCGTTGAACGTAGTAGAACGGATCGCCGACCGCATTATCCGAGACCGATATCGATGCCGATGCCAGAATGACCAGACCGCCGATCAAGAGTGTCAGCCCCATCGACAGCAGTACCGGATCCACCTGCAACGGCGTCTTCAGGCGAGCCGGAAACGGCATTGTGGCGCTCGAGATACTCATATCGGTAAACCCAGAACTGCCTCGCCGAAAGCGTCGCCGCGAACTTCAAAATTCGGAAATTGATCAAAGCTGGCGCAGGCCGGCGCGAGCAGAACCGTGTCGCCGTACTGGGCGAAACTGGCCGCACGCACTACCGCTTCATTGATGTCGTTAACGATATGAACCGGCGCCTGGTCCTCCAGTGCCCGTGCAATCTTGTCGGCATCGCTACCGATCAGAACTGCCGCTCTAAGCCTGTTGGTGAGCGCTGCCGACAGGTGCCTGAAATCACCGCCTTTTGCCTCGCCACCCGCAATGAGCACGACGATGCCGTCGATCGATTCGATCGCGGCAACTGCTGCGCCGATATTGGTCGCTTTCGAATCGTTGATGTAGTTCACCCCGCCTTTGCGTGCGACCAGTTGCATGCGATGCGGTAATCCCGGAAATTCCGGAAGTACCTGCAGCATCGCAGACAGCGCGAGTCCCATGAGATCTCCGGCGGCAAGCGCGGCAAGCGCATTCAATTGATTGTGCCGACCGACCATCGCCAGCTCGGACGTCGCAAGCAGCAGCTGCTCTCCACGGGCGAGAAAAACTATGCCGTCTTCCTCGAGCAGCCCGTAGTGTCCTTCCTCAGGTGCGTCCAGGCCGAAACTCACGACCGCGGTCTCTGTGCCGACATGTTTGGCGATATCGGGGTCGGCGCGATTGATTACCGCAGCGCCGGCGTTCTCGAAAATCCGGTACTTCGCCTTGCGGTAGTTCTTTTCACTCTCGTGCCAGTCGAGATGATCCGCCGAGATGTTCAGCAACACCGCGACTTTCGCCGGCAGCTTCTGTGTGCGCTGAAGCTGAAAACTCGAAAGCTCTAGTACGTAAAAATCGGGTTTGTCGTACTCCAGCAGATCGAGCGCCGGCTCACCGAGATTTGCGCCGGCCAGCGCTGTTTGTCCGGCGGCATCACACATCAGTGACAGCAGTGTCGTCACCGTGCTCTTGCCGTTCGAGCCGGTGACCGCGACGATTGCTGCGCGCGCCTCGCGCGCGAACAACTCGATATCAGAGACGATTTCTATGCCGGCTGCGCGCGCCGCTTTGAGGAGCGGCTCCGAGTCGGCAACGCCGGGAGATACTATGATCCGGTTGATATTCTCGAGTACAGCATCTGCGCTATCGCCGAGAATGACCTCGGCGTCCGGTGCAAGTTCGTTTAGCTCATCAAGTCCCGGCGGCTCGCTTCGGCTATCGAAAAACCTGGCATCGATACCATTTCGCTGCAAATACCTTGCGACAGACAAGCCGGTGACGCCCAGACCGAGCACAAGGTTTTCGACCTTCGCCGCAGCAGGCTTTCTGTAGCTTCGTTTTTTCTTCTTCGCCGCACTCATCGGATCTTCAGACTCGCCAGACCAATCAGGACCAGAATGACCGTGATAATCCAAAAGCGGACGATGACCTTGGGCTCCGCCCAGCCTTTCAGTTCGAAGTGGTGGTGCAACGGCGCCATGCGAAAGACACGGCGGCCTGTCAGCTTGAATGAAACGACCTGAATTATGACGGACATCGTTTCGACGACGAAAACACCACCCATGATTGCCAGCACGATTTCCTGCCGGACTATGACCGCAACAATGCCGAGTGCGGCCCCGAGGGACAGCGCGCCGATATCGCCCATGAATACCTGTGCCGGATATGTGTTGAACCACAGGAATCCCAGGCCTGCCCCGGCAAGCGCCGAACAGAACACGAGGATTTCGCCGGTACCGGCAACATAGGGGATGCTGAGATATTCCGAGAAGTTCACGTTGCCGGTGAGATAGGCGAAAACGCCGAGCGCCCCGCCAACCAGTACTGTCGGCATGATCGCCAGGCCATCAAGACCGTCAGTCAGATTAACGGCGTTGCTAAAACCAACGATAAACAAATAAGTGACGGCGATCTGTAATACGCCGAGCGGTAACGCCAGGTCTTTGAAATAAGGGATCAGAAGCGAGGTGCTGACCGGGTCGACAGCCAGCAGGTAAAGTGAAACTGCTGCAATGATTGCTGCGATCGATTGCCAGAACAGTTTCTTGCCGGCAGACAGTCCGGCGGGATCCTGCAATACGAGCTTTTTGTAATCGTCGACGTAACCGATCGCGCCGAATGCAAGCGTCACGAACAAGACAATCCAGATAAAGCGGTTCTCGAGGTTTGCCCAAAGCACCGTGCTAACGACGATCGCCGTCAAAATCAACGCACCGCCCATCGTCGGCGTGCCGGCCTTTGGCAGGTGGGTCGGCGGTCCTAGTTCGCGAACCGGCTGCCCAACCTGACTAAGGCTGAGCTTTGCAATCATTCGCGGGCCGATAATGAATGACAGGATCAGGGCTGTCAGGGCACCAAGGATTGCGCGCAAGGTCAGGTAGCTGAAGACGTTGAACCCGGACTCGAACTGCGTGAGGTATTCGCTGAGATATAGCAGCATGATCAGGCCTTGCGTCTCATCGGCGGCTTGTTGATCAAGGCCTCGACCACTCGCTCCATTTGCATGAACCTTGATCCCTTAATCAATATATTCGTGTCTTCGGTTGCCGAACGCTGTATCTCCTCAATCAAGCCATCGATGTCCTCGTACCACTGTCCGCCGCTGCCGAAAGTTTTTACCGTGTTTTGTGACAAGACGCCGGTTGCCAGAAGCCGATCAATGCCTAAGCGCCGCGCTGCCCGGCCGACTGCCTTGTGCAGCAGTACTTCGTCCTCGCCCAGTTCACCCATGTCGCCGAGCACGAGCCATTTCTGACCAGGCTGTGCGACCAGAAACTCGGCTGCCGCGATGACGCTCTGCGGATTCGCGTTGTAGCTATCGTCGTAAACAGTCAGGCCTGTTATGCCTTCGACCGGGTGCAGCCTTCCCGAGACTGCCTGCACGGATTCAAGGCCCTGCCGGATCTGTTTGCTGTCTATTCCGAGCCCGTGGAGTACAGCTGCCGCAGCACAGGCGTTTTTGACGTTATGCAGACCTGCAAGCGGCAATCTGACCGGAATCTCTTCCTGGTGGATGTGCAGGCTGAATCTCATCTGGTCGCCGTGCGCCTGGATGTCCGTGGCAAATACGGATGCGTCGGCTTCGACTCCGAAACTGATGATCGTGTCGTCCGCTATCAGCGAGCTCCAGTGAGAGAAATAGTCATCGTCTGCATTCAGCACTGCGAAGAGCGGCGCAACCTGCCCCTGAAGTATTTCTCCCTTGGCCCTGGCGACGCCGTCGAGGTCTCCGAATCCCTCGAGGTGTGCGGGCGCCACATTGGTAATAACGACGACTTCCGGTTCCGCCAGGGATGTCAGGTAGGCAATTTCTCCCGGATGGTTCGCGCCCATTTCGATAACGGCGTAACGATGTTCTTCCGACAGGCTCAGCAGCATCAACGGCAGGCCGATCTCGTTGTTGAGATTGCCGCGTGTTGCCAGCGTTTCAGCCGATAGCGAGAGGCAATTCGCGATCATTTCCCTGACTGTCGTCTTGCCGTTGCTGCCGGTAATGCCGATGACCTTCGCAGGCATTCGTTTGCGCCAGGCCGAGGCCAGCCTGCCCAACGCAAGCCGCGTGTCATCTACCGTGATGTATGGCAGATCAACGTCGGTTGCTGCTGGCAGCACGGCAGCAGCAGCGCTCTTCTCGGCAGCTTTCGAGACGAATTCACTGCCATCGTAGTTTGGTCCTGCCAGCGCGAAGAACAGCTCGCCGGGGCCAAGCGTCCGCGTATCGGTACTGACGCCGGCAAAGTTGCGGTCGGTTCCGTGTAGCGTACCGTTCATGATGTCTGCTGCCGCTATCAAGCTGCCCTCCATCACTGCCGCCGGGCGCTTCGACTCCGGCGAGCGAAAACATTCGCCAGCGCCGCGTCGTAGTCCGAGAATGAAAGGCGTTGATCGCCGATTAGTTGATAGTTTTCGTGTCCTTTTCCGGCAATCAGCACAATATCGTCGTCAGCCGCTTCGTGGATAGCATATGCGATCGCAGTGGCCCGGTCCTCGATAGCGGTTGCGCCGGGCTTTTCGCCAATGCCCTGTAAGACGTCAGCGATGATGTTGCCGGGTAGTTCGGAGCGGGGATTATCGTTCGTTATGACGACGCGGTCGGCAAGTCTTGCCACTACTTTGCCCATCAGCGGCCGTTTGCCGCGATCACGGTCACCGCCGCAACCAAAAACGCACCACAGCGACTTCCCGCAATGCGAACGCAGTGAACGCAGTGCTGCCTCAAGTCCGGCAGGGGTATGCGCGTAATCGACATAGACGGTGGGTGCATGGGACTCTGCGACCCGCTGCATTCGGCCGGGCGGTGCGGTGACTTTGCCCAGAACATCGCAGGCATCAGCGACCGGGATTTCCCAGGTCAGAAGAAGCGCCAATACTTCAATTGCATTGGCAACATTGAAATCTCCGGGCAACGGCACAAAAAATTCGAAATCGCCCCACGAACTGTTGACAGCGACATTCGAGCCCCCTCCCGTTGCAACGACCGACCGAACGAATACAAACGATCGACCATTGGCAATTCGGTCAAATCGCGTCGACACTGTGACGACATCTCTGTCGCATCGGTCGGCGAGCTCCTGGCCGAATTCGGTATCGAGGCTGACTATCCGGTGTGAAACATCTCTGTCGAGGATGAGCCTCGCCTTTGTCTCGCCGTATGCCCGCATACTGCCGTGATAGTCCATGTGATCCCGGCTCAAGTTCGTAAAAATTGCGCAATCGAAATGGACGCCATTGATTCGGTCCTGCTGGAGTGCATGTGATGACACTTCGATTGCAGCATGACCAGCACCGGCGTCACGGAAAGCCGCCAGTTTTTCATGCAGGTCGATGCACGCCGGTGTTGTCATATCGCTGTCCGTATCAAGCTCCCCTGTGCCAAAACCAAGCGTTCCGAGGTATCCGCAAATATTGCCCAGCAACTGCATGCACTGAGCGACGAGAAATGAAACGGTTGTCTTGCCATTGGTGCCGGTGACGCCGACGACTTTCATGTTCATGGATGGTGAGTCGAAAAAACGGTTTGCGATTTCGCCGATATGCGTCGTCAAGCCGGCGACCGGTATGAGAGGCACGCCGGCATGGTCCGGCGCAACGACATCGGCACTCGAGTCCCAGACAACGGCCTCGGCACCTGCTTCGAGCGCTTCGCCGACATGGTCCAGCCCATGACCGGTTTCTCCGACCAGCGCGAAGAACACACTACCGGGTGACAGCTTCTTGCTGTCACTCGAGATGCCCGTGATCGCGATATCCGGCGCATCGGCAAGGCCCTCAAGCAGTTCTTTCAGGGTATTGTGCGGTTTCAGGGCTTCAGCCGGCATGTTCATTGACTCATTGCCTGCATGACGCTGCCGGAATCGAGTGCGGGCAACGCGTCCGGCGGGACAGCGAGCAGCCGCAAAGATTCAGCCATGACATCGGCGAAGACGGGCGCCGCAACATCGCTGCCGTAATACAGGTCACCGCCGGGCTCATCGATGACGACGACTATAGCCAGTCGCGGATTACTGGCGGGTGCCAGGCCGGCGAAAATGGAGACGTACTTGTCCTCTGAATACCCGCCAGCCGCAAATTTCCAGGAAGTTCCCGTTTTGCCGGCAACGCGATATCCCGTTACGCTAGCCTTCGTGCCAGTGCCACCCGGACGCACGACTTCCTCCATCATGCGCCTGATTGCTTTGGCCGTGTCAACGCTGATGATCCGTTCACCCACATTTGCCTGGTCCAGTTTGACGAGGGACACGGGCCGGAGCCAACCGTCACTGCCGAGCGCTGCGAAAGCTTGTGCGAGCTGCAACGGCGTTACGGACACGCCATAACCATAAGCAAGTGTTGCCCGACTTATCGGTTGCCAATGGCTGTAATGCGTCAATAGTCCGGCGGACTCACCCGGAAAGCCTGAGGATGTCAGGGAACCGAGACCGAAACTCGTCATCGTCCGCCACAATTGGTCAGGCTCCAGCGACATTGCAATTTTGCTTGCGCCTACGTTGCTCGAACGCGAAAGAACTGTTGTCAGGCTGATTCTTCCCAGGTTTCGGTGGTCTTCGATTTTCTTCGGCCCGACCATAATGTAGCCGGGAGTGGTATCGACAGTGCTGCTCGGTCGGTATCGGCCGCTTTCAAGGGCAGCTGCAAGAATCAGTGGTTTGATGCTGGACCCGGGTTCAAAAATGTCGGTTATTGCCCGGTTGCGATATCGCTCTGCCGAGAACTGCGCCCTGTCATTCGGGTTATAGGTAGGCTGGTTGACCATCGCCAGGACCTCGCCCGTCAATACGTCGAGAACTACGATAGACCCCGAGTCCGCATGATGCTGCTGAATCGCCGCTTTGAGCGTCCGGTATGCGAGGTATTGGAGACGCAAGTCGATACTCGCGGCCAGATCCTTGCCATGACGCGGCGGCCGAATGCTCTCGACGTTTTCAACGGGCCGGCCGAGGCGGTCTTTCAACACGCGCTTGGCGCCCGACTCACCGCCCAGCCAGTGGTTAAACGCAAGCTCAAGCCCCTCCTGACCATCATCATCGACACTGGTAAAGCCGATAAGATGACCCGCTACCTCCCCGGCGGGATAGTAGCGGCGGTACTCACGTAGCACGTTGACACCCGGCAGCTTCAGGGCCATCACCCGATGTGCCTCGTCCGGCCTCAGGTGACGCTTAAGATAAAGAAACTGCTTGTCCATGCTCCGCGTTATGCGACGCATCAGCAATGGCGAATCGAGATTCAGCGCAGCTGCAAGCTTCGGCACGCTGTCCACGGCCGAGGCGAGTTCCTTCGGATTTGCCCAGACGCTGTCGACCGGTGTACTGATGGCCAACGGTTCACCGTTACGATCGGTGATCGAGCCTCGATGCGCAGAGATTTTTTCCGTGTGCAGATGTCGCGTATCCGCCTGGCGGTTCAGAAAGTCCTTATCAAGAACCTGTAAGTAGACGGCACGCGCAACCAGTGACGACGCGGCCAGCACAAAGAATGTGAGCACTATCGCGACTCTGCCGGCGAACCGCCGCGTAGTCTGTTGTTTGGTTTCTGCTGCTCGGCTCATTGTCGTTCGATTACGTAAATTTCCCCGGACTGCGGGCGTACAAGCGACATTTCTTCGACTGCAAGGCGCTCAATTCGCGCATGGGTTGCCCACGTACTCTGTTCGATTTGGAGCTGACCCCATTCGATGTTCAGTTCGTCGCGCTCGGTCGTCAGGTTTTCGAGTTCAACAAATAACTTGCGGGAATCGTGTTTCGTATAGATCACGGCAAGTGCCGACAGAGTGCAAACCGCTACGAACACCGCTATCAGGAGAAATGACTGTCGACCGCTGCTCGTTTCCATCACAAGCGCTCCGCAATTCTGAGATGTGCGCTGCGTGCGCGAACATTCGCCGCGATTTCCTCGGCTGTAGCGCTGATCGCTTTGCCAATTAGTTTGAACGTGGGTTTGCTCTCCACCGGTATGCACGGCAATCCGCGATATTGTTCGGGTTCCCTCGATGCGTTCCGCATGAATCGCTTGACGATCCGGTCTTCGATCGAATGAAAACTGATCACACAAAGACGCCCGCCGGGGCGTAACAGATCCACAGAAGCTGCCAGCGCGGATTCGAGTTGCTTTAGCTCGTCGTTAATCTGGATGCGAATGGCCTGAAACGTTTTCGTCGCAGGATGTTTGCGGCGCATACGACGAGGAGCTGCTGCCGATACGACTTCAGCCAACTGTTCGGTTCGTAAGATTGCTTCATTCGATCTTGCCGCAACGATTGCCCGCGCAATCGGGCCAGCGAACTTTTCATCAGCGTATTTGATGAGCACTTTTTTCAACGTTTTTTCATCCACATCCGCGAGCCATTCGGCTGCGCTGATCCCTGATTGCGGATCCATTCGCATGTCCAGGGGTCCTCCCCGCATAAAGCTGAATCCCCTCTCCGCCTGATCCAGTTGTGGTGATGAGACCCCCAGATCGAGTAGCAAACCGTCCACTTTTCCGAGCAGGTTCCTGTCCAGCGCAATTTTCTTAAGTTCCGCAATTTCACCCCTAACAATTTCAAACCGCGGGTCGTCGGTCAGTGCTTTCGGAGCTGCGGCTATAGCCTCCGGATCACGATCAAGCGCAATCAATCGGCCCTCCGACCCCAGTATTTCGGCTATCGCAGTGCTATGTCCCCCACGACCAAACGTTCCATCCACGTAGCAACCGTCTGGCCGGATGTTCAGTCCTTCAAGAACCGGTCCTTTGAGGACCGGTACATGCTCGTGGTTCTTCACCGCTCGCCCGCATTTATCTACAGCGAGAGCGACTCAAGCTCGGGCGGCAAATCCCCGTCATCGTCGGTGCCAAGCCACTCGTCCCGTTTCCTGTTCCAGCGTTCCTCGTCCCAGAGCTCAAACTTATGTCCCTGCCCGATCAGAATTGTCTGTCGATCGAGGCCGGCGAAATCGCGTAGTTCCCGTGACAGTAAAATGCGTCCATGCCCATCGATATCGACTTCGGTCGCGTATCCGAGCATCATCCGCTGCATCGTCCGGGTCCGCTCGTGGAAACTTGGCAGGCGTACGAGTTTTCGCTCGATCTCCTCCCAGTCCGGCAATGGATAAATGAGGAGGCAATGGTCTTTATCCACCGTGGCAACGAGTTGATTGTCGCAACGCGCAGCGAGGCGCTCCCGATATCGAGTCGGAATAGCCAGGCGCCCTTTGGCGTCCAATGTGATTTTGGTGGCCCCACGAAACACGGTATGATTGATGAGCTCTTGGCCATGACGAATGCACTAGCCCATCTTCTCCCACTTTTTTCCACTTTTCGACACTATATTCGCGAGATACATCAGCGTCAACTCAGCGGTCCAAATAATTCTTGTTGTACAGGGACTTAGAGACTATTTCGTGGCTGAATTCGGGCGAATTGTGGCACTCAATTGGAACTATAAATCAGTCACTTAAGGCTGATTTCTCGATCTGCACTTATAACTATGTCGCCAGTCCGCGACAGCATTGGATTTTTCGACCATTGCGCGGGCCCGCTTTCGGCCAGCGCCGACTATTCGCGCAACACGGTCTTGTGTAAGAAAGGCGGGTGCGGGGACGGGACGGACCCCGAAAAGGTGAGAAAGCAGGAGCCGGCAATAAGCCGGGTTCTGTCGTGGACAACCATTCATCTGGGACGACCGTCACCGATCGCCTCTAGCGACCTACCCGGGAGTCCGCTCGGGGCCGGCGGTGCAGGCATAAGTCTGCGCACTCCCCTATTTGGTCTTGCTCCAGGCGGGGTTTACCGTGCCGCGGCGTGTTACCAGCCGCGCGGTGCGCTCTTACCGCACCTTTTCACCCTTACCGGCGCGCAATGCGCGCTTAGGCGGTTTGTTTTCTGTGGCACTTTCCATGGGCTCTCGCCCTCCAGGCGTTACCTGGCGCCCTGCCCGATGGAGCCCGGACTTTCCTCCGAAATCGCCCCGAAAGGCGACCCGGCGGTTGTCTGGCCGACTCCTACTTTCTCGAACCGGTTATTTTACAACAATGATCTTCAATCGGGGCAGATCATTGCCCGGCACCTGTTGTGAACTCGAGTGGTATGCATCGGGCGTATCCCACGAGGGAGTCTGCCCGAGTGAGGGGGATATGCCCGATGCATGCCACGAGCAGCCGCAGGAAGCACCTTCGTGTTGCCCGCCAGCCAGTGGTCCAACAAGGCTATATTGATGGATCACTAATAGGCAGGGCCCTCTTCACCGGCCGCGTCCCGCATTTCCCAGGTGGAGATCATCGGAAAAACCTTGAAGAACAAGAGAAACATCATCAGGAACCCGGCAACGAGCCCGGCAACCAATATCAACTCTGACGGCGAGGAGAATGGCGTGTGGTTTTCCAATCGGGCCGGCACCACCAGGAGATAACGATTAATCCAGACACCGACATTGATCACTGCCGCCACCAACAGCAATGACCACCAGTTACGCTTGACGGACGCAAATATCATCGCAGCAATCGGCAGGCCAAAGACGCATATTATCATCGTCCAGAAATACGGTGCGTAGTGTCCGAACATCCGTGACCATAGCGGCCCGGTTTCCTGGGGAAGGTTGCCGAACCACGTAACAAAAAACTGCGCCCAGAACATATATAACCAGAGCAACGAGAAACCGGTGAGAACGATGCCCATGCTCTTCAACTGCCCGGTTTTGAAAAAATCTCCGAAACCCAGTGTTCGAGAAGTGACTGCCCCGAGAATCAGGATGGCTGCGCTGCCTGCGAGCATGTTGCCCAAAATGAAGTACATGGGAAACACCGAGCTGTGATAATGAGGAAACAACATCATGCCGAAATCCCAGGCGATGAACGTGTTAGCGATAACGGCGACGACCAGCACGACCGGCGCAAAAAGATACATATTGGATTTCATCGTTTGATCATCGCGGCGCTGTCGTAATGACCACAACCATCTATACAGACTACGGCGCCAGCCCGGGCCGGTTTCTGCTGATTCCCTCGTGACATCCGGCAGCAAGCCCATCAGGAAGTAGACGATCGCCAGTCCGTAAAACGCCGACTGCGCAAGCAGAGTTCGAATCAATAAAAAGTTCAGGTCCAGCCAGGGACTCAGATGTTCGCCTGGTTCCGGTGCCAGCCAAAAGAACAATTGTTCCTTGCCGAACGTAAAAATGAGCAAAAACATGATAATGGCGAAAGGCAGGAATGCGAGCGTCGCAATCTCGCCCAGGCGATAAAACGGCCGCGCCCAGTTCGTCCTGCAAATCCGCATAAGCGCGGAAAATGCGACACCGAACTGGCTGATGCCAAGCAGAAAAACAAAGCTCGCCGCAAAGAAACTCCACGGAACCGATTCAGGCGCCGTGGCAAGCATGTAAGCCAGGCTGCCGGCACCGGCCAGCAACAACACAGCAAGGACAAGCAAAGTCGCCGCATAGCCCCGCCGCCCTTCTGGTACCCCAATTGCAATTTCCGGAATCGCACTCATGTCTCGCCAAAGACTTCCTTGATGAAGTTGACCAGATGCCAGCGGTCTTCCGCCGCTATTGCCTGTCGATAAAACGGCATGGCAATGCTGCCGTGGCTGATCGTATAAAAGATTTGCCCGTCAGGCTGAAGCTGCACATAGTCGAGGTTCAGCTCCATGGGCTGGGGCACGAACTGACGACCCACGGGCCCGTTTCCCCGGCCCTGTTCACCGTGACAGATCAGACAGTGCCGTTCGTACATTTGTCTGCCCCTGGCGAGAGATTCCGGCGATTTACGTATCGGGTTGACCAGGGTTCGCCCTGCCTCCAGTCGGGCTCGCACCAGCTCGATGATATCTTTTGGCGGCAGATAACCGTCTTTGCCCCCTACGGGCACAGAAGAGCGGTTTGTCGAAACCTGGGTTTCCTGGGGCTTCACAGACGGCTGGTCCTGCATGTCCTTGTCCCAGGGCAGCGTCACAGCCGTCGCCGGTATTACCAGAAGGCAAGAAACGCATGCCAGTTCTGATAAGCGCCGGAAAATCACTGGTCTTCCTCCACATGGTGAATCTCCTCCGCCCCTGCCTGTCTGATGATTGCCTCCGCCCTGACCGCTTGCTCTCCCGCGGCGTCTTCAACGACGACCACGAAGCGATCGATACTGGCCGCCGGCAGGTATGGCCTATCGCGCCACGCGGGCAGACCAGAGACGACATGAAACCCGAGCAGCGTAAACAACACGCCGAACAGTATCGTCATCTCGTAAGTGATAATTAAATATGGCGGTATCGTAATGATAGCCCTGCCACTGGT
>Ga0209980_10000384_pt1 | contig 23713 bp, 17 predicted proteins | sample CR02metaG_FD_183611 | JGI IMG/M metagenome (GOLD analysis project Ga0209980, IMG submission 183611) | Deep subsurface microbial communities from Mariana Trench to uncover new lineages of life (NeLLi) - CR02 metaG (SPAdes) (version 2) | ecosystem: Environmental > Aquatic > Marine > Ocean trench...
CTTTCTTAAAAAAACGACATTTTCTCCCCATTCCTTAACCACAACATTGTAATTTTTTACTCTTTTTAAAATTAAAGCGAGTTCGGTCAACTCGTGATAGTGGGTCGCAAAAATACTTTTAGCAGCGACCTGGGGTGAATTATGAAGGTACTCAGCCACGGCCCAGGCAATCGAAAGCCCATCAAAAGTGCTGGTGCCACGGCCGATTTCATCGAGTAGAATCAGGCTCTTTGGCGTGGCGTTGTTTAAAATATTCGCCGTTTCATTCATCTCCACAAGGAAGGTGCTTTCACCGCCTGCCAAATTATCCGAGGCACCGACCCTTGTAAAAATTTTATCCACCACTCCAATCTTTGCTTCTTTCGCGGGTACGAAAGACCCCATTTGCGCCAGCAGTACAATCAGACCCACCTGTCGCAAATATGTTGACTTCCCCGCCATGTTGGGCCCGGTCAGGATAATAATTTGCTCTTTCTGGGTATCCAGCTGGGAATCATTGGGAATAAAAGATTCCCCATAAGGCAGCAGTTTTTCCACGACAGGGTGGCGACCTTCTTTAATCGAGATTTTTGAACCGTTGTTGATTTCGGGACGAACATAATTATTTTCGACCGCCAGTTGTGCAAAGCCGGCATAACAATCCAGTGTACTAATCAACTTGGCGTTTTCCTGGATTATTTTAGCTTGCATAGCAGCCATTTTGCGAATTTTATCAAAGAGCTCATACTCGATGGTGACAATTTTGTCCTCGGCATCCAAGATTTTTTCTTCATACGCCTTTAAATCCGGTATGATGAATCTTTCGGCGTTGACCAGGGTCTGCTTGCGGGTGTAGTAATCAGGGACTTTTGAAAAATTCGCTTTGGTAACTTCAATGTAATATCCGAAAACTTTATTGAAGCTTACTTTCAAAGATGGAATGCCGGTCTTTTCACGCTCCTGGGTTTGCAGCCGGGCAATCCAATCTTTGCCAGAATATGAAATGTCCCTCAGGTCATCGAGCTCTTTATTGTACCCGCGTTTGATGATGCCGCCTTCAGTAACCGCCAGCGGCGGGTCATCGACAATAGCCTTTTCAATTTCCACAACCAGGTTCTCTAAATTATCGATTTTATTCCGAACCGAAACCAGATCCGCTGACTCAACTTTGCCCAGACTCTCTTTTAATTCAGGAAATGTCTTTAAAGAATTTTTTAAAGAATTTAAATCCCGCGCTGTAGCACGGTTTGTAATGATCTTCGAGACAAATCTTTCAAGATCGCCAATGCGTGCAAGGATTTCACGAACCTCGTTCAGCAGCCTGCTGGATTTCAATAGTTCCTCGACAGCATCTAATCGTTTCAGGACTTTGTTTGGATTCAGCAGCGGCCTCAGCATCCACTGCACCACCTTGCGGCCCCCCATTGCCGTTTTGGTTCTATCGATAGTTGAAATCAAAGTTCCCTGACTGGTTCCACTTCGCATTGATTTAATCAGCTCAAGATTTCTCCTGGTATCGCTGTCAATGCCGACAAATTGGTTTACGGGCTGACGCTGGATTCGACTGATATGCAGCAATTTAGACTTTTGAACTTCTTTTAAATAATGGAACGCAGCGCCCGCCGCACATATTCCCGCGTCAAGATCCTCGCAGCCGAACCCTTTCAAAGAGAGTGTCCCGAAATGAGAGATCAAGGTTTCGTAGCCATAATCCCGTGAAAAAATCCACTCCTCCCGTTTTGTAAAAAAGTATTTTTCAACGGTACCCAATTTGCCTTCCACAAACGCAGCTTGCTCCTCTGAAACTAAAATCTCCGCCGGTGAGGTTCGATTTATTTCTTCGACAAACTGTTCCCTCGGCATTTCGTCAACGGCAAATTCGCCGGTAGAAATATCGACCAATGCCAGGCCGCAGGTTTCCTTTTTAAAATAAAGCGAACACAGGAAATTATTCCGTTTGCTGTCAAGCAAATCATCTGTGAGAACCGTGCCGGGTGTAATTATTTCGGTGACATCGCGCTTGACAATGGTTTTGGTTGTCTTGGGGTCCTCAAGCTGCTCACAAATTGCAACCCGGAATCCCGCTTTAATCATTTTGGATAAGTAAGTATCGAGGCTGTGGTGCGGAAAACCCGCGAGGGGCACGCCGGCTGATTTTTTTCCGTGCGACCGAGATGTCAGGGTCAGTCCGAGGACCTCAGAGGCGGTTTTGGCGTCGTCAAAAAATAACTCATAGAAATCCCCCATCCGGAAAAACAGAATTGAATCCTGATGTTTGGCTTTGATGGAAAGATACTGTTCCATCATAGGTGTCATTTTTATTGACTCGGATTTGGACACTTTTTACCAAATTATTTTAAAAATTAATCGCCCGCAAAATGGAATCTCACAAAATAATTTCTAAAGTATTGCGCCCGTTAGCTTAACAAGTTTCGATTGGAAAAGGTTTCATTCAATATTTGACAGGATTCTATTTTTTCTTTTTCATTTGTACGAGCCTTCATCTTTGTGTTTGGAATATAGGCATTAAGCGAAAACCGATCAAGGGAATCTATAAAAATTTGAATGGGTTTTTTCTATTGACAAAAGTGATCTGTTTTTGTATATTAGGAACATAAAAACTGAATATTAAGCAGATACGTTAGGACAAAATGGCTAATTACGCATCGTCTGTCAGACGGATTCGGAGAAGTGAAAAATCAAGGCAACGCAATCGACATTACATGTCAATGATGAAATCAGCAATCAAGAAAGTGCTTTCCTCAAAAACCAAGGAGGACGGAGAAAAGTTATTGCCGCACACCTCTTCCTTGCTGGACAAGCTTGCTTCAAAACGGATTATTCATCGAAACAAAGCTGCAAATCAAAAATCACGACTAACCATCTTTGTCAACAACCTTTAGCACTCATATTTTAATAAAATATGTGAAACCGGGCACGCGTGTCTGGACCGGTAACTCCCCCTAATCCCGGTAAAGGCTTGCAACCCCGGTTTCTTTTTTTATTGAATTCGATCGATATTATAATTAGGCGCCTCGCGGGAAATGACAATATCGTGAGGATGACTCTCCATTAAGCCGGCACCTGTAATCTTGACAAATTGACCTTTTTTCTGGAGTTCTTCAATATTCTTTGTGCCGCAATACCCCATGGCCGCTTTTAGACCGCCAACCATTTGATAAACCGCCTCACTCAATTTTCCACGATAAGGAACCCGGCCTTCAATTCCTTCGGGAACTAATTTTCGCAAATCCTTCTCCCCTTCCTGAAAATACCTGTCTTTGCTCCCATGTTGCATTGCGGACAGGGACCCCATACCCCGGTAAACTTTAAAGCTTCTGCCTCCCAAATAAATCTTCTCGCCTGGGCTCTCCTCGGTTCCGGCAAACAAGTTGCCAATCATAACCGTGTCCGCTCCTGCGGCAATCGCTTTCGGGATATCGCCGGTCTGCTTTACTCCGCCATCTGCGATTAGAGGAATCCGGTGCTCTTGACAGACTTCAGCGCAATTCATAATTGCTGTGATCTGCGGCATCCCGATACCGGCAACCACTCGAGTAGTACAAATTGCGCCCGGTCCCATCCCAACTTTTATAGCATTTGCGCCTGCCTGAATTAAAGCTTGTGCCCCTTTGCCCGTCGCAACGTTCCCGGCAATAATTTCAACTTGCGGATATTTCTGCCGCACCAGCTTTACCGTTTCAATCACTCCTTTTGAATGTCCGTGGGCAGTATCGATTGCAATAACATCTACCTGTACACCATCCAGTACCTGCACCCGCTCCAGAGTATCGCTTGCAACGCCGACAGCAGCCCCAACTCGCAGCCGCCCGTGTTCATCTTTCGCGGCCATTGGGTAAAGGCGTTTTTTCTGGATGTCTTTCACCGTAATTAAACCTTTCAGATTGTTGTCGCCATCGACCACCGGGAGTTTTTCAATGCGGTTTTTTTGCAAGATCTTCTCAGCTTGCTCCAAGGTAGTGCCGGCCGGAACCGTCACTAAATTTCTGCTTGTCATCACCTGCTTAATTTCTAATTCAGTATCGACTTCAAATCTTAAGTCACGGTTGGTTAAAATACCTACCAATTTTGAGCCTTCGACAATGGGAATTCCTGAAATTTTATACCGGTTCATGAGCGACATGGCTTCTTTAACTTTGTGCACCGGTGTTAAAGTAATTGGGTTGTAAATCATACCGCTTTCCGAACGCTTGACGCGATCCACCTCTTGTACCTGCCGTTTAATAGACATATTTTTGTGAATAATCCCGATGCCTCCTTCACGCGCCAGGGCAATCGCCAACCCGGATTCTGTTACCGTATCCATCGCGGCGGCAACCAGAGGCAGGTTCAATTGAATATTTTTAGTTAACCAGCTTTTGGTATCTGTCTCTTTGGGCAGGACCTCCGAATAATCCGGCACCAGTAAAACATCATCAAAAGTTAACGCTTCGCTGACAGCTTTTTTGCTCATTGAGTCTCCAGAATATGATTTCAACCAAAGCTATTTTAACGTCAGTTCGACGTAAGGAATAAAATGGAGGATCAAAGACCAAAAACGACCCGTCCAATGTCATTCCTGCGGATTGCAGGCAGGAATCTTGTCGTCATTACAACTAGATTCCGGCTTAAAGATTGCCGGACTGACGGTATAGGTAAGTTTTTGGTCTTTGATTTCTTATATCGAACTCAGGTTATTTTAATGAATCTCGTCGAAAAAATCAACCGTTTTCTAAATATAACAATGTAGCTGCGAAATATTCGAAGGTTTTTTGGGGGGAATGCTGTTCACATCGCGGAATCAACTTTGTTATTCTCCGCAAAGAATCATCTTATGGATTCGATCCTGACTGAAACAATCTTCTACCAGTCTGGTTTATTTCCGCCATGCTGCCACTTGAATTATCAATTAGAATTCAGATCAAAACTGACTTGAAGAAAGTCCGTTTCCGATTTTAAAAACCGGCTGTAAGAGGTACTATAAGGCGAATTTTTATTTATCTGCTTAGGAAGGTATCTTAACTGCTGGTCTTCGTTCTGATATAGCTTTTAGATTTTCGGGGATGAGCCCACTTGGAAGATGACTCAAAAAATCGCTCTCTTTTATATCAAATAGAAGTTTCGCATCGCTTTCCGATTCAACCATTCGGCGCTGTTCTTCACTAAGTTCATCGAGACTTGAAATTTGGCTAGGGGACCCTTTGCCGGCCCGAGTTATTTTTTCAATAATTAGTTTACTTTCAATCCCGTCTTCCATTGCAACGACGTGATGAATGCCCTTAATAGCTAGTTCGATTTTAGAAAGAAAATCAGCATCTGATTTAACCCTGGAACATTTAAATGAAGTAGAAATTTTGCGAGCAATGCTTTCCACGCCATGATAGCCGTGAATCATTGCAAGTTCTGAAATCGCTTCGGCGATTCCCCGAATTTCAATAGCGGCTTCACGATCGTTCGGGTTGTCATGCATTTTAGCAAGAGCAATCGTTATATTTTTCAGTCCACGCATCACCTTACGAACATAGGATTTTTGAAATGGCTGGGTTTGTTTAAAATGCGAGTTCATGCCTTTCTGTCTAATTAGAGGCAATTAAAGAAGCTTATCGAAATATTTTACCGCTTCACGAACATTTGAATACTCAAGATCCTCAATTTCATCTGCCCGGGCTTCGGATTCATTAAGAATCTCAGGTTCCTCATCAGCGGAATCAAAATCCTGAGCCGAATCTGTATCACCCGATTGGGTAACGGAGTCTAGTAATGTCAGAATCTTTAGCTTTATTGCTTCGAGGTCTTGTTCATTGCCGTCTATGGCATTTCTTAGCGCCGGCGGCATTTGTTGAAATAATTCCAGAACCTCTTCCGACAGAATGAGTTTGCCATTTAATCCATCTTTTGTCAGTTCACCAAGAAGTTCTGCAAATTCTGATATTTTATTATAGTCAAACAATTCAGATGAACTATAAATCGACGAAGCAGAGTTGCAAATACCCTGAAGATATTTCTTATTATCGCTCTTTGCGTCTAAGTTGCCAATAGCCTCTGCCATAACTGAAATGTCGGTTTCGGCCTCTTCCATGAAAATTTCGGAAAACACTTTTTGCGATTTAGAGGAGTTGAGTAAAGAGGCTTGTTTTGAATCCTCAATCACTTCGACCGCGGTAGTTTCATCCTGCCCGTGTGGTTCATCACTTATTTCGAAGTTCGGAGTCGATTCGGTTCGGAAACGGTCGGTCTTAGACGTTACGTATTTCTCAGATTTCAAACAAGTCACAATAAGCATTACTCGCAGAGAGTGACCCATCGATTCATCGATACGAGTTCCCCAAATAATTTTTGCCGATGGATCCAGACGCTCAGCGACAGTTTTCATAATAGTTTTCGCAGATTTTAAAGACAGTTCCTGACCGCCGGTTATGTGAATTAAAGCGCTTTTCGCGCCGGTAATATCAATATCAAGCAGCGGGTTTTGCAGGGCCTTTTGGGCTGCTTCTTCGATATCATCCTGCGATTCAGTTTCCCCTAAACCAATCATCGCAAGGCCGCCATTTTGCATGATGGTTTTCACATCGGCAAAGTCGAGATTCACCAGGCCCCGCTCTGTTACTAGTTCAGTAATTCCTCTAACTGCATTGACTAAAATTTCGTCGGCAAATCTAAAAGCAGCATTTAGCGGCATATCCGGGACTAAATCTAAAAGCAAGTCATTCTGAACAACAATGACCGTATCAACGCTATTCTGAAGTTGTTCAAGTCCTTTTCGAGCATTCTCCCATCTAACAATGCCTTCGTCACTAAATGGTAACGTCACCACAGCTATGGTCAGCGCACCGCTTTTCTTTGCAATGTCAGCAATGACCGGCGCCGACCCTGTTCCCGTGCCGCCGCCCAGACCGCAGGTGATAAATACCATATCGCTACCAGAAAGAATCTCCTCCAGTTCTTCAATGGTTTCTTTTGCTGAATCTTCACCTTTTTGGGGATCGCTGCCAGCTCCCAGGCCGTTCGTAATATTCCTGCCAATCAAAATTTTGTGATCGGCTTTCGCATAGAGTAAGTCCTGCGCATCAGTGTTCACTGCAATCACATCAACTTCACTAACGCTCACTTCTAGCAGACGGGTGACTGTGTTATTGCCTCCTCCACCCGTACCGACAATACGAATTTTAGTTTTGTGTGAACCGAGGACTTCTTCCAGTTCCTTATCTATTTCAGCGTTAGTTTTGTTTGACATTGTACTAAACCTATCATCATGGTTTACGGTGAATAAAACTTTATCTCATTTTAAATCTGTCTATACTTTTGGCTTTACGAAATGAAGACCGACTCATTGAAATTTTTGAATTCAAGGTTTGTAATGAAACGATGTTTTCCTTAAATTCTTGCCTTTCCACGTCAATTACGTTGGATATATTCCTAAAATCCCGGAGTGAATTCTTGAGTAAGCCATGCTCGTTTTTAGACAGCGAATATCTATTACCTATGATATTTCTAATCAGTTCAGCGATCAGCTCGGGGGTTTTCGCAATGGAGTCCAGTTCCATTTTCAATACAAGACCGTAGAGTGAATTGCAAGCTAGCTCAACATCCTCGAGAGCAGTTTTATGGCCGGGTTGCCCCTCAAGAAGATTCAACGCTTGCTCAATCACGTCAAAATAGAGCTTAGCTTGCTGTTTATAACTTGAAAGCAAGTCTCCGGGCACTACCTGTGGAACATCCATAACTAAAACTTCCGACTCTGACGGTTCTGGCGAGTCCGGCTGCAGACCTTCGTCTTTTTGAAGTGGACAGTTTTCAGATATCTCGCTTAATAAGCTAGCTATCTCATCCTCGCCAGGCAGTTTAAATTCCTCAAGGCTGGAGGACCGCGAAGGACCCGGCTCATCTTTCTTTTCATCGCTTTGTGTTCGAGTCGCGCAATTTTCTTTTTTGGCAGGCAGAATCGTTTCTTGGTTCAGCAGGTTTTGAGAAAAATCCGAGATTGCTTGTTTGTCGACGTTATCCGGGCCGTTTTCAAGAGTCCGCTTAAGAAGACTGATTGTTTTTGTCAATACTGAGGTTACACGATTGCTGTCAAAAGCTGACTGCCTGCTAACCTTCGATAAAAATCTTCTTGCTTTTTCGGCGACTTCTTCAACAGCATCAAAACCATAAATCATCGAACTGGAAATGATACTTTCAAAAATTCCATCACATTCCAGCAAGCCGTTCTTGGAACTCAGAAGGTCAATTTTATTCTGTAATTGTTCTATTTGATTTCCAACCGCCGTCTGAAAGCCTGCAAAAACGCTTTCGGGTTTCTGATTTATCTCTGTATTAATCAGGATAACATCGTCCTGAGCAAAGTTACGAGAGCCATCTTCTTCAACCAAACTAACTTCCGATTTACCGGGGTTTGCTTCCTTACACTCATCCAAAGGCAGAAGAAAATCTTTTTCTTCTAATAGATTCTGAGGAGTGGCATCCATGTCTTCTATCTCTTCCACTGAGAATTCCGGTTTCGTTAATCCTGGTCCTTCAGAAGATGGCTCTTGTACCTCTAACTCATCCACATTATCTGTCGGTGTACGATTAATACCAAGCAGGCTTGTTATTTCGTCATTACTTTCTTTATTTTGCAGAGCAGCTACAGCGCCACTGAACATGGATTGCGCCAAGCTCTCAATCTCGATTTTCATTTTTTCAGGTTCCAGGTCGGACTCATAGAGGTAATCTATTCCTTTTGACAGTCTTTCATTGAACGACTCAAAACCCTGCAGTGCTAAAACAGACTCGAGATCCTCAATGGCATTTTGAGAAGCGACGAGTTTATCCATTAAATTTCCAACGAGCAGATACTCATTATTATTTGAGTTGCCACCCTTATCTAGAAAAGCCTGGAGGTGGTGGCTGAAACAATGCATAAAGTAACTATCCGGATGAAAAAAACGATTTATAAGCTCGTTACGAAAACTTTCAATTGACAACTGGTTCGGTTTTACTGGCATATCCTATTCTAACCTAATCTAACAAAGTTCTGCGTTTGTAATGATCGTATAATTCCAAAACTGCAGGGACATAATAACGTGTTTCTTCAAACAAAACGTCATAATTACGTCCGCTGGCGATCCATTTTTTAGCTCGTCTTGGCCCGCCGTTATAAGCGGCCAGCCCGCCATCAACACTGTAAAGTTCGATCAACATGGAAAGATAACGGCAGCCTATTCTTATATTGATAATCGGGTTAAACAGAACCTCTCGTGAAGATGTCCACTTAATCCCTTCATGCTTGACAAGGAGTTTTCCGGTATATGGCATAATTTGCATCAATCCCAAAGCTCCTGCGTGGGACACAACTTCCGGCTGCCAACTCCGGGCGCTTTCATGAGTAATGGTCGCACAAATCAGATTTATATCCAAGTTTGAATATTTAACGCTCATTTTTTGAATTTCACTGGCAATGGCGTATTTTGAGCTGTCACTCAAGGTGCGATTATATCTGTTGATGATAGCAATAATTTTGTTAATAGCTTTTTTTCGAGTGCTATCCGTCTCAATAGTCCCTTGATAGTTCAACACATGGCGTGTCATTCGGCTGAGTCTATCGTATTGTTGCTGCAATTTCAAGCCGTTATTGTGGGTAAAACTCATCACGGATATAAACATCAAAACCATGAAACTCATAAATAAAGCCTTCTTAAACATAGAAAGCAAAAATGAAACTACCAAAGAACCATTACCTCCTTCCGATTTTGAAAAAGAATTCAATTGAATCGCGATTCAATCACATTGCCTTCATTAAAAATGTTACTTGCGTTTAATTTATTTTGATGCAATACATTCTCTATTCCAAGTAACAACTGATCAATATCCAAGGGCTTGTTGAATAAAGAAAAAACGCCAGACTCTTCAGCTTTCAATTTTATTTCGGGGGTGCTGAATGCAGTCATAATAATTGAGACCAATGCAGGATACTGATGACTCATTTGATGCCACAACTCCAAACCGGACATCCCGGGAATCTGCAAATCTGATAACAGCAAGTCGGTTTTTCGGTCTACCTTTTTGATGGCTTCGTAAGCATCTTTCGCTAACACCACCTCGTAGCCCTCACTTGATAAAATTTCTCCAAGGCCAAAACGTGTGTTGTAATCATCTTCAACTAAAAGGATAGTAGGCACAACTAAACCTCCGTTACTACTTTTACTTCCCCAGATTTTTCAGATGCTACAACCGTACTTACTTTATGACCCAATAGCTCGTTCGCTAAATTTAAATAGCTTCGTGCTCCCGTGCAGTTTTTATCAAAGGTGATCACTGCACCCCCACGGTATGGAACTTCGGCCAATCGAATGTTTCTCGGAATCATGGTATCAAAAACCAACCCCTGCAATGTATACCGAATTTTTTCGATTACAATTCTAGTAAGCTTATTTCGCATATCCACCATGGTCAACAAAAAGCCACGATATCTTAAATCGGGATTCTGTTCATTCTTTATAATTCTTATAAGCTTCAGAAATCGCCCCAGAGCTTTTAGAGCATAGTATTCGCACTGGATTGGAATGATTATCGAGTCGGCTGCCGTCAGTGCATTAAACGTCAAATTCCCGAGAGACGGCGGACAATCAATTATAAAAAAATCGTAGTCTTCTTTAATAGGTTGCAACACCTTCTTTAATTGTATTTTCGGAGCAATTCCAATTAACTTTCTCTTTTCGCCTTCATCTGACCATAAATTTGTCGGGATAAAATCAAGATTTTCTTGCCCGGTGGCATGAATCGCTTTGGAAACCGGAACCTCTTCAATAAAAATATCTATAATTCCGGCGACAATATCATAACGATTGTGGCCAAAGCTTGCCGAGACACTTCCCAGGGGGTCCATATCTATCAATAAGACGCGATGCCCCAGGTAGGCCAGACTAGCGCCTAAGTTTACTGCCGTTGTCGTTTTTCCAACCCCACCCTTCTGGCTGGAAATAGCGATAACCTCTCCCATATCATTCCTTTAGTTGGTCATTCTGATAAACTTAGTTTTACATCAATAAGCAAACGCCGTACCATTTTTTACTTGTTCCCCTGTTTTCACTCAATGTGGAAAGAGCGTGACCTCTCAAAAAGGTTTCGTCAAAGAAAATCAAAACCTTAACTCAATACGAAATTTTTATATCTATTAAAATGCTTAATAAGATTAATAAAAATAGAACATTTAGGAAGGGAAAAAACTGACGAAGATCCAAGCAGATGGCCGGTTTTAGGCCAATCAAATCAAGCGATACCGTAGTTTTTCATTTTCTCGCGAAGGGTAGAACGGGAGATGTTCAGAATTCGGGCAGTTTGAGACTTGTTGCCGTTATTTTTTCCCAGCACTTTAAAAATATGCTGTTTCTCCATTGCTTCTAAAGAGTCATCATCGTTTGCAAGGGAAGGGAATTCATTGGAAGGTGCTAATTTCGAAACACCGTCTCGTAGTTCCGGCAGGTGATCTAACTGGAGTGTATCCTCGCTGCACAAAATAACTGCTCTTTCGATCACATTTTTAAGTTCTCGAACATTACCCGGCCATTTGTAGTTCAGCATGCGTTCCTGGGTTTCGGGAGAGATGCCCTTTATCTCTTTGCCAATTTCTTTATTGTTCCGTTCAATAAACAACATAGCCAAAGGCATAATGTCAGCCTGCCTGTCCCGCAACGGCGGAATGTCTATGACCATCACTTTCAGCCGGTAATATAAATCTTCCCTGAAAATCTGGCGCTCAATGCAATCTTCAAGATTTCTATTTGTGGCGGCAATTATTCTCACATCGATCTGGATGTCCGAAGTCCCTCCGATTCTCCGAAAAGACTGGGTCTCGATGACACGCAAAAATTTGGGTTGCATGGACATTTGCATGCTGGAGATTTCATCTAAAAAAATCGTGCCGTTGTTGGCCATTTCAAAGAGGCCCTTTTTCAGAGTCTTAGCGTCTGTAAAGGCTCCCTTTTCATGACCGAACAACTCGCTCTCCAAAAGGCTCTCCGGAATCGCGCCGCAATTGATTTTGACCAGCGGCTTATCTCTGCGCCGGCTCCAGTTATGAACAGCATTGGCAACTAACTCCTTGCCCGTGCCGCTTTCGCCCTGAATTAAAACAGAGGTTTTGGGTGTTGATGCCACGATCTGGATCAGCTTTTTAAGTTCGCGTATCGGTTTCGTTTCTCCAAAAAGCTCATTATCGGGATACTCTTCTTTGCTCTTGAGTTTCACCTCTCTTTTAAGATCATGAGTCTCCAAAGCTTTTGCGACATTGAGCTTGAGCTCATCCAACTCAAACGGTTTCATCAAATAATCATAAGCGCCCATTTTCATAGCATTGACTGCTGGTTTAGGATCGGTTAAGGCGGTAATCATAATAACCAGAATATCCGGATCTTTTTCTTTGATTTGTTGCAGTAGCTCAATGCCATTAATGTCTGGAAGATTAATATCCAAAAGAACTAGGTTGATTATCTCTTTTTCAAGGACAGTCAAAGCATGCTCGCCGGTTAAGGCCAAGCTGACTTTGTTGCCTTCTTTTCTCAGAACGTCCCCCAGAGTCTGACCTAAGTCTTCGTTATCTTCTACGACCAGTATGTTTGCCTTTGACATAAACCTTATTCCTCCGTCGGTAACAAGAGCTTAAATCTCGTACCATTCTTTGCATCGCTGTCTACCTGGATATCTCCATGATGGTCAGCTACAATTCTGTAAACAATCGACAACCCCAAACCAGATCCCTGGAGTTTGGTGGTAAAAAATGGGTTGAAAATCGAATTCAGGTCCCTCGAATCAATTCCCTCTCCGGTATCAGTTAGGCACACTTCGGTATAGAGAGAACTTTTGTTCTGAACCGGGAAAGACCGCCCACGCCGATCGACACGGCGCAGTGTCGTTACTTTAGGATAGGCTTCGAGCTTTAGCTCTCCACCTTTGGGCATGGCATCCAATGCATTTAAAAATAAATTCACAAAGACTTGCTCAAGCTGATGAAAATCTACGTGAACGAGGGGCAATTCAGAATGATAAGTCTCACTATATTTGACAGATTGCGACCGCATCCGGTTTTCCAATAAAGCAACAACTTCCTGAACTATTTCCGGGAAACGGTGTAAATTTCTTTTTGGCTGCCGAGGTTTTGCATAAGAAAAGATCGTTTTCAGTAAATCATCCATGCGATTAACCTGTCTGACGATCCGGGAAACGTATTCACGACGGGAATCATCGGGCTCGAGATCTTCCTCTAATGCTTGCGCGATTGTTTTGATACCGGCGAGAGGATTTCTGATTTCATGGGCAATCCCTGAAGCCAGAACCCCCATAGACGCCAACCTATCCATTCTCTGTACTTCAACCTGCATCTGCTTGATTTGCGTAATATCTTTGAAAGAAATTATCGAGCCAACCCGGCGATCTTGCGTATCGATTCTTGGCGTAACAGTAAAACCGATATAAACCCGATTACCTTCTTTGGTCGTTAGCGGCATTTCACGGTTCAAAAGTTCTTGATCCGGGTCATCAATGTTTGACAACAGTTTTTCACAATCTTCCATTGGGAAAACTTCATTTAGGGGTTTGCCAATGACCTCAATTTCCGAGTAGCCCAACACTTCCCCGGCACTGCTGTTAAAAGAGGTTATCTTATGATCGAGATTAACTGTAATTAAGCCTGAACTTATACTTTGTATAATGCTCTCATTGAAATTTTTTAACTCAACTATCTCCTGGCCAAGCTGTTTCTTCTCGGTAATATCCCGCGCAATGCCAACACACCCTACAATTTTACCTTTTTCGAATATTGGATTGATGTTAATGGAAAGATAAACATATTGGCCATTCTCTCTTTTAACCCGAACTTCAAAAATTCTTGAAAGACCTTCCAAGGTTTTCTTTACATTCATCTTGGCCTCTTGCCGGTCCTCAACCACAATCATATCGGAAAAATTTTTATCAATCCAATCTTCTCTATCTTGTTTACAAATTGTGGATATCCGTCTGTTTATTAAAACGAACTTCGCATCTATATCTAAGGTGAAAATTAAATCACTGGCGTTTTCAATCAAGTCCCGGTATTTGTATTCTATGCGCTTAACCTGTTCTTGCAACTCCTTATTTTTCAATAGCAGCTCATGTTGGGTTAAGACATTATCGATGATATTTAACAACTCACGATTGCCGAAGGGTTTCAATAGGAAATTGCTTAATCCTAACTCAAACAATTCCTGGCGTTCTGTCTCTTTTTCAGAAGCAGCCGTTAACAAAATAACTGGCGTATCTCGGACAATTTGATATTTTGAATTTTGCCTGAGTTGCTGAAAAAACTCAAATCCGTTCATATTAGGCATCATATAATCCAGTATGACCAGATCAGGTTTACTTCCCATTAGGGCAGACAAGCCCTCTTCTCCGGACATAACGGTGATGCAACCATATCCAGCACGCTTAACAATGATGCCGCCGATTTCAAGCATATCCGGATCATCATCTACAAGCAGAATTGTCTTTTTGTTATTATTCATGGTGCGGCTTTCATATAAGCTTCCGAGTGAACTTAAGCAACTATTTGCTCAGTAATATATACCTCTTCCGTCATTTGTTCATCTTTGGGAAGAATTATAGTAAATCTTGACCCATGGCCCAATTTACTCTTAACCTTAATGATACCCCCGTGTATTTCTATAATTTCCTTTACTAAAGAAAGACCCAATCCAGAACCCGTGATATCCTGAACTTTTTCATCATCAGTAATTCGATAGAATTTATCAAAAATATGAGGAAGCGAATCTTCAGAAATGCCGAACCCGGTATCTTCAATATCAATTTGGAATTCTTGCTTGCTTTCAGTGATCCGCACAATCACCTGAGCTTTTTCAGGGCTATACTTAATTGCGTTTGAATATAAATTTAAAATCGCCTGTTCCATCATGTTTCGATCGGCGTAAATCGTCGTGACTTCCGGCGGGGCTTCCAACTTAACCCGGATCTCTTTTTTGTCAGCCAATTGTGAGTTGAAGTCCAAGACTTTTTCAACCAGCACCTTAATATCCACAGGAGTCTTTCTAACCCGGCTCTTTCCAGCCTCAATCTTTGAAATGTCCAGGAACTTGTTTATCAGCTCACTTAATCGGTTGGACTCCTTAAGAATGATCGAAGCATATTCTTCGGATTGATCACGAGTGACGGTTTTATCCAGAAGCAATTCACTAAAGCCTGAAATACAAGTAAGAGGCGACCGGAGCTCATGCGCAACCAGCGAAACCAATTCAGTCTTTAGTCGATCAATTTCTTTTTCATGTGTAATGTCCCTCAGAATCGTTGCTACCCCGATCAACCTTTCTGCCGGTTCCAATTCAACTCCAACAGCCTCGTCGTCTTCAATCCGGGAAGCCAACGCTTGCAGAATTACGGGTTTAGTTTCACCCACCGGTAACGTAGTGATCTCGATGGTTGCGCTTTTCTTTTCGCTATTTCTGCCAATTTCTTCTATACATTTAACCAATGTTTCGTCTTCAATTAAATCCCGAAGAGGTTTTTTTTCGCTATTTTCATCCAGATTAAACCACTTAATCGCAACTGAATTGATTCGTAGGATCTTATTATTCACATCCGTAACAATAACGCCATCCCCGATTTCCTGAAGAATCGTCTCAATTTGCTTTTTCTGAGACAGACTTCCCTGAATATGCTGCTTGCGAAATTCCTCAGTCATATAATCAAAAATTTTGGCCAGTTTGCCTATTTCATCATTAGAATCTATTGAAATCTTATGGTCGAAATTACCGCGAGCAATTTCAAGGGCGCTTTTTTTGAATTGCATGATCGGACGGCTGATTTCTTTGCCAACATAATAAGCACCAATTAAAGCCAACAATAGAGTCAGAATTAAAAATCCGTAATAGACAAAGGGCAAATCAATTTTGCCGCCAACGCCATTACCGGCATACAGAAAATATACCCAGGACAATAGGACTGGCAAAGCAGAAACGACAAATGCCATAAGAAATAACTTCTTGAAAATCGAACTGCTTTTTAGAAAAGGTAATTTCATGACGTTTTTATGAATCCACAAAAATGAGGTTTCTACCCGCCTCTTTCGCGCGATATAATCGTTGATCTGCTTGACTGACCAAAGTGTCGAAATCTTCACCGTCCTCGGGAAAAGTTGCAACACCTGTGCTTATGGTCAGTTTACCGTCCAGCTGCGCGCTTTCACAAGCAAAACCATGCCCCTCGACTAGTTTTCTAATTTTTTCAGCCACGATACCCGCCGGTGATTTATCAGTTTCGATGAGAATGAGTGAAAACTCTTCGCCGCCGTACCTCGCAGCCAAATCAATATTTCGAATATTCGCTTTTAGTAAATATGCAATTTCCTTTAAAACGAGGTCGCCGGCGGGGTGGCCATTCTTATCATTATATTGTTTAAAGTGATCGATATCGATCATTACGACGGATATATTCAACTTGTGCCGTTGAGCCCGGTTTAGCTCTTGAAGCAACTGTTCTTTGAAGTATCGATAATTATATAAACCGGTCAACCCATCTGTAATAGCGAGGTGGCGCAACTCTTCTTTGGTCCTCAGCAGCTCAATAACCTTCTCCTGAAGCTCAACGTACAAATGCTTGATCCGCAACAGCGACCGGACCCGAACGAGCAACTCTAATTTATTGAACGGTTTGGTTAAAAAGTCATCCGCTCCGGCTTCCATGCCTTTAACCTTGTCTTCCGGTTCATTAAGCGCAGTCACCAAAATCACCGGAATGAATTTAGTAGCATCGTCAGATTTAATTGCTTCGCAGACTTCAAAACCATTCATTTTAGGCATCATAACATCGAGTAACACGAGGTCAGGCTGGTGTTCCTTCACCGCCTTCATCGCATCATGGCCGTCTTTAGCTGAAACGACATTATATCCTTCAGCAGAAAGATATGTGACCAGTAATTGAATATTTACCGGAACATCATCGACAACCAGTATCGTGTTGCTGTTCAGCATGCTCACTTTAGGTTTATTTTTTGGATATCATTAGGATTTTAGTGGATTCTCTGCGGTACTTTGGCCTAAGAACCGTGTTGGACAAATTTCGGCGGGTTTATTCTTCCCCACTCTGATTAAAACAACTCACTCTGAAAAAACACGCAGAAAATTAGTTCGAAGGAAAACATTTCAACTATTTTCATTGAACTTCTTCCAAAGCTCATAAATAGTAAAACAGTTTGAAATAGTCAAGATGGTCAGAAACCGGTCACTTTTGCTACAAAAAATACAATTTATAAACTTTATAGTCAAGCAATATTTGTTGAAACATGGTTAAAATATAGTAACATTTTGTAAGTAAAAAATACGCTAGCCAAAAAGGAGCCGGTTTTTTAATCCTATATTACATCACAATTACCTCCCTATGTTCTAACTGAGTTAATTTAATATTTTTAGCGTATAATCTATGCAGATTAAATGGTAGAAATCCGAACATTGAACGATTAGCAGACGAAATGTATTCTTTGGTAATTTTTGCGCGGTAAAATCGAAGAAAAAATCTCGGGATTGAGTATTTGAGCAAGAATTTCGAGGCCATCGACCAGCCTCGGGCCCGGCCGGTTAAAAAATGAGGAACCGTCTACCGCATAAACTTGATTTTTTTTCACTGCGGGAAGGTCTGGCCAACCCGGCCAACCTTGAACCTGTTTTGCTTCTGCAACTGCTCTGTCTAAACCAAAACCGCAGGGCATAAAAACAAGAATCTCCGGGGCGTAATCGACAACATCCTGCCAATTAATTTCCACCGACGGCTGCCCCTTAATGGCCAACCCCTCTTGACCGCCGGCAATGGCAACCATTTCGGATATCCAATGGCCGGCAGCAAAAGGTGGGTCGATCCATTCCATACAATAAACTTTGGGGCGTACAGTTAATTTGCTGGTATTATTCTCAATGAAAGTAATTCGCTTTTCAAGCGAGTCAACCAACCGTTTAGCTTCACTACTCTTATCGGTCTTTTCTCCAACCAGCAAAATATTTGACAAAACATCACGGAAGAAATGCGGTTCCAGGGAGATAATTTCCTGATCACCTTCTAAAATTTTAGCTGCCGCCAAAACGATGTCATAAGAAACTGCACAGACATCACATAGTTCTTGGGTCAGAATTAAATCAGGTTTAATTTCAGCAAGCAGTTTTTCATTCAAATGGTAAATACTTTTGCCTTCATGAATCAAGCCGGTAATGCCTTTGTGTATTTGCAAACTTGAACTTTCAGAATGTTCTAAAATACTTGAGGTTATTACCGGCTTTTCGCTGGCTCCGAGTGGATAGTCACATTCGTGTGTGACTGCCATGAGCTGCTCACCTAAGCCAAGCGCATAAACAATTTCGGTTGCACTGGGTAAGAGTGAAATGATTTTCATAATAAAACTATAATGCACCTAAATGAAATTTTGCTTAAAAATTAAAACTATACCAATTTTTCTTTATTTCAAAACAAAATAAAACCCCAGAATTATCCTCACGGATCATTCCTAACAACAAGCTCCCCTAAAGAGAATTTCACCTCTTCGTTGAAGATAGGTCCATCGAACACAAAAGTATGAAACTCGCCGTTTTCGCCGCATGGATCAATATGAGGGGGCAACTCATCAAGAAAGCGCTTATCAATAACTCTTCCCACGAAAGAAAGCACCAGAACTTTTAAGTCCACAAAAACTGTGACCGCTTTAAACCTGGAGTTCAAAAAAGTTCGCATGATCTCACTCGTGTTCCGCTTCCAGATTGGAAATAGGCCGGCCATACCAATCTCCCCCAGATGGCGTTCGCGGTACTTTTTCACATCAAGAAAAAGGTTGCCAAAAGCCATCCTGCGAATCCCCTTTGCTTTTGTTGCAAAAGAATCGCATTCATTCTGGACTCATACAACTCGTTGGTCGAATCCTTTGGAATCAGTACCCTTATGAATGGGTATCCCTATGCCGCTTCAGCAGTGCGGTGCGCACACCGTGGATGCTGATGCGATCGTAGTCCTCAGTTATGGTGGTGAGCAGAGAGTCAATCTCATACTCTTGAGATTTCTGCAGCTCATATAAAGTCATGCAGCTATCTTTGCCGCCACTCCAGGACAACAGGATTCTTTCTTTCATGGTTTTGGCCGGACTTCCATTTCAGACTCTCTTTCGAACCCAAAGGCAGGATCGAGCCTGCCTTATCGCAGCAGGGTTAACCGTCTTGCAATGCGAACCTCTCCAGCTTGCATTTCATACACATAAACCCCGCTGGCAACATTTTGGCCCCGGTCATTTTTGCCATCCCAAACGGTTGAAAATCTCCCAGCTTCAAAAATCCGCTCTTCGAGATTGCGGATGAGCTGCCCCCTGAGATTGAAAATTTTGATTTGAACACGCGACCTTGCGGAGGTCGAAAACTCGATCTTGGTTTCAGGGTTAAACGGGTTCGGGTAGTTTTGCAAGAGAGCGAAAGTCTCGGGCGTGCTGGCCTCTGGTGTTGCAACCGAAGTGGGCTCTCCCTCCTGACTGTTGATCGCTACGACCGCGTCCAAGTCAAAATCCCCGTTGAACGAACCTTCTTGCTTCAAATCGCCGATGTCGGTAAGCTTAACATATTTTGCATACGGCAGCCCGACATCCGCAAGGTCAAAGGAATCGCCGCCGGAAACATCGGGATCGGTCGGGTTTTGGTTGTCGAGTGTCGGGGAGACGCCGGCAAACCCGGCGAAAGTTGTGGTATCCCAAGGGAATTCGACGAAATTTACTCCATCCATGCTGACGGCGACAAACGCGGCCTCGATAAACGGCTTGTTGTTATCGAAAGCGTTCAAGAAGACATTTTCGAAAACCGTAAAATCGGGGCCTTCTCCGTCGACAATAAAGTTATCTGTAAAAGCAAGAACAATTTCGCCGCCATGACCCAATGAAAGCAACTCCTGCGGTTTTGAGCTCGGGTTGAATTCGCTCAAGGCGGGATCGGAATCGGGCGGCCCCACCACGTTACCTGGAAAAAAGTTTTGTCCGAACCCAGCGCCCTCGCCCGGCGTAAATGAAACGACTTCATCCACCCAAGGATCGGAATCCACAATTGGCTCCAGAATTGCCATGGCCTGGGCGCCGTCGCCAAAGCCAAACGTGTTTAACACCGCGCCGCTGCTTGCGTCTAACAATTGCACCGTGTCATCCGAAAAATTACTGACATATAAATTGCCGGTCGGCGTATCAAAAAGCAGGGTCATGGCGAGATTTCCCACCAGAATCGGATTTGTCGAACCGTGGATAATTGCGCCGCTGTTAACATTATAAGAATAGACAAAGCCGTTGGTGCCATCGCCAAAATCAGGCAAGTAAGCCAGACCGTCGGTGGTAATTACAATGTCCCCCGGAGAACCACCTACTTCAATCGTATCCACCACCAACGGGGTGAAATCCGTGTCACCAAACGGATTAATCACAGCGACTCTTCCACTCACATTGCCAAAATTGCCGGTGCAAACCACATGAATGTTGCCGTCGGGCGCCAAAGCTAAGTCTTGCGGGTTCAAAGGGACGTCCAGGGTTTTGGTGACCGAGTCGGCCCGGATGTCAATAACGGAAACCGTCGAGGGGGTGTAGTCGGGATATCCGCCTGTATTTGCGACATACGCTGTATTATTGACAACGAGGATGCCTTCGGGGTTTTCCCCAACCGGAATGCTCGTCAAAGAGTCGCCTGAAACAAGGTCAATCACCGTTACCGAATTGGCCAATAAATTTGTGACGTACGCTTTACTGGTTCCAACAAAGGCCATGTCCCAGGGATTGCTGCCTTCCGCAAGAGCTATCGTATTGCTGACCTCCTCGGTTTGTCCATCGATGATAGCAATGCCAGCAGGCGTCGAGTTAACGACGTAAATTTTATCGCCGCGCGTGTGGATTCGATTCGGTATGTTCCCGACCGTCAGAATGTCGTTGGTGATTTCCGAGGTTTCTAAGTTCATTTTCGAGAGTGTTCTTCCTAAATTGTTCAGAACATAAAGGGTTCTCGGCGTGTCTTGAGCAAATGAAAGCCCGGTGATTCCTAAAGCCAGTATCCAAAAAGCAAGTCGTCTCATTCTTTCCTCCTATTTTGTTTTGAGTAAAATACGCGTTTAGCCATTAGCTGTTGGCCTTTGGTTTTTGATTTTTTTTGAATTTACGTCGTGAATATCATTTCACCTGTTTAGGTGATTTACAATAACCATTTTAACGAATTGATTTTTCTTGGCTAAAAGCTAATTGCCAAAAGCCATTCGCTCAATTCCTTTTTTTCTTTAGTATGCCATCTCTATTCCCACCCGCCAGCGGCGCCCGGGGAGCGGCGCTCGTTCAACAATCTCATATTCTTCGTTGAGCAAATTCAAAATCGAGACTTTAAGACTCAATTTGAGTTTATTGAACTCTTTGCGCAGCAAAATTGATACATCATTTACTCTATAAGTGGGCAGGCTAACCGTATTTGCAGGGGTCACAAAGCGTTTGCCAATAATTCTTTTCTTGTAGTTAATAAAAAGCCCGCCCAAATGAAGTTGCAAGCCTATTTTCGTTGTGTGTTCGGGCCGGTAGGGTAACGTTTTGTTGTGGGTTGTCGCTTGTCCACTTTTATCCAGAGCATTCAGAAAGACATGGCTCGCAGTAAATTCGATCCTGCTGTCCCATAGGCGCCAAAAACCGCCGATCTCCACACCTTCTAAAAAGGCATTGGTATTGAAAGGTTGCCAGGTCGCAAACGAACCGAGCTGCCAGACAATGAGATTCTCAACATTGTGGCGAAAATAGGCTCCCGAAAGCTCCAGCCAACCTAAAAACGGCCAGCCGACCTGAAGACCGGAGTCAAAATCCCGGCTTTTTTCGGGCTGCAAGTTTGGATTTCCGCTGATCCGGAAATCCTGGTAAAACAGATCCGCAAAAGTTGGGATTCGGAAAGATCTCCCCCAATTCGCTCTTAAATTTAAAATCCACCCGTGGTTGTGAGAGAGAAGCAGGCCAACTCGCGGACTCAATTGGTTTTCCTGGCGCGAAACCTGGCTATTGCTGAGGGAAAAAGTGTCAAACCTAAGCGCATGGTTTACGATCAAGTTTGGCACAAAGGCAGGCCCGGGTAAGCGCCACTCATTTCGCACAATGAAACTGGCGTTACGGTTCTCCGCTTTTTTAATTGGGCCAAAAGCTCCATTTCGTAAATTTTCATCTCTAAAGTTATCGAAATGTAGTACGGATTGTAACGAAATCAAGTGCTTATTCTTGATTTTATGGGTACTTTCAATTCCAACACGATGGGAAAGAATTTGATATTTTGTATGGTACGCAGGCGTCGATCTAAATCTCAAGGGTGCATCGGATGGTGGATCATTTAAGAACTCTGTTCGGTTTAAATGCCGGGAAATTTGAACATGGCTTTTCCCGTTCCCGTGATTGAAGGAATACCGGGAAATTAGAATTCTTCGTTCTGTTTCCGCAGTTGCAAAAGGACTCCAGGCAAAAACCAATCCCGGCAAGCCCCGGTCTGAGCGGTAAACATTGGCTTGCAGCAGCAGGGCATGTCGGTGCAAATCGAGAGCAATTTTGCCGAAGTAATTTTGTGAAGCAAAGTCCGCATTCAGACGATCCTCCTGAACGGCTGTGCCGTCAAGCCTGTGATAAGAATAGGGATAGTCCCCTTCTTCACGCAAATGTTCAAAATTAAAGTAATAACTAAGATTCTTTGCGGTTCCCGAAATCGAGGGTTGAATTCCGAAGGCGCCGTACTGTCCTAACCTGCCCTGCACTCTGATTTCGTCGACACTATTTTTTTTAGAAATGATCTCGACAATACCACCAAGCGCACCACTGCCATACCCGCTGCTGTTACCGCCCTTTGAAATACGAATTTCCTCAATCGTCGATAGAGAAATTTGACTCAAATCCACATCACCCACTAAAGGATCATTTAGTGGCACACCGTCCAGAAGGACTAGCACTTGGTTGGAGTTGCTACCCCTGATTGAAACTCTTTTTCTGCCCGAACCTCCCCCCTCATCGATAATATCAACTCCTGGAACATGAACTAAAATCTCACCAACTGACACAGCGCCGCTATTTTTAATTTCCTCTCGTGAGACGATTTCCTGAAAGGCGCTTGTTCTAGCTTCTTTACGGGCCTCGACTAAAACTTCGTCAAACGTTAATACGACAGGTTGAAGCCTGAAATTGACAGTGGTCACAAAATCTTTATGGACGATAACGCCTCTACGATTTTCACTTCGATAGCCAAGAAATCGCGCTTCCAACTCATATTCTCCTGCAAACAGGTTTTCGATTGCGAAATATCCTGATGCATCGGTAGCCGCACCGTAGCCCGTTCCCAAGACAACTACATTGGCGGTTTCCAAAGGTATGCCTGTATCGGTAAAAACATACCCCTCAATTTTAACCATCGATTGTGCTAATAACTGATGAACACTTAGAAAAGATAGAAGTAGTAACAGGAAAGCAGGTCGCATATTACGTTTATCAAAATAAGATTGGTTAAAAATAGGAACTCAACCGTGGGAACTGGGGGGATAAAACTGGAGGTTTGGAGTTGAAACAAAAATCCCCAACCTCAAGGAAATGAAGTTAGGGATTACCATTTCAATCTAAGCTCAGTCCTTCCCTCGAAGGTTTCCACGGGCAGGTCTCCTGGCTTTGCAGCTTCACCCTAATCACCGCGCCTTCCCAATCATGTTCGAAAAGTGGCTTGTT
>Ga0209980_10000386_pt1 | contig 23665 bp, 21 predicted proteins | sample CR02metaG_FD_183611 | JGI IMG/M metagenome (GOLD analysis project Ga0209980, IMG submission 183611) | Deep subsurface microbial communities from Mariana Trench to uncover new lineages of life (NeLLi) - CR02 metaG (SPAdes) (version 2) | ecosystem: Environmental > Aquatic > Marine > Ocean trench...
TGGCGGAGGATCCGCAGGTTCAACTGGTTCGGCCACCAGTGTTGGTTCGCTGTGCCGCCAACGGCCTGGTGAGCGGTGCCCATCACCGGGCACTTGCTTTCGCTGTTCATATTCTCTCCGATCGTGTTCTGAATCTTTCCACTCTGTTTAGCCGACATTCCCCAGATAGATTCGATTAGCCCTCCAGCCCCGGGTTCTTCCGGACGCGAATCACGATGTCTACCTCCGTGACCGTCGTTCCGGGGGGCGGATGGGGAAGCTTCTCCACTTTTAGCTCCTCGCCAGGAATGTCCACCAAATACCGATCCTCTTCGCAAAAAAAGTGATGGTGATGGCTGGTGTTCGTGTCGAAGTAGGAACGCCCGGGCTCGACCACGACTTCGCGCAGCAGGCCCGCCGCGGTGAACTGATGGAGCGCGTTGTAGACGGTGGCGAGCGAGACCCGCACCTTGGCGGCGCGGGCTTCTTGGTGCAGTTGCTCGGCGCTCAAGTGCCGGTTGCCACCGTCCCGCAAAAGCCGGGCCAGGGCCAAGCGCTGGCGCGTCGGTCTGAGGCCGGCCGCCTTCAGACGTTCGATCAAGGCGCTATAGGGACGCTCCTTCGCCATGTCCCGCAATATAGTATGTATGGTCGGATTTTAAAGCTCGGAACAGTCGATTGCAGACATTTTTGGAATGTCTTTAATGAGCGGGAACGGGTCCTTTGGCCGGCGTCGCGATCCGGCCCGACAGCCGGTCCCGCGCGCGCCATGGGCCGATCCAGCCAGACGATTGCCGCCCATCGGTGCTGTGTTATAGTCCGGCGCAGGACGCCGCGCGGGTGGCGGGACCCGGTCCAAGGAGGCTTGGCCACGGCGGCTGTTTCGTTGTCCGCGTCCACAGTCTCATACCGGGGTGACCTCCTTGTCCGAGCGCAAGAGCAGCTACAGCTACGAAGACCTGCTTGACTGCGGTCACGGCAACCTGTTCGGTTCGGGCAACGCCCAATTGCCGCTGCCGCCGATGCTGATGTTCGACCGCATCACCAAGATCACCGATGCCGGCGGCGAATTCGGCAAGGGAGAGATCGAGGCCGAGTTCGACATCAAGCCCGACCTCTGGTTCTTCTCCTGCCACTTCGAGGGCGACCCGGTGATGCCGGGCTGCCTGGGCCTGGATTCGCTGTGGCAGCTAGTCGGCTTCTTCCTCGGCTGGATGGGCGGGCAGGGCCGGGGCCGCGCACTCAGCGTCGGCGAAGTCAAATTCTCGCAGATGGTCTTGCCCACGGCCAAGCTGGTAAGCTACCACCTGAACTTGAAGCGGGTCATCATGCGCAGGCTGGTGCTGGGAGTCGCCGACGGCACCATGAAGGTCGACGGCGAGACGGTCTATCATGCCAAGGACCTGAGAGTTGGCTTGTTCACCGCGCCCGAGGCCGCCTGAGCCCGGGCCGCTCGAGGACCGATAAGATGCGACGTGTCGTCGTCACTGGGCTGGGGGTGGTTTCCAGCATCGGCAACAACCAGCAGGAAGTGCTGGAGTCGCTGCGGGTCGGCCGTTCGGGCATCACCTTTTCGGAGACCTATGCGGAGATGGGTTTCCGCAGCCACGTTCACGGCGCCATTACCCTCGACGTGGAGGCCGCGATCGATCGCAAGCTGCGCCGCTTCATGGGCGATGGGGCCGCCTTCAACTACGTGGCCATGCGCGAGGCCGTCGAGGACGCGGGCCTCACCGAGGCCGAGGTGTCGCACGAGCGCACGGGGCTCATCATGGGCTCGGGCGGGGCGTCCACCTCGAACCAGGTCTGGGCCGCCGACACCGCGCGCAACAAGGGCCCGAAGCGCGTGGGCCCCTATATGGTGCCGCGCTGCATGTCGTCCACCAACTCGGCCAACCTGGCCACCGCCTTCAAGATCAAGGGCATGAGCTATTCCATCAGCTCCGCCTGCTCGACCAGCGCGCACTGCATCGGCAACGGCTACGAGCAGATTCAGATGGGCAAGCAGGACATCGTCTTCGCCGGCGGCGGCGAGGAGGTGCATTGGTCGCTCACGGTCTTGTTCGACGCCATGGGGGCACTCTCCAGCAAATTCAACGACACGCCCGAGCGGGCCTCGCGCGCCTACGACAAGGACCGCGACGGTTTCGTCATCTCTGGCGGAGCCGGAGCCGTGGTGCTCGAGGAGCTGAACCGCGCGCGCGCGCGCGGCGCCAAGATCTACGCCGAGATCGTCGGCTACGGCACGACCTCGGACGGGGCGGACATGGTGGCGCCCTCGGGCGAGGGCGCGGCGCGCTGCATGAAGATGGCGCTGGCCGGGCTCGGCAACACCAAGATCGACTACATCAACGCCCACGGCACCTCGACGCCGGTGGGCGACATCATCGAGATCGATGCCATGCGCGAGGTCTTTGGCGCGGAGATGCCGCGGATCAGCTCCACCAAGTCCCTGACCGGTCACGCCCAGGGCGCCGCCGGGGTGCACGAAGCGATCTATTCCCTGCTCATGCTGGAGCACGACTTCCTGGCCGCCTCCGCCAACATCGAGGAGCTCGACCCCGAAGCCGAGGGCGTGCCGCTGGTGCGCGCGCGCGAGGACGACGCCGGCCTCGACTGCGTGATGTCCAACAGCTTCGGCTTCGGCGGCACCAACGCGTCCCTCGCCTTCAAGAGGTTCGAGCCATGAGGCGGGAAGCGGAGATCGGGCAGCCCACGCCGGAGGGCGCGGCGGACGAGGCCGACGCGGCCCGCCGGCCCTCGGCCTCCATGGCCGGCAAGCGCGGCCTGATCATGGGGGTCGCCAACGACCGCTCGATCGCCTGGGGCCTGGCCAAGTCCTTGCACAACCACGGCGCCGAGCTCGCCTTCACCTATCAGGGCGCGGCCTTTGGCAGCCGGGTGCGGCCGCTCGCCGAATCGGTCGGCTCCGAGCTCGTGCTGCCCTGCGACGTGGAGCGGGAAGGCGAGGTCGCGGCGGTGTTCGACCGACTCGGCCAGTCCTGGGGCGGCCTCGACTTCGTGGTCCACGCGCTCGCCTTCTCCGACAAGGAGGAGCTCAAGGGCCGCTACCTGGACACCAGCCGCGCCAATTTCGCGCGCACGCTCGAGATCTCCTGCTTCTCCTTCACCGAGATCGCGCGCCGGGCGGCGCCGCTCATGGGCGCGGGCGGCGGCCTGCTCACGCTCACCTACCTGGGCGCCGAACGGGTCACCCCCAACTACAACGTCATGGGGGTCGCCAAGGCGGCGCTGGAGGCCAGCGTGCGCTATCTGGCGGTCGACCTGGGCGATCGGGGCATCCGGGTGAATGCGATCTCGGCCGGGCCGATGCGGACCCTGGCCGGCGCCGCGATCGCGGACGCGCGCTTCGTCTACCGCTGGAGCCGGGACCACGCGCCCTTGGCGCGCAACGTGCTCTTGGAGGAGGTCGGCAACGCCGGGCTCTACCTGCTCTCCGAGCTCGCGCGCGGGGTCACCGGCGAGATCCACCACGTCGACGCCGGCTACAACACCATCGGCATCCCCTCGCCCAAACGCATGAAGCGGGACGAGTAGTTCAGACGCGGCTGTAAGCGCCTATAAATCATACGAAAACCTGGAAATAAAGGGGACAAACCCGGAAATAAAGGGGACTGTCCCCATTTTACTCCAGCGCTGCGGCGATCACGTCCGGCCTATCGGTGATGATGCAGTCGACGCCGAAGCGGATCAGGCGCCGGGCCCGCTTCGGATCGTTGACCGTGAACGCGGCGAGCTGGTAGCCGGCGCGCTTGACCTTGGCCGCGGTCCGGGCCCGGAGCCGCAGGGCGCGCAGGTGCAGGCTGGCGCATTGCAGGGTTTCGGCGGCGGCCTCCCAGTCGCGCGGCAGGCGCCAGGCGATGAGCGCGCGCGGCAGCGCCGGGACCCGGTCGCGGGCGACCTCGAGCGCCTTGCGGCTGAAGCTGCTGAGCAACGGGCCGGGCCGATCCTCGGGCCAGCAACGCGTGATCGTCTCCGCGACCGCCGCCGCGGTCGCCGCGTCCCGGTGTGGGGTCGGCTTGATCTCGATGTTGGGCGTGACGCCGAGCTCGACCGCCAGCGCGAGGGCCTGTTCGAGCGAGGGAATCGGCTCGCCGATGAAGCCGGGCGCGAACCAGCCGCCGGCCTCGAGCTTGGCGAGTTCGGCGAACGGCGTCCTGGCCATGGCGGCCTTGCGGCCGGTGATGCGCTTCAGGTTGTCGTCGTGGAACAGCACCGGCACGCCGTCGCCGCTCAGCATGACGTCGAACTCGACCCAGGTCATGCCCAGGGCGGCGGCCGTGCGCAGGCCGACCAGGGTGTTCTCCGGCGCGACCGCCGCCGCGCCGCGGTGGCCCATGACGCGCGGCAGGGCGAACGACGGGCGGTGCCGTTCCGGGTTTTGCGAATCGGCCGCCGGGCGACCGCGCTCGACGCCGCCGCCCGCACGCAAGCCAATCATGGGCACCTCTACCAAGCCGAGGCCGCGTTAAGCATTTAGCCGGCCGCGGCTTCGACCTTGGCCTCCAGGTCCGCGCCGGTCGCCTGGTCGACCCGCTTCATCGACAATTTCACCTTGCCGCGGTCGTCCATGCCGATGACCTTGACCCGGACCTCGTCGCCCTCCTTGACCACATCATCGACCGTGCGCACCCGCTGCGGGGCCAGCTCGGAGATGTGGACCAGGCCGTCGCGCGGCCCGAGGAAGTTCACGAAGGCGCCGAAGTCCATGATCTTGACCACCTTGCCCTTGTAGATGACGCCGACCTCGGGCTCGGCGGTGATCGAGCGGATCCACGCGATGGCGGCCTCGCCCTGGCTTTGATCGACGGCGGCGACCTTGATGGTGCCGTCGTCCTCGATGTCGATCTTGGCCCCGGTGACCTCGCAGATCTCGCGTATCACCTTGCCGCCGGTGCCGATCACCTCGCGGATCTTGTCCTTGGGGATGGTGATCACGGTGATCCTGGGCGCATGGTCGGACACCCCATCGCGGGCGTGGTCGAGCGCCTTGGCCATCTCGCCCAGGATGTGCAGGCGGCCGTCGCGCGCCTGGTTGAGCGCGACCTCCATGATCGCGGTGGTGATCGAGGTGATCTTGATGTCCATCTGCAGCGAGGTGATGCCGGCATCGGTGCCGGCCACCTTGAAGTCCATGTCGCCCAAATGGTCCTCGTCGCCCAGAATATCGGACAGCACCGCGTAGTCGTCGCCGTCCTTGATCAGGCCCATGGCGATGCCGGCCACCGGGCGCACGAGCGGCACGCCCGCGTCCATCATGGCCAGCGAGGCGCCGCAGACCGTGGCCATGGAGGAAGAACCGTTCGATTCGGTGATCTCCGAGACCACCCGGATGGTATAGGGGAAGTCGTCCTTTTCGGGCATCAGCGACCGCATCGCCCGCCACGCCAGCTTGCCGTGGCCGATCTCGCGCCGGCCCGGCGAACGCAGGAAGCTGGCCTCGCCGACCGAATAGGGCGGGAAGTTATAGTGCAGCATGAAGTGCTCCCGGTACTCGCCCGCGAGCGCGTCGACGATCTGCTCGTCCTGGCCGGTGCCCAGCGTGGTGGTGACCAGCGCCTGGGTCTCGCCGCGGGTGAACAGGGCCGAGCCGTGGGTCAGCGGCAGCACGCCCACCTGGCAATCGATCGGCCGCACGTCGCTGGTGGTGCGGCCGTCGATGCGTTTGCCGGTCTTGAGGATGTTGCCGCGGACGATCTCGCCTTCCAGCGACTTGAACACCTTGCCCGCGACCGCGAGCTCGGCCTCCGCCTCGCCCAGGCTCTCCATCGCCGCGGTCTTGACCGCGCCGATCTTCTCTTGGCGCGCCATCTTGTCCGGCTCCTCATAGGCCTCGGCCAGCTGGCCGGCGACCTGGGCCGCGAACTTCTCGCGCACGATCGCCACCTCGGGCGCCGGCTCGAGCACCTCGCGGGGCGCCTTGGCGCAGGCCTCGGCGAGCCCGATGATCGCCGCGAGCACCGGCTCCATGGCCTTGTGTCCGAAAGCCACTGCGCCCAGCATGACCGCCTCGCTGAGCTCCTTGGCCTCGGACTCGACCATCAACACGCCCTCGCCGGTGCCGGCCATAATCAGGTCGAGCTCGGACTCTTCCAACTCGGAAACGAGCGGGTTGAGCAGATATTCGCCGTCCTTGTAGCCGACGCGGCAGCCGGCGATCGGACCCAGGAAGGGAATGCCCGAGATGGTCAAGGCCGCCGAGGCGCCGACCATGGCGACCACGTCCGGATCGTTCTCCAGATCGTGGCTGAGCACGGTGCAGATGACCTGGGTCTCGTTCCGGTAGCCCTCGGCGAACAGCGGCCGGATCGGCCGGTCGATGAGCCGCGAGGTCAGGGTCTCCTTCTCGCTCGGCCGTCCCTCGCGCTTGAAGAAGCCGCCCGGAATCTTGCCCGCGGCGAAGGTCTTTTCCTGATAGTTGACGGTTAGCGGGAAGAAATCGATGCCAACGCGCGGTGTGGACGCGCCGACCGCGGTGCACAGCACCACGGTGTCGCCATAGGTGGCGAGCACGGCACCATCGGCCTGGCGCGCGATGCGGCCGGTCTCGAGGGTGAGCTTGCGCCCGCCCCAATCAATCTCTTTGGTATGGGTGGTAAACATATTCAGTTCGTCCTTCCAACATACGGCCGGCATTCATGGGCCGGACCAGCGTAAGGGGCGTCGTCCATCGCGCGCGCGATCGCGCGCCCCTTGCGTCGGCCCGGCCTCCACTCAGCGTCGCCCCGGCCGGATCGCGACGCCGCACTGCCGTAGCAAATTTTGGCGTGATATCTGATGGTTGTTTTCGTCATGGCATGCGCCCGCAACCGCGGCGAACCGGTCATGGCACCGAGGCGAAAACGCAAGCCCAAGTTTCGCGCCGCCGTTATCGGCGCAGACCCAGACGCTGGATCAGCGTCTCGTAACGGGGCTGCTCGCGCGACTTGACGTAGTCCAAGAGGCGCCGGCGCTGTCCCACCATGATCAGCAGACCGCGGCGAGAATGGAAATCTTTCTTGTGGATCTGCAGATGCTCGGTCAGGTTCTTGATCCGTTCGGTAAGGATCGCGACCTGGACCTCGGGCGAGCCAGTGTCGCCCTCGTGGCGGGCATACTCGCGCACCACCTCGGTCTTGCGTTCAGCCGTAATCGACATCGTGTGTTCTGTTCCTCGATAGCTAAAGGTTGAGTACGCGGACCGGGTGAATGTCGCCGGCTTCGTATCGGGCCAAGGCCACCGGCTTGCCGCCCGTGGTGGCATAGACGATGACCCCGTTTTTCAACTCCCGGATACGCTCGCGGTTGGCGCGGGCCAACATGGACACCGCTTGGCCGCGACGCAGGCGATTCGCCTCGCCCTCCGTCAAGGCCAGCGCCGGGATGTCGTCCAGCGCGGTCTCGATGGGGAGCAGGGCTCCCGAAGCGGCGGCACTATGCCCCAGCGCCTCTAAGGATTCCAGCGAAATCGCATGGTCCTCGGTGAAAGGCCCGGCGCCGGTCCGGCGCAGCGCCACCACGTGGGCATGGCAGCCTAGGGCGGCCCCCAGGTCCCGGGCCAGGGAACGCATATAGGCGCCTTTGCCGCAGACGACCTCGAAACTGGCCAGATCCGGTCCCTCCATGGCGGCCAGTTCCAGGCTGTGGATAGTCACCGGACGCGGCTCCAACTCGAAGACCTCCTGGGCGCGGGCCCGGTCGTAGGCGCGCCGGCCGGCGATCTTGATCGCCGAAAACTGGGGTGGCACCTGGTCGATGACGCCCTGGAAGCGGGGCAGGACCGCCCGAATCTCGGCCTCCGCCGGGCGCCGCTCCGAGACCGCGATGACCGCGCCCTCGGTGTCGTCGGTCGTGGTCGCCCGGCCCCAGCGCAGGGTGAAGCGGTAGGCCTTGTCGCCCGCCATGACGTAGGGCACGGTCTTGGTCGCCTCGCCCATGGCGATCGGCAGCAGGCCGGTGGCCAGCGGGTCCAGGGTGCCGCCGTGGCCGACCTTGCGGGCGTCGAAGACCCGGCGCACGCGGCCCACCACCTGAGTCGAGGTCAGCCCCAGGGGCTTGTCCACCACGACCCAGCCGTGGACCGGCTGGCCCTTGCGGCTACGCGCCATGGCCGTCCCCCGCCTCATCCGACGCCGACTCATCGGACCCCGACTGATCCGACCCCGACTGATCCGACCCCGCGCGGCTGACCAGGTCGCGCCGGACCCGGGGCCGCTCGAGAATCTCGTCGATCCGGCGCGCCTCCTCGAACGAGCGGTCGGGCGCGAAGGCGATGCGCGGCGCGTGGCGCAGGGCTACCTCCTGGGCGAGTCGGCTGCGGAAGAACCCGCCGGCGCGGTTGAGCGCAACGACCGCGGCGTCCAGGCCGCCGCCGCCGAGCGGCACCACGAAGGCGGTCGCGTTCTTGAGGTCGGGGCTAACCCGGACCTCGGTGACGGTCAGGTTGAGATCGGCGAACGCCGGATCGCGTATCTCACCGCGAGCGAGGATGCGCGACAGCGCATGGCGCAACTCCTCGCCGACCCGAAGCTGCCGGTGGCTCGGCGCCTTGTCGCGGCGCGCGGATGTCCCGATGTCCTGGTTCAAGCTTTGTCAAAGTGGCCGGGCCTCTGCACGGGCGGATGTGGCGCGGTGGCGCCACGCTACCCGGATGTTAGAGCTCGCGGGCCACCTCCTCGATCTCGTAACACTCGATGCGGTCGCGGACCTGGATGTCGCCGTAGTTCTCAAAGGCCATGCCGCATTCATAACCTTCCTTGACCTCTCGGACCTCGTCCTTGAACCGGCGCAGCGTTTTCAGCGTGCCGTCGTGGATCACCACGTCGTCGCGCAGCAGCCGCACCTTGGCTCCGCGCTTGACCTGGCCTTCCGTGATCATGCAGCCGGCGACCTTGCCGGTTTTGGTGATGTTGAACACTTCGCGAATCTCGGCGTAGCCCAGGAAATGCTCGCGCCGGGTCGGCGCCAGCATGCCTGAGAGTCCCGCCTTGATGTCGTCGACGACGTTGTAAATGATTGAATAATAGTGGATATCGACGTTGTCGCGCTTGGCCAGCTGGCGCGCCTGGGGATTGGCGCGCACGTTAAAGCCGATAACCATGGCGTCCGTCGCGCGTGCCAGGGTGATGTCGGATTCGTTGATGCCGCCGACGCCGGAATGCAGGATCTGGACCTCGACCTCATCGGTCCCCAGCTTCGTCAGGCTGGAACAGATGGCCTCGAGCGAGCCCTGCACGTCGGCCTTGATGACCACCGGCAACTTCCCGGCCTCACCCTCCCGGATGCGGCTGAGCATCTGCTCGATGGTGCCGCGGCTGGAGGCGGCGATATCCAACTCGCGCTTCTTGTGCCGGCGGAAGTCGGCGATCTCGCGGGCCCGGGTGTCGCTGTCGACCACGACCAAATCGTCGCCGGCCATCGGCGTGCCGTTCAGTCCCAGGACCTCGATCGGCACCGAGGGACCCGCCTCCTCGACGGGTTCGCCACGTTCGTCGACCAGCGCCCGCACCCGGCCCCATTCGCTGCCGGCCACGAAGATGTCGCCGACCCTCAGGGTGCCGCGCTGGACCAGCACGGTGGCGACCGGACCGCGACCACGCTCGAGCCGGGCCTCGATGACCGCGCCCTCGGCCGTGCGTTCCGGGTTCGCCTTGAGTTCCAAGAGTTCGGCCTGCAGGAGAATCGCCTCCTCCAGCTTGTTGAGGTTGGTCTTTTCCTTGGCCGAGACCTCGATCGCCAGGATCTCGCCGCCCATCTCCTCGACCACCAACTCGTGTTGCAGCAGTTCTTTCCTGACCCGGTCCGGATCGGCGTCGGGGCGGTCGATCTTGTTGATCGCCACCAGGATCGGAACCTCGGCAACCTTGGCGTGATTGATGGCCTCGATGGTCTGTTCCATGATCCCATCATCGGCGGCCACCACCAGGACCACGATATCGGTCACCGTCGCGCCGCGCAGCCGCATCTCGGTGAAGGCGGCGTGGCCGGGGGTATCGATGAAGGTGATCTTGTCGCCGGAGCCCAGTTCGACCTGGTAGGCGCCGATGTGCTGGGTGATACCGCCGGCCTCGTGCGCGGCCACGTCGGTGGCGCGCAGGGCATCGAGCAGCGAGGTCTTGCCGTGATCGACGTGGCCCATCACGGTCACCACCGGTGGGCGCGCCTGCAGCGCGGCGTCGTCGTCGGGCGCCCCGCCGATGCCCAGCTCGACATCGGCGGCGGAAACCCGCTTGGCCTTGTGGCCGAACTCCGCGACCACCAACTCGGCGGTATCGCCATCGATGACCTTGTTGATGGTCGCCATGACATCCATCTTCATCAGTGTTTTGACCACTTCGGCACCGCGCTCGGCCATGCGGTTGGCGAGTTCCTGGACCGTGATGGTCTCGGGGATGGTGACGTCCCGGATGACCCGCTGCGGCGGCTGATGGGCCTGCTTGGCCGGCACCGCGCGCATCTTCTCGCGCTGGCGCCGCACCGAGGCGAGCGAACGTTGGCGCCCGTCGCGGCCTTCCAACGCCTGGGAGATGGTCAGTTTGCCGTGGCGCCGGCGCTCATCGCCGCCACGGCGCGGCGCGGCCGGTTTCGGCGGTATGGCGCCCTTGCGCTTGACCCGGCCGCCGAGGCCGTCGCCAGCGCCATCGGGCTTGCCGCGGCCGGGCCGTTCTTCGGCGACCGCCGCCGGCTCCGGGATAGCGGGCGCCTCGGCCGGCGCCTTGGTCTCGGTCTCCACCGCGGCCCTTGCGGCCTCCTCGTCGGCGCGCGCCGTCGCCGCGACTTCTTCTGCCTGGCGGCGCGTCTCGGCCTCGGCTTCCGCGAGCACACGCTCTTCATCATCATGGCGCGATTGCTCCAGCGCCTGGGCCCTGGTGGCGCGCTCGCCGGCGGTCAGGCTGCGCGCGCGGGTCTCGGCCTCGGGGGTCGGTCGCTCGGTTATCCCACCCAGCGCAGCTTCGGCGGCGCGGCGCGCCTCGGTCACCTCGGTCATGCGGCCGCCCGCGCCCGCCTCGAAGGTTCGCGAGCGCTTGACCTCCACGGTCACCGCCTTGGACCGGCCGTGACTGAAGCTTTGGCGGACCTGACCGGTTTCCACCGTCTTCTTCAGACTCAGCTTGCCGGGCCTCAGGCTCAGCGGCTTTTTCTTCTCTTTTTCTTCGCTCGTCGTCATCTCACCTCGCGGCAGCGCCCTTCAGGCGCTCAACCTTGCATTTTCCCGCCATCATTCGCCACGCAAGCCCGACAGGCGCGTGGCTTCCATGGCAAGCCGCTCCGCAAAGCCGCCCGGCGCGATCGCGACATGCGCACGTGCGGCCTGGCCCAACGCCCGGCCCAGCTCCTCGGCGGTAAACACCTCCACGACCCGCGGCCCCGGATTCTGGTTCCGCGCCACCGCGCGCAGCTTGCGCCGCCCGTCTTCGGCCGTATCAACCGCCGCCAATAGCACCGCAACCCCTCCGGAGGCAAGCAGAGAGGCGACCCGTTGGTAGCCGGAAACCACCTGTCCGGCCCGTTTGGCGAGGCCGATAAGATCGAGGCAGCGGCGGCTCAGCAACGCTTCGACGCGGGCCGGCAGGTCTTCGGGCACGCGCAACGGCGCCTTCGCCGACTTGGCGAATAGGTTTCGGGCACAGGCCCGCTCCAGGTGCTCGCGGCGCGGCGACAGCCAGAGCCCCCGCCCCGGTAGCCGCCCGGCCAGATCGGGCACGACGGTCCCGCCAGGATCGGCGACGAAGCGGATCAACTCGGCCTTCGGCCGCAGCTCGCCGCTCGCGATGCAGCGGCGCACAGAGGTCGTGGCGCCCTGCTCGCGCACCCCAGGCTCGCGCACAGGGGGGCACGTGTCGGGTCCGGCCATCGGTACGGAAGCCGCCATCGTGCGCCTAGGCCTCCGTCGTCTCGCCGCTTTGGGTCGCGTCGCCGGTCTCGGCCACGGCCGCCCCGATCTCGTCCTCGGCCGGCTCCGGCGCCGGCGCCGGCTCATCGTCGAACCAATGGGCGCGGGCCGCCATGATGATCTCGTCGACCTCGGCGTGGTCCGGCGCCTGCTCGCCCAGGAGTTCGATCAATTCGTCGCTCGCCAAATCGCCGAGATCGTCGAGCGTCTTGATGCCGTTCTCGCCGAGCGTCACCAGGACCGCCGAGGTCAGGCCCTGGATCGCGGCCAGCTCGTCGCTGACGCCGAGCTCGCGGCGGCGCTCGTGGTTCTTGCGATCGACCTCCTCGAGGTGGGTGCGGGCGCGGGCGCGAAGCTCTTCCGCCATGTCCTCGTCAAAGCCTTCGATCTGTCCCAGCTCTTCGATCGGCACGAAGGCGACCTGGTCGAGCGAGATGAAGCCCTCGGCGATCAGGAGATGGGCGATAACGTCGTCGACGTCGAGCGCGTCGATGAACATCTGAGAGCGCGTGCGGACCTCTTCCTGGCGGCGGCGCGACTCCTCCTCCTCGGTCATGATGTCGATGTCCCAGCCGGTCAGCATGGAAGCCAGGCGCACGTTTTGGCCGCGGCGACCGATGGCCAGCGAAAGCTGTTCGTCCATGACCACCACTTCGATCCGGCCCTGCTCCTCGTCGAGCACCACCTTAGTCACCTCGGCCGGCGCCAGGGCGTTGACCACGAAGGTGGCCGAGTCGGGCGACCAGGGGATGATATCGATCTTCTCGCCCTGCAGCTCACTGACCACGGCCTGGACGCGGCTGCCGCGCATGCCGACGCAGGCGCCGACCGGGTCGATCGAGGAATCGTGCGAGATCACGCCGATCTTGGCGCGGCTGCCCGGATCGCGCGCCACCGCCTTGATCTCGATAATCGAGTCGTAGATCTCGGGCACCTCCTGGGCGAACAGCATGGCCATGAACTGCGGATGGCTGCGCGACACGAAGATCTGCGGGCCACGCTGTTCCTCGCGCACGTCGTAAATGTAACCGCGCACGCGGTCGCCGGTGCGGAACGATTCCCGCGGCAAGGATTCATCGCGCCGCATCATCGCCTCGGCCCGACCCAGGTCGATGGTGACGTTGCCGAACTCGTTGCGCTTGACGATGCCGTTGACGATCTCGCCGGCGCGGTCCTTGTATTCGCGGTACTGACGCTGGCGTTCGGCCTCGCGGACCTTCTGCACGATCACCTGCTTTGCGGTCTGCGCCGCGATACGCCCCAGATCGATGGGCGGCAGCTCCTCGATGATGAATTCGCCCGCCGAGATGCCCGGCTGGCGCGCCTGGCCCTCGCTCACCGAAAGCTGAGTCACCTCGTTCTCGATCTCGTCGGTCACCTCGCGGTAGCGCCGCAGGCGGACTTCGCCGGTCTTGCGGTCGATCGCGGCGCGGATGTCGTGCTCGTGGCCATATTTGGCGCGGCCGGCCTTCGAGATGGCCTGCTCCATGGCATCGAGCACTTCTTCCCGCTCGATGCTCTTTTCCCGGGCCACCGCATCGGCAACCTGCAGGAGTTCGGTTCTGGAAAGCGCGGTCGTGTCCATCGCTCACTCGTTTCCTTCGTTTGCCACCGCCCGCCCGCGTTCGGCGGCCGCTATTAAGTCATCGGTCAACACCAGCTTGGCCTTGGCGATCGCCGAACAGGGCAGCGCGACCTCGCCCTCTTTCGTCTCGATCCGCACCGTCTCGCCCTCGAGGCCCAGCAGCCGGCCGACCCAGCGCCGCCGGCCCTCGAGCGGCACGGTGGTCTCGATCTTCGCCTCGAAGCCGGCGAAGCGCTCGAAGTCCGCCGAGCGGGTCAGCGGCCGGTCGATGCCCGGCGAGCTGACCTCGAGCTCATAGCCCTCCGCGATCGGGTCCTCGACGTCGAGGATGGCCTCGATCGCGCGGCTGAGCGCGACGCAGTCCCTCACCACCATGCCGGCGCCGTCATGGCGCTCGGCCATGATCTGCAAGCGCGGCCGCTGCTTTCCCGAAAGCAGCACCCGGACGATGTCATAGCCCATCGCCGCGATCGCCGGTGCGATCAGGCGCTCCACTTCGGTTGCCCGGCCCTCGCTGGTCTTGGCGAAAGCGGGCGCCAACTGCTCGCGGGCCTCGGACAATGGGCTCAGATTCCGTTCCGCGATCGTCCATAAAAAAAGTGGGCCAAAGGCCCACCCTGACGGCGACCTGACACGGTCTAAAGCTCCGCGACCGCGTCAACCTAAGGTCGGCGCAATCTAGCGCCGGACCGCCGTGCCTCGCAAGGCTTTTCTCCCCGCCCGAAATCCGGGCTTTGAACCCTACCTCGGCCCTCTTTCTGGCTGTTTCAGGGCTCCCGGGGGCGCCGCCGAAACCGCAGGTACACCGGCCTGCGGCCCTGGTCGAAGGCCTTGCTCTCGTAGCGGGTCTGGGGCCAATCTTCGGGCCGTTCGCGCCAGTCCCGGGGCCCACGGGCCAGCCATTCAAAGTCCGGGCTCCGGAGCAGGCGCTCCAGCATCCATCTCAAATAATCCATATCGTCGGTGGCCAAGCGCAATTCAACCCGGTCCTTCATGACCTGGGCGAGGCGGGTCAGGGTTTGGTCCTGGACGATCCGGCGCTTGTGATGGCGGGCCTTGGGCCAGGGGTCGGGGAACAAGATGTAGGCCCGGTCCAGGCTGCGCTCGGGCAGCGCGTCGAGGAGGTCGCGGGCGTCGCCATGGTAGATGCGGATGTTGTCGAGGCCACGGTCCCGAATCCGGCGCAGCAGCCCGGCCACCCCGTTGATGAAGTATTCCGCACCCAAGAAGCCGATTTCCGGATGCCGCTCGGCCTGCCAAGCCAGGTGCTCGCCGGCGCCGAAACCGATCTCCAGGGCATAGCCCGCGCGCCGGCCATCGAACAGGGTGGTTGGGTCGAGCTTGCCGCCGTCGTGGGACAGGGGAACCGCGACTTGCGGCAGGAACTCGTCGAGCAGCGCCTTGAGGCCGGGCCGCAGGCGCCGGCCCTGACGGCGCCCATAGAAGGCACGCCGGCCCGGCCCGGGCCGCGGGCCACTTTCTCGTTCGGGATCGCGCCGAGCCATGGTCCCTCGGCCCCGGCAAGCGCGCCGGTCAGGCGTTATACGCCGACTTCAGGGAATCGACCAGATCGAGCCGCTCCCAGGAAAAGCCGCCGTCCGCATCCACGGCCCGGCCGAAGTGCCCGTAGGCGGCCGTGCGCGCGTAGATCGGCTTGTTCAGCCCGAGGTGCTCGCGAATGCCCCGGGGACTCAGGTCCATAAGCTCCTGCAGAAGCGCCGAGAGGCGGTCCTCGTCGACCCGGCCGGTACCCTCGGTATCGACGTAGAGAGAGAGCGGCTTGGGCACGCCAATGGCGTAGGAAAGCTGCAGGGTGCAACGCTCGGCGAGCCCGGCCGCGACCACGTTCTTGGCCAGATAGCGCGCCGCGTAGGCGGCCGAGCGGTCGACCTTGGTCGGATCCTTGCCGGAGAACGCGCCGCCGCCGTGCGGCGCGGCGCCGCCATAGGTGTCGACGATGATCTTGCGCCCGGTCAGGCCGCAGTCGCCGTCCGGGCCGCCGATCACGAAGCGGCCGGTCGGATTGACGTAAAATTCGGCCTCTTCGCACATCCAACCTTCGGGTAGGACGTTGACCACGTGCGGACGGACGATCTCCCGCACCGCGTCTTGGTCCAGGTCCGCGGAGTGCTGGGTCGAGACCACGACCGAGGCGGCCCGTCGCGGCTTGCCGTTCTCGTATTTCAGGGTCACTTGGCTCTTGGCGTCGGGACCGAGCCCGGGCTCGGCGCCGGAATGGCGGGCCTCCGCCAGGGATCTCAGGATGTTGTGGGAGAAGTGAATCGGCGCGGGCATGAGCTTGTCGGTTTCCGTGCACGCATGGCCGAACATGATGCCCTGGTCGCCGGCGCCCTCGTCCTTGTTGCCCAAGGCGTCGACGCCCCGAGCGATGTCGGCGGACTGCTCGTGGATATGGTTCTCCAGGCTCAGCCGCTCCCAATGGAAACCGTCCTGTTCGTATCCGATCTCCTTGATCGCATGACGCACCACCTGCTCGATCAGTTCGGCATTGACTTCCGAGGGGCCGCGCACCTCGCCGGCCAGCACCACCCGATTGGTCGTCGACATGGTCTCGACCGCGACCCGCGAATGGGGGTCATGGGACAGGAAGGAGTCGACGATGGCGTCCGAAATGCGGTCACAAATCTTGTCGGGATGCCCCTCCGACACCGATTCGCTCGTGAAGAGGTAGTTGCCCTTGCGCACTTTACCGGTTCCTCAGTGGCTTCCTGGCTGGGCGGCTCTCCGGGCACGCCGAGGCGTCCAAAACACGAAACGCGGGCGACAGGGCCGACCGCGCTTCATGTTGTCGCCCGCACAAAAAACGTCAAGCAAATTGTGCCTCCGCGCGGGCCCGCGCCGATCCGCCGCGGCAATCGCAAGATCGGGACACCAACCTTTTGACTGGCGTGTGATTCAGCTTCCGAAATGGGTCGCATGACGAACTTTGGAACCCACACACTAGCGCAAAATCCGCAGGGATTGGACCGCGTGGTTCAAGCCCTGCGGATAAAATTGCTCTACTCTTCAAAAAGTTAAAGCAGAATACCCCCGATTCGGTCACGAATGGCCGGGCCGGGAACACTCTGCACGTCCTTGAGAGTCCAGCAGATGTTGCGACCTCCGCCGACATGCTGTGTGGGCGGCGGTTCGAAACCTTGCTTAGGCTTTCTTCTCGGCGGACGCGCCGAGCGCCTTGGTTAGTTCGAACAGGCGTTTGCGAGTGTGCGGATCGGTGATCTTGTAATAGGCGCGCACCAACTCCAGTGTTTCGCGCTTGGCCATGGGATCGAGCTCGTAGCTCACCGGATCCTCGGCCATGCCGCGGGACTGGGCCGGCGAGCTGGCCGCAACATCGGCGGGCATTTCATCGAAAAAGAACCCGATCGGCACGTCCAGCACCCGGGACAGGTCGAAAAGCCGGCTCGATCCGATCCGGTTCGCCCCGCGTTCGTACTTCTGGACCTGTTGAAAGGTCAGGCCGATCGCCTCCCCCAACTTTTCCTGACTCATGCCAAGCAGCGTGCGCCGCAACCGCACCCGTGCGCCGACGTGTACGTCGACCGGATTGGGCCGGCCCGTGCCGCGCCCGTATGTCACCCCTTCACCGCGCATCATAGTAATTTTATCCTCGTACAAGTTGTATCGTCTGCGGGATCGTTCAAACATACTACCGCATGCCGAGTATACGATTGTCTTGGTCCCCAGAGAAGCAGCAGCCTACGTTAAAAATCGTCGCAATATCAAGGATGAAAACGCTAAAATGACGATGAGGAATAGCCCCAAGCCGTCGCCGTACCGAGCATACGAAGTGACCCTTTTGGCCGGTCGGGGCAGGGGAGAATCGAGAACGCCGACTTGGTTCAGGCGGAGCCGGCCGAGCAGCCTTCCGTAGGGGTCCACGACCGCCGAGATGCCGGTGTTGGCGACCCGGACCAACGGCAGCCCCTCCTCGACCGCGCGGATGCGGGCAGCGGCGAAATGCTGATAGGGGCCGGAAGACGTCCCAAACCAGGCATCGTTGGTAAGGTTGAGCAGCCACTGGGGCCGCACGCCCTCGGCCACGACCCGTCCGGGAAAGATCGCCTCGTAGCAGATCAGCGGCGAAAACGGCGGCAGGCCCGGCAGATCGAGGGTCACCAGCCCCGGTCCCGCGCGGAAGCCCTGCGCGCCCACGGTCAGCTTGCCCAGGCCGAGCCAGCCCAGGACCGCCCGCAGCGGCGTGTATTCGCCGAATGGAACCAGGTGGTGCTTGTCGTAGGTGCCGACCACCGTGCCGGTTTCATCGAGCCCGTGCAGGCTGTTCCACAGGCGCCGCTGCGCGCCCGAACCGTCGATACGCGGCGCGCCGGTGATCAGTAGGCCGCCCCGGGGCACGATGCCGGCAAGCTGGGTCCGCAGTTCCGGCGCGCCGTCGAGTAGAAAGGGCACCGCGGTTTCGGCCCAGATCACGTGGCTGACCGGCCGGGCCGCCGGGCCAATCGAAAGCCGCAACTGGGTCTCGATGTGGCTGCGGCGCAGCTCGGGCACCCATTTCGAGGCCTGATCGATGCTCGGCTGGACCAGGCGCAGCATCACGCCGTCGACCGTCTCGGTGCCGAGCGCCGGGGCCATGGCGAGGCGCAGCGCGCCACCGCCCCAGACCAGCGCGGGCAGCAGCAGCGCCAGCGTGACGAAGGCGGCGCGCCCGCGCCCGGCGCCGGGGTCGGTCAGGACCGCGGGTGCGGCCGCCGCGAATACGGTCATCGCCGAGAGGCCCCAGATCCCGGTCAGCGCGCTCAATTGCAGCATCGTGGGCGTGAAGCTCCACACGGTGCCGATCAGATTCCAGGGAAATCCGGTCAGCACCCAGGCGCGCAGCATCTCGGCCGCGAGCCAGGCCGCGGCCAGCAGCGCGACCCGCGCCGGCCCGCGCCATCCGGGCCAGGCCGCCGCCGCGACCGCAAGCGCCGGGAACAGCGCGAGCCCGGCGCTCATGCCCAACACCGCAAACGGCATGACCAATCCGAAACGGTCCGGATCGACCAGGAAAGCGATGCCGATCCAGTACAGTCCGGCGAGCATGTGGCCGAAGCCGAAGCTCCAACCTAGAGCCGCCGCCTCGCGGCGCCGCACGGCGCCGTCGAGCAACCACAGCAATCCAGTGAAGGCGGGGATCAAAAGCGGAACCAGATGGAGCGGCGGCAAGGCCGCGCTCGCCAGCGCGCCACAGAGCGCCGCCGCGCCGTGCCGCCGCCAGCCCCGCAGCCTGGTCAGGCCGGCCGCGAGCCGAACCGGCCAGCCAGCTCCCGTCGCCGGACGCACGCGCTCAGCGGTCACTGTCGGAAGGCGCCGGGGTGGGCAGGTTGCGCACCCGCAACCGTTTGAGCCGGCGCGGATCCGCCTCCATGACCTCGAAGCTGACGCCGCTCGGCTCGTGCACGATGAGCTCGCCCCGGGTCGGCACACGGTCCGCAAGATCCGAGACCAACCCGCCCAGGGTATCCACGTCCTCGTCGCGCTCTTCCTCGGTGAGGATCGGTCCGACCAGTTGTTCGAACTCCTCGATCGTGACCCGGGCGTCGGCGATCAACGAGCCATCGGCGTGCCAGAACAGTTTCGGCCCTTCGGCCACGTCGTGCTCGTCCTCGATCTCGCCGACGATCTCCTCGACCAGGTCCTCGATGGTGATCAGCCCGTCGATGCCGCCGAACTCGTCGACGACCAAGGCCATGTGGACCCGCTTCAGCCGCATCTCCAACAGCAGATCGAGCGCCCGCATGGAGGGCGCGACGAAGAGCACGGTGACCAGCATCTTGGCCAGATCGAAGGGTCGGTCGGAGGGTCGGTCGGAGGAAGCCTGTTGCAGCACGTCCTTGATGTGGACGATGCCCAGCACGTCGTCCAAGTTCTCGCGGTAGACCGGCAGGCGCGAATGGGCGGCGGCGCTCATGACCCGAATCAACTCGTCGAGCCCGGTGTCGATGGCCACAGAGACGATATCGGCGCGCGGCACCATGACGTCGTCGGCGCTCAGGTGCCGAAGCGCGAGGATGTTGCCGAGCAGCACCCGTTCGTGGCCGCCGATCGGGGTCGCGGCTTCCTGCTCGGGAATCGCCTCCTCGATTTCACCGATAATTTCCTCGATGGTATCGCGCAGCTGGGAGTCACCGTTGGTGCGGCGAAACAGCTTGCGCAGCCAGCGCCAGACACCGCCGAACGCCGAGGGTGCCCCCCGGCTGCCGTTGACCGGCCTGCTGCTGCCCGATGCCTGGCTCATCCGCACAGCCTGGGCGCCCCAGGGGACGCCCCGGCGGGCGCCACGCCCGCGGCGTAGGGATCGGCGACGCCCAAGCGGCCGAGCGCTGCGACCTCGAGCCGTTCCATGATTTGCGCCTCGGCCTCGCTCTGGTGATCCTGGCCGAGCAAATGCAGCACGCCATGCACCACCAGATGGCAGAGATGGTCGGCCGGCCGCTTGCCCTGCTCCCCGGCCTCGCGGGCCAGGGTCTCGCGGGCGAGCAGCACGTCACCGAGCAGCAGCGGGCCCTCGGCCCCCCCGGGCGCCCCCTCGGGCGCTTCCCGGGGCGCCTGGGGCGCGTCGACCGCGGCAAACGCGAGCACGTTGGTCGGCTTGTCGATGCCCCGGTAGTCCCTGTTGTAGCGGCGCAGCGTGGCGTCGTCCGCCAGCACCAGGCTGATCTCGGCGTCGCGCGCCGCCAGAGCCCTTGCGGCCGCGCCCGAGACGGCCATGGCGGCCGCGGCGGCCCGGCGCGCCAGGTCCTCGACCGCCGGCACGGTTCGCGGCCAGTCCGGGTCGAGCATCGTGACCGCGACCGGTATCTGCGGAATATCGCTGCTATTACAAGGGTCTGGGTCGTCGCTCATGGTCTCAAGAGGGGCTGTCTCCCTGCGCCACAGGGGCCACGGGGGGCCGTTCGGGACGCCACTGCGGCAGATCGCTCACGCCGGCCCTCCGGGTTCGTGGTCCGAATCCTCGGTCCGGTCGCGGGCCTCGTAGGCGCGTACGATCCGGGTCACCAGCGAATGCCGCATCACGTCGGTGTTGGTGAATCGCACAAGAGCGACCGGATCCATCCCGGACAGCAACTCGACCGCGTCGCGCAGTCCGGAGGGCTGGCCCTTGGGAAGATCGACCTGGGAAGGATCGCCGGTGACCACCATGCGGCTATTCTCACCGAGACGGGTTAAGAACATCTTCATCTGCACCGGAGTGGTATTCTGGGCTTCGTCGAGGATGACGAAGGCGTTCCGCAGCGTGCGCCCGCGCATGAACGCGAGCGGCGCCACCTCGATCTCGCCATTGGACAGACGGCTCGTCACCTGTTCGGCGGGCAGCATGTCGAAGAGCGCATCGTAGAGCGGCCGCAGGTAGGGGTCGACCTTGTCGCGCAGGTCGCCGGGCAGGAAGCCCAAGTGCTCGCCCGCCTCGACCGCCGGGCGCGACAGGATGATGCGTTCGACCCGGCCCTCCATCATCAGCGAGACCGCCATGGCCACCGCCAGATAGGTCTTGCCCGTGCCCGCCGGGCCGATCGCGAAGACCAGCTCGCGGCTGCGCAGCGCACGCATATAGACCACTTGGTTGGGCGAGCGCGGTGACAGCCGCCGCTTGCGGGTTACGATGGTCAGATCCTCGGCGTGGATATCGGCGACCGCGGCCTCGGCCTCGGCCCCGGCCCCGGCCGGCGTCTGCAGCACCATGCGGACTGCGGCATCGACCTCGCCGTCGCTCACTTCCAAGCCCTTGCGCAGGCGCTCGTAGAGCGCGGTGAGCGCGAGTTCCGCGGCGTGCACCGCATCGGCGGGCCCGGAAATCGAGATCCGGTTGCCGCGCGCGGCCAGGCGCACGCCGAGCTGGGCTTCGAGACGGGTCAGGTGCTGGTCGTGCGCGCCGTAGAGCGGCGGCAATAGGTTGTTGTCATCGAACTGGAGCAGCACGGGCGAATCCGCCGCCGCGCCGGGTTTGGAGACGCCGCTCACGCCAGCACCCCCGTCTTCACCGAAGGCGTCTTCACCGAAGGCGTCTTCACCGAAGGCGTTGTCACCCCAGGCGTCGTCACCGAAGGCGTCGTCACCGAGGGCGTCGTCGCCGAAGGCGCTGCCACTTCGGCGCCCGGGCCCGCCTCGGCCGCCCACAGACGCGCGGACAGGCTGTTCGCCTGCGCCGTGTCGATACGCGCCGCCACGATCTGTCCCAGGTACCGCGCGGGCGCGGCCAGGTGGACCGCCTGCATGTAGGGGCTGCGGCCGGTCAATTGGCCCGGCTTGCGGCCCCGGGCCTCGAGCAGCACCGGCAGGACGCGCCCGGCCTGGGCCTGGTTGAAGGCCGCCTGCTGGGCCGCGAGCAGCGCCTGGAGCGCCGCCAGGCGCTCGGCCTTGACCGGCTCGGGCACCTGACCGTCCATGGCCGCCGCCGGGGTGCCGGGCCGCGCCGAGAACTTGAAGGAATAGGCCTGGGCGAAACCGATCTCGGTCACCAGGGCCAGGGTGTCGGCGAAATCGCGGTCGGTCTCGCCGGGAAAGCCGACGATGAAGTCCGAAGACAGCGCCAGATCGCCCCGCGCCGCGCGCAGGCGTGCCACCTTGCGCCGGTAGTCCTCGGTGCGGTGGCCCCGGTTCATGGCCTCGAGGATGCGGTCCGAGCCGGACTGCACCGGCAGGTGCAGATAGGGCATCAGCTCGGGCACCTCCGCGTGTGCGGCGATCAGCTCGTCGTCGAGATCGCGCGGATGGGAGGTGGTGTAGCGCAGCCGCGCCAGCCCCTCGATCTCGGCCAAGCGCCGGATCAGCCGGCCCAGGCCCCAGCTCGCGGCACCGCCCATCGCGCCCACGCTTACGCCCCTGGGCGGCGCCGCCCCGTGATAGGCATTCACGTTCTGGCCGAGCAGGGTGATCTCGCGCGCGCCGCCGGCGACCATGCGCTCGGCCTCGGCGACGATTTCGGCGGCCGGGCGCGAGTGCTCGGCGCCGCGGGTATAGGGCACCACGCAGAAGGTGCAGAACTTGTCGCAGCCCTCCTGGACCGAGAGGAAGGCCGAGACGCCCTGGGGCGCCGCCTCCTCGGGCAGGTGGTCGAACTTGGACTCGACCGGAAATTCGATGTCGAGCACCCCGCCCGCGCGCCCGCCCGCGCCCTGGGCGCGCGCCGCGCGGGCGATCAGCTCCGGCAGGCGGTGGTAGGTCTGGGGACCGAACACCAGGTCGACCTGGGGCGCGCGGCGCAGGATCTCCGCGCCCTCGGCCTGAGCGACGCAGCCGGCCACCGCGATGGTCATGCGCTCGCCGGCTTCGGCGCGGGCCTGTTTCAGCGCGCGCAGGCGGCCGAGCTCGGAATAAACCTTCTCGGCGGCCTTCTCTCGGATATGGCAGGTGTTGAGGATCACCAAGTCGGCGTCCTCGGGTCCCTCGGTCGCGACGTAGCCGAGCGGCGCCAGCACGTCGGCCATGCGCGCGGAATCGTAGACGTTCATCTGGCAACCGTAGGTCTTTACGTACAGCTTCTTGGCCAAGGCCACCTCACTCATTCATTCCGGACCCACGCCCCGCCAAGGGCCGCCCAGGGCCGTCCTGGGCCGTCAAAGGCCATCCGGTTCCCAAGCGATACGTGAATAGGGCCATATGTCAAATATTCGATGTTGAAACGCCGGTCGGGATCGGGAGCGGCGGCCGCTGGGGCCGGCCCGAGAGCGCGGCGGACATGCCGGCGGCGACCTGACCCTGGCAATATTCGCTCAGCATCTTGCGCGTGCCGAAGGCGTCGATGGTGACCGGCGGGTGGAACTCGACCACCACGGTCGCCCAGCCCAGCCCCGCCACCTGCCAGAGATGGCTGGCCAGCTCCATGTCGCCGTACCAGGCGAACAGCGGCCTCAGATAGCGGCCCATGGGCACGCCGTCGAGCCGGGTATAGGCGATCGAGACCGGTTGGACCAGCAACGGCCGGTCGTGCGGCCGGCGCTCCGCCACCGAGAACAGGGCGCTCTTGAACGGCAGCACCTGATTGCCGTCGCCGCTGGTGCCTTCGGGAAACAGGATCAGGTCGTCGCCGTTCTCGAAGCGCTGATTGAGATCGTCCCGGTGCCGGGCCGCCTTGCGCCCGCGCCGCTCGATGAAAACCGTGCGCTGGAGTCGTGCCAGCCAGCCGAACAGGGGCCAGCGCGCGACCTCGGATTTGGCCACGAAGCTGCCTTCGATCAGGGAACCCA
>Ga0209980_10000388_pt1 | contig 23652 bp, 20 predicted proteins | sample CR02metaG_FD_183611 | JGI IMG/M metagenome (GOLD analysis project Ga0209980, IMG submission 183611) | Deep subsurface microbial communities from Mariana Trench to uncover new lineages of life (NeLLi) - CR02 metaG (SPAdes) (version 2) | ecosystem: Environmental > Aquatic > Marine > Ocean trench...
CTGCAAGATTTGGAGCGAGGCCCGCAAGAGTGAGTGATGGCGGCGACGGGAGGCCTGCACCGCCCCATGAACCGCGTCCGGTGTCGGCTCTAAAGCCGACATCGGCGGGCCGCCACGGACCCCATTCTCGTTTGTAAGGACACGGCCTGGCGTGACCGTTCCCGCCGCCTCACGCCGCCAGGTGGCGGTGGACGGCGGGCAGGCCGCGCACGGAGATGCGCCAGTTCAGGCGCGCGTCGTCGTCTTCGGCCGAGCCCGCGATCCCGATCCGGGTCGCGGCGTGGAGGGTCGAGAAGGTGTCGAAGATCACCAGATCGCCGACCTGGTACCGGTGGTGATAGCGGAAGCGCGGCTGAATGCAGTGTTCCTTCAAGTCCCAAAGCAGCTGCACCGCCGCGTCGTCGGGCAGACCGTCGATGGCGTAGCCCGACTGCCCGACCCCGTAGAGCGCCTTGTGACCGGTCACCGGGTGGCGCAGCACCAGGGGATGCTTGCACGGCGGGACCTGGCCGAGCTGGAGCGGCGTGATCAACGGGCTCGGCTCATACTCGTCGTCGCGCCGCTTGCCGGCGCCATAGAGGTGCGAAACCACGTAGCCGTCGATCCGGGCCTTGGTCTGGTCGTCCAAGGCTTCGTAAGCGGCCACGGTGTCGGCGAACCCGGTCTCGCCACCGGCTTTGGGCGCGATGATCGCGTACAGCATGGTCGCGCTCGCCGGCACTTTCTCGTAGGACTGATCGGTATGCCAGTGCGCGGCGCCGAGCCGCACCGAGTCGGCCCGGTCCTTGTCCTCGGTATTGCCGACGCCCATCAACTCGGGATAGCCCGGCAGGCGCATGTGATCGGCCACGTGCGCGATCGGCGTGCCCCATTGCCGGCCGAAATGCAGATAGCTCTCCTGGTCCAGCTTCTGGCGCTTGATGACCAGGACCCGGTGCCGGTAGAGCGCCGCCGTCAACGCGCGCATCAGCGCATCGCTCGGCGGGGTCGCCAGATCGATCCCTTCGACCGAAGCGCCGAACGCGGCATCCAAAGGTGCGATGGTGACCATAGGCGCAAGACTAACCCAACCGGCCGGCGCCGAGTAGGGTGAATCCTGCGCCGACCCGGTGGAGATTGATAGGGCGGCAATGCGGGGCCGCTTTTGGCCGCGCGGGTTCGGTGATAAACAACCCCAGCCGCGTCGATACGTAAAAAGGGGAGGGCCGCGTTCATGGCCGAGCCGCAGCCGTTTCAACTCAGACCCGGAACCCTGAAGCTCGCGGACTTACGCGCCTTCTGGCGCGGCCCCCGCGAGGTCGCGCTCGACCCCGCCTGTCACGGCGCCATCGAGGCCTCGGCCCAGATCGTCGCCAAGGTGCTGGCGGAGGGCCATGCGGTTTACGGCATCAACACCGGCTTCGGCAGCCTCGCGCGCACCACCATCGACGCCAGCGATGTCGTCGAGTTGCAGCGCCGCCTGGTGCTGTCCCACTGCACCGGGCTCGGCGCGCCGCTCTCGGAACCGGTCACCCGGCTGGTGCTGCTGCTCAAGGTCAACGCGCTGGCCCAGGGCTACTCGGGTATCCGGCGCCAGACGATCGAGGCGCTCCTGGCCCTGCTCAACGCCGGGGCCCTGCCGGTGCTGCCCGCCAAGGGCTCGGTCGGCGCCTCGGGCGACCTGGCGCCGCTCGCCCATCTGGCCGCGGTGCTGCTGGGCGAAGGCGAGGTGCGCCTGAGGGGCGAGACCCTGCCCGCGGCGGCGGCGCTCGCGCGCCTCGGCCTGGCGCCGATTCACCTCGGCGCCAAGGAGGGCCTGGCGCTGCTGAACGGTACGCAAGTGTCCACCGCGCTGGCGCTCGACGGCCTGTTCGCCGGGCTCGATGTTTTCGCCGCGGCACTCGCGGCCGGCGCGCTTAGCGTCGATGCGGCGCTCGGCAGCGACGTGCCCTTCGACCCGCGCATTCACGAGGTCCGCGGCCAGCCCGGCCAGCAAGCGGTCGCCCGGGTGCTCGCCCGGCTGCTCGCGGCGAGCGGTATCCGCGCCTCGCACCTGGAATGCAACCGGGTCCAGGACCCCTACTCCCTGCGCTGCCAACCCCAGGTCATGGGCGCGGCCTTGGACCTGCTCGACGCGGCGGCGGCGACGATCGAACGCGAGGCCAACGCGGTCTCCGACAACCCGCTGGTGTTCGCCGCCGAGGGCGAGATCCTGTCCGGCGGCAACTTCCACGGCGAGCCCATCGCCATGGCCGCCGACACGATCGCCATCGCGCTCTCGGAGGTCGGCGCACTGTCGGAGCGCCGCATCGCGCTGCTTACCGATGCTCATATGAGCGCCCTGCCCGCCTTCCTGGTCGCCGAACCGGGGCTCAACTCGGGCTTCATGAACGCCCAGGTCACCGCGGCGGCGCTGGCCAGCGAGAACAAGAGCCTGGCCCACCCGGCCAGCGTCGACAGTCTGCCGACCTCGGCCAACCAGGAGGACCACGTCTCCATGTCAACCTACGCGGCGCGCCGGCTGACCGAGATCGCCTGGAACGTCGGCCAGATCGTCGCCATCGAACTCCTGGCCGCGGCCCAAGGCATCGACCTGCGGCGGCCGCTGGAAACCAGCCCGCACCTCCAGAAAATCCTGGCCGGCATCCGCGAAAGCGCCGCCTTCCTGGGCGACGACCGGCCCCTGGCGCCGGACATCGCCGCCGTCCACCGGCGCCTCGCCGGGGGCTGGTTCACAGAGGTTCTCCCGGCGGCTGAAGATATTTCGCTTTTCATGCAAATTGACGCATAGACTTTCGATAGTAACCGCGTTAATCTTCGTTGGGTGCGCAAGCAACTGGACTATTAAAAATACCACTCGCGATAAGAAACAAGCAGCACCCATCAAGCAATCATTGGGCACGACAAGCCGTTTGTCTTGAAAAACCAGGGGCATACACAAGTGCAACAAATCACCGAGACAACGAGCCCCGGATACGCCAACGGGGGAGAAAGCTTTGTCCTGGACGAATCCATCGGTCATCTGATCCGCCGCGCCCACCAGCGGGCCTCGGCGACCTTCATGACCATTCTGGCCGATCACCAGTTCACGCCGACGCAGTTCTTCGCGCTGGCCCGATTGCGGGAGCGGGGCCGGCTGTCCCAGAACCGTCTTGGGCGCCTGACGGCCATGGACCCGGCGACGATTCAGGGGGTCACCCGGCGGCTCTTCGACCGTGGCTATATCGCGCGCACCCCAGATACCACCGATCGACGCCGGATGGTTCTGGAACTGACGCCGGAAGGACACAGCGTGGCGGACCGCCTGCTAAACGGGATCACCGCGGTCAACGGCCAGATCCTGGCCCCGCTCGGCCCCGAAGAGCAGGAACAGTTCCGCAGCCTTCTGAAGCGGATCGTCTAGAGCAGATCGGGGGGGGGTTAATCGAATCGCCGACGGCGATCCGATCGACTGCGTGAATCTGCTCTACACTAGTGATGGTGATCGGATGCACAGGATCGATCCTGTGACGCCGGTCTAGGGCCAGCTTCCTGGGTCTTGCCGAAGCGGACCGCCGGACCCGGCCGGCTGCTACCTCTAGACGCACCCCGGCTACCTCTAGACGCGCCCCGGCTACGCCTCGACGCGCCAGGTGTGGCCGGTACGCAGGAGCGCGTTGAGATCGCCGTGCGAGCCGGCCTCGGCCGCCTTTTTCACCGCGTTTGCAACGCGTTCGGCCATCTGGCGCTCGTAGCTCGGCGCCGGCTGGCAGTAGAGCACGCCGAGCGCCACCGGATGGGTCGGCGGCTCCATGGCCGCCAGCATGACTGCGAGCGCGCGGTTGGTCTCGTCGTGGACCAGCACGTCGGCTTCGGTGACGCCGTTCTCGCCGAGCCGCACGACCTCGAGCGCGAGGCCGCCGGACGCCAGCCTCAAGCCCTTGTCCCGCGTCTTGCCGAAAATCAGCGGCGCGCCGTGCTCGACGTGGACCTGGGCATCGGGCGCCACCTTGCGGTCGGTGAAGTCGTCGAACACACCGTCGTTGTAGACGATGCAATTCTGGAAGATCTCGACGAAGGCGGCGCCCTGATAGGCGTGGGCGCGCTTGAGCACGCCGGGCAGGTGCTTCTGCAGGGTGTCGACGGAGCGGGCGACGAAACGCGCGCCCGAACCCAGCGCAAAGGCCACCGCCGAGACCGGCAGCTCGATCGAGCCGTTGGGAGTCGAGGGCGACCGCGTGCCCTGGCGCGAGGTCGGCGAATACTGGCCCTTGGTCAGGCCGTAAATCTCGTTGTTAAACAACAGGATCTGCAGGTCGACGTTGCGGCGCAGCGCGTGCAGCAGGTGGTTGCCGCCGATCGAGAGCGCATCGCCGTCGCCGCAGACGACCCAGACGTCGAGTTCCGGATTGGCCAGCTTGATGCCGGTGGCGATCGCCGGCGCGCGGCCGTGAATGCCGTGAAAGCCGTAGCTGGCGATGTAATAGGGAAAGCGCGCGGCGCAGCCGATGCCCGATACGAAGACGGTGTTTTCCGGAACCGCCTGGATTTCGGCCAGGGTCTTTTCCACGGCCTTGAGGATCGCGTAGTCGCCGCAGCCGGGGCACCAGCGGACCTCCTGATCGGAGGCGTAGTCCTTGGCGCTCAGGTTTCCGTGTGGAGCCGCAACGTTCATCTCAGTTCTCCAATCGGTCGCGCACCGCCGCTTCGATCTCGACGATCATGAACGGTTTGCCCGATACCTTGTTGAGGCCTTCGGCGGGCACCAGCAGCTCGCTGCGCAGCAGCTTCACCAGCTGTCCCATGTTCATCTCCGGCACCAGGATCCGCTCGAAACCGCCTAAAAGTTCACCCAGGTTCCGCGGCAGCGGCCAGATGTGGCGCAGGTGTACGTGGGACACCTGGATACCCTGGCCCAGCAGGTTGTCGACCGCGCGGCTGATCGGGCCATAGGTCGAGCCCCAGCCGACCACCACCATCGGGCCGCTGTCGGGCCCTTGGTCGATTTCCTGCTCGGGAATATCCTTGGCGATGCCGGCGATCTTGGCGGCGCGCCATTCGGTCATGCGCTGATGGTTGGACGGATCGTAGGAGATGTTGCCGCTGACCGAGTCGCGCTCCAGGCCGCCGATGCGATGCTCGAGCCCGGGCGTGCCGGGAATCGCCCAGGGCCGCGCCAGGGTGGCGGGGTCGCGCTCGAAGGGATGGAAGTTCGCCGGGTCCTCGCGAAACTTGGCTGGAAACCGTGCCATCTTGTCGATGTCCGGCAGGTTCCAGGGCTCCGAGGCGTTGGCGATGTAGTTGTCGCTCAGCAGCACCACCGGGGTCATGTACTTGATGGCCAGCTGCGTGGCGGCGATCGCCGCTTCGAAGCAGTCGGCCGGCGAGTGGGCCGCCAGGACCACCAATGCGCTGTCGCCGTGGCGGCCGTAGACCGCCTGCAGCAGATCCGCCTGCTCGGTCTTGGTCGGCATCCCGGTCGAGGGGCCGGCGCGCTGGGAGTTGATCACCACGAGCGGCAATTCCGTGGATATCGCCAGATCGATGCCTTCGGTCTTGAGCGACATACCGGGTCCGGAAGTCGAAGTCACGCCCAAGGCTCCGGCATAGGAGGCGCCGATCGCCGCGCAGACCGCCGCAATCTCGTCCTCGGCCTGGAAGGTGGTGACGCCGTAGGCCTTGAGCCCGGCCAGAGTATGGAGGATGCCCGAGGCCGGGGTGATCGGATAGGAGCAGAACACCAGCGGCAGCTCGGCCAGCGCCGCGCCCGCGACCAGGCCCCAGGACATCGCCTCGGTGCCGTTGACGTTGCGGTACAGGCCGGGCGCGATCTTGGCGGGACGGACCGTGAAGGCGCTCAGCAAGCCGGTCATCTCCGAGGTCTCGCCGAACGCATGGCCGGCGTTGAGCGCCGCAACGTTGGCGGCGGCCAACTCGGGCCGGGACGCGAATTTCTGTTCGAGCCAATCCACCGTCGTCTTGCGGCGGCGCTCGAACAACCAATAGGCGAGACCCAGCGCCCACATGTTCTTGCAGCGCAGGGCCTCTTTCTTCGACAGCCCCGCGCTCTTGACCGCATCCAGGGTGCGTTGGGACATATCCACGATGATGGTGCGGAAATTCGCCAGGGTGCCGTCGTCCAGCGGATTGTCGTCGTAGCCGGCCTTCCGGAGGTTCTTCTCGGTAAAGGCGCCCGCATCGGCGATGATCAGCCCGCCGCCATGCACGTCGGCCAGGTTGACCTTGAGCGCCGCGGGATTCATGGCGACCAGGACGTCGACCATGTCGCCGGCAGTCTTGATGGCGCGGGCGCCGAAATTGATCTGATAGGCGGAGACCCCGAAGGTGGTCCCGGCTGGCGCCCGAATCTCGGCCGGGAAGTCCGGATAGGTCGCCAGGTCGTTGCCTTCGAGCGCGGTCTCCATGGTGAAGCGGCCGCCGGTCAACTGCATGCCGTCGCCGGAGTCGCCGGCGAAGCGGACGACGGCTGAGTCCAACTCCTGCCGCGCCGAGCGGCCGCGCTCCAACGCCGCTGCACCTTCCATGGTCTCAGCCCTCCACCAGACGACACTCCGGGCGTGCCACCCGGACAACCGCTCGCGAAATCATTGAAATGGTGCCGCGCCGGCCGGAACGACCGACAATCCGGATACCCCTGCGTTTCATAACTCTTACTGCCACCAGATATATGATTACTACATCGGAGAAGTAAATGAATCACCCCGAAAAATCATCGAACATCCATTTTTTTTCGATCCCTTGAGATTTCAGAGTATTCCAGCTTCCGACCGTCCACGGGAGTCACATCGGCTCACACGCCCGTGACCGGGGCCCCGTGGCCGGCCCGGTCCAGGACCGCCAGCAGGTCCGCGATCCGGGTCAGCTTGCGCCGCGGGGCGCCGGGCGGGGCCGCGGCCACTTCGGCGGCGTCGATCCGCTCCCAGTCCGCGAAGCCGACCCAGCGCACCCGGCGCTCGGCAAGCAGGCGCACCAAGGCGTCGCGGCCCGGCTTACTAGCACCGCTACCGCCCGGGCCGCTACCCTGGGGGCCGCCACCACCCTGGGCGAAATCGGCCTGGATCAGCTCGGCGACCCGATCGCCGTCGGCCTTGTTGGTGCCGATCACCCCGCTCGGCCCGCGCCCGGCCCAGCCGGCCACATAGAGGCCCGGGTCGACCCGGCCGTTCCCGTTGGCGATCCCGCCGGTTGCCGAATCCAGGGCCAGGCCCTCGATCGGCGCCATACGGTAGCCGATCGCCGAGACCACCAGGCCACAGGGGATTTCGAAGAACTCGCCGGTGCCCACGGCCCGGCCATCCATGAGGCGGGTCCGCTCCAGGCGCAGCGCCGCACAGCGCCCCTCGCCAAGCACCGCGTCAGGCTTGGCGTTGAACAGGAAGTGCACGCGCTTGGCCGCGACCGCATCCGGAGCCGCATCCGGAGCCGCATCCGGGGCCCGGGCGGCGAAGCCCTTGAGGGTCGCCAGGTTCTTTTCCGCCAGGCGCCGGTCGCGCTCCGGCATCGGGCCGCTCACCTCGGCGGGCAGCCGCGCCGAGTCGACCACGGCGGCGCAGTCGGCCAACGTGCCCATCTCGGTCAGCTCCTTGTTGGTGAACTTGGCCTGGACCGGCCCGCGCCGGCCGATCAGGTAGACATTGCGCAGCGGCGCCGCCTGGATCGCCCGGGCGGCGTGATCGGCCAGGTCGCTGTCCGCCATCTCCTCCGCCGTCTTGACCAGGACCCGGGCGACGTCGATCGCCACATTGCCGTTGCCGATAACGCAGGCGGCCGCGGTGTCCAGGTCCGGATCGAGGTCGCGGAAGTCCGGGTGGCCGTTGTACCAGCCGACGAAGGCGGCGGCGCCGAACACCCCGGCCAGCCCGGCGCCGGGAATTTCCAAGGCCCGGTCGCGTGCCATGCCGACCGCCAGGACCACCGCGTCGTAGGCCTCGCGCAGCTCCGCGATCGAGAGGTCGCGGTCGAGCTTGACATTGCCGTGGAAGTGGACCCGGGGGTCGCGGGCGGTGCGCGCGAAGGCGCGGGCGACGCCCTTCGTGCTTTGGTGGTCCGGCGCCACGCCACCGCGGATCAGGCCAAAGGGCGTGGGCAGGGCCTCGATGATATCGATCTCGACCCGGTCGAACGCCTTGAGCAGCGCCGCGGCGGCATAGAATCCGCTCGGGCCCGCGCCGACGATGGCGACGGCAAGCGGACCGGCGGCCTGCCCTGCGTCCTGCGCAGCGTCCTGCCCTGCGGCCCGTAATGTTGTGGGATCGGCGCTCACCGGGCCCCCACGATCATGCCCCCCTAAATCTTGTGGCTTAACTAAGCACTGGATTCGGGCCCTGGCAACGGAGGCCGACACCGCCCGCCCACGCGGCCCTCTCCGCGAGACTCCACGAGACCCCGCGAGACCCCGCGCGGCGTTAACCCAAGGCTTGGGACTGGCGCACCAACGACACCGCCGGACCCCTTGGCGCGAAACCGGCCCGGCTGCCGCTCGAGGGGCCCCCCGGAAAGGCCCTGAAATTCCTTGGATTCGAGGGCGTTGTCGCGTATCAGACAGGTTCTGTCGCGAGCGATCAAGCCGAGCCTTGTGGCTGGCGTAAGGAAGTTGGCGAAAAGCGCGGGCCCTGCCTGCGTCTTTGTGTTTGAGAGGACTTGGCGATGTCCGAGCAGGACGACCTCGATCTTCGCTCGCTCGACGACGACGAGCTCGTGCAGCAGATGCACGACGACCTTTACGACGGCCTCAAGGACGAGATCCTGGAGAGCGTCAATATCCTGCTCGAACGCGCCTGGACGCCTTACGACGTCCTGACCAAGGCGCTGGTCGAAGGCATGCGCATCGTCGGCATCGACTTCCGCGACGGCATCCTCTTCGTCCCCGAAGTGCTGCTGGCCGCCAACGCCATGAAGGGCGGCATGTCGATCCTGCGCCCGCTGCTGGCCGAGACTGGGGCACCGAGCGTCGGCAAGATGGTGATCGGCACGGTCAAGGGCGACATCCACGACATCGGCAAGAACCTGGTCGCCATGATGATGGAAGGCGCCGGCTTCGAGGTCATCAACATCGGCATCAACAACGCCGTCGAGAACTACCTGGAGGCGATCGAGGAGCACAAGCCGGACATCATCGGCATGTCGGCGCTGCTGACCACGACCATGCCCTACATGAAGGTCGTGATCGATACCCTCAAAGAGAAGGGCATGCGCGACGACTACATCGTCCTGGTCGGCGGCGCGCCACTCAACGAGGCCTTCGCCGAGGCGATCGGCGCCGATGCCTACTGCCGCGACGCGGCGGTCACTGTGGAGACCGCGCAGGAGCTGATCCAACGCAAGCACAACATCCGTGGTGGCAACGCGGCCTGATTTCCGGTCGCGAACGCCGCCCGCACCGCACCGTTTCGGTTGACAGCGCCCGGCGTCGGGCTATCTGATCCGATCCAATCAAGGCGCCGGCGCGATTCGACCAGGGAATGTCGCGCCGGCGCCAACCGAAACCGGCATCACGAGAGCTAATACCGAGGACCGCTGATCATGACCCAGACACGCGTCAGTTCGCACAGCAAAGAGGTGGTGATCGGCTTCGAGCGCCCCTTCTGCGTCATCGGCGAGCGCATCAATCCGACCGGCCGCAAGCGTCTAGCCGCCGAAATGGCGGCCGGCGACTACACCACGGTCGAGGCCGATGCCCTGGCCCAGGTCGCGGCCGGGGCCCATATGCTCGACGTCAACGCCGGCATCCCGCTGGCCGACGAGCCGGCGATCCTGGCCGAGACCATCGAGCTGGTGCAGTCCCTGGTCGACGTGCCCTTGTCCATCGACTCCTCGATCGTCGAAGCCTTGGAGCGCGGTTTGAGCGTCTATCAGGGTAAGGCACTGGTCAATTCGGTGACCGGCGAGGACGAGCGTCTGGAGGCCGTGCTGCCGCTGGTCAAGAAATACGGCGCCGCCGTGGTCGCGATCTCGAACGACGAGACCGGCATCTCCGAGGACCCGGACGTGCGCTTCGAGGTCGCCAAGAAGATCGTCCGCCGGGCGGCCGACTTCGGGATTCCAGCCGCCGACGTCATGGTCGATCCGCTGGTCATGCCGATCGGCGCACTCGGCACCGCCGGCGCCGCCGCGATGCGGCTGATCGGCCGCCTGCGCAACGAACTCGGCGTCAACACCATCTGCGGCGCCTCCAACATCAGCTTCGGCCTGCCCCACCGGCACACGCTCAACGGCACCTTCCTGGCCATGGCGGCGGGCGCCGGCATGACCTCGGCGATCATGAACCCGCTGCATGCTGAGGAGATGACCTCGATCATGGCAGCCGATGTCATGAACGGCGTCGATGCGAACTGCGCCCGCTGGATCAAGAAATTCCGGGAGGCGGCGCCGGTCACGATTCGGGACGGCTCGGGCGAGCGTCCGCGCCGCGAGCGCCGCCGGCGTCGGGGCTAGAGGGGCCGGTGGCCGAAGACCCGCTCGTCGTCTTCACGCCCTCGGGACGGCGCGGCCGTTTTCCGATCGGCACGCCGCTGCTCGAGGCCGCGCGCAGCCTAGGTGTGGACATCGATTCGGTCTGCGGCGGGCGCGGCCTCTGCGGCCGCTGCCAGGTCCGGCCTGGATTTGGCGAGTTCGCCAAGCACGGCATCGTCAGCCGGGCCGAGAACATCTCCGACGCCAACCAGGTCGAGGCCCGCTACGACCAGAAGAAGGGCATCGCCGCGGGCCAGCGCCTGTCATGCCAGAGCCGCATCCTGGGCGATCTGGTGATCGACGTGCCGGCCGAAAGCCAGGTCCACAAACAGGTCGTGCGCAAGCGCGCCGAGGCGCGCAACATCGAGCTCGATCCGGCGATCCGCCTGCATTACATCGAGGTCGCCGAGCCCGACATGCACAACCCGACCGGCGATCTGGAACGGGTCCTGGCCGCGCTCGAGGCACAGTGGGGCCTGACGGACCTGGAATGCGACCTCCGGGTGCTCCAGATCCTGCAAAAGGTGCTGCGCGAGGGCGGCTGGAAGATCACCGCCGCGGTCCACCGCGGCCAGGTCCTGACCACCGCCTGGCCGGGCTTCCACGACCGCGCCTACGGGGTCGCGGTCGACGTCGGCTCGACCACCATCGCCGCCCACCTCTGCGACCTGGCGAGCGGCGCGGTCGTCGCCTCCGCGGGCGCCATGAACCCGCAGATCCGCTTCGGCGAGGACCTGATGAGCCGGGTCTCCTACATCATGATGAACCCGGGCGGCGATCGGGAGATGACCGTCGTGGTGCGCGAAGCGATCGACGAGCTGATCGCGGAGGTCGCCGAAGAAGCGGGTATCTCGGGTGAGGACATCCTCAACGCCACCTTCGTCGGCAACCCGATCATGCACCACCTGCTGCTCGGCATCGACCCGATCGAATTGGGCGGCGCGCCCTTCGCTTTGGCCGCCAACTCCGGCATGACGCTCTGGGCCAGCGAGCTCGGCCTGAAGCGGATCAACCCCAACGCCCGGGTCTACGTGCTGCCCTGCATCGCCGGCCACGTCGGCGCCGACGCCGCCGGAGTGATCCTGTCGGAGAGCCCGCACCTCTCCGAGGAGATCATGCTGGTGGTCGACATCGGCACCAACGCCGAGATCATACTCGGCAGTAAGAAACGGCTGCTGGCCTGCTCCTCGCCGACCGGCCCGGCCTTCGAGGGCGCCCAGATATCCGGCGGCCAGCGCGCCGCGCCGGGCGCCATCGAGCGGGTGCGCATCGACCCGCAGACCCTGGAGCCGCGGTTTCGGGTGATCGGTAGCGAGCTCTGGTCGGACCAGGACGGCTTCGCGGAGGCGACGGCCAAGACCGGGATCACCGGCATCTGCGGCTCGGGCATCATCGAGGTGCTGGCCGAGATGTACCTGGCCGGCGTGCTCGCCACCGACGGCACCATCGATGGCGCCATGGCCGAGCGGAGCCCGCGGGTCCAGGCCGACGGCCGCACCTTTTCCTACCTGCTGCACGAAGGTTCGCCGGAGATCCGCATCACCCAGAACGACGTGCGCGCGATCCAGCTCGCCAAGGCCGCGCTCTACGCCGGCGCGCAGCTACTGATGGACCGCCTTGGCGTGGAGCGGGTCGACCGCATCGTGCTGGCCGGCGCCTTCGGCAGCCATATCGACGTGACCTACGCCATGGTGCTCGGCCTGATCCCCGACTGCGACCTGGCCAAGGTCGGCTCGGCCGGCAACGCCGCGGGCACCGGCGCGCGCATCGCGCTGCTGAACCAGCAGGCGCGCGACGAGATCGAGCGGGTTATCACCCGGGTCGAGAAGATCGAAACCGCGGTCGAGCCGCGCTTCCAGGAGCACTTCGTGGCCGCCATGGGAATCCCACACAGCACCGCCTCCTTCCCCAGCCTGGCCGGCGTGGTTACCCTGCCCGAGCCCAAGGCGCCCGGTGCCAAACCGGCGGGAAATGACAATAACCGCCGGCGGCGGCGCCGCGCCGGAACCTGATACGGCGGGTTCGAGAGCAAGCAAGGAAGGTACCGATCATGGATAGCGTCAGCTTCACCCGTATGGAAGACGGCACGCGCGCGGAGTACGAATTCCTCGAGGGGCACTGGAACGACCACCACCAAGGCCACGTCGCCGACAACGTGCTGGCCATGCTCAAGATCCTGGAGGGGCCGAAGCTGGGCTACAAGATCGACCGCTACCAGCATTCACTGCAGAGCGCGAGCCGGGCACTGCGCGACGGCGCCGAGGAGGAGACCGTGGTCTGCGCCCTGCTCCACGACATCGGCGATACCCTGGCGCCGGACAACCACGGGGACCTCGCCGCCGCAATTTTGAGGCCCTACGTGAGCGAGGCGAACCACTGGATCGTCAAGCATCACGGGGTGTTCCAGGGCTACTACTACCAGCACCACCTCGGCGGCGACCGCAACACGCGCGAGCGGTACCGCGGCCACCCCCAGTTCGAAGCCTGCGCCGAATTCTGCGCCCGCTGGGACCAGACCTCCTTCGACCCGGACTACGATACCCTGCCGCTCGCGCACTTCGAACCCATGGTGCGCCACATCTTCGCGCGTGAACCGCGCGGGTACGTCTGATCGATGGCTCGATCGAGTGCCGCTGTGATATCTCGAGTGCCTATCGACCCGGCCCGGAAATGGACCGCCGGTCTGAAACGCGGTATCACGGGCGGCGGTTCGGGCAATCAACAGAGGGAATAGGGCAGTCATGGGCGAGAACATCCGTTTGACGGCGGCCGACGGCTTCGAACTCGGCGCCTACCGGGCGCGGCCGGAAGCGGCGCCGCGCGGCGGCGTGGTCGTGGTTCAGGAGATTTTCGGCGTCAACGTGCATATCCGTGCGGTCTGCGACGGCTACGCCGCGGCGGGCTATCTGGCCGTGGCGCCGGCCATCTACGACCGGATCGAGCCCGACGCGCAGCTCGGCTACACGCCCGACGACGTCACGCGCGGCCGTGAGATCCGCGCCAAGTGCGATATGGCGAACGTGATCGCCGACGTGGCCGCCGCCGCCGAGAACGTGGTGGAGGGCGGCCCCGGGGGCGGCAAGGTCGGGATCGTCGGCTACTGCTGGGGCGGCCAGATCGTTTACGTCGCGGCCTGCCGGCTGGGCGACAAGCTGAGCTGCGCCTCGGGCTACTACGGCGGCGGCATTGTCCCCTTCCTGGGCGAGGCGCCGGCAGTTCCCCTGATGCTGCACTTCGGCACCGAGGACGACTCGGTCCCGCTATCGGACTCGGAGCAGATCGGCGAGGCCCATCCGGAGGTGGCGATCCACCTCTACGAGGGCGCGGGTCACGGCTTCAATTGCGACATGCGCGCGAGTTACCACGCCGAGGCCGCGGCGCTGGCGCTGGAACGCACGCTTGCGCACTTCGCCGAGCACCTGGGCTGAGGCACGGTCCCTAGGAAGTGGCGGCCGCGAGCGAACCCGCCCCGGCGAGTGCGAAGTCGGCGGGCAGGCCGCGCTCCTTGCGCGGGGTGCGGCCGAAGAAGTCGCGGTAGCACTTGGAGAAGTGCGAGGCGGAGACGAAGCCGCAAGCGAGCGCCACGTCGATGATCGACATGTTGGTCTGCAACAGCAGCAGCCGCGCCTTGTTGAGGCGCAGTTCCAGATAGTGGCGCGCCGGCGAACGGTTCAGGTACTTGCGGAACAGGCGCTCGAGCTGACGGGTCGACAGCCCGGCGGTCACCGCCAGGCCGTTCCGGCTCAACGGCTCCTCGAGGTTTTCCTCCATCAGCTCGATGACCTTGAGCAGCTTGGGGTGCTGTACGCCGAGTCGGGCGGGTAGGGACATGCGCTGGTGGTCGCGATGGTCGCGGATGCGCTCGTGCAGGAACTGGTCCGCCACACCGACCGCCAGCTCGTAACCGTGCTGGCGCGCGATCACGTTGAGCATCAGGTCGATCGCCGCCGTGCCGCCCGAGCAGGTGAAGCGGTTGCGGTCGATCTCGAACAGCTCGCCGCTGACCTCGATGTTCGGAAAGTCCTCGACGAAGCCGGCCAGGTTCTCCCAATGGATCGTGCAGCGATAACCGTCGAGCAGTCCGGCGCGGGCGAGTAAGTGGCTGCCGGTGCACAGCGCGCCGATGTCGGTGCCCCGGCGGGCCATGCGGCGCAGCCAGGACGTCAGGGCCTTGTCCTGGAAGCGCTGGACGTCGATACCGCTGCACACCGCCACGGTATCCAAGCGGCTGGCGGCCTCGAGATCGCCTTCGGGGTGGATCTCGATGCCGTTGGACGCCGTGACCGCTCGGCCGTCGACCGAGTGCAGGCTCCATTGGTAGAGCGCCCGGCCGCTGGTGCGATTGGCCAAGCGCAGGGTCTCGACCGCCGCGGTGAAGGCGATCATGGAAAAGTTGGGGACCAGGATCAGCCCGATCCGTTGCGGCAGCTCGCGCGGTGCGCCACCCAGCATCGCCTTGTCCGTCCTCTCCTCGCGGGCGCTCGTTAGCCTTTCGCTCCCGGCTCGGCGGGAGACTTTGGCACAAAACCCCGATGTCGCGAACAGAAAATTTGCCGGCGTGATTCTGCTAGCCGCCCGCGCTGGCTTCGTCTCCGCTGTGGCCGGGTTCGCGACCCTGGATTGTCCATGCCGTTCGCGGAATCCGCCTTGCAAACAAGCGGCTTGGCGATAGGCTCAAGGTCATCGCCCGAGGAGGCTTCCAAGTGACCTGATGGCGCGCTATTCGATCTTCAGCCTGGCCCGCAACGCGCTCAGCTACCACCAGGACTGGCCCGAGGCCTGGCGCAGCCCGGAGCCGAAACCGTCCTACGAGGTGGTCATCATCGGCGGCGGCGGCCACGGCCTGGCGACCGCCTACTATCTGGCCAAGGAGCACGGCATCACCGATGTCGCGGTGATCGAGCGCGGCTGGTTGGGCGGTGGCAACACCGGCCGCAACACCACGGTGGTGCGCTCCAACTACCTCTGGGACGAGAGCGCGGCGCTCTACGATTTCGCGCTCAAAATCTGGGAGGGCCTGTCCCAGGAACTCAACTTCAACGTCATGTTCAGCCAGCGCGGGGTGGTCAACCTGGCGCACAACCAGCACGATCTGCGCGAGCTGTCGCGCCGGATCAACGCCAACCGCCTGAACGACGTCGATTCCGAGTTCCTGACCCCGGCCGAGATCAAGCGCATGATCCCGATCATCGACCTGCGCGCGGGCGGGCGCTATCCGGTGCTCGGCGGCTCGCTGCAGCGGCGCGGCGGCACCGCGCGCCACGACTCGCTCGCCTGGGGCTACGCGCGCGGCGCCGACGCGCGCGGCGTCGATATCATCCAGGAATGCCCGGTCGAGGGCTTCCGCATCCGGAACGGCCGGGTCACGGGCGTGGAGACCGCCAAGGGCTTCATCGGCGCCGGCAAGGTCGCCATCGCCGTCGCCGGGCATTCCAGCGTCATGGCGGAGCTGGCCGGCTTCCGCATGCCGGTCACCTCGGTGCCGTTGCAGGCGCTGGTCTCCGAGCCGGTCAAACCGGCGCTCGACACCGTGGTCATGTCGAACGCGATCCACGCCTACATCAGCCAGTCAGACAAGGGCGAGTTCGTGATCGGCGCCGGCGCCGACAAGTACGTCGGCTACGGCCAGCGCGGCAGCCTGCCGGTCACCGAGGAGACGCTCGCCGCGGTCTGCGAGCTGTTCCCGAGCTTGCGGCGCATGCGCATGATGCGCCAGTGGGGCGGCATCGTGGACACCTGCCCCGACGCCAGCCCGATCCTCGGCAAGACGCCGGTGGACGGCCTCTACATCAACTGCGGCTGGGGCACCGGCGGCTTCAAGTCGACGCCCGGCGCCGGCTGGGTCTACGCCCACACCATCGCCAAGGACGAGCCCCATGAGCTCAACGCGCCGTTCTCCCTCGACCGCTTCCGCACCGGCTATCTGGTCGACGAGCACGGCGCGGCGGCGGTGGCGCACTAATACCAAAGGTCCTTGATATTGACTCATAGAGACGGCTTCCCAAGGTTTTCGGCAAGGAGCGCGTGGCGCGGCGATGCGGAGCATCGCGAGCCATGGGCGACGCTGTCCGAAAGCCTTGGGAAGCCGCCGTTCCGGTCGCGCGGGCGAACCGCCGGAGGGCGTCGGGAAGCCTTGACGATGCCCCACATCGCCTGCGGCCCCCCTCCTACCCGGCGGATCGCCCGCGCCATCTCTATGGGTCAATATCAAGGACCTTTGATATTACCAAGGACCCGCGACCGATGCTGCTGATCCCCTGCCCCTATTGCGGCCCGCGCAGCGAGGAGGAGTTCTCCTACGGCAACGAGGCCCACATCGCCCGCCCCAAGCAGCCGGACAAGCTGAACGATGCGCAATGGGCCGAGTACGTGTTCATGCGCAGCAACACCAAGGGCGTGTTCCTCGAGCGCTGGATGCACGCGCAGGGCTGCCGGCGCTGGTTCAACGTGGCGCGGGACACGGTGTCCTACGAAATCTTGACGGTCTATGAGATGGACGCTCCGCCGCCCAAGCTCGAGCTGCGCCGGGACGTGTAAACCCAAAGGTCCTTGATAATGACCCAGCGCTTCCGCCTGCCCGAAGGGGGCCTGATCGACCGCGCCAAGCCGCTCGGCTTCCGCTTCAACGGCACCCGCTACCAGGGCTACGCCGGCGACAGCCTGGCTTCGGCACTGCTCGCCAACGGCGTGCATCTGGTCGCGCGCAGCTTCAAGTACCACCGCCCGCGTGGCATTTTCTCGGCCGGCGCCGAGGAACAGAACGCGCTGGTGCAACTGGGCGCGGGCGCGCGCAGCGACGCCAACATGCGGGCGACCCAGGTCGACCTGGTCGACGGCCTGACCGCGGCCTCCCAGAATTGCTGGCCGAGCCTCGGCTTCGACGTGGGCGCGATCAACGACAGGCTGTCGCGCTTCCTGCCCGCGGGTTTCTACAACAAGACTTTCATGTGGCCGGCGGCGTTGTGGATGCACTACGAGTGGGTGATCCGCCACGCTGCCGGCATGGGCAAGGTGCCCACGGCCCGCGATCCGGACCGTTACGACAAGACCTATGCCCATTGCGACGTGCTGGTGGCCGGCGCCGGACCGGCCGGGCTCGCCGCCGCGCTCGCCGCCTCCGAGACCGGCGCGCGCGTGATTCTGGCCGAGCAGGACGGCCCGTTGGGCGGCGCGCTGCTCGGCCTGGACGAGACCATCGACGGCGCGCCGGCGCGCGACTGGGTGGCGGCGGCACGCGCCGAGCTGGAAGCGCGCGAGTCGGTCACGATCCTGACCCGGACCACGGTCTACGGCTACTTCGACCACAACTTCCTCGGCCTCTTGGAGCGGGTCACCGACCATCTGGCCGAGAAGCCGGAGCGCCTGCCGCGCCATCGGCTGTGGAAGCTGCGCGCCAAGCAAGTGGTGCTGGCCACCGGCGCTATCGAACGGCCGCTGGTGTTCAGCGACAACGACCGGCCGGGGATCATGCTGGCCGGCGCCTGCCGGAGCTACCTCAACCGCTACGCGGTGAAGCCAGGGTCGAAGGCGGTGGTGTTCACCAACAACGACGGTGCCTACGGCGCGGCGCTCGACCTCGCCGCCGCCGGTATCGAGATCGCCGCCGTCGTCGACCTGCGCCCCGACCCCGACGGCCCGGCCACGGAGCGCGCCGAAGCCGCCGGCCTGCCGGTGCTGGCCGGTCACGCCATCATCGGCACCCGAGGGCACAAGCGGGTCGGCCAGGTCCGCATCGCCCGGATCAGCGCCGACGGCGCGGCCATCGAGGGCGCGGCGCAAACCATCGACTGCGACCTGGTCGCGGTCTCGGGCGGCTGGAGCCCGACGGTGCACCTGTTCAGCCAGTCCCGCGGCAAAATCCGTTTCGACCCGGAGCTCGGCTGCTTCCTGCCCGGAGACGCGGCCCAGGCGACCCATCCGGCCGGCGCCTGCAACGGCGCCTTCGGGCTGGCAAGCTGCCTGGCCACGGGTTTGGCGGCCGGCGCGCAGGCCGCCAAGGCCGCCGGGCTGAAACCCGGCAAGGGCACGGGCAAGCTCCCGCAAGCCCCAGAGGCGTCTAACGACGGCTTCCTGCCGGCGCGCTGGGCCTGGCTGGTGCCCTCGGACAAGCCGCTCGGCCAGGGCGGCAAGCACTTCGTCGACCTGCAGAACGACGTCACCGCCGCCGACCTCAAGCTGGCGCTGCGCGAGGGCTACCGCTCGGTCGAGCACGTCAAGCGCTATACCACCACCGGCATGGGCACCGACCAGGGCAAGACCGGCAATGTCAATGCCATCGGCATCATCGCCGACACCCAGGGCCGGCCGATTTCCGAGGTCGGGGTCACCACCTTCCGCCCGCCCTATACCGCGGTCACCTTCGGCATCTTCGCCGGCCGCGACGTCGACGATTTGTTCGACGCCACGCGCCGCACGCCGATCCACGCCTGGCACGAGCGCAACGGCGCGGTGTTCGAGGACGTCGGCCAGTGGAAGCGGCCCTGGTACTACCCGAAAGCCGGCGAGACCCTGCACGACGCCGTCAACCGCGAGGTCAAGGCGGTGCGGAGCTCCCTCGGTGTGGTCGATGCGACCACGCTGGGCAAGATCGATATCCAGGGCAAGGACGCGGCCGAGTTCCTCAATCGCATGTACACCAACGCCTGGTCCAAGCTCGAGGTCGGCAAGTGCCGCTACGGCCTGATGCTGGGCGAGGACGGCATGGTCATGGACGACGGCGTCACCGCGCGGCTCGGCGAGCACCACTATCTGATGACCACCACCACCGGCAACGCGGCCGCGGTGCTCGGCCAACTGGAGGAGTATCTCCAGACCGAATGGCCCGAACTCGAGGTCCGGCTGACCAGCGTCACCGAACAGTTCGCCACGGTCTCGCTAACGGGTCCGAATGCGCGCAAGCTGTTGGCCGAGCTGACCCAAGACATCGAGCTCTCGGCCAACGCGCTGCCCCACATGGGGCTGGCGCGGGGCACGGTCGCCGGCATCCCGGCGCGGGTGTTCCGCGTCTCCTTCACCGGTGAGATGAGCTTTGAGATCAACGTGCGGGCCAGTTACGGCCTGGCGCTGTGGCAGGCGGTCATGACCGCGGGCGAGAAGTACAACATCACCCCCTACGGCACCGAGGCCATGCACGTGCTGCGCGCCGAGAAGGGCTTCATCATCGTCGGCCAGGAAACCGATGGCTCGGTGACGCCACTGGATCTGGGCATGGACTGGATCGTCTCCAAGAAGAAGGACTTCATCGGCAAGCGCTCGCTGACCCGCCCCGACATGCTCAAGCCGGACCGCAAGCAGCTGGTCGGCCTGCTCACAGAGGACCCGGCCGAGGTGCTGCCCGAGGGCGCGCAGTTGGTCGAGACCGTGCTCGCCAAGCCGCCCATGGTCATGGTCGGCCACGTCTCCTCGAGCTATCACAGCCCGAACCTGGAGCGCTCCTTCGCGCTCGCCATGATCAAGGGCGGGCGCGACAAGACCGGCCAGCGGGTGTTCGCGCCGCTCAAAGGCGGCAAGACCGTGGCCTGCACGATCACCGACCCGGTGTTCCTGGATCCGGAAGGAGAGCGGCTCCGTGGTTGAGGCCTATCTGAGGCAGAGCGCCCTCGCCCACCTCGGCCTCGAGGGCCGCAGCGAAGAAGCGCGCGGCGCGGCCGGGATCGCGATGGGAGAGCGGCCGCACCGCGGCATCGTGAATTTGCGCCTCGACCCCGGGAACGCCGAGGTCACGGCCGCCTTCGAGAGCGCGTTCGGCTTCGCGCTGCCGGCCACCGCCAACACCAGCGCCGGCGACGCGGACACAATCGCGCTGTGGCTCGGTCCGGACGAGTGGTGGCTGGTGGTCCCCGGCCCCGAACCCGAGGCCGGTCCGGCGCTCGCGGAGAAACTGCGTGCGGCGCTGACGGGTCACTTCGCGGCCGTCACCGAAGTCGGCGAAAGCCGGACCTGCATCCGGGTCTCCGGCCCACACGCGCGCGCGCTCTTGCAAAAGGGCTGCCCGCTCGACTTCCACCCGCGCGTGTTTATGGCCGACACCTGCGCCCAGTCCTGCCTGGCCAAGGCCACGGTGCTGATCTATCTGGGCGCGGACGAGAGCGTGACAGAGGGTCCGATCTTCGATATCTACGTGCTGCGCAGCTTCGCCGAGTATCTCTGGGCCTGGCTGGAGGACGCGGGGGCCGAATACGGAGTGACCGTGGTAGCATGAGCAAGATCACCAAAGGCGTGGCCGCGCTCTACGCCGAGGCGCAGGCCGAGATCGAGACCTGGTCGATCGAGGAGGCCAAGCAACACCTGGGCGACGAGGCGGTGGTCTTCGTCGACGTGCGCGATGTGCGCGAGCTGTGGCGCGAGGGCACGATTCCGGGCGCCGTGCACGCGCCGCGCGGCATGATCGAGTTCTGGGTCGATCCGGAAAGCCCCTACGCCCGCGAGCTGTTCCAGTCGGGCAAGCGCTTCGTGTTCTTCTGCGCCATGGACCGGCGCTCGGCGCTGGCCACCAAGGCGGTGCAGGACATGGGCCTGGCGCCCGTGTGCCATCTGGAGGGCGGCTTCACCGCCTGGCGCGAGGCCGGCGGCGCCATCGAAAAGCGCGAGCCCAAGCCGCCGAAAAGCTAGCTCCCCGCTAATCCAACCGGAAGCCCTTGGCGCGGATGAAGGCGCCGAAGTTGGCGCGCTCGGGCTTGGCGTACTGGCGCGCCTTGTCCTCGCTCCAGGTGTAGGGCGCCGCGGTGCCATACTCGGCCTCGTTGCGTTGCTTCGCATAGGGCTGCGCTTCGGCGCGGCGCGCGTCGTAGGCGTCGACCGCCTGGCGCAGCCCGGCCTCGTCGAAGCGGTCCTCGTGCAGCGTAACCGCGAGCGGCAGGCGCAGGCTGATCTCGCCCACCTCGGCCGGCCAGCCGAGCGTCAACCCGGCCAGCGGGAAGACGTGGTCCGGCAGGCCGAGCAGCCCGCTGACCCGTTCGGCGTGATTGCGCAGGGCGGAAATCGGGCAGCAGCCGAGCCCGGCGCGCTCGGCGGCGATGACGAAGGTGGCGAGCAGGATAGCCGCGTCCACCGCGGCGTTGAAGAAGGCGTCCAGGTGGTCGTTGACGAAGGGCCGGCCGCGCCATTCGTGCAGTTGCCGCTGACGCCGGTTGTTGCCGCAGAACACCAGGAACGCGGGCGCCGCCGCGATCCAGGGATCGTTCGGGAACAGGGCGTCGATCTCGGCCCGCAGGGCCGGGTCGCGCAGGATCACGATGTCGCGCTGCTGCAGATCGCTCTTGGTCGGCGCGCAGAACGCCGCCGCCGCGAGCGTCTCGACGAGCGCCGGATCGACCGGGCGGTCCAGGTAACTGCGGCACGAGCGCCGCCCCGCCAGATAGGCCAAGATGTCGGCGCCGGCCGGGGATTCGGGCACCGCCGGCGCGGCCCCATATCTGTAGGCAAACAATTCCTGTCGCGATACAGCGGGTGCGCGCGCCATGACTGATTCCTCCCTCGAGCCACCGCAAGTTCGGGCCTTGTCCCCCAAGAGGATCACGGAACGCGGTTCGTTTTCAATGCCTTCGCGCGGGGCCTTCGCGCGGGCAATTTTCGGCCAAAATGGCGCTCTCCGCCTCGACCGCCGCCGCCACGCGCGCGCAACAAAAGATCGTGAGCCTGCAGGGGAGAGCACAACTTGCGGTTTCTCGGAAGGACGCCACTCCGATATGATGTCCTGAAACCTGCGGCCGGACTTAATAACAAGGACCGTTGACAACAGCCCATGAGCGCCGCAGCCCATGTGAAAACGAACAACGATCGAATCGGGAGGAGCCCAACATGCGCGAACCAAACCTGACCCCTCGCAGAGCCGTTTTTGTTGCGGCACTGGTCGTCACCGCCGCCGTCCTGCCCTGGGCCTGGGGGTCGATGGCCAAGGCGGCCGAAATGACCTTCTATGGCAACCAGTTCTTTCGCCTGGTGTCCGACGAAGGCAAGGTCATCCTCATCAACCCCTGGATCAAGGGCAACAAGGACGCGCCCTTCGACATCGATTTCTTCAAGAAGGGGGACGTCGACCTGATTCTCGCGACCTCGGGGCACGGTGACGACCAGGGCAATGCGGTCGAGATCGCGGCCAAGACCGGGGCCACCATCTTCACCGTCGCCGAGCTGGGCGGCTGGATGCAGAACCAGATCGAGGGTTTTGGCGGCTCGAGGAAGCAGGTCTACCGCGGCAGCATCGGCGGCCGCTACCAAATCGGCGGCGTCACCGTGCAGCTGATCCAGTCGGCCCACGGCACCGGCATCAAGCCCAGCGACAAGTCCCACCCGGCCAGCTACAGCGGCGGCCCGGCCTCGGGCGCGCTGATCACCTTCGAGGATGGGCTCAAGGTGCTGATGGCCGGGAGCACGGGCCTCAGCATGGAGCTGCAGCTGTTCGGCATGCGCTATCAGCCGCACGTGGCGCTGATCCCGATCGCCGGACGCTTCATGATGCATCCCGACGACGCGGCCTACGCCGCCAAGTTGCTGATGACCGACAATCCCAACTTGAAGACCGTCGTGCCGCAGCACCACCGCATCAAGGGCCGCCCGGATTGGATGGGAACGCCCGAGCAGTTCGCGACCGAGATCAAGAACCTGGGCCTCGACCTCGAGGTGCTCTCGCCCGAGATCGGCAAGGCCTACACGTTGCGCAAGTAACCAAGGCCCGCCGACGGGAACGGCAGGCGCCTCGCCGATTACCGAGCTGTGTTGACCGAGGCAACGGGCCCCGCTACCCGTCGGCGGGGCCCATTCCGCCCGGTGCCGCTCGCCCAGGCGGGCTTCGCGTTGAAGAAATCCACGGTCCGCGCCCAGGCGAGTTCCGCCGCGGCGGCGTCATAGTGGAGCGTGGTGTCGTTGTGAAAGCCGTGGTTGACGCCTGGATAGATGTGCGCGGTGTATTCCTTGCCGTGCGCTTTCAGCGCCGCCTCGTAGGTCGGCCAGCCCTGGTTGATCCGTCGATCGAGGCCCGCGCAATGCAGCGGCAACGGCGCCTCGATCTTGACGACGTCCTCGGCCTTCACCTGGCGGCCGTAAAACGGCGCGGCGGCCGCGAGATCGGGCAATGGATCGACAAGGTTCATGACCGGCACCCGCCGACGAAGATCATTCTCGACATGGACTCAAGCGTCAGCCCGACCCACGGCGGCCAGGAAGGAACGGCCTACAACGGACACTTCGGCTGCACCTGCTATCATCCCCTGTTCCTGTTCA
>Ga0209980_10000390_pt1 | contig 23620 bp, 20 predicted proteins | sample CR02metaG_FD_183611 | JGI IMG/M metagenome (GOLD analysis project Ga0209980, IMG submission 183611) | Deep subsurface microbial communities from Mariana Trench to uncover new lineages of life (NeLLi) - CR02 metaG (SPAdes) (version 2) | ecosystem: Environmental > Aquatic > Marine > Ocean trench...
AGTGATCCAGACCAATCAGCAGCAGAGCGCATTCGTTGGCTGCCTCACCGGTGTTGATCAGCGCATTCGCACATTGCTTCATGAACAAGCGACGGTTCGGCAGGCCGGTCAACTCATCGAAGTTCAGCAACCGATCCTGGTACGCCTTGGCGGTCAACGTATTGCGCACGCGAAGCGCGAGCTCGCTGGGGTCCACCGGCTTGCCGAGGACGTCGGTGGCTCCCAGGCCCAGGGCCAGCAACTTGGTGGCGGAGTCCGTGGCTCCGGTGAGAACGATGGCCGGGATGTGCTTCAAGACTTCGTCGCCACGCATCCCGTTCAGGATGTCGAGGCCGGTGACCTCGGGCATATTCACATCCAGGAGCACCAGGTCGGGCGTGTTGGCCGTCAGGAGCGCCAACGCCTGGGTGGATTCGCTGGTTTCTATGAAGCGATGATAGCCCGCGTCCTCGAGGACGCTCTTAAGGATTTCGACGATGATGGGCTCATCGTCGACGAGCATGATGGTGGCGTTTCTGGTCGCCTCGAAGCGCGGGTCCCGGTCTTTTCCATTGCCGCCGGAGGGCGCCCTGTCCGTGGGACTTTGCCCACTCAGCTCGGCTGTGGCGCTGTCCAGGGCGTGCCCCTCTTGCCGCCGTGCCTGTTCCACCCGGGGCGGTTTTTCAGAGCCAGGGGATGCGCCGGTCTGCATTGGAATCCAGGAAGATTCGGGCGTCGGAGAACACTTCTGAAGCATAGTTCCCCGGGACGCTGGTGCCGGAGAACGATGCTGAAACCGGTCACAGAGCACGTTTCCGGCGGCCTTTTCGGCCCGCTCCCAGCCAGGCGATCAGGAACGAGACGGTTCAGGGGCCGGCATACGAAGCCGGGTGGCTACCCGGTTGCCGTCCGCCGTCTACCCTGAAAAACTCTATCCGGCGGTCGCTTGCCCGGCCTGGCCGGGCCCAGCGGATTGCTCGGCTTTCTTGCCGCCTCGCGCAGCCATGGCAATCATGACGAATGCCCAGCCGCTGAACATCATTTCGATGCCGAACAACATGCCGATCACCCACAAGGCGCTGGTGGGGAACTGGCTGCCGATGTAGATCGCCAGCACCAGGGACAGGATGCCGCTGACGGTTACCCATCCCCGTTGGGGCAGCTTTTCCACGCGGACGGCGAGAATGATCTTGAATATGCCCGAAACGATGAAATAGACCAGCACCGTCACCGTCAGAGCCAGCAGCCCGGCAACAGGTCTGGTGATCATCATCACGCCCACGCCCAGATACAGAAGCCCGCACAGGAACTGAACCAGCCCGCCCCGCCAACCGGTGGCCTTGAAGGCGTGGATGCCGTGGGCGACGCCACTGATCACCAGCAGCCACCCGACCAGCAGACTGACGCCTATCCCGGACGCGAACGGCGCGCCGATAGCGGTCATGCCGAGCAGGATCAAGAGAATACCCAGGGCCATGAACCACCTCCAGCGCTCGCTCACCGCCTCGATGTCCAGGCCGACGACTTTCTCGACCAGATTGCTAGCAGCCACAGTCTCAGTCATGAGGATCTCCCCCCCTTTGTGAAAATGTTCAGTATACCGGGCGGCAGAACGACGCGCCGTCTTTTGTGATTCAGTCCCTGCGCTCCAGCCAGTCCCGCAATCGATACCACTGGATAACGGTGGGCACCATGCGCCGTGCGAAAAAATGCATCGGATAGTTGCCAAAATCCAGATCGTCGAAAGCGGTGCGGCCTCCCTTGTCGCCGAGAATTTTCAGGGCAATCTTGTGGCCGAAGTAAGTGGCGCGCGCGACACCCGAGCCACAGTAGCCCATGGCATGATAGATATGATCCCGATGACCCAGGTGCGGGAAAACATCGTGGGTGTAAGCGACGTATCCCGACCAGCAGTGGCTGATGCGGGTTCCTTCGAGCTCGGGAAAGACCCGCACCATGTCGCGATACAGATGCACGAATCCCGATGGATCCTCGGGCAATCCCCGGCCTTTCACCCGCCCGCCCCATAGAAATCGTTTGCCCTCCGGACAGAGCCGCATGTAGTGATAGATCCGCGCGCTGCTGCCGACGACCCGGTTCCGGGGCATCAGCCGCCGGAGAAGCGTCGCATCGAGGGTTTCGGTGGCGATCATGGCGCTGCCGATGGGGATGACACGGCGCCTGAATTGCGGCATCGCCGCGCCGGTATATCCGTTGGTGGCAATCAGGGCACAGCCGGCCTGCAAGCGGCCGCGGGTGGTGCTCACGGTGACCTGCCCGGATTCCGTGGCGACCCCCGTCACGGGCGTATGGCCGATGACCCGAACACCCGCCTGCTCGGCCCGTTGCAACAAACCCCGGTGGTAGAGAGCCGGATGCAGTGAGCCGTCATTGGGCAACACGGCGCCGCCATGATAGAAATCGCTGCCCACCTCCGCGTGCTGCTCAGCACGCGTCACCATGTGCGACTCCACGCCGGCAAGCTTGTGCATGTCCTGCATGTCACGGGCCAGATCTTCGTAATGGCGCGGAATTGCCGCGCCGCGGAATCGCCCGACGCGGGAAAAATGGCATTCGATGCCCTCGCTTTCGATGAAATCACCCAGGTGACGCAACATCGCCAAGCCCTCGGTGACCAGCTCACGGGCCTTCTTCTGTCCGTGGCTGGCGATGAGCTGGGCGGCGGTGAACTTCTGGTTACCGCTGCCGCATTGCCCGCCGTTGCGGCTGCTGGCGCCTTCGCCGGGGGCTTGCGAATCCACAACCACAACCTGGCGTCCGGCGCGCGCCAGGGTCAGCGCCGCCGCCAGCCCACTGTAGCCGGCACCCACCACGGCCACGTCGGCGTTGCCGGGCAAGGCGGCCCCGTTGTCCGGGCGCGGTGGCGCCGCCTCCCACCACCAGGGTGTGAACTTCGGATTGTTCGAAAACGCCTCGGGGATCATCTCGCCGCCCTCCTGGTCGGTTCAGTATCGTAGGTTGGGCTGAGCAAAGCGACGCCCAACATTCCAGGCCGGCATGTTGAGCTTCGCTTCGCTCAGCCCAACCTACGGCTACGGCACTAGTGCAGCTGCCCGAAGTACCCACCCAGCAACGCGACCACACCGAGCACGCACAAGCTCGCTCCGGCCGCGCGCCGTGCTTTTGCGTGACGCAAGGCCGCCAGCCAGCGGCCGGCAAAGCCGAGCGCGATCAATGCTGGCAAGGTGCCCAGACCGAAAGCAAGCAGGGTCGACGCGCCCTGCCAGGCGCCGCCCGAAACAAGCGCCAGGGCGAGGGCGGCATAAACCAGGCCACAGGGAAGCCAACCCCACAGCAGCCCGATGGCGAGAGCGCTGCGCCGGCGGGTGACGGGCAGGAACCGCCGGCCCAACGGCTCCAGGTGCCGCCAGAACTTCGCCCCCAGCCGCTCGAAAACGGTCAGCCCCCGCCACCAATCGCCCAGGTACAAGCCCAGGGCAATGACGAAGGCGATGGAGATCGCGATGCCGAGGCCGGGCGCCCAGGAAGGTGGCAGCAGAACCCCGGCGCCAGCGCCAAACCCGCCGCACATGGCGACGCAGTGGCCGGAGCCGAACGACCCCATCGCCGCCGCGGCCAGCAGTGACAGATCGGAGAGCGTCACTGAACTGGTGAGCCCGTGGACCCCAGAGTCACGCGCTGGGGCATATCCGAGGACGATAGCCGCCCATTGAGGCGCCAGCCGTCGGCGTCCAGTTGCACCTGCCAGACGCCGGGCTCGAGGTGCGCCCCGCTGGCGACGTAGCGGTCAGTGGCGACCCGGCAAAGTCGCAGGTCGCGATCCAGGCCCGAGCGCGTGGTATGAAACAAGCGCAAGTGCACGATTTCCGGCGCCTGGAACCGCGCGTTGCCCGTCAGAGAGACTTCCACCGATTCACCCGGTGCACCCAGCATAATCTCGCCGGCGATTTCGTAGCGCGCCGCCAGCGCGTCGCGCTCCAGGGTACGATTAATTCGCAGACCCTTTTTGCAATAGTCATCCGTTACCAGGCCGTCATCGGCTTCCACACACCCGGCGATATCGTCGGTCTGGACGCTATCGAATCGGGCCGCTACGTGTGCAATGCCCTGGTCCTCGACACCTCCTGTGTCTGCCCCCTGCCCAATGAGGCGCTGTGCCGTCTGAGTGCGCGCTCACCGGGTATTCAACGCCGCTTGATCGAAAAGATGAGCCGCAAGATCGTCGACCACGAGGGCTTGCTGCTGATCCTCGGGCAAAAGACCGCGGAGCAACGCATGGCCGCTTTCCTGCTGCATCATTCGAACAAGCAGCGACAGCTGGGACTCTCGGAGGTGGATATCAATCTGCCCATGTCGCGGGCCGCCAGCGCCAGCTACCTGGCGCTGGCGGTGGAAACCGTGAGCCGCGTGCTGACCAGGCTGCAGGAATCGGGACTGTTGAACGTGCAACGCAGCCGGGTGCAACGATTGAATCTGGACAATCTGGCAATCATCGCCGAGGAAGCCATGGAAGCCGGCTTCCCGGCACGCCGGCGTGCGAGCAGCTTGCACTAGCCCGCATATTGCACGGGGCGCGAATCAGCCGCGACGTACGTGGAATCCCTTATGGCAATGCGGTCGCCGTCCAGGCTAGGGTGGTAGCCGATGACAGGTGCAATGTCATCGCTATTTCTTCCTTGAATCTTTCGGTGTCTTCGAGGCAGTCTCCCCCGGACCGCCTCCTTTTTTAAGGGGACAGATTTGAAATCTGTCCCCTCAGATTTCAAATCTGTCCCCTTATAATATCCGCAGCACCTGCCCCTGCAGGGTTTCGCGTTGCGCCCGGTTGAGATGCCTGGGGATCTCCCCGATGACCGCATCCGGCGCCTCCTGACTCAGGCTTTCGCGCAGGTAGGCGAGAAAGGTCGGGGCCGCCACCAGGATCAGCTCGTCGAAGTGCCGCTCGAGGCGCGCGTCCTCCACGTGCAGCGCCACCTGCACGGCAAAGCTGCGCGCCTCCTGCTCCCCGGGCGTGAACGCCCGGTCCGGGGTCCGAGCCTCGCGGCCGCCGGGCCGGCCGCCGTCGCGGCCCGCCGCTGCTCGGGATTCACGCAGCTCGCAGAGCTGGCGCAGCCGCGCCATACCCCGCGGCACGGTATAGATGGTCGCACACTGCCGGTCTGCCACCACCACCCAGGTAGCCTGCATGGTCAACGATTTCCTCGTGTCAAGCATTTGCGCCTGCAGCCGGCGCCAAGCGAGACAACTATAATCGGCCCACGAGTCGACCGGGGTGATCTCGGTCAATGACACGCATGGCGACCGAGTGAACCTATGAGAACCCCAAAGCCGCTTCCTGTCAGGGCCCTGTACCGGGCTTGTGACGTCCGCCAGTTCGACTTCGCGAGCACCGACGAGCTTGGCGATATCAGCGCCGTCAGCGGCCAGACCCGGGCCATGGAGGCGCTCCACTTCGGGCTCGACATCCGCCAGAAGGGCTTCAACGTCTTCGCCCTCGGCTTTCCCGGTGTCGGCAAGTTCACCGCCGTCCATGAGTGCCTGCACCAGGTGGCGGGCGACCAGGACGTGCCCCCGGACTGGTGCTACCTGCACAATTTCGAGCGCCCCGAGCAACCCCTCGCCATCCAGCTGCCGGCCGGCAGGGGAGTGCTGTTTCGCAAGGACATGCAAGCCCTGGTGGAAGAGCTGGGCAGCGTGATCCCGGCGGCATTCGACAACGACGACACCCACGCGCGGCTGGCGGAGATCGAGGAAGAGTTTCGGGAACGTCGCGCGCAAGCCCTGGACGGGCTGCGCCAGGAAGGCATCAAGCGCGGCATCGCACTGGTCGAGACACCCGCGGGATTTACCTTCGCTCCTATCGGCGAAGCCAAGCAGATCCTGGATCCAACCCAGTATCAACACCTTCCCGAAGCCGAGCAGGCGCGCATACAGAAAATCGTCACCGAGCTCCAAGAGAGCCTGCAAAAGCTGCTCCGCCAGTTTCAGGGCTGGCAAAAGGAAACGCGCGAGAAACTGCGAGCGCTGCACCGGGAAATTGCCCGTTTCGCGGTAGGGGATCTGATCGACAGCCTGCGCGAGGACTATGCCGACATCGAAGCCGTTCAGGCACATCTAGCCGCCGTCGAGACCGACATCGTCCAGCACGTCAACGACTTCCTCCCGTCCGACGACGGCATCGTCGGCGCCCTCGCGCAACCGGCACCGGCGCTGAAACGCTACGGCGTCAATCTCCTGGTGGACAACAGCGACTGCCAGGGCGCGCCGGTGACCCTGGAAAACCTGCCCAACCTCGGCAACCTCATCGGCTGCGTCGAGCATCGGGCGCAGATGGGAACGCTGGTGACGGACTTCACACTGATCAAGTCCGGCGCCCTGCACCGGGCGAACGGTGGCTACCTGTTGCTGGATGCACAGAAAGTCCTCATGCAGCCCTTTGCTTACGAGAGCCTCAAGCGCGCCCTGCAGTCGGGGGAAATTCGCATCGAGTCACCGGAGCGCTCCCTCGGCCTGGTAAGCACCACGTCGCTGGAGCCCGAACCCATACCTCTGGACGTCAAAGTCATTCTGGTGGGCGAACGTTATCTTTATTACTACCTCCATGAGCTCGATACGGATTTCAGCAACCTGTTCAAGGTGGCGGCGGATTTCGACGATACGGTGGACCGAACACCGGATAGCCAGCACGACTACGCACGGCTGATCGCCACCCTGGCACGGCGCGAAGGACTCAAGCCTCTGGATCGACACGCCGTCGGCCGCGTCATCGAGCGTGCCTCGCGGCTCTGCGAGGACGCGGAAAAGCTGTCGGTGCACAGGCGCAATCTCGTCGACCTGCTGAAGGAAGCCGACTATTGGGCCCTGAAGGCGAAACGAAAGCGCATCGGCACCAAAGATATTCAGCACGCTCTGGAGCAGCAGCGCTACCGGCTCAGTCGCGTGCAGATGCGGCTCCAGGAAGAGATCCGGCGAGGAACGATGATGATCGACACCGAGGGCGAATCGGTGGGTCAGATAAACGGCCTGTCGATTCTGGAGCACGGCGATTTGATCTTCGGTCAACCGGGCCGCATCACTGCCACTACACGGGTCGGCGACGGTGAAGTCGTGGACATCGAACGGGAAATCGAAATGGGCGGCCCGATCCACTCAAAGGGCGTGCTCATATTGTCGAACTTCCTCATGTCGCGCTACGCTCGACACCACCCGATTTCGCTCGCCGCCAGTGTGGTGTTCGAGCAATCCTACGGGACCATCGACGGCGACAGCGCGTCGCTGGCGGAACTCTGCGCACTGCTGTCATCCCTCGCTTCCGTTCCCATCAGGCAATGCTTCGCGGTCACGGGCTCGATCAACCAGCACGGGCAGGTGCAGGCCATTGGCGGGGTCAACGAGAAAATCGAGGGTTTCTTCGATGTCTGCCAGTCACTCGGCCTGAGCGGAGACCAGGGCGTCATCATCCCGCAGTCGAACACCGACCACCTGATGCTGCGCCACGACGTGGTGCAGGCAGTAAAACGCAAGCAGTTCCGGATTTATGCCGTGACGACCGTGGATGAGGCCATTCAGCTGCTCACCGGAATACCGGCGGGCGACCCCATCAAGAAAGGCGGGTTTCAAAAGAACTCCGTCAATGCGCGGGTCGAAGCGCGGCTGATCGAGCTTTCGGAGATTCGCCGCGAGTACGGCGGCAGGGGCGATGAGCACGACAAGGGGGGCGGCGACGGTGATTGAGCGCACGCCGGCCGACACCACGACACCTATCGTCGTCGCCATCAACGCAGCCCGGCGATGCAGGGAGACGCTCGAGATGGCGACGGCGCTGGCCGTGAGCGTCGGCGCCGATCTGGAGGTCGTGTTCGTCGAAGATGCAAACCTGCTGCGGCTCGCGGATCTTCCCGTCACTAGGGAAATCGACTGGATCTCCGGCATAATCCGCGAGCTGGACAGCCGGCGCATGCTGCGCTCCCTGCACTGCGAGGCCCGGCAGTTGCGCCGCGAGCTCACGCGGATCGGCAGGGCCAGTTCGGTTCGCTCGACCCTGAGAGTGGTACGAGGCCACTACCTCACCGAGGCACTGGCAGCGTCGGCCAGCGTGGACCTGACCTTCGTCCACAGCGCCAGACGTCCACTACCGGGCGAGCACCCGCCGAGCGCCCGTGCGAGGCCCGGCACCGCCGGCCCAGCGCTCGGGCGGGCGCACCGGGCCGCCGGAAGAAAACCCCTGTGGACGTTGTTCGACGGCTCGCCCGCCAGCGGCCGCGCTCTGGCGGTGGCAGCAACGCTCGCGCGCACCCTGGCGTGTCATCTGGTGGTGGTGCTACCCGTGAGCGGCGTCGATGAGATCGAAAGGCGCAAGCGCGAGGTACAGACCGCCGCCGACAAAGTAACTCTGCGATACCTGGTGGTGGCAGACAACCGATTCTTTCAGCCCGGGAAGGCGCCAGCGCCAAACACGGGCAGCCTGCTGGTGCTGGCCAGAAACAGCCCGGATCTGGAAGACAGCGCAGCGCAAAGCTATCTCGAGTCGCTCACCATTCCCGTGGTGCTGGTCGCCTGAACCGGTGGCCCGCAGGTCGCACCGGAACGCGGGCTAACCCGCTTCTGCCTTCGACTGGCACGCGAGGCAACGGTTTGCAGAAGGGTAGGCCTGCAGCCGCTGGAAGCCGATGGACTCGCCGCAGTCCACGCACAGACCGTAAGTACCGGAATCCACACGCGAAAGGGCCGCCTGGATGCCGCTGATCTCGTCCACGTGATGATCGATCATGGCGGCATTGGCTTCGCGCCACTGGTCGGTATTCGCCTCGTCTCCGCGGTCCTGCACCTCGCGCGCGCTGCGCCGGTCACGCTCATTGTCCGATTCTGCGCGTTCTCCTTGTACTTCCGCGCGCAGCGCCGCCTGCTGATCCTTGAGCTTATTCTCCAGCAAAGCCATCTGTGACTCGCTGAGTTCGTTGTAGGAATCAGACACGGCGTCCTCCCGGGGCTTTCCCCTGATGCATTTACACCATCCATGGGGTGTTCGACAAGTCTGAATTTCCGGCTGCCAATCCTTTGACCCATGTCAAGAGACCCGTGCGCTACCAGTCCGATAGGAAACAGGTGCGTAAGGACAATTGAATCAAAAAGGAGTTTAATCCGATGGCAGCTAAAACGAGTAGCATCGATGTGAAAAATGGTGGAGACGCCTCAGAACTTGAACGCATGCCGGTGACTGGCATGTATCTCCCTTTAACGGGCTTGCGCGCTGATTTGGCCGGCGCTTTTGAACAACACGGCCGGATCGGCACCGTAAGATTCGATCGCCCTCCACACGGACAAGGCGCTGGATGCGAGGTTCGTGTAAGGCATGAGACGGAATCAGGCGGTGAGCAGATCAGAGGTCGGGAGCCTTGTTACCGTATCGTCAGCGGTTTGCCCAGGGGGAAAGGGGACGCACTTCGTCGTCGTGACTGAGCCGCTCGACTTGTCCCAGCATGGGCGCCGCCGCCATCACCTGGTGCAGCCGTAGCCCGCCACGACTTTCTCTCGCTTGTCGACGACCGGAATATGGCGGAGCCCGTGTCAGCATCGGTAGCGGGCCTCGTAGGCGAGGCACAGCAGCACCGTCAGCAGCACCATTGCGCCTGCCTGATGAAGAGCCGCGAGCGGGACGGGTACGCGCATCACCAGGGTCGAAATCCCGAGCGCCACTTGAACCACGGCCGCGACCGCCGTAGCGTGAATCCACAGGCGCTGGCTTCGAGACAGATTCATTCGCCGCGCAACCAGCCACAGGACGATGATCGCCAAAAAAGTGGCAATCGCGAGCACACGATGGTTGAACTGCACCGTGGTCACGTTCTCGAAAAGGTTCAGATAGGCGGGCGTCACGGACCACATGCCGTCGGGCACCAGCTTCCCCGCCATCAACGGAAAGGTGTTGTAGCTGAATCCCGCCTTGAGCCCGGCGACGAACGCACCGGACATCATGGTTATGAACACGGCGACCACCAGTATCATCGTGAGCGGCGCCAGCCTGCTCCAGCCTCGCGGTTTCGTGCTAACCCCGCGGCGCAGGACGCCCAAGGCCGTCCACAACATGAATACGTAGATGAGCATCGCCAGCCCCAGGTGCGCCGCCAGGCGGTATTGACTCACGCGGGCGTCATCGACGAGTCCGCTCTTCACCATATACCAGCCGAGCAAGCCCTGCAGTCCTCCCAGCACGAACATCGTTACGAGCTGTGGCGCCAGCGAGGGTTGTAACCGTCGTCGAATCAGGAAATATAAGAACGGAATCAGGAAAACGGCGCCGATCAGACGTCCCAGCAGACGATGCGCGTATTCGAACCAGAATATTCCCTTGAAGTCGTCAAGCGACATGCCCTTGTTCACGGTGGCGTACTCCGGCGAATCCCGGTAGTGCTCGAACTCGCGATCCCACGCCGCCTGATCGAGCGGCGGTAATACGCCGGAGACCGGCTTCCAGTTCACCATGGAAAGTCCCGATCCGGTGAGGCGGGTCACACCGCCGAGCACAACCATCCCGAAAACCAGCACGCAGCACACGAGTAGCCACCAACCAATCGGGCCGTCTCTTCGTGCCCTCGTTGTTGCGGCGCCGGCGTTCGTCGATACTTGCTCAATCATGTTTCGGAGGACAGGACACGTTCCACGGGGTTTGATACCCGAGCTCAGAATATCTTGCTTGTGCGAGCGCGCGTCGCGGGTGCGGAAGTGCTCGCTGGACCACTCATCCAGACGTTGGCCGAATCCCTCCACATCTGCGTAGACACCGTCCCCGTAATCATCCATGAGATCGCGAAAATCGTCCAGCAGACGCTCGCAAAGATCTCATTGATGAGATCTACCAGCTCGCGGTGCCCGGGTGCTGGCTCCGGGACGCCTGCTGATACGCAATGTCTGCATGGTGTACAATACCTATCTGCGCGACGAATCCCGCCCTGAGCGCTTCTCCAGGGCAATTTAGCAGCCCTCCGGCGGGCAGCTTGCAAGGCGTTGGAAAAACAAGTACATAGAAGTCTCCGCACCGTTTGCGTGCAGGATGTTCATCGCCCCCAAAGCAGGATAGATTTCACATGCAGCCCAGGGTTGAGAACAGCGACCAGATGCCGGGCGCACCGGACATCCAGGTCTCGGTGCGCCAGACCTTCGGCATCGACAGCGAGCTCGAGGTGCCGGCCTTCAGCCAGCCCAGCGAGCACGTACCGACGGTAGACGATGCTTACCGCTTCGATCACGACACGACCCTGGCAATACTCGCGGGCTTTGCCTACAACCGCCGGGTGCTCATCCAGGGTTACCACGGCACCGGCAAATCCACCCACATCGATCAGGTGGCGGCACGCCTGAACTGGCCCTGTATTCGCATCAACCTGGACAGCCATATCAGCCGCATCGATCTGGTGGGTAAGGACGCTATCGTGCTCCGCGACGGCCAGCAGGTGACCGAGTTCCGCGAGGGCATCCTGCCATGGGCGTACCAGCATGCCATGGCCCTGGTCTTCGACGAGTACGACGCCGGCCGGCCCGACGTGATGTTCGTCATTCAGCGCATTCTGGAAGCGGATGGCCGCCTGACCCTGCTGGATCAGTCACGGGTGCTGCACCCGCACCCGTCCTTCAGGCTGTTCGCCACCACCAACACCGTGGGGCTCGGCGATACCACCGGTCTCTATCATGGCACCCAACAGATCAATCAGGGGCAGATGGACCGCTGGAACATCGTCGCATGCCTGAACTATCTGGGCCACGAGGCGGAAGTCGAGATCGTGCTGGCCCGAGCGCCCGCCTACGACACCGACGAGGGCCGCCAGACCATCAGCGCCATGGTGGCGCTCGCCGATCTCACGCGCTCGGGATTCATGAGCGGCGACGTATCCACGGTCATGAGCCCGCGCACCGTCATCACCTGGGCCGAGAACGCGCAGCTGTTCGGCGGTATCGGCTTCGCCTTCCGCCTCACCTACCTGAACAAATGCGACGAGGCCGAGCGCCCGATCGTCGCCGAGTACTACCAGCGCTGCTTCGGCAGCGAGCTCGCCGAAAGCAGCGTGAAGGTGGGTACCGCGTAGGTTGGGGTGAGTCAACGCATCAAGTCCCAGCACGACCCGGCGCGAGCGCCGGTGGAGATCTTTCGCCAGAAGACCGCCGCCACCGCCCGCGCCATCGCCCGGCAGCCGGAGCTCAACATCGAGTTTGTGCCTGAGGCCGCCCCCGCCGACGGCAACACCGTGCGGCTCGCGCAGCCCGCCGCGAACCTGCCCTACGACGAGGTATCGCGCATCCGCGGCCAGGCGGACGCCATCGCCCTGCGTTACCGCCACCACGATGCCAAGCTTCATCGTAAGCTCGCCCCCCAGGCGGCGGAATCCCGCGCCATCTTCGACGCCTTGGAACAAACCCGCTGTGAATCGCTGGGCATGCGGCACATGGCAGGGGTGGCGATGAATCTGGAAGCCGCGGTGGAGGACCATTGCCGCTCCCACGGCTACACCGACATGGTTGACCGGGAGCAGGCGCCGCTGGATGAAGTCGTGCGCTTTCTGGCCCGGGAAGCCATCACCGGCACGCCGCCGCCGCGGTCGGCGGCGCGCATGGTCGCCCTCTGGAGACCGCAGCTCGAAGGCCAGATCGGCGCGGTGCTCAAAACCCTGGCCGGGTGCGTCGACGACCAGGCGGATTACGCCATGGTCCTGCGCACGCTGCTCGAGGCCCTCGGCTTTCCGGACGATCCGCCGGATGAGGATCGCGACGAGGCGCGCGACGATCAGTCCGGCGATGGCGACGAGAGCAGCGCTCTCGACGACGGCGATGCCGGTGATGCCGAGCCCGGCGCACCGGAATCCACGGATGACCTGGAGATGCGCGAGGGCGACGGCGATGACGCGCAAGCCGGCGAGCAGAGCGAGCCGGCCGACGCCGGAGAACTGGAGCAGAGTGACGACGGCTCGGAAACGCCCGGCGAAGCCGCCTACCCGCCGTACTACGGCCGCAACTTACCGGACCCGAATCAGTACCGCGCCTACACTACCGAGTTCGACGAGATCATCGAGGCCGAGGAGTTGTGCGGCCCCGACGAGCTGCAACGGCTGCGCCAGAGTCTCGATCAACAGCTGGTGCACCTGCAGGGCGTCATCGGACGCCTCGCCAATCGCCTGCAACGCCGCCTGCTCGCCCATCAGACCCGCGCCTGGGAATTCGATCTGGAGGAAGGGCTGCTGGACTCCGCGCGGCTCGCACGCGTGGTCACCAATCCCTATCAGTCCCTGTCGTTCAAGCGCGAAAAGCAGACCAACTTCAAAGACACCGTGGTCAGCCTGCTCATCGACAACTCGGGCTCCATGCGCGGCCGCCCCATCGTGGTGGCGGCCATGAGCGCCGACATCCTGGCGCGCACCCTGGAGCGCTGCGCCGTAAAGGTGGAAATACTGGGCTTCACCACGCGTGCCTGGAAGGGCGGGCAATCCCGCGAGCATTGGCTGTCGGAGGGCAAACGCCCGAATGCGGGGCGCCTCAACGATCTTCGTCATATCGTCTACAAATCCGCCAACGTGCCCTGGCGGCGTGCGCGGCGCAATCTCGGCATCATGCTGCGCGAAGGATTGCTGAAAGAGAACATCGATGGCGAAGCGCTGCTGTGGGCGCATCAGCGCCTGATCGCACGCCCGGAGCAGCGCCGTATTCTGATGGTCATCAGCGACGGCGCGCCGGTGGACGACTCCACGCTATCGGTGAATCCCAGCAACTATCTGGAAAGGCACCTACGCCAGGTCATCGACAGCATCGAGAACCAGAGCCCGGTGGAGCTGCTCGCCATCGGCATCGGCCACGACGTGACCCGCTACTACCAGCGTGCCGTTACGCTGGTGGACGCGGAGCAGCTGGGCGGTGCCGTCATCGAGAAGCTGGCCGAGCTGTTCGACGCCGACAGCAACGAGCTGGCGATGCCCCGGCGGCGACGCCGAAGGGCGCGCTGACCCACGCAGCCGTATTTCGTCACCTCTACTCCGTCCAACGCCCCGCCCACGCCACCCTTCCAGTGCCTATTGGGGACATTCCTCAATAGGTGTCCCCAATAGGCAATCAGTCGACTTCCCGCTCGATGGAGCAGCAATGGGGCGAGTCCGTTTCGGGACCGGGCATCGTCACCACCGCACCGGTGACGGGATTGGGTCGAAATGCCGTCACACCCTTGAGCCCGAGGGCGTAGGCGCGCTTATAGAGTGAGCTGAAGTCGGCAAAATCGCACTCTTCCGGGACGCTCACAGTCTTTGAAATGGCTCCGTCCACATATACCTGCAGTGCTGTCTGCATGGATAGATGATCCTCAGGTGCGACACTGGCAGCGTCGACGAAGGACGGCGGCAGACTGTCGTTCCCCTCGAGGCCACGCCATCGCCGGCACGCATCGTCCTCCACCTGGAACTGCCGGGTTCCGCCGCTCGCATCCAGCACCGCGCGTTGATACCGGGCGGCGAAAATCGGCTCGATGCCGCTGGAAATACAATTGGCCAGCAGGCTGATGGTTCCCGTGGGCGCAATCGCCGTCAGGTGGCTGTTCCGCATACCGCCATCGCGAATCGCCTTCTGCAGCTCCACCGGCAGGCTGGCCACGAAGGGACTTTCCATGTAGCGCTGCTTGTCGAAGAAGGGAAAGCACCCTTTGTCCACCGCAATGGCCACCGAGGCCCGATAGGCGCTGTGGCAGATTGCCTGCATGGTCTGCGCGGCGAGCGATCGCCCCGCCTCGCTGTCGTAACGAATGTCCAGCATCACCAGCGCGTCGGCGAGCCCGGTAAGGCCGAGCCCGATACGCCGGGAGCCCCGTGCCTGGCGCGCTTGCGCCGGCAGCGGGAAGCGCGACGCATCGATGACATTGTCGAGCAACCGCACGGCCGTTGCGACAGCCTCCTCCAGCGCCGCCATGTCCATGTGCGCCGCGGGCGTGAAAGCATCGCGAACGAAACGGGTCACATTCATGGCGCCGAGATCGCAGGCCCCATAAGGGGGCAGCGGGATCTCGCCGCAGGGATTGGTGGCGCTGATACGCTCGCGCCAGGCCAGGTTGTTGTTGGCATTGATGCGATCGATGAACAGCACGCCCGGCTCGGCGCAATCGTAGGCGGCACGCATGATGCGTTGCCAAAGCTCCCGCGCCCGAAGGACACGGTGCACCCGGCAAGGTGTAGACGCCGCGATGCCCGGCCACTCGCGCATCACAATTTTTCCGCCACCGGAAGCATCGGCCGGCGCGCGTGTCGAAACCGGAAATACCAGCGCCCAATCGTCATTCTTTTCGACGGCCGCCATGAACGCGTCGCTCACCAGCACCGAGACGTTGAAGTGGCGCAGCTCGCTCCGATCACGCTTGGCGTCGACGAAGGTTTCGATGTCCGGATGATCGCAGCGAAGCGTTGCCATCATCGCACCACGGCGGGCACCCGTGGAAAGAAGCGTGGCGCATACGCTATCCCATATGCGCATGAAGGACACCGGTCCGGAGGCGATGGTGCCGCTTCCCGGCGCCGCCGAGCCTTGCGGGCGCAGAGTGGAAAAGTCATAACCGACACCGCCACCCTGCTGCATGGTGAGCGCGCCCTCCTTGAGCGCGTCGAGGATCCCCGGCAGAGAATCCGGGATCGTTCCCATGACGAAACAGTTGAACAGCGTAACCTGCCGGGACGTGCCGGCGCCGGCCAGGATGCGTCCACCGGGCAGGAATTTGAAGCCCTCCAGCAAAGCGTGAAAACGCTCGCGCCAGCGCGCCCGATCGCGAGTCTCGACGCTCGCAATCGCCTCAGCAACCCGCGCCCAGGTATCGTCGATGCTCACGTCCGCAGGCCCGGAATTCGCATTCTGGTATCGGGATTCCCAGAGATGCTGCGAGATGGGTGTGGTGAAACTCGGGCTCATGGCGGTATCCATGGTAGGGTTTTCAGTTTAACCTGTCCGGGATTCCGGGGGGCATAGACGATCGGGATCAGCGAAAACATTAGTCGAGCCATGGCTAAGATGGCAGGATTGCCTGTGGAGGCAACCATTCAGGTCGATTGTTGACGGGAATTGACGCAATCATATCAGCGTTTGCCTGGTCGGCGTTTCTTAGTGTGTGTCAATTTGACCGTTGTCATCTTGAAGCTACTTGACGCCGCACCTTCATCTCGTGCAAAAAGAAACCCAGGAAACAAGAGAGCATCGCCATGTCCGATGATCAGCTACGTCAGTCCCTGAATGAACTGCGCTCGGAGCTGGAGCGCCTGAAGGTCGAAGAGGCCCAGGTTCGAGAGCGCCTCGATGCCTTGATCTCCGGCGTCGAAACCCGATTGGAGAAACCCGAGGACACCGCCCACCTTCAGTCCCTGGTCCAGGATCTCCGTCAATCCATCTCGCAGTTCGAAGTGTCGCATCCCAGAGCCACCGGCATCCTCAATCAGATTATGGTCACTCTGGGCAATATGGGCATCTGATTGAGATCTTGAATCTCAATCGTGGTGAACCAGACTCGCCTCCATCACTGCGCACCCGAACGCCGTTCTCGCAACCCAGGAACTCATCTCCGGAGCATATGTAGCCGCCAGCCGGGTAACAGATACCATTGAAGTAACACACCTGCGTGTATTTGCGTTCATACGCTACGCTGATGTCATCGTGCAGATACCTTTCGATTCTCCGTGATGCGCCGCCCAACCGCTTCCAGAACGCCTTCGGAAAAACGTATCCGTACGTGAACCCCGTCGATTTCGAAGGGTGCGGCCATGCGTGCATCGTCATGGTAATCCAGCGCACGTTCCAGTACCAGGACCGCGTCACCCGCGTCCACTTCGAAGGGAACGCCCCACTCTTGCGTACCCCGCATGAAGCGAAACGCGCGCTCTGCCGTAAAGTGCGTATCGAAGCGGAAGTCCTTTTCCTTCGGGAATGATTGACGGCTCGCGAGCACCTCGTCTTGAGTCGTGCGCGGTACCGCGATTTCCGCACTCATCCTCTGCAGTAGGTCCACTATCAATGCGGCGCCCCTCTCGGCCAGCTTGGCGTTGACCTCGGAAAAACGAGCGCCAACCGATAGCGGCATCACGCTCTGCGCGACGATATCCCCCGCGTCGAGGTTTTTTTCAACCATGTGAAGCGTGACTCCAGTCTCGTGCTCCCCTTCTCGGAACTGCCAGAACAGCGGCGTCGGCCCACGGAATGAAGGCAGTACGGAGGGATGCAGGTTCAGGCACATCTGCTTCGGTAGCGTGAGCCACGGGCCGCCGAGGATCATGGGAAAACAGGCTACCAGCAGAATATCCGGCTCGAGGCACTTCACCCGATCCAGGATGTTCTCGTCGTGCATGGAGCCAAGATGGACCAAGGGTACGTCGCCCTCGCTGGCGATGGCGGGCCCGGTACCTGCGACCACTACTGGAATTTCATCGCCCAACGACTCGAAGGCTCTGGACGGCGGAGACGTCTCGTGAAAAACGAACCCGCACATTTCAGTGCCAGCCTCAAGCAAACACTTCAAGACGGTACCGGAGAAAGCGCTGCCGCTTCCGAGCATCAGTATCTTCGGTTTCGCGTATTCGGTTGTGTTCATATGCTTGTCACGGCGGTACGCGCTCCCCGGGGATGAAAATGATCAGATCTCGGGCCGTATTGTCATCGACGGTGCGTACTGCTTTACCCATGGCCGGTAATTCTTGCACAAACAGTTCATACAATCGCCGCAGAACGCATGCTCACTCACCTGCGGAGCCCGCCACGCCAAAATCAGCAATGGATGCTTTCCGCCTCCACTCCGAGATTGCCCAACATCGCGAGCACTGCCTTTACCGTCAATCGCCGGCGTTCCGGCGCGATCTGGATGGAGCCTGACGCCTGCAACGCGACAGCGGCATCTTTCACGAGAAACGGCCCCCATGAACGCCCGGCGCCTCGTCAGGGCCATTTGTACGCTTCCTTGGTGTGTGACGGAATCGTTTATCCGACGATTCGGCAGCCTCATGACGCGATCCCTGAAACCGAGTTATGCGCATCCTCTGCGCTTCTCAGGTGGAACGCGGATCCCGGGTTTGATTCGGGGCTGAAGAACATCGCCCCGAAACCGCGTAACGGCGACCGCCGACCGGCAGTCCTGGTCGATTCCGTCTTCCTCGCCCTGCTTGCGATGCTCGTAGGCGCGGTGGCAACCTATGCCGCCCTCGCCCTCTTCATTTCGACCGGTGTCGTCCAGGATTTCTTCTACGGATTCAGCCATGACCATGTCTATTCCGGGCTGGCCTACGTTTCGAGCTGGCACATTGTCGCGGCACCGGCACTTGGTGGATTGTTGGTCGACCTGATCGTGTATCGACTCATGCCCCAGCAGCGCAACTACGGTCCCGCTGACGTAATGCAGGCCGTGCGCGAGAAGGACGCGAAGATGTCTATCGGGATTGGCCTGGGATCGGCCGCGGTCAGCATCCTCTCCATCGGCGCCGGCGCCTCTGCCGGCACCGCCGTGGCCCACGCGTATCTCGGCGATATCTCCATCTTCGCCATGGCGGACTACGAGATTCAGTTTGCCCACGAGTATCCGTTGTTCGCCATCGTCGGCCTTCTCGGCGGAGGACTCGCCATCGCCTTCATGCGCGGCATGGACATCGGCACCCGCATTGTGCACCGGACCCCAATTCCCCTGTGGGCCCGTCCCATGTTCGGCGGTTTTCTGCTCGGACTCATCGCGCTTCAGTTTCCCCAGGTCATCGGCCTTGGTGACGAGGTGTTTCCATCCACTCTCGACTTTCGAGTTCCAGCTCGAGCAGCGTGGTGTCGACCTGCGCATCGAGCGGGAGGCGCGCACTCTGCAATCACGAAAAGTCTCGGAGGTGCTTTGTGCGGAGTGTTTAACCGTCGGCACCGATACTCGCGCCGAGGAGATTCAAACAATTCTACTACGGGAGAATGAACGCGAGCTTCTGGTCGTCGGCCAACACGGTAAGCTTGCAGGGGAGATAACACTTCTGGATGCGGTCAAGGCGTGCCAGGCCGGCAAGGGCGACACCCTCGCCGGCGAGCTGGCGACGATGCCGGACCTCGTTCTCGAATCCGAGATCAGTTTGCACGAAGCCATGGAGGCCTTGAGTGATTTCATCGGCATCAGCGTGCCGGTCGTAGACAACCGGCACCACATGAAACTGCTGGGTATCATTTTCGAGAACTCCGTAATAAGCGCCTATAACGAAGCAGTGGAGCAAGCCCGCAACGAGGAACGCGGACTCGCCTAATCCCCGCAATCGGGGACAATCCTCAATTGCTCGCCGTAGCCCCGACGGACAGGAACGCCAGGCCCGCGAGCAGGATCAGCCGCGCGGCTCGACCCATGTCTCCGACCACGCCAGCACGGCACTCGTCGACGGCCGGTCTCCCCGCTGCTCCTCCCAGGGCAATCCCTCGGCGAAACGCCCGTTGAAGGACACCTGAGCCGAGCGCGCCGGGAAGAACGTGCTGAACACGCCGATGGGCCGCCCATCGGTACCGGGCGGCATGTTCAGCACGAAGGGCTCGATGCAGTCGTACCAGGTCATTCGAACCAGATCGTCGTCGGACTCGATCAGCTCCACGGCGCTGGAGCGCGGATCGCCGAAGCGCTCGAATGCGGCGGCGATAACCGGAATGCTGGTTTCGGCGAACTCGGGGAACAGAATGGTCTCGATGGTCCGCTGCAGCCAACGTGCGACCGCGACATTGTCGCTGTAGAGTCGCACCTCGCCGTCAGTGAGTCCGCTCTTCATGAACAGCGCGTGGCCCGCGCCCGCGGGGCACCAGAGCACACGCCAGTGGCTCAACCGATGGGTCATGGTCTTGCCCTGATCGGGACTCAGGCGGATGAAGGAGTTCTCACCAGTCATCAGCACCTTGTTGGGGTCGACGGGGGAAGTCATGGAAGTCTCCTCTCCGGGGCTCAAGCGTCTGAGTATAAAGGCGGTTTGCGGACTGTTGCCAAGATGAACTCGCTCACCAAATTCGAGGGGGCAGACCCCTTGATTCCCAGACACCTCCAACAGCTTGATTCAGAAGTCATTTCTTCATGGGCGGCCATGGCCGGCCCTTTGACCTCGGGGGTGTTCGGTGATTCAATGGTGGTTGTGTCGGCGACGTCGTTGATGGCGCTCGGCCCCGCATCAAGACCCCTTCGAAGGGGCACTGGGACGCTGCCATGAACCACCACCAATCTTCCTCTGCACTGCGCGATCCCCGCGGGATCCGCTGGCTTCTCGCAAGCTGTGTGATACTCGCCCTCGGGCTTTGGGCCCAGAGCGCGAACGCGGCATCGGCGGAGCCGGACGCCCCGCAGGTGCAGGCCCGGCAGGCCGCTCGGGCCTTCTCCCTCGGCCATTTCGAGGATGCAGTCCAGGGATGGGGCGAGGCCGCGGCCGCCTACGCCGAGAATGGCGATACCAAGGGGCAGATTCGGGCCCTGCTCGGAAAGGGCAACGCCTATCTGGCCCTCGGCCGACACTCGGACGCGGTCTTCGCCCTCGAGGATGCGCATGCGCGAGCCAAGGAGGCGGCCGATCCGGAGCTGGTCGCCGTCGCCAACGCGAGTCTCGGCAATGGCTATCTGCTGGCCGGTCGCGCCGACGAGGCGGGCAACCTGCTCGGAGTCGCCATAGCCGAGGCGCGCGCCAGCGGGCGCTGGGACATCGCCGCGCAGGCGGGTAACGATCAGGGCAGTCGCCTGGCGTCCATGGGCCGCCTCGATCTCGCTATCGAGGCCTATCAGGAGGCCCTCGAGGATGCCGAGCGGACCGATAACCAGCTTACGGTCGCGAAGATACGCGTCAACCTCGCCCGGGCATTGCGAAGCGCGGGCCGCCCCGACGAAGCGCGCGAGGAGCTGTTTCAAGTGGTCACTGAGCTTGTCACCTTGCCGAATTCCCACGATCAGGCCTATGCGCTCATCAGTGCCGGGCGCCTGTTTGCCACCGGTACCAAGGGGGAGCCACCAAATCGTGGTGACAAGCTGCTCGCTAACCAGGCCTTCGAGGCCGGAGCGGCCAGCGCGGAGGTGATCGACGATCCCAGGGCGCTGTCCTACGCGCTCGGCTATCAGGCCGAGCTCTACGAGCAAGCCGGACGCACCGAAGAGGCTCTGGTGCTCGCGCGCCAGGCAACCTTCGTCGCCCAGCGGGCAAGCGCCCCCGAGATCTTGTACCGGTGGCAGTGGGCGGTGGGGCGCCTCCTGGCCGAGCAGGGCGCGATCGACCCGGCCATTGAATCCTACGAGCGCGCCGTATACACCCTCAACGCCATTCGCCCCGATCTCGTCGGTGGATACCGCGCCGGTGAGAAGTCGTTCCGCGAGGAGGTTGGTCCGCTCTTTCTGGAGCTCGCCGATCTCGAGCTCCAGAAGGCGGTGACGGAGTCGGATCCCGCCGCGCGCGAGGCCAGTTTGCTACGCGTGCGCGATACCGTGGAGGCGTTGAAAGGGGTAGAGCTCGCCGATTACTTCCAAGACGACTGCGTCGCGGCACTCAAGTCGAAAACAGTCGGTATCGACCAGCTCGCCGAACGCACCGCGGCCATCTATCCGATCCTTTTCAAGGATCGCATCGAGCTGCTCGTCAGTCTCCCGAGCGGGACCAAGCTCTACACCACCCGCGTGCCGTCACAAGACGTAGAGAAGGTGGTAAGAGGGTTTCGCGGTACGCTGGAGCGGCGCATCACGCACCAATACCGCCGTCCCTCGCGGCAAGTGTACGACTGGCTGATCCGCCCGATTGCGGCGGATCTCGTCGCCGAGGAGGTCGACACCCTGGTGATCGTTCCGGACGGGGTGCTGCGGCTGATACCCATGGCAGCGCTGCACGACGGTGAGCGGTACCTGGTCGAGCAGTATGCGGTTGCCACCTCGCCGGGCCTCACTCTCACCGATCCGACGCCCATCGAGCGCAAGAATATCCGCGTCCTCATGACCGGCCTCACCGAATCGGTGCAAGGATTTCCGCCGCTGCCGAACGTGGAGGAGGAGCTCAAGAGTATCAGCGCCTTGTACCCGGGCACGGTGCTTTTAAACGAGACCTTCGTCACCGAGAAGGTGCAAAGCGAGCTGCAACAGACGTCGTACTCCATCGTGCACCTGGCGACCCATGGAGAGTTTTCCCGCGAGGCGGGTGAGAGCTACGTGCTCACCTACGACGGCCGGCTCGACATGGACGACCTCGAGAAATACATGAGCATGACCACGTTTCGCGAGCAACCCATCGAGCTGCTCGTCTTGAGCGCCTGTCAAACCGCGACCGGCGACGATCGTGCCGCGCTGGGACTCGCGGGCATCGCGGTCAAGGCCGGCGCGCGGAGCGCGCTCGCGACCCTCTGGTTCATCAACGACCAGGCTTCCGCGGTGCTCATTTCCGAGTTCTACACCCAGCTCCAGGATCCGAAACTGTCGAAGGTGAAAGCACTGCAGCGGGCTCAGCTCAAGCTGCTCGAGGATCGCCGCTACCGCCATCCGATATACTGGAGCCCGTTCCTTCTCATCGGCAACTGGCTGTGAGTTTCCGGTGCCGGCAGCCTGAGGATTTGCAAATTCGATGCATCTGATATCGCTCAAACGTCTGCTCCTCGGCGTAAGCGCCGCGACACTCCTGAGCGTACCGCTCACTTCTCCATCGCAGACCACAGGCGCCACGCCATCGCAGACCACGGTCGCCATCCCTGTCTACCAACCGCCCCTGCGGGGGACCACCGCAGGCGGAAGGATCGGCGGAGGGACGCGGGGGACCGGCGAGCAGACGGTCACCATGAGCGTTCTCGCACCGGAGCACCCGGGCTTGACGGTGAACGCTCAGCCGCGGCTGTACTGGTACCTGTCGGACACCGTGAACATCCCTGCCGAGCTCACCGTGGTAGACAAGCGCCGCACGGATCCGCTCCTCGAGCTTACGATCGCGGCTCCCATCCAGGCGGGCATCCACACCCTGGACCTCGGGCGGCAGGGGGTTCGGCTGGAGCCCGGTGTCCGCTACGAGTGGTTCGTGGCCCTGGTCGTCGACGGGGAGCAGCGCTCGAACGACATCGTCGCGGGCGGGGAGATCGAATTCGTCGCCCCGGAGGCCGATCTCGAACGCAAGGTGGCCAACGCCGGTGAGGATGGCGGGGCAGGCGTCTATGCCGGCGCGGGGATCTGGTACGACGCAATAGACGCGCTGTCGATGCTGGTGGAGCGAAGCCCGGCGGAGTCGGCGCACCGGGAGCATCGGGCAGCGCTGCTGGAGCAGGTCGGGCTGGAGAATGTGGCGGCCTACGATCGGCGCGGCAAGCCCTGAATGGTCGGACCTTGGGATCGGAACCCGAGGCCGGATCGGCCGCCCGCGAGATAATTTAGCCGCCATGTGTCAAATTACACATGGCTTCTGGCGAATTGCCGCGATACTGGAATCTGGAGGGGCTGGGAAAGGCCGGTCAGCGGCCCGCCAGTCTCACATTTCAAAGGTGGAAGGAGATAGTTCATGCGCTCTCTGATACTCAAATTCCTGACTCCAGCGAGCGGGCTGGCAGTGCTGCTGATACCGTTGTCGAGCCTGGCGGCAGGCGCCCTGGTCGGCGGATCGACCGCCGAAGTACAGAAGCGGGCAGCCATCCAGTCCGGCTTCGTCCGCGTCGCCTCTACCAAGAAAGCGACCGG
>Ga0209980_10000391_pt1 | contig 23607 bp, 23 predicted proteins | sample CR02metaG_FD_183611 | JGI IMG/M metagenome (GOLD analysis project Ga0209980, IMG submission 183611) | Deep subsurface microbial communities from Mariana Trench to uncover new lineages of life (NeLLi) - CR02 metaG (SPAdes) (version 2) | ecosystem: Environmental > Aquatic > Marine > Ocean trench...
ATGGCATTTGATCCAGAGATTGATAATGAGCTAGTCGCCATCGATGCCAGTCACTTGTTTGAAGCAAGTACCACAAAAATCGGGCTCAGGCGGGGCACCTTTTTACGTGGATATATGTATGAATTTATAGAGCTATTCGCACCGCATTTGAGCAAAGCACTGGTTGACGAAGCACTCAACGCCAAGACGAATGAAGAAATTGAACAATTGTTTGCAGGTATAGAGCTACCGTATCATTCGTAGCCACATTTGTTTTCTCTCGTAAGCAAGGTGAGAGAACGGCTAGAGATAATCAAGATCCGTATTCTGATCCATTATTTCCTTGATTTCCTGCTGCTCAGAAACCCCTTCTGAAAGGATCTCCTTGACGAATTTGAAATATACTGTATAAATTTTTGCAGATTGACTATCTTTTTCAACCACGAAAAATGGTGCCTGCTCTACCTTATATTTTCTGGCTAGCAGCATGCCTTCACTGTCCGGATCTCGTTCGTCGGCAACTACAATTTGATCAATTCGATCAATGAGGTCGTTTTCTTCCAGTTGCCTCAATACGTCAGCGCATTTTCGACAAGGGCTACCATCCTTCTTGATTTTTTTGACCATGGTAATGTTCATGGCATACCTCTATTTTTTGATATTGTCCAAATGTAAACCGCATTCTTTTTTGGTCGCTTCTTCCCACCACCAGCGTCCCTCTCGTTCATGTTGGTTAGGAAGGATCGGGCGCGTACAGGGTTCACAACCAATGCTGGCGAAACCCCTTGAATGAAGCACATTAAAGGGGACATCATTATTGCGAATGTATTGCCAGACCTGTTGAGATGTCCAGAGAGACAATGGATTGAATTTAACCAACACTCGATCATCAGTAGAGAATGTATTATCCTTTTGAATAGCAGGTATACCAGAACGTGTATCTGGAGTTTGATCCTGACGTTGTCCCGTAATCCAGGCATCAAGTGTTGATAATATACGACGTAAAGGCATGACCTTACGAATTCCGCAGCACTCTTGATGACCATCGTTATAAAAACTATATAAACCTTTATCGCGGATTAATGTTTCCAGTTGTTCACTATCAGGTGACATTACATCAATTTTTATGTTGTAGTGCTCTCTTACCTGCTCTATGAATTGATATGTTTCAGGATGTAATCTGCCAGTGTCTAGAGAAAATACCTTGATATCTGGTTTGATTTTAACTGCCATGTCAATGAGCACGACGTCTTCAGCGCCGCTGAATGATATTGATATATTCTCGAAATGTTCTATTGCCAGACTTAAGATCTCAGAAGGTGTCTTGTCCTTGTATTCACCTGCTAATTTAGCAACATCAAATGTAACTGCAGTCATTATTGTTTACCCAATGTGATTATCTGGTCTAAATCACCATGATTTTGTAGGATGGCGATAGTATCAAAGTCTTCATAATTCAATAAATAATAACTAATTGTATTTATATGCGTTTCGAATATAGATGCCACTTTAAGAAAAGTGAGGAAACAGGGCTATTTTTCAGCGTTCCAGGCGGTATTGTCAAACAATGATCTGGAAAATATCAGGTAGTGTGGTCTTCAAGGAGCGCTGAAGGAATATATGTTCCATGTGAAGAAAGATCAGTTAATTGCAGTGAATTATCGCCCAGATTTTCGATAACAAGATGCATTCTGGAGACGTCTCTCAAGCCAGGGTCAATGACAACGGTGCCAGACGCATCTCTGCCAATGGTATTACGTCCTAAATCCAGGGCGTGCTTTCGACCCGCCTGGTCAATAAAGAAAATCTGTCCGTTGGCTTCGATTTCACATTTGTGTTTTGACAGCATGATGATAATTCGTTCCTTAGGTTTGAGCGTGGTGATCACTGCTTCGCCTTTTGGCATACGCTCATATTCACCACCACTTGGGCTATCAACACCTGGTTCAAATATGGTGTTTTCAAAGATCAACGTGTCTTTGAACTGATCCCCTTCAGTTGTTTCGCTCTTCCCGTTTTGTTTCTCTCCTGCCAGCTTTTTCTTTTCAGAGTACAGATATTTAATTATGTCCTGGCGTGATGACAGGTATTGCATATATTTCACAAGAGCAACTCTGCGGAAAGGATCGAATTCGCCGCCGCCATCGTTAAGTGCAGCAATGATATTTCTCCAACCATGATCCTGTGAAAAAATAGACGTATCAAGCTCTTTGAGCGAGCGGCCGATGCTGGGGGGATCCTCAATTGAATGAGTCAGAATTGCTACAAAGCGTTTTTCTATATCTTTTATCGTATGTGCTTCTACTTGTAATTGTTTCGCTGTGCACTTGACCATGTCTGTGATTTTTTTTGACGGTACGGAGGTCCTGCCGGAGAGACAGAATTCAAAATCTGCAATTGATAAAAAGCTAACCGTTTGGCCAGCAACCACCAGTTCCATCGGTTTTGCAAATAGTTTTTCTAGCATATACCCATTCTCTCATGATACTCAGTATTTAAAATACACGTCCTAACCCACGGATGCTAACCCGATATGACTTATTTCACAAAATTATTCCACCCGCGTTCTATAGGTATTTATAGCAAGTTTAGCACTGAAATTCCGTGATCTTGTCCTCAAGTATGGATTTACGCCTGAATTTGTCGCATTTGCTTAATTTTTCTACTGATCCATAGAATTTTTGATAATTCCCATGTTCATGATTAAATATTGTTAAAAATCCGGATACATAATCTTGATAGGTTATCACGCTTGTCAATTTCGCATTATTCAGTCCTGATGATAGCCAGGTAATATATCGACCTGAGTTGCCCCCCGTTTCGTATTGATTTTTGTATTCTTCGGCTAATTGATTGAGGAGGAATTTCTTGTTTGCCCTTTTTTCATCAGTAGATATTTCTGAGTTGTAAGTCATTTCCAGTTTTCCTTTGTATTTCAGAATTAAATTCACGAAAGAAGTTTCATCTGATCGTTTGTCCAGAAATTTTTGTCTTGATGCTGCAGTTCCATGCAGGTTGAGCCAGTATTGCACCCCCGTCTGGGCAACCATTTCAGCAAAGGCTTCATTAAAAGCCGTATCATTTTTGAGATAAAGTTTTTGGTGGGAAAGTTCGTGGAAAATAACACTTGCAAGGTAATTATTATCTCGATTGAGCATCGTATTCAAAACGGGGTCATTAAACCAGCCAAGGGTTGAATATGCTGTAACACCACCAACAAAAACATCATGTCCCTGCGCCTCCAGTGTTTGTGCGTACCTGTTTGCTGCTTCTTCTGAATAATAACCACGATAATTCAGGCATCCAACGAACAAGAAGCACCACTGTTTGGCTTGTAACGACAATTCGGGAGCTGCGAAGACATTCCAAACAACGAAATTACGACCCAGATCAGCATAGTCAGAATAACTGCCATTGTCAGGCAGACTCAGGTGTTCACTGGCAAATCTGCGAATTTCGAGCACAATTTCCAATTTATCTCGCAACAATTTATCAGTATTTTGTGAGGCTAAGATTCCGGAGATGGGTTGTCTTTTTAAAAGTAAATCTACATGGCCATTGAGGGATTGTAGATAATAACTGGTCGTGGCACATGATGTTGAACCAAGCATGAGGCAACATATTAGACAATTACGCTTGATTCGTTGATAGTTCATTGAAATGGGTTACGCATGTAGGGTGTTTGTGGGAGATAACGATATAATGTCAGACAAATTATATTGAGGGAAATGACAGGAGATATGGCATCATCATTCACAACACTTATTGATATAGAAACCCTTGCCAATCATCTGGATTCACCAAATTGGGTCATCGTTGATTGTAGCTATGACCTGGCGGACAAAAATGCCGGTAGGAATTCATATCTGGAATCACACATCAAAGGAGCCGTCTTTGCAAATGTGCACGGTGATTTGAGCGGCCCCCCTGTGACAGATCACGGGCGTCATCCCTTGCCGTCAGCAAACGCATTAAGTGCATTATTTTCTCGCCTTGGGATCAATAATGATTCACAGGTAATCATTTATGACAATGCTTGTGCGTGTTTTGCTAGTCGGCTTTGGTGGATGTTGCGTTATATGGGACATGAGACAGTCGCTGTACTTGACGGAGGATGGCAGGTTTGGGAACAGGCAGGGTTGCCGGTAGCAACTGGCGAAGAAAAAAATGTGCCCACACGTTTTCAGGGTGTAGCCAATAAGGATTGGCTGGTAACCGTTGATCGCGTGACAGCGTCCGAGTTGTTGATTGATTCTCGTGACCCTGAACGCTACAGGGGGGAGATAGAGCCACTGGATAAGGCAGCCGGACATATACCAGGCGCCATCAATCGTTTTTGGAAGAACAATCTTGATAACAACGGATTTTTTAAGGATGCCACTCAATTATGCAAGGAATTTGAAACTAGCCTTGGGGGCACTGAAATGAGGGAAACTGTGTTTTACTGTGGCTCTGGCGTCACTGCCTGTCATAATCTCTTAGCAGTTGCACACGCTGGTCTTGGTACACCCCGCCTTTATGCGGGTTCGTGGAGTGATTGGTGCTCGGATCCCGACAGACCAGTGTCAACAGGTGAAAAGGCTTAGAATGAGGAATGAGAGAGAATACTAGTGTCATCACAAAGAGATTTCGCAGTGGAAAGAATATCCATCGTCGAAATAACCTTTTATACTAGGCCCTCTGTAATAAATTAAGTTAATAATAATCTATGTATTTTCGATGTCTGTTAATCACTTGCCTTATGGTTGGACTGGTTGTCCCGGTGTGGGCAGGCCTTGGCCAGGAATATCTGGCTGAAACGGTTATTACTCCTGAGACAGAAGCACCAGCTCCTCAAGATGAAGAAATGACCCCCCCTGACGTTCTGGAGTCTGTGACGCCATACCCAACGACAGAGGTCAGTACCGATATCACCAGTACAGAAACATCCCAAACTGAAATAGAAAAACCAGAGACTTCAGAAAACGCTGAGAGTCAGCTGATGAAGGACATTATTCTGGTGCTAGATAACTCAGGGAGCATGAAGAAAAACGATCCTCAGTTTTTAACCAAACAGGCTGTCACAGAATTTATTAACAAACTGGATGAATCGACACGAGTTGCGATTGTTATTTTCGATCAGGATGTTCGAATGGCAGTCCCCTTAACAGAAATTTCTTCGGCATCCAGACAGGGATTATTAGATAGCCTGTCAAAAATTAATTACAGGGGGCTGTATACAAATAGTCCTGCTGCAATAGAAAGTGCTATCTACGACCTGAAAAATAACGGCAGGGAAGAAGCAAGAAAAATTATTGTTTTTATGACGGATGGCATTGTCGATACAGGCAATGTGGATCGGGATCTGGAAAAGACAAAATGGTTGAAAGAAGATTTGGCAGCAGATGCAGCAGATGCGGGCATTAAGATTTTTGGGATAGCCTTTACCGAGAATGCAGATTTTGAACTTATTCAGTCCCTGGCTCAAAAGACGGATGGTGAGTATTATCGCGCACTGATGGCAGATGATCTGCAGAATGTGTTCAGCAAATTACATACCTTGATAAACAAGCCAGACGAGCCTGAAATTATCGAGGAAGTCAGGATTATAGAAAAAATTATTGAAAGGATAGTCGAGCCAACATCTGCACCTGAGCCCATCATTATAGAAGTGCCTGTCGGTCAATCACAGGTTGAAGATGAGGCAGAGCGCAAGCGCTCAATGCTAATACTCGTTGCGTTAGCAGTGCTTATTCTGGCAGTTATTGCCATGGTCCTTATGTTGTTGAAAGGCAGTAAAAATAGATCGCGTGGTGAAGAGACTGCTCAGGAAGCATATTTAAACGACATCCACGGGGTTACCGGACAGGCAGCCTATGCATTAGGAAATCAACCTACAATGCTGGGGCGCGTCGCTGGCAAGGATACCGAATATCTGAATTATTTTGTTATTCCAGAGACAACCATCGGCCGACGTCATGCACTGATTGAATACAAGGACTTTTCCTACTGGATAATTGATCAGGGAAGCATTAATGGGACTTTTGTGAATGACAAAGCAGTGACATCAGAGGTTCGTTTAAAGCATGGTGATATGGTTCGATTGCACAAGGTGGAGTTTGAATTCGTCATGCCGGAAATGGCCGATTCAGGGATGACGGTGATATCAAGCACAGTAATAGCAAACCAGGGAACTTCAAGTTCTGACGCAGCGACATTGATACCAGGCTTAGTTCCCTCGGGAACAAATCGTGATGAGTTGGATGATAATCTTCCCGAAGAACCGGATTTCGATTTTGATATTACGGGTACTGTTGATGATTCTGATGCCGTTAATGAGGTTGATGAAGATGAAGAAGATACTGTAATGATGGAGAATATGCCCGACGCAGAAGGTTCTAAAGGCAGTGATGAAACCATCATGTTGGATGACGATGGTGGAGATGATGTTATGGACGGGTATGATGATGACGATGCCACGATTCGCCCAGATCAGTAACTATGATCAGTAATTATGATTAAAAGTTATTGCTATTCTTCTTCCTGATAAATGCGGTTGAATTACCAAGAGCAGTTCTCAACTTGCATCTAGTACCGAAACTCGTTTAACCCTTTCCATCATTCTAATTTTGGCACAAGCCAATGCAAAACCGAGTTAAGCTATTGAGATTAATCGCTGATAGCAAACTTTATTCAGGTGAAGAGCTTGGTCGTGCGTTAGGTGTATCGCGTGCAGCAATCTGGAAGATGATTAATTCGCTGAGTCATTATGGGCTGACAATCGTTGCGATGAAAGGTAAGGGTTATCGCTTGTCGAGATCAATAGAGTTTCTGGATAAACAATTATTGCTTTCCAGAATGCGTTCGCCTGCAGTCAAAATTCTGAACAAGCTTGAAATATTTGAAGAAATTGATTCGACCAATAAATATCTGTTGGAAAGTCCGGAGATTTCGGATAAACATGCGTGTGTTATTTTGGCTGAATATCAGACACAAGGTCGGGGCAGGCGGGGGAACTCGTGGATCTCACCCTTTGGTTCAGGGATCAGCTTGTCGATAGCCTGGCATTTTGAACAGCCCGTTGAATCATTAACATGCCTCTCACTGGCAGCTGGCTCTGCAGTCATCAGGGTACTTACAACAATGGGTTTTGATGGTGTTGGGCTCAAATGGCCTAACGACATATTTTTTCAGGAGAAAAAACTGGGGGGCTTGCTCATCGAGATGAAAGGAGAGACAGCGGGGCCGTGCGATGTGGTCATAGGGTTGGGATTGAACTTTGCCTTCCCGCTTGGTTTTGAGGGTAATATAGAACAACACTGGACAGACCTCTTAAGTATCAAAGATCCAACACCTTCACGTAATCATATTGCTGCAGAACTGGTCTCTGCAGTAATGTTGCTTCTCGACAGCTACGCGAATATCAGCACTGAAGATATTATTAATGAGTGGCAACAATATGACTGTATGCGCGGCAAAAAAGCAAAATTAAAATTACAGGGCAAAAATATTCATGGTTTGATTATGGGTATTGATAATGATGGTTCTTTACTTATGTCCGTTGATAATCGCATTCAAAAATATACTGCCGGCGAAATCAGTTTAAGGATGGAATCGTGAATCTACTGGTTGATATTGGTAATAGCCGTGTCAAATGGTTACTTCATGATAATGCAGAGAATGGTTTTCGTTCGTCTGGGGCAATGCTTTATGATAAGCCTAATATGCCGGCATTATTTTATGAACACTGGGATCATCTTGATTGCCCGGATAGAGTACTGGTTTCGAATGTGTCTGGCCCGAACATTGCTGATATTTTGGATGCCTGCGTCGAGAAGGAGTGGCATGTAGAAGCGGAATATGTGAAAACGGAAGCATTTAGTCATGGTGTGCAAAATGCGTATTCTGATTATTGTAAGTTAGGAGTTGATCGCTGGATGGCAATCATCGCTGCCTGGCAAAGATACCGCAGATATGAAGAAGCCATATGTGTAGTAGATTGTGGTACGGCAACGACGATAGATGGCATATCGGAATCTGGTCAACATATGGGTGGATTTATTTTCCCCGGATATACAATGATGCAGGAAGCTTTGCTTAACAATACCTCGAATATCAACACAGTTAGACAGATAATCCCGTCAATCACTTTTTCAAATACCACAGAACAGGGTGTCAATAGTGGTTGTTACGTGGCAATGTTCGCTGCAATCAATCGGGTGGTGACTTCAATGAAGGATGATCATGGTGGACAATTGAGGTGCATTATTACTGGAGGTAATGCAGAGCTTGTTCTTGAACAACTCGCAGCAGAATTTGAACACGAACCAGATCTGGTACTGCACGGATTGGCTGTGTATTCTGGACAGAAACAATGAAGTGGCTGTTTATCATATTTTTATTATTTAATGTTTGCTACTTTGGGTGGGAACTTGATAGACAGACACGTATTGAAGTAAGTAACTCGGTCAGGCCATTTACTATTCCTGCCAATGTACAGAAGCTGGTTTTACTGGAGGAACTGGAAAATTTACCAGGCAAAACACCGGTAATCTTGTCATCAGTTGAAGATGAAAATGAGAATAGGAATGAAATTAAGGGGGAGGGGGCGGGGGAAGGAGGAGTTGAATTCCCTGATGAAAAGGATTCTCTTCTTCAGAATATTGTTTCACTGATGGATCAAGGTGATGTGATGATTGAAAAGAAGTTTATCGAGGAGTTGGTAAGCAGTCTTCCAGTATTTACAAAAAACCACACTCAGAAACCTGAAGAAGAAAGAATATTATGTGTTTCTTTTGGACCTTTTGCTGAGTCACATCAGGCAGGTGAGCTAAGCAACTGGCTAAAGGAAAACGAAATACGGACAAAACAAAGAACTGAAAGTGATGGGGAAGATCAATTATTCTGGATATACCTATCCCCAAGTGAATCAAAAGATGAAGCGATAGCAGCAATTGAAAAATTAAGAGGCAAGGGTATTCATGATTACAAGCTCATCGATAAAGGAAAGTTACAGAACGCAATTTCCCTGGGTTTATTCTCCAATCAGGCTGCGGCAAACCGGAGATTGAATGAATTAAAAAATATTGGCTATCTGCCATTTATGGTGCCCTATCATAAAACCCAATCAATTATCTGGGTTGATGCTAAACTGGACAAACAGGAAAATACTCTGTCCGATTTTTTTAATGGCTATCCATCACGGTTTAATTCAGTTCCTGTGAAGTGTGAAAAGCTATTCACCAGTTAGGAAGCAATGCAGTGTAATATCTTCTGGGTATCTTGCCGACTAAAGATACGGGTGTTGTAATATTGTTTTCGGTACTGGATCATTCAAGATGATTCAAAGATTTTCGTTCAACCACCTGACTAAATTTCTCCATATTTCGTTAACTTCTGATCTTGCTGGCATAACATCAGCGTAAGGAAGTTCTATCGTTATTATTGGAATATTGATTTCGGAACCAACGTATTGGTTAAATGAACCCGGGTAGGTAGCGATTATATTTTGATACTGGCCCCCTAATTCTGGCTGATTATCCTTTGGTAATTTATATGCCTGAGTACTATTCGGCGCATGAACAGCGACGATTGCATCAGGTTGGTAACGTTCTATTTCCTCAGCCAACCATCGTGTCTCAGGTTCACTCAAGGGCGTTTTGCCAGGAAAATATTCAGGATCCCAGTGTGTGTGTTCTTCCCAATATTGACTGGCCTTACTATGAGAAGTGCTCGTAGCAAAATTTCTATCCAGATCGACACCGTTTGCATTGACGCGTTTGGAAGATTTTCGCAATAGCCCATCTGGATTTAAAAGCGGAACAATTTGCCATTGGTAGGAGCCTGTATAGTACTGGTCCAGTAGCGTAATCCATTTGAATACAACGCTGACTGAGGAATATTCATCTCCATGAATTCCTCCGATGAGAAGGATTCGTTTATGGGTAGTATTGCCAGTATCAGAATCAAACCTTTTTACCAGGATGGGGGCTCCTTTGACAGAATGACCATCGGATATTTCAAATTTATGCGAAAGGCATTCTTTGTAATTCACACTGGCGAGTTTGTTGGCTATATTCTTACAATGTTCTTGCAATATTGGAGAATCTTCATTTGACTCTGCACATATGGAGTACGGAAGTAGCAGTAAAAGCAACAGTATAAGATACTTAGAAAGCATAAGTTACCCAAACATATAGTGTAAATACAGGCCTGCAAAAATAGCCATGCCATACCATTGGTTATTCAGGAAAGCACGAAAACAATTTTCAGGTATTCTATCCTTGATTAGATACTGTTGATAGATCGAAAGCAGGGACGCAACTGCAATACCGGCATAGTAAAATTGTCCGAGTTCCAGTTTAACACCAGTCAGTATCTGAGATAAGAGGATCATTATCTGAACCGAAGCAATGATAGCTCGATCAGCATCATCGAATAATATTGCAGTAGTTTTAACACCTATTTTAATATCGTCCTCTCTATCTACCATGGCATACATAGTGTCGTAAACAATTGCCCAGAGTACTGTTGTGATAAAAAGCAACCACGCAATCTCCGGGACAGAATCTGTCTGTGCAGCAAATGCCATAGGTATTGCCCAGGCAAACGCTAATCCTAAAAATACCTGTGGTAAATAGGTAACCCGTTTCATAAATGGATAAATAATGGCAAGAGGCACGGCAACCAAGGATAACTTGAATGTAAGGGCATTAAGATTCAAAACAAGAACAGCGGCACACATCAGTAATACTGTAGTGAGTCCCATAGCCTCAATCGGTTTTACTTTTCCTGAAGTAATTGGTCTGTAGCGTGTCCTCTCTACATGACGGTCAAGATTGCGGTCTACAAGGTCATTAATCACGCAACCTGTTGAACGCATGACAATGACACCAAAAATAAAAATTATCAGTATATCTAAATCAGGATGACCTTCGGCAGCTATCCACAATGCCCATAAAGTAGGCCATAGCAACAGCAGAATGCCTACGGGCTTATCAAGCCTCATCAGAAAGTAATACTGGTCGAGTCTGTTTTTTATGAATGGCCAGTTTGATTTGATGAAGTTGCTTATATTTATACTGTGTTGTTTTAATATTATTAATGATTTTTTTGCAAGCGTTGCTAAAATTCCATTTATTTGATGAAGTAGTTTGAGAACATGGGTGCTAAATCCCTTCGCAAGAATGATTATTTTTTCAACGAGTTGATGCATTTAATCGCTTCTGGCAGTAAAATTTCTATTAGTAGTAACGGTTTATTCTTGATATAAAAAATTGAGCGCCTTCCCCAGAGTAAGTTATCTTCCTCAACGGCAAGATTATATATTGGCTCATAGGGAATAGTTGAGGTCGTCATCCCGGCGATTTCAATTTTGCCACGATATGTCAGTTTGTTTGAGAACAGGAAATAACCTAGCGGCTTGTTTCCCCAGTGTGCCAGCCTTCTAGATCCCAGCAGTGTTCGTGGGGGAATGATAGTGCGCGCATATACCCAGGGGTGAGCATCGCATGTCAGAAATATTTCACGCAATAAACCATATCCACCGCTTCGTAGATCCAGTAATTTGGACTCATCGGGGTATGGTCTTTTCCAGGATTGTGCTTCAAGGGTTAATGATATTTTCTTTGGTGAAAATTTTTCCAGTCGTTTGATGAGTGAACCAGATTCTAGCAAGCACGCTCGAAGATTCCCTGAGATCGGGGTATCGTCAGCGAGGCTCGTATCTTTCCACTTTATATCCACGAGTTTGTGTCTGCTAAATTACACATTACTATATTCAAGTTCCTTGCTTATCCAACGCTTGATCAATGGATCAATATGTTGGGGGTATTTTTGCTGTAATAGTTTTGCTGCCCGTTGAACATCTGCAAGTAGATTAGCATCTCTAAGGATATCAGCGATACGCAAATCAGGTAATCCGGTTTGTCGGGTGCCAGTGAGCTCTCCGGGGCCTCTGAGTGCCAAATCTTTCTCGGCAATCTCAAAACCATCATTGGTATTTCGCATGGTTTCCAGTCTGGATCGTGCCAACTCGCCTAGGGGTGCCTGATACAATAAAACACAATCACTTTTTATGTTGCCACGACCTACGCGACCACGCAATTGATGTAGTTGGAATAAGCCCAGACGTTCAGCGTTCTCAATTATCATAAGACTTGCATTAGGGACATCAACCCCGACTTCTATGACGGTTGTGGCCACCAGTAATTGCGTTCTATTATCTTTGAAAGAAGCCATAATGGCTTCCTTTTCCTTATTTTTCATTCTGCCATGAATCAGACCGATATTAATATCGTGAAGTTTTTCAGTCAGTTGTTGGAAGGTCTCGGTTGCCGTCTGGCACTGTAATACTTCTGATTCCTCGATTAATGTACATACCCAATAGACCTGTCGACCACGATGGCAGGCTGCTTTTATTCTGGCAATGATCTCATCACGGCGATCGTTTGAGAGAACAACAGTATTAATGGCTTGTCGGTTCGGTGGAGGAGAATCAATGATTGATAAATCCAGGTCTGCGTAGACTGTCATTGCCAAAGTTCTTGGTATCGGTGTCGCTGTCATGATTAATTGATGTGGGATGGAATCCTCAACAATACCTTTGTCCAGTAACGATAATCTTTGATGGACGCCAAATCGATGTTGTTCATCAATAATAATCAGTCCCAGATTTGAGAAAACGATGTCTTTTTGAAATAAGGCATGTGTACCAATGGCAATGACTCGTTGTTTATTACTAAGCACGTTGTGATATGTATCACGCTCTGATTTGGTAGATTTGCCCGTGATTAACAACACCTCAATACTGGAATCTCCGGTTCCCAAATGTTCAAACCATCGGCTAAAGGTCTGGAAATGTTGCTCAGCCAGAAGTTCTGTCGGCGCCATTAGTGCCACCTGATTGTTTGATTCCAAGGCATGTAATGTCGCGAATGCTGATACGACTGTTTTACCTGAGCTGACATCTCCCTGTAACAGTCGTAACATTGGCGTGCTTTTTTTCAAATCCTGCGCTATTTCTCTCAGAACTTTCTCTTGAGAGTGCGTCAACTTGAAGTTCAGTTGCTTAATGAATTTTTTGCGTAACTGAGCCTGGTCTACCAAGGGCATCGCTCGCAAAGCCTGGGTTTTTTGGCGGACTCGTTGCAGACTCAAGTGTTGACTGAGTAGTTCTTCAAAGGCGAGTCTCTGTTGAGTGGGATGTTTCCCATCCCTTAGTAATTGCAGCTTTGCCTCTGGAGGCGGGCGATGGACATAACTTAAAGCAGAAATTAGATCCGGTAGGTCAAAGGTAGCAAGAATTTGATTGGGTAATAACTCGACGGGTTTGTCTTCAAGATTGCTTAATATATCTAATGCTTGCGAAGATAGCTTTTGTATCGTTCTTTGCTGTAAACCGTCAGTGAGTGGATAGATTGCGGTAAGCCGCGTATCCGTCGCTGGTGAATTATCAGGATCAATATGTCTATATTCCGGGTGTATTATTTCTAATGTTTGGGCACCTCTCCTGATCTGTCCATAACACCGAAGTAAGATGCCCTTATTAAGCCGTTGATGCTGGGCCCTGGAAAAGTGGAAAAACCTTAATGTCAGTGTGCCGGTCCCATCACTCAACATACAGAGCAGGGATCGTCTGCGCCCATATTTGATCTGAGTGACTTCTACTGTGCCTTCTATTAAAGCTTCCTGGCCAGGCTGGAGTGTCCCAATAAGAGAAATACGAGTTTTATCCTGATAGCGTAAAGGCAGGTGAAAGAGTAAATCCTGAATTGTGTGAATCCCGATGCGATTTAACTTCTCCTTTACTCTGGGGCCTACTCCAGACAAATTCAGGACAGAAGCGGTAAGTGAGGGAGAAACTTTGGTACCCAAAATAGGTTCTGATAATTATTCAGACAATACTAATCAGGCAGGACTAAGACGGCATCCATTTCAACCTGAGAGGCCTTAGGCAATTCAGAAACGCCGAGCGCTGCCCTTGCCGGGTATGGCTGACTGAAGTACTCAGACATGACTTCATTAACCAGAGGGAAATGACCGAGATCGGTTAGATAGATATTTAGTTTGACAACATCGGCTAATGAACCGCCCGAGGCTTCGGCAACTGCCGTGAGATTATTGAACACCTGGGTAATCTGGGTGCGCATATCACCTTCAACAAGCTCCATTGTTTCGGGCACGAGTGGAATTTGTCCTGAAAGATAGACTGTATTGTCAATCTTCACTGCTTGAGAGTATGTGCCTATTACCTGGGGCGCATTCTCCGTAGAAATGATACTTCTTGTCATGATGATGTTTCTCCAAACATTAACTTTAGGGCACCTCAGTATACCCAAACTATTTGGAAATACAGGTTTCAGCAAGACGAGAAGCAACCATATTCAAGGCATAAAGCCGAAGAACTAGTCACTATAGTTCAAGGTTTTAAAACGAAGAAGATGGTTGCTTCTCGTCTTGCCCTGCGGGAGCTCAGGTAGAAAGCCAGTGCCGCGTTACAACTCTTATGAAGGACTAGTCATTCACTGCGAGTTGCGCCTTGCTCTGACTTCCTAACTGAACTCTGAAGCCTGCATTTCCAAGTAGTTTGGGTATATTAATTGTCCTTCCATTTTAAGCTATGTTGTGAGCAAAAAATATAAGGTAGAACAGTGTTATCTGCTGATATGAGAAATATGCTTGATACGTCTGATGCGTTTTATAACCTGGGCCAGATGTTGTCTATCTCTAACCTCAATTTCAAACACTAATAGTGTGTCGCGATCATCCTTGTCTTCAATATCAACATTAATAATATTGGCTTCCTGTTCAGAAATTGCAGCAGCGACGGTGGCAAGTACGCCGCGCTGATTTGTTGCATACATGCGAACTGTTGTTGCAAAATCACGGTCGATATTTTCTTCCCATTCAACATCAATCCATTTTTCAGGCTGATTACGATATTCAGCAATATTTTTACAGGAACGATAATGGATAACGATGCCGCGTCCGGCAGAGCTAAAGCCGACGATGGGGTCGCCCGGTATGGGATAACAACATTTAGGGAATTGCACCACCATTCCCTCAGTGCCTTTGATGACGAAAGGTGGGGAAGTGGTATTTTTGTTTGTAAGTTTCGTTGATGTGTCTTCTGTTTCAATTAGGCGTCTGGCAATCAGGGGGGCAATGCGATTGCCTAAGCCAACCTCAGCCAATAAAGCCTGATCATCCTGCAGATGATATTCATTCAGTACTTCTTTTAGTTTTGTTTGTTGTATTTGATCATAGCGATAGCCAAATAAATCTAGTTCTCTATTGAGTAGACGTAAGCCCAGCGCAATGGCTTCATCTTCTTTCAGGTTTTTCAGATAATGCCGGATACTGGTCCTGGCTTTGGCCGTCGCAACAAATTTTAGCCATCCCGGGTTTGGTTTGGCTTCGGGCGAGGTGATAATTTCAACGGATTGCCCGCTATAAAGTCTTGTCCCCAGGGGGGCCAACCTCCGGTTTATCCTGGCACCGGTACAGGTATCCCCCACATCAGTATGGATGGCATAAGCGAAATCAACCGCCGTGGCCCCTTTTGGTAATTCGATAATCTTACCTTTGGGTGTAAATAAATAGACAGCATCAGGAAACAGGTCAACCTTAACATTATCGAGAAATTCCTGAGGATTCCCAGCTGTTCGTTGAATTTCCATTATGCGTTGTAACCACTCTCGTGCCTTACGGTGCGCCCCACTTCTATCACCGCCCTTCTTGCCAGATTTATACAGCCAATGTGCAGCAATACCAGCCTCGGCAACGTCATTCATTTCCCTGGTGCGAATCTGTACCTCAATATGGACACCGAAGGGACCAAACAGTACGGTGTGTAGGGATTGGTAACCGTTGGCTTTGGGGATCGCAATATAATCTTTGAATTTCCCCGGCACGGGTTTATAGAGGTTATGTACCACGCCAAGCGCCCGGTAACAGGTGTCTACATCTTCAACCAGAATTCTAAAGGCGTACACATCATAGACTTCATCAAAAGTCAGTTTATTCCTGCGCATCTTTTCATAGATGCCATACAGATGTTTTTCCCGTCCATGAATTTCAACGGGCAGTTTTTCCTGTCGCATTCTTCGACGTAACGCATTTCTGATTTTGGTGATGACCTCTTTTCTGTTCCCGCGAGCTTTTCGTACCTGTTCAACAAGGATTCTATGGCGCATGGGGTACATGGTTGAAAATCCAAGCTCCTCTAGCTCAAGGCGAATATTGTTTATTCCCAGTCGTTGTGCAATCGGGACGTATATCTCCAACGTTTCGCGTGCGATGCGTACACGTTTTTCATGACGCAGTGATCCAAGGGTTCGCATGTTATGTAGTCGGTCAGCCAGCTTGACCATAATGACACGTATGTCGTGACTCATGGCCATCAACATTTTGCGAAAATTTTGAGCCTGTGCCTCTTCAACAGTATCAAACTTGATCTGGGTGAGTTTACTCACGCCGTCAACCAAATCGGCAACAGTTTTTCCGAATTTTTTCCTGATTTCTTCCTTGGCTGTCGGTGTATCTTCGATGACATCATGGAGAATGGCGGCCATGATGGTCTGATGGTCCATATGCATCTCACCGAGAATATGAGCAACTTCCAACGGATGATGGATATAGGGTTCGCCACTCAAGCGTTGTTGCCCTTCATGTGCTTTGGCACTGAATTGATAGGCTTGAAATATCCGCTCAATCTGATGGGGGTCGAGGTATGAGCTAACCAGTTTTGTGAGGTCACTAACTTGATACATAAAGCGACCAAGTTGTTTCTCTAACAGAGACTGTTTGGAGTGAATTTACGAATTGTCGTTTGTCGTTACTATTCCGCGTATAGAAAAACGGAGTATTGGAAAACGGAACAAGACACCACCCTGTCATGTCACAGGGTGGCATGGATTATTCCTTAGTCGTTGCTGCTTCACCTTCATCCGCAACTGCGAATTCATCGAGCAAATCAATTTTACCGATGGTGTCTATATTTTCAGTTGTGATAAGACCTTCGGCAATTTCACGTAATGCAATCACAGTGGGTTTATCATTATCTTCATCCACTAAGGTATCTCTACCCAGAGTAATTTGCCTAGCACGTTTGCTGGCTAACAACACCAGGTCATAGCGGTTATCTATCTTTGTCAGGCAATCTTCAATCGTCAATCTGGCCATTCTAAAACCTCGTAATTCAAAATTATGTAAACAAAAAAATTCTGGTGAAACTGAATGTCAGATTCCTTATTAAGGAGGGGTTACTGACAAGTCGGTGATCACGGATTCCGCGCTATTCTACTGAAAAATCTAGGTTTCTGCTATTAAGCCAGCGACAAATTGACTTAAATCTGCTTGCTGGACTTGCCGGTTTTCTCTCAAAGAAGCTAAAATATCCCGTAATTCGGACAATGCGGCCTCAAATTTATCATTTATGATCAAAAAGTCGTATTCCTTGTAGTGTGAAATCTCATTTTTGGCATCTCGCAGTCGCCTTTGTACGGTGGTGGGGTCATCGTCATCTCGCTCTGTTAGTCTGGTTTCTAGTGCATGGAGACTCGGCGGCAGGATAAAAATGCTATTACAGCCAGGCATGAGATAGCGGACTCGTGCTGCTCCCTGCCAATCAATCTCCAGGATAACGTCTTTACCTTCATTTAACTGGGATTCAACTCCGTTTCTGGATGTCCCATAATATTTATCAAAAACTTTAGCGTGTTCAAGAAACTGATCACTATCAACCATCTCCATGAATGAATCGATATCAATAAAATGGTATGCAATTCCATCCGTTTCTCCATCACGTCTCGGGCGCGTGGTATGAGAAACCGATACCATTAATTTTGGATCTGACTCACAAAGTGCCTTAACCAGCGTTGTTTTCCCGGCTCCTGAGGGTGCAGAGATAACAATTAGCCTGCCAGCTTTGTTGTTTTTATTATTGCTTTTATTATTCAATGTTCTGTATCTGTTCTCGCATCTGCTCAATAAGTACTTTTAGGTCAACAGAAGTATTTGTGTAGTCAAGATTTGCTGCTTTTGAACCCAGTGTGTTCGCTTCCCTGTTCAATTCTTGCATTAGAAAATCCAGCCTTCTGCCGACAGGTTCATTTTTTTGCACGACTTGCCGAACTTCATCTAGATGGGCATCCAGTCTGTCCAGTTCTTCCGCGACATCAGATTTTTGAACCAATAACAATATTTCCTGTTCCAACCTGTCCTTATCCAAATCGATCGCTAATTCCTGTGATTTTTCAGTCAGTCGGTCACGCAGCATTTGTTGTATTTCCGGCAATTTCTCCCCGAATGCACGAAGCAGGGATGCAATTGTGTCACAACGTTCAAGTATCATGGCCTGTAATTTATTCCCTTCACTGACACGTGTCTCAACGACACGTTCCAGTGTTATATCCAACTGCTTCAGTAGATGCACACTGATTGATTCAGCATCAATGGTGTCTCGATTGATCACACCAGGCCAGCGGAGCACATCCATCGCGTTGAGCATTGCTGGATCGGTTATCGATGATTGTATGGATTCTGCAGATTTAACAAGACAGTTTGCAAGATCTTTGTTTATCGACAAACCGTTACCGGGTATTTCATTTGCATCAAAACGCAATAAACAATCTACTTTGCCTCGCTTGAGTTTGTTAGAAATATGTTCGCGCACCTTGGCTTCAAGCATTCTCAATTCTTCCGGTAGACGGATATTTAATTCAAGGTAGCGGTGATTGACACTCCTGATCTCCCATGTGATGTGTCCGGTTTCATTGGATTCTTCGGTGCGACCATAGGCCGTCATGCTAGCAGTCATATAAGATCTCTGATTACGTCTATTGAGGCCGGTAAGTTTATACCCAAAATACTTGGAAATGTAGGTTTCAGCATGACGGGAAGTACCCATATTCAAGGCATGAAGCCGAAGGACTAGTCATTCTAGTCCAAGGTTTTATAATGATGAAGATGGATACTTCTCGCCTTGCCCTGCGGGAGCTCAGGTAGGAATCCAGAGCCGCGTTACCTACATGGATGTAGGTAAGGGGCGCGAGCTGGGAGCGGAAGTTTTACAATTCTTGTGAAGGACTAGTTATTCACTGCGAGGTGCGCCTTGCTCCGACATTCTACCTGAACTCTGAAGCCTGCGTTTCCAAGTAATTTGGGTATAACTGCTTGGGGGGTTTAAGGCAAATCGCCCGTGGTTTAATTATGGACACCTCATGTATAATTCGTCAAATTTTTAAGATGGAGGCAGCGAATGCGCCCAAGTGGAAGAGCTCCGGATCAACTGCGGGAAATCAAACTGACCCGGAATTACACCTGCCACGCTGAAGGTTCCGTGCTGGTTGAGTTTGGCAAAACCAAGGTCATCTGTACAGTCAGTATTGATGATCAGGTTCCTAGGTTTCTTAAAGGCAAGGGGCAGGGTTGGTTAACTGCAGAGTATGGTATGTTGCCACGCTCCACCGGGTCACGTATGCGTAGGGAGGCAACGCAAAGTAGCCAGGGAGGGAGAACTATAGAAATCCAGCGTTTGATTGGACGTTCTCTGCGTGCTGTTGTTGACCTGGAAAAACTGGGAGAGAGAACATTAACAGTCGATTGTGACGTGATTCAGGCAGATGGAGGCACACGGACTGCATCTATTACGGGTGCCTATGTGGCGCTGGTAGATGCTGTCAGATCCTTGCAGTATGAAAAAATATTGAACGAGGATCCAGTGAATAATGTCATCGCCTCTGTTTCTGTGGGTATCTATGAAGGGACAGCAGTACTGGATCTGGATTATGCAGAAGACTCGAATGCGGAGACAGACATGAATGTTGTGATGAATGGTGATAACCACTTTATTGAGGTGCAGGGGACTGCTGAAGGGCATGCTTTTAGCGCAGAAGAACTCAACGAAATGTTGGCGCTTGCACAAACGGGAATCAATGAATTATTTGAGATCCAGCGAAATGCACTGGCTTAATAAATTTATTTTCCGGTTATTGTGAAGATTGACTGGTTTAGTAAAAATTGGATAAAGATGTGCAGGCAAAAGTAAGTCGCATTGTTTTTGCCAGTGGTAATGCTGGCAAGGTACGTGAAATAGGTCAGCTATTGGAAGGCTTGAGCATCGATGTTCTGCCTCAGTCAGATTTTAATGTGCCCGAAATAGAGGAAACCGGATGCACCTTCGTTGAGAATGCCATACTCAAGGCAAGAAACGCAGCACATCATACCGGCTTAGCTGTAATTGCGGATGATTCAGGGATTGTTGTTGATGTCTTGCAAGGTCGCCCCGGAATAGTTTCAGCACGTTTTGCAGGTGTTGGTGCGAGTGATGAAGATAATCTAAATAAGCTTATCGAGATGATCAAACCATTTCCTGAAGAACAACGAACGGCCCGTTTTATTTGTTCGATGGTTTATCTCAGGCATGAATATGATCCAGTTCCCATCATTGCTCAGGGTGTTTGGGAAGGACAGTTAATCACCGATCCCAAAGGTTCCAATGGCTTTGGTTATGATCCAATGTTTTATGTCTCATCTCAGCAGTGTACTTCGGCAGAATTGACGCCAGAAATAAAAAATAAATTAAGTCATCGTGGTCAGGCTCTCACACATCTATTGGGTAAACTTAACGAAGTATATTCAATGGAGTAGCACAACTCTATCTACAATCTATCAACGACTAAATGTTGAATTTTAAAAATAACCCACCATTATCTTTGTATATCCATCTTCCCTGGTGTATCAAGAAATGCCCTTATTGTGATTTCAATTCACATGCAACAAATAAAGAAACGTTTCCAGAAGATGCCTATATTGATGTATTGATTAGTGATCTTGAATCTGAATTGCCGCGTATTTGGGGTCGACCCATTGTCAGTATTTTTATCGGTGGTGGCACACCGAGTCTGTTTTCAGCAAAGGCAATCAACCGTCTGATGGTGGCCTTACGTGAGAGGCTGACCTTTTATCACCATACTGAAGTAACCATGGAAGCCAATCCAGGCACGGCTGAGGCGGATCGATTCAAGGCATATCGTGAATCAGGGATCAATCGGCTCTCGATTGGTGTGCAGAGCTTTAATGATGAGAAATTGAAAGTATTGGGCCGCATTCATAATAGTGCCGAGGCTAAGGCTGCGATTGCCATGGCAAAAGATGCCGGTTTTGATGAGATTAATATCGACCTGATGTTTGGTTTGCCCGAACAATCGATTGGTGAAGCGATGTCCGATCTGGAAACGGCTATGGGACAACAACCCTCGCATCTTTCCTGGTATCAATTGACTATTGAACCCAATACTATTTTTTATTCGAAGCCACCTGCATTACCGGATGATGATTTGTTGTGGAGTATGCAGGCACAGGGGCAGGCGTATTTATCTGACAGTGGATTTGATCAATATGAGATTTCTGCCTACGCAAGAAAGGGGATGAATCATCAATGTCAACATAATTTAAATTATTGGCAGTTTGGGGATTATCTGGGAATTGGCGCCGGGGCGCATGGAAAACTGACGCATGTGGTAGAAGGTAAGATTGAGCGCTATTCTCGCCATCGGATCCCCCAGAGTTATATCGATAAGGTAGGCCAGTTAAACGCAATTACAGACTCCAGACAGCTTGGCAGAGATGAGTTGCCATTGGAGTTTATGATGAATGCATTACGTCTAAATGAAGGGTTTCATCCGTCCCTTTTTATTGAGCGCACAGGCTTGCCACTGAACCATATCCAGAAACAATTGGAAATAGCTGAAGAAAAAGCATTAATAGAATGGGATATTAATAAGATAAAACCTACAGAAACCGGACATCGTTATCTGAATGATTTGATACAATTATTTATTAAATGAGATTGAAGACAATTTAATGAAAAGAAAATTTCTGACGATAGAAAATGAAGGAGACCTGGGGGAATTATGCAAACAATTAAAAGGAAGTGCCTGGTTAGCGATTGATACTGAGTTTGAGAGAACAAGCACATATTACCCAGAGCTATGTTTGGTGCAGGTTGCGAATGAAGATATTGCTGCGATTATCGATCCACTGGCAGTTATCAATCTTGATCAATTTTTCGAGATACTTTACAACAAATCAATCATCAAGGTATTTCATTCTGTACATCAGGACCTCGAAATATTTTTTAACCTCAAGGGTGCTGTTCCAACACCGATTTTTGATACACAGATAGCTGCGCCGCTTCTTGGTTATGCTGAACAAATCGGATACGCAAAACTGGTATATCAATTATTAGGTGTTGAACTAGGCAAGGCGTTTACCCGTTCAGACTGGAAGCAGCGCCCACTGAAGCAGGGCCAGCTTGAATATGCGATCAATGATGTAATCTATCTTGGCAAGGTCTATGTTCAATTTGTCGAGAAACTCAAAAGATTAGATCGGCTTTCCTGGCTGGAAAAAGATTTTTCTGCATTGGCAGATCCAGATCGTTATCAACCGGATCCAGAGCATGTCTGGATGAAAATACGTGAAGCAAAAAAGTTGAAAGGGGGAAAGCTGGCTGTTTTGCAGAAATTGGCTGCATGGCGAGAAACAACTGCAATAGCGGAGAACAGGCCACGAAACTGGTTGATGCGAGATGATGCCATTGTTGAAATGGCGCGATTACTTCCCAAAGACAGGAATGCCCTGACGAAGATTAAAGGTCTACAGGAACGATTTTTAAAAAATCATGGTGAGGTATTATTGAGTGTTATTCACAACGCCAAAAACATGCTGCCGGAACCGTTAATCAATGTTCAGCAGCGTGACAAGCTGACAGGTCAGCAACAGGCAATTGTGGACGCACTATCAGTCATTGTCAGGTTACAGGCGGAAATTCATGAACTGAATCCCGCTGCCCTTGCCTCGAAAAAAGAGCTGCAAGCATTTGTACAAAACCAGGATGAGTCTGTATTACTCAGTGGTTGGAGAAGAACATTGGTTGGAGATGCTTTGAGTGAGTTTATGCGCGGTAATCAGACCATTCAGTTGCTTGACAACAAATTATCAATCGTCGCGAATGAAACCTGATTTAGAGTGATCATGCCAAATTGAATAAGATTGAACCTATCAATGAAGGTCAGAAAGAATGTGTCATCGACAGAACCAGATATTTAATTGATGAAGCATGCAAAATTTATCAACGTAACTTTGAACTCATATCAATTGATTTTGAATTGAAAGGACGTGTCGCAGGAATGTATCGAACAAACAAGAACCAGCGTGTGATTCGGTATAATCCATATATCTTTGCAAAATATTTTGAAGATAATCTGGGGTCAACAGTGCCTCATGAAGTTGCACATTATTTGACTGACATAATGTTTGGCCATAGTCGCCCACACGGGGAAGAATGGTGTGGTGTGATGCAGGCACTTGGCGCAGAGGCCAGTCGAACCTGTGACTATGATCTTGAGGGTATCCCCGTAAGAAGACATCAACATCATGCGTATCATTGCTCATGTATGACACATGAGATAACGAGTCGTCGGCATAATAAAATTCAAAAAAATAAAACGCGCTGTTTTTGTAAAAAATGTCATGAAGAACTTAGGTGGTTTCGGATAATAAGTGCAATTCCTGATAAAAGTGGCCAGCTGATATAGTTCGCCATTTTTCTCACCAAAGGAAAATGCACAATGAACTATAAAC
>Ga0209980_10000392_pt1 | contig 23593 bp, 21 predicted proteins | sample CR02metaG_FD_183611 | JGI IMG/M metagenome (GOLD analysis project Ga0209980, IMG submission 183611) | Deep subsurface microbial communities from Mariana Trench to uncover new lineages of life (NeLLi) - CR02 metaG (SPAdes) (version 2) | ecosystem: Environmental > Aquatic > Marine > Ocean trench...
TCGTCGTGGTGATCAGTGTCGCCGCCGTATTGCTTTGGCGCAACCGACCCAGCCTCGACGCGATCGAGTGGCCTGCGCCGGCGATCGCCTCGGCAGCAACCTCTGATTCGGTAACCGTGACCTGGTTGGGGGTTACGACTTTGCTGTTCGACGACGGTGAAACGCAAATACTCATCGACGGGTTTTTTTCGCGACCCACCCTGGCGGATATTCTGTTACGACGCCGGGTTAACAACGACGCAGCGATAATCGATTACGCCATGAATAAGTTTCGGATGCGACGTCTCGCAGCCATTATTCCTGTCCACAGCCATTTCGATCATGCGATGGATGTCGGCGCGATCGCAAATCGGTCAAGCGCATCAATTCTGGGATCCGAATCAACCGCGCAAATTGCTCGCGGGGCTGGCGTCCCCGAGGATCAGATTACCGTCGTAGAGCAGGAGGCGAGTTTCGAGTTCGGCAATTTTCGCGTCACATTGCGGCCGGCCGGACACGCGCCGATTGGCTGGCGGGGCGCCGTTCCGTTGGATGGAGAGATAGAAGCACCATTGAAAATGCCGCAGCCCATAACGGCCTGGCGCATGGGTGGTGCCTATACCGTGATAATAGAACACCCACAAGGTACAGCGCTGGTGCAGGGTAGCGCCGCCTTCAAGAAATACGAGCTACAGGATATCGCGGCGGATGTCGTTTTTCTTGGTGTCGCCCAACTGGGCGCTTTGGGCCGGGATTACGCTGAATTGTACTGGCAACATACCGTGACAGCGACTGGCAGCCACAGCGTCTATCCGATTCATTTCGACGACTACACGCAACCGTTCGGGGTGGTGGCATTGCCGCCGAAGATTATCGATAACTTCGATACGACCGCTAGCTGGCTCAACGAATTCCGCCGGCGCTGGGACAGCGATGCATCGTTATTTATGCCGGAGTTTGGCAAGCCTATCGCTATCTTCTCTCAACCCGCTGCAGAGTCCTGATCCGCAATCAGTTCCGACAACGTCGCGCGGCCGTCGATCAATGCTCGTTTGGCGGCGCGACTGAGTTGCTTGATCCGATATTCGACCTGGGACGCCACCGACCTGTCGCCTGCCGCTTTGGAGTACACCAGCGTTAATGGTCCGCGACCCTTCAGGTACTTCGCGCCGCGTGGGCTACATTCATGTTCGATTATGCGCCGATCAACGTCCGCAGCGATTCCTGTGTAGTACGTATTGTCGGCACAGCGCACGATGTAAACGCTGTATACAGTGTCCACCCTAGTCAGCCGCCGCTGCGAACTTGCCGGCTCGCCGGCGGGTATTTCTGCAACAGGCTGGCTGGCCGTATCGGTCGCGGCTCGAGGTTGCCGCCACAATTCGGACAAACACCCTTAAGGTCACTATTAACGCAATCGCGACAAAACGTGCACTCGAAGGTGCAAATCATGGCGTCAGTAGAATCGGCGGGTAGACCCCTGTCGCAGCGCTCGCATCTTGGCCGGAGTTGCAGCATGGATCAGGCGTTACCGCCCACTAACGTGTCGCCAAATACACGAAAAGCTCCCGCCTCAATACTTTCGAGATTTTCTGTCGTATCCGCCCAGGTCAGCACGATATCGGAAACATCATCAAGTTCTTTGGCTGGCTCATGCAACCTCAACGTCAATACATTACCGTTCAACGCGGCTTCACGAATCAAGTTGTGCCCACCAAACTGTTGCTCATTGATTTCGATGTAAATGGATTCGTCGAAATCTTCGTCGATAGTGCGCATCAATAACAGATAGTCAGAAATGTCACCTTCATCCGTCGTCTTTGCAAAAAACAACATGGTGGTGTTGTCGCGAACATCGAATGCAACGGTGTCGTACTCTCTGCTATCAGCCATTAGCTTCCCTCGTTTTGGCGATTATCTCATCTTTCTCCGTCCACGTTTCGCTCAACCAGGAATGCAATCGTTTCCGATACACCCGGTCACTCTCATAATTCCCCGTTACAAGCCATTCCTCCAGCTTTCGTTCACGTATGTCAGCTACGACATGAACGTTTCGACCACAACACATGTCCCAGAATCTCGTTGCGCCGTCTGGATAGACCAGTGTGACGTCAACAATGCTGGTAAAAAGCTTCCCCATCGACGACAGCGCGATGGCCAAACCTCCGGCTCGCGGCTGCAGCAGGTTTCGGTATGGCGACTTTCGATCAACTCGTTTTTCTTCCGAAAAGCGTGTTCCTTCAATAAAATTCAGAATAGCAGTCGGCGTATCGCGAAATTTCTCGCACGCGCGGCGCGTCGTTTCAAGATCCTTGCCTTTCATGTGCGGGTTCCTCGTAAGATACGACGGCGAAAAGCGCTTCATGAACGGCATGTCCATCGCCCACCACGCGACGCCTAACAACGGAAACCAGATGAGTTCCTGTTTGATGAAGAATTTCAGGAACGGAATGCGGCGATTGAACACTGCCTGGAGAATTACTATGTCGACCCACGTCTGGTGGTTCACGATAACGAGGTACCAGCCGTCACGCCGCAGACTCTCCAGCCCGTGAATTTTCAGCGTGACCGACCCCGCAGTTTTCATGATCAGCGTATTGATGCTTATCCAGTTTTCACCTGTCGCCATGAGGGTGCGCGTGAGGAAACGACGCAACATTGGCACCGGCAGTATCAATTTTAGTATCGCTAACAGAATGACGGGCACAAACCAGAAAATCGTGTTGATCGTGAACCCACCAAAAAGGAGTACGCCACGAAGATTGCGAATAAAGGCTTTCACAGCAATTGATAGCTCGCCCCAAAGAGCTACATCTTAGCCTGAAACTCGGTGGCCGGCGTGGCGCTTGCCGCACTCGAAGCCTTGCAGTACCGTGACCAGATGAGCAAACGCATGACAGCGGAGAAGGCACTGCAGGCCGCCGAGGATTCAGAGGACGGACAATACGGTGTGCTGCTCGAAAACGGCAGCATGGAACTCGGGTACTACCGACCAATCGGTTCCGATGACCAGCAGCCCCACGAGCAGGACGAAATTTACATCGTGCGTTCAGGTAGCGGCACGTTTGTGCGCGGGGAAGAGACGATTGTGTTTGAGCCTGGCGATGCGCTGTTCGTTGCGGCGCACGTCGAGCATCGTTTCACCGATTTTAGCAACGACTTCGCGGCCTGGGTCGTTTTTTATGGCCCGGAAGGAGGCGAGACGTGCGACTCGTAGCAATATTATTGTTGGCCAGCCTGCCAGCGAGTGCGGTAGACATTTCCCGCTTGAGCTGGCTGTCCGGGTGCTGGACATACAACAACAAAGAGACCGGTTCCGGCGAGTATTGGATGCCGCCGGCCGGCGGAACGATGTTCGCGGTGAGCCGAATAGTGAAAGATTCGCAGACCGTAGCCTTCGAATACTTGAAAATCGTAACAACCGACTCGGGGTCCCTTGCCCTGATCGCCACGCCTTCAGGGCAGGATACCGCGCGCTTTGACTTGCTCAACCTGTCTGATGACGAGGTGGTATTTGAGAATCCCGAACACGATTTCCCGCAGCGCATCTTGTATCGGCTGACTGGCAACCAACTGCTGGGACGAATTGAAGGCAAATCCAGCGGCCATGACATTACCGTTGATTTCCCCATGACCCGTACGGATTGCGAGGAATTCGGCCAGTGAGCTGGCGCTCCGCGCTGCCGGCCGGTGTGGCTGTTGTTGTTCTCATCGTTGTTGTAATGACCGATCCGGTTCCACAGGATCCGCTCTATCATGTGTTCGCCGATCAACGGTCAATGATCGGAATTCCGAATTTCATGAATGTGATGTCGAATTTGCCGTTTCTGGTTATCGGCATCATGGGGTGGCGAATTATCATCGTAAACGAAGAAACTGTAACGGCAACGACAAAATTGGCCTGGATCGTGTTCTTTTTCAGCATTGCACTGACCGCATTCGGCTCCGGTTTTTTCCATCTGCGTCCCGACAACGAATCGCTGGTCTGGGACCGGCTGCCGATGACGATCGGGTTTATGAGTCTGGTTTCGATCGTCGTTTCCGAGTATTTCTCACCCATGCTGGGCAGGAAGTTATTACCTGGGTTGCTGCTTGTTGGTATCGGCTCCGTCGCCTACTGGGCTTACACGGAATCCCTGGGTGCCGGTGACCTTCGCCCGTATGCCGTCGTGCAGTTTCTTCCCATGCTGTTAATTCCGTTAGTAATTTCCCTTTATTGGTCGCGCAGTGACCTCGGCCGCTATATCTGGTGGATGGTCGGTTTTTATCTTGCGGCCAAGGTCGCCGAATACTACGACGTCGACCTGTATGCGGCAGGCAACCTCATCAGTGGTCATTCGCTCAAACATCTTGCGGCATCGCTCGCGCCCGCGAGCCTGCTGTACGGATTGATGCGAAGACGCGGTCGTGGCTGAAGGCGTCTACGAGGGCTGCTGTCACTGCGGTGCGATCGGCTTTTCCTACCTGTGTTCCATTGCTCCTGCGAGCTGGTCTGTTCGTGCCTGCCAGTGCCGCTTCTGTCGGTCTCACGATGCTCTGAGTACTTCGGATGCCAGCGCACGGATCGAGTTTCTCGCAACCGACCCGGCACAGCTAAGTCGTTACAGATTCGGCCTGATGACGGCCGACTTTCTACTGTGCCGGACCTGTGGTGTCTACATCGGCGCGGTCATCGAAACGGACAACGGACGATTTGGAATTATCAATACCCATGCGCTGCTGCCAGAACCGGAGAATCTTTCGAGCCCCGCACCGGTTAGCTATGACGGCGAAGCCAAAGATGGCCGCGTTGCACGGCGTGAACAGCGCTGGTCGCCCGTGACCCGCGTGCCCTGGTAGAAACCCAAACGACACAGCGTTACCATGCGTCCGCCGGCAGCCGCCGGTCTTACTTCAAATGCTAAGGACTAACGAATAATGACGGTTGCAAGACGAATTGATGGCAAGGCCAAGGCTGCGGAGCTCGCTGTGTCGATTACCAGCGACGCGTCGACATTGCTGGTTGAGCATGGCATCAGGCCAGGACTCGCCGTTGTCATTGTTGGCGAGGACCCGGCGAGCCAGGTCTATGTACGAAACAAGAAGCGTACTGCCGAGTCGTGTGGGTTTCATTCGGTGCAGCGCACTCTGGCGGACGACGCGTCACAGACAGATGTACTGCAACTCATTGAGGATCTTAACGGCGACGCTGCCATCCACGGAATTCTCGTGCAGCTTCCTCTGCCGGAGCACCTGGATGAACAAGCAATTACGCAGGCGATTGAACCATCGAAAGATGTCGACGGATTTCATTTCGTCAACATTGGCAAGTTGACGGCCGGCCGAACGTCCGATGCCTTCGTGCCATGCACTCCGGCTGCTTGCATGCTGATGATCGAGGATGAAATTGGTAGCGATCTCTCCGGAAAAAATGCCGTCGTAATCGGCCGCTCGAATATCGTTGGCAAGCCGATGGCGTCGTTGCTGATAAAGGCCAACGCAACGGTAACTATCACCCACAGTCGTACGAAAGACTTGCCACAAGTCGTTGCCGGCGCTGACATCGTCGTTGCAGCCGTCGGTCGTCCGAACATGGTCAAAGCCGACTGGATTAAAGAGGGTGCCATTGTTATCGACGTCGGCATCAATCGCGTCGAGAAGACAGTTGATGGCGAGACCAAGATGGGTTTGACCGGTGACGTTGATTATGATGCTGTCTGCGCCGTTGCCGGTGCGATTACACCGGTCCCGGGCGGCGTCGGTCCGATGACAATCATAATGTTAATGGCAAACACATTGCGCTCCGCGCGCTTCTCAGCCGGGCTTGAAGGCTAAGCGATAGTCGACGGATATCGAGATCACCCGGAGCATCAGTGTAACGCTCAAACAAACCATAACGAGATCAGGAGCGCCTCCTCATCAGTACTAACGGCGTGTACCGGGATGACAGCCAGGAGGACAGGGATCAGGCTACGCCATTAAGTTATTTTGTTGCAACGCGGACTAGCCTGTTGTTGCACCGCTCAGACCGCAGTGTCTTGCGCAACAAGATGTGCGATCAGCAGTGTTATTCTCGGTTTATGCAAATGAACTCATAGTCAGGTGACGCGATAATGTTCAGTTACATTCGGGAATGCAAAAGGGCTGTTGGCCCAATGGCACTCCTTGCAACTTTGACGACGTCCGCAGCGTGTACATCGACATCGTTGCTTCCCGATCCATTGGCAGCCGGTTGGAACGGCCTCCCGGTCTGCGAACGATTGCACGAGGATTCTGAGCAAAGAATTCTCCGTTGCGCCTTCCCGCCCGGCGCGGGACATGAACGCCATTATCATGCCCCTCATTTTGGCTACGCGATCGCAGGTGGCCGAATGAAGATTACTGATGGAAATGGGGTTCGCGAGGTTGACTTAACGACGGGAAGCAGCTTTACCAGCGACGGTGTCATCTGGCACGAAGTGGTAAATATCGGCGACACAACAACCGTATACCTTATTATCGAGCCAAAATGACGATCAGGTTTTCAACATTTCTGTGTCTCTTCTGCCTCTCTGCTTCAGACCTAAGTCTCGCGGAGCAGTCACCTTACGAAATCGCGGGTCAACTGGATCACGGCTATCTGCTGATCCGTATTCTGGCATCAAGTAGCGAAAAAATTGCCAGATTTGAATTCACAAGTTACGGCACCGGTTACGTCGTAAAGATACGGCCTGAAACGTGCGAGTCGGCGGGTTCGAACGCTCGAATTTGTTTGGTAATTTTGCCGTCGGGGCGTTACTTTTGGAGCAAGTATGAATCCGAATACCGCATTGGCCTCGAGCATTCAACGCTTCAGGATCCAGCAATCAGGCGGGAAGCCCCAAGCTCTGCAAGTGACACTTTCGAGATAATTGCCGGCGCCATCAACTACATCGGCGACTGGGAAATGAGGATTCGGACGGAAGATTTCACCGCGCACCGCCGATGGTCGGTTGAAATCAGTCAGAACAAAAAACGCTGGAACGACTATTCGAACATTTTCCTGAGTATGCCAACCAGTATGAAATCTACCTCTCCATGATGGGCAAGAAAGCAGTTTCCCTGCAAGAATTCTTAAGAATCGTTGCAAAGCATTCAGACTAAGCGTTTGTCTGCTGCCGCCGGGACGATGCAGCCTGCTCTTCAACCGGCTCCAGCGAAAACACGAACGTTCGGCAGGACTTTATCGCTTGCAGCACTTCATCTTCACCAAGTGGTCGAAAGGTTGAAGCTTTAACGGCACGAATCGACGGCCTTTCAAAGGTTCTGTTGGTGCTATGCCGAACCGCAATGCGACGGGTTCGTCCCAACCTGTCGATATCGAAACAGACTTGTACCCGACCTTCAATGCGGTCACGTCTTGCCTTGTGCGGGTATTTTGGCGCAACCGTTTGCAATGGCAGGCGATGCGTACTGTTATCGATAATGCGGGCGAGTAGCGACCCCTCATCGGCACCGAGAACAGGTGTGAGCACAATGAATGCCAGCAACAATGACCATCGCCGCATCAATCTGGGTCCTCGACCGGCGACAGCGGTTCAATGCGTCGGTCGTCGATAATAATATATTCCCTGACAGGACTAACTTCATCGAGGTACATACCTTTTACTTCTTTGAGGTTCTCCGACCTAGGGTTCAGCTCCTGCCCTCTATTGATGTCGGCTTCGGCTTCCTCGAATCGCTCAAGTTTAAGATAGACGATCGCCCGATTATTATAGGTTCGCCAATGATACGGATCGTGCTCAAGAACCCAATTGCAATGCTCCAGCGCAGTTCTCAGTTGATCGATCAGCAGAAAACCGGCGCAAAGATTTGCGTGCCCGATCTTTTTCTCGCGTCGTCCGTGCGCAGCCTTCAGGCCCTGCATGGTCAACCGCACGCCCTCTTCGCTGTCACCGGCCATGAGCGCGTTGGCGCCGTCGTAAAGGAAGATATTGCGCGGGCCGATAACAGTCTTCGACCCTGGACCGTCCTCGGCATACGCGTGAATCACTGCCAGCGATAGAATCGCAAGCAAGATTATGCGCTTGGTCATCGCCTAGCCTTCGACGTCCGGATGCTGGGTGAAGAAATCTGACTTGCCAGTGTTCACGTGCTTAATTTTTTCGTCATCAGCCACTAATGTAATGTTCCAGCTGTTCGATCTCTTCTTTCTGGTCCGAAATGATTGCCTGGACCAAATCACCGATCGAAATCATTCCAGTGACCACTCCGTCATCGACAACCGGAAGATGTCGGATCTTACGCTCGGTCATGACAGTCATGCAGTCATTAACCGTATCTTGCGATGATGCTGTGCAGACGTCGGTCGTCATGATTTCGCCCACCTCGGTGGACTCGGATGAACGCCCTTTGATGATCACTTTCCGGGCGTAGTCGCGCTCGGTCACAATACCCTTGAGCTCATCGCCCTGCATGACCAGCAGCGAACCCACGGTCTTGTCGGCCATGCGTCTGATCGCATCGAGGACCGACGTTTCAGCCGCTATAGTGATAATCTCCCGGCCCTTTGAGTCGAGCAGATGCTGTACCAGTTTCATGCTGTCTCCCCTTATTTGTGCCCGCTCCGCGGGCATGCTTATGAGGAGATATTAGCATTTATGGTGCTTCAGGTTTCCTGCTCGACCGTCCCGCGTATGTCGGAGAACGACAGGCTGCCGCTGCCATCGTCAATGATGATCAAATCATTTTCGACGTCGGATACGCTGATGCTGCCTGACCCGTCGTCGATGGTCACTGACCCCGCAATGTGCCTGACGCTGATACTGCCGGAGCCATCCACAATCGAAACATCGCCGGCGACATTCACGATGTTGATCGAACCGGAGCCATCAACGATTTTTAGGTCGGCTACGTTGCTCACATCGATCAAACCAGAGCCGTCGTCGATGATTACCCCGCCGAAAACGTTCGCTACGTCGATCGAACCGGAACCATCATCGATACTGACTGCCATGCTCTGCGGAACGCTGATCTCAAGATCAATATGCGAGTCGGTGCCGAATCCCATAAACCCACTGTCAAACCATGCTTCAAGCCGCGCTTCGCCGTGTTTTCGTTGCAGCGACAGTGTCATGTCTTTCGCTATGATTTTGAGCGCATCGTCCTCGTTCGTGTCCGGAACTACGATGGTCGCCTTAACAGTAATTCTGTTGAGCCCGTCAACGCCGGCCACGTCCATGCTGCCAGCCCCAGCTTTGATCGACAGCCGGCTAATCCCGTCCGAGCCCAGGTCCAGATCGCGGAGTTCTTCATAGTCCGTCCAGCCAGGAAGGGCCAGGCTTGCGACGAACATCGTCATTACAATAAAGATGCGCATAAGAATCTCCTTTTTTCCGTTTTCTTAAGTCTTCAATACACACTAGACGCACGTCGGCCAGCATTGGTTGCAAACCGAATGAAAATACCGTGTGCAAGCTAGCGGCCTTCCTGGACCTCGAAACGCTTGAGTCGAGCCGCCAGTTCGCTTGCCGGCAGCCACTGGCCACGCAACATGACGCCGTGGATTCTTTCGGCATTTCGAATCTCAACCAGTGGATTAGCGTCCAGCAGGATCAGGTCAGCGTCTTTACCTTCAGCAACAACGCCCGCATTTGACCCCAGAAACTCTGCGACGGCCGCGGTTCCCGTACGCAATGCCTGGTAGGGACTCAGCCCGGCTGCAACCAATGCTCCGAGTTCTCGGTGCGTTGAGAACCCCGGAACGTTAAATGTCTGCGGTGCATCGGAACCAAGCAGCAGGCCGGCGCCAGCCCGATGCAATTCCAGAATAATACGTCGCCGCAACTTGATGGCGAGCGCTGCGGTGTCCGAATCGAAACCTCTCTCGCTCAGCTGGGCTTCTTTGCTGGCAATCCAGTTATCGAGCGTTGCGGCAGATACATAGCGCATTTCCGGTCGCTGCCTGAGTTCGGCGACCGGCGTGTCGTCGATCAGCTGCTCGATCAAAACTTCTGTCGGCACGTTCCAGGTGCCGGCCTCGGCGGTCGCCACTGCGATCGCAGGGATTTGCTCGGCATTCAGTTCACTCGCAAGCATCACGTCGAAGAACCCCCCATAGCCACCGGATCCATGACTGCCCGCGGGCAGAAGTGCCGCAAAATACCCATCCAAATGGTCGATCGTTGTCATCTTGAACTGCAACGCCTGATAAACGCCGACCGCAACCGGAACATGGCCCGCATAGGGCATGCCAATCTCGTTTGCCGTTCTTGCAAGCGCGACAAACTCATCGCCACTGAGGCCCGGATGAAGTTTTATGAAATCGTATCCGGCCGCTTGCTGTTCACGCACTTGCCGGGCCGCATCGGCCGCACCGGAAACTGAGCGGCCATTGAGCGACGGGCCAGATGTCACAAGCCGTGGACCGAATAGCTCGCCGCTCTCGAATTGACTTCTCAACTGCAGGTGACTGGATCGGCCCAGCATGCCGCGAATGGTTGTTATGCCTTTAGCAACAAACAGCGTCGCCATTCTGTCGACCTGCTCAGGCTCGGTACTGGTCACATGCGCGTGCATTTCCGCCAGGCCCGGCATCAGGTATCGATCAGTACCATCGACGATCGTTGCTCCCTTCGGGACCGGTACATTATCGACATGCCCGATTTTCGATATTGTGCCCTCCACAACTATGACCGTCTGCTGTAACCGCACATCCTCGGTGGACATCGGTATGACGTTGACGTTGACGAAGACCGTAACCTCGGCACGAATTGTGGTGGCAGCGAACAGGCAGATCGTCGCTGACATGAGAATTTTTGGAATCGATTTGATCACTTGACGTTCTCAGTCAACTTTCTGACCCGGGCCAGCGTTTCATCACTGATATTTCCGCCGCAAATAATCGCAACAACATTTCGACCAGCGACTTCTTCACGTCGCGAGAACATGCCGGCTATGGCGACACCGGCAGCGCCTTCAATTTCGTGACCTTCTTTTTCCATATAAAGTCGCATCGCAGCCGCAATTTGCTCTTCGTCGACGATCACAAATTCATCGACGACTGCCTGGTTCAGCGGGAATGTAATGGCCCCAGCTTCAATGCCGCCGGCGGTACCGTCCGATAAGGTTGCATCACTGGGCAGATCAAGTATTTCACCCGCTGCAATCGAATGGGCCATGACGGCTGACGCTTTCGGCTGACAGCCATAGACCTGAATCGCGGGATTGTGCGTTTTGAGCACACTGCCGACACCACCAATCAGTCCGCCGCCGCCAACCGCAATAAACACGGCATCAATCGACGGCAATTGTTCGATGATCTCGACACCACACGTTCCCTGTCCCGCGATGACTTGCTCATCGTTGTAGGGAGACAGAAACAGCATGCCGTTTTGCTCAGCGTACTCGCGTGCATGCTGCTCTGTATCCAGGCCATCGGTGCCAAAATACCGCACCTCACCGTCGTAGCGTTTGATGTTGTCAACTTTCGTATCAGACGTCTTTTCAGGTACGAAGATGACCCCCGTGGTACCCAGCTTTTGCATTGCGCAGGCGACGGCCGCGCCGTGGTTCCCGGTTGAGGCGGCAACACAACCTTTGGCGCGTTCTTCACCTGTCAACGTCATCAGGCGATTGGTTGCGCCACGCAATTTGAATGAACCCGTGGTTTGCAAGTTCTCCAGCTTGAAGAAAACGTCGGCCGCCAGCAGGTCACTGAAAGCATCCGATCTGTTCAGTCCAGTGCGTTCAATCCGCCCGGCTATACGCTTCGCAGCCGCTGCCGCGGCGTCTGCCGTTCTTTGAATGTTGTCCGTCATTGGACCAATCTAGCGCGGTACGGCGTCTCAGACCACTTACAGCACATGTTTTTGACAATAAGCGGCCAGGTTTTCAGTTCCTTGCATGGCCTACCCGCCTATGCAACGATAATCCTGCAATTGAAAAGGGCACACCTGCCAAAAGGCAGCGTCGCAAAGCCACCGGTCTACGGGCACCAACCTAAGACAGCGGAGTTACCAATATGAAGTCACATGGATTTCGTGACACGGGCAGGACCGATCGCCGCCCCGCACTTCCCGGTGTTCATACACCAACCAGTCTCGCGCATCTGATGCGCTGTCTCGACAGCAACGCCAACATCGCCGCACCGCTACGTCCGAGAGGCGCCGGTAGCTCTGCGACGGATTGCAATGTCGCAACGATGGGCACTGTCATCAGTACGATCGGTCTCGATCGAATCATTCGTATCGACACCTACAACCACGCGGTTACAGTAGAGGCCGGAGTGCGACTGGGGACCCTCATCGCCGCATTGGCCGATGAGGATCTGGAGCTCATCGGCAATTTCGATCAGACCGAACGAACCATCGGCGGTGCTATCGCCTCACCTTGTATGGGCCCCGGTATCGGCAGCCAGGCGTCAATGCTCTCAACTCAGGTGCTCAGCATGAAGGCGGTAACGGCGGCCGGTAAAATCATGAAGATTACGAACACTCAGAAGCATCTGCTTAGCGCCTTTCGATTAAGTTATGGCATGTTGGGAGTGATCTTCGAAGTGACACTGCGGGTCCGCCAGATGGCCACCTTTTCGGCTAGTCATCGCAGCCTGGATATCGATACCTTTGCACAGGTTTCGGACCGGCTGGCCACGGGTAACATCGGGCTCAAGTTTTATCTGATGCCGCACCGAAATCATGTCTACCTGGATTTGCGCCACTATGAGACCGCCACCGGCAACGCCTACAGCGCTCCATGGAAAATCAAAGACTGGGGTGAAAGTACGGTACTACCGAACGTATTCAAGTCACTCAGCCGCGTCTTGCCGATTCCGTCGGTTCGCTACCGCCTGATCGACTCGATTTCCGCAACGACGCACGACCTCGTGAATTCAAGGCTCGTTAGGTCGGGCAACAACGCCACCGCGGGCGGGCGACATCGGCGAAGAACGCCCCGTAACCTGCTGTATTCGACGTGGTGCTTCCCAGCCTCGGATTTCTCGCTGGTCGTGAAGGCCTATGCCCAGTTTTGTCGCGACAACTTTGAACGTACGGCTTACCGGTGCGACTTACCGGCGCTCGGAGTTCGTGTGGCCAAAGACAACACGGCACTGCTGTCACCCTCTTTCGACGAGCCTGTGATCGCGCTGCAGACCGTTTCTACCCAGCAGCGTGGATGGGACGATTTCGTCCTCGATCTGTCGGAGTTCGCCGAGAACTGGGGCGGCACACCGGTGTTCAATCAAACGCTCGCGGCACGCGATGACTGCGTCTCGCAGATCTACAGCGAGCGGCTGGAGTTTTTCAAGAAGATCCGGCGGCAGCTCGATCCGGGCGGCCGGTTTCTGAATCCGTACTTGGCACGATATTTCAAATAAACACTCAGTTCTGCGCGGTTTTTCGACTCGCTGCAGCAGAACGTCTGCCTCCCCACGATCCGGCGCTTATTCAACCAGTTGTTTTTATTTGTATTTTTCTCGTTGCTGATTTTTTTGCAACCCTATGGCTAGCGTATATGTCGAACCGATACCAGGCCTCGCCCCGATAATACGGTGCACGAGATAACAATGGACGTAGAAACAGTTTGCCTCGGAATGCTGACCGATGGAGCAGCCTCCGGCTACGAGCTTAAGAAGCAATTCGAGTCAACGTTTGGGCATTTCTTCGCCGCAGGGTACGGCTCGATTTACCCGGCGTTGTCGTCACTTGCGGGTCAGGGCTTGGTCACCTGCGAACACATTGCGCAAGACGGGAAGCCGGACCGCAGCGACGTTCAAAACATCCTGCAACAGTATCAATCCAAAACCAGGTTTCGTGCATCTAATGGTTGAGTGGTCGCGATGACCGCTGGATATTTAACTCTAACGTTTTGATTTCATTATAGGGTTGGATCAGAGGATCCAAATTGGGAAGCCGTTGGTTGCGTTATACCGATCTAGTGTTATACTCAACTACAACACCATACTAGGTTAATACCGAAAACATGAAAATGAAAAATCCGATACCTGCCGTTATTTTCGCCGTCGCACTATCCAGTAGCGCACTGATCTCTGGATGTGGCGTTGGCGAGGCCAGTGTCGCTGATGCCGACGATATTGAGGCAGCAACGCCCGTACCCGTTGAAACAACCACGCCTGTCCGCGCAGACATTTACGCGACCTACGCTGCCAGCGCCTCGATTTTTTCGGATGCGGATGCACCCGTGACTGCCCGCGTGGCAGGTGAAGTCGTCGAGCTGGCGGTCGAAGAAGGCGATCGTGTGGAAGCAGGACAGATACTCGCGCGTCTTGACGGTGAGCGCCTGCGCCTCGAAATGCTGGCGGCTAACGCGAATTTGAAGCGCGCGAAGAAAGAGTACCAGCGCAACATCGACCTGCATGCACGTGGCCTGGTTAGCGCTGCGATGTTCGAAGGCCTGAAATTCGATCTCGCATCCCTGACAGCGACTTACGACCTCAAACGCCTTAATTACGATTATTCGAACATACGCGCGACGATTTCGGGCGTGGTCTCCTCCCGGGAGATCAAGTCCGGTCAGAATCTTAGCGTCGGCCAGGTTGCTTTTCGGATCACGGAAACATCGGAGTTGATGGCCTACCTGCAGATTCCCCAGGCTGAACTAACCAAGTTTGACGTGGGTTATGCCGCGACGGTCAAAGTCGCATCGATGCCGCAGGTCGATTTTGCAGCAACGATCGTTCGTATCAGTCCAACCATTGATACCCGCAACGGCACGTTCCGCGCCACCGCGATAATTGACAACACGGCAGGCGATCTTGCTCCTGGGATGTTCGGCCGATTCACGATTGCGTACGAAAAACATGCCAATGCACTCATAATTCCAGCTCATGCATTGCTCGATGAAGACGATGAAACGACGGTCTACGTTGTGCGCAATGGCGAAGTCGTGCGCCGCAAAGTCCAGATCGGCATAGAAAACAGTGGGCAGGTCGAAATTCTAGGCGGTTTGCAAGACGACGATCAAATTGTCGTTGTCGGGCATTCAGGCCTGCGCGATGGCAGCAAAGTGCTCGCCAGTGCAGCTGACCGGGACCGATTCGCGGGCTGATCTGATCCCTGCCTGGGTCGCAATAAGAAATGGCCGCCGCGGCAGGAGCATAAGGGGATACCGAATGAAGCTATTTCGCATTGGCTCGACAGCGTTCGCGTGTGTCTTGCTGATAAGCGCTTGTCAACAGGGTGACCAAGTTGAAGATGACCCGCCCGATGAGGATGAGACGCCTCCGGTTCCTGTCGAAACCAGCGTTCCGGTTCGCGGCGACATTTACGCAACCTATTCCGGAACAGCGCCGATTGAGGCTTTCGCAGAGGCCGATGTTATCGCAAAGGTCGACGGAGAAATTCGCAAACTGCACGTCGAGGAAGGCGACTTGGTCAATAAAGATCAGGTTCTCGCCACACTGGACGGCGACCGCCTGCGACTGGAGCTCAGCGAATCTCAGGCGCGTCTCAGGAAAATGCAGCGCGATTTCGAGCGCAACAAAGAACTGCAGGAAAAAGGCCTGATCAGCGAGGGCGACTTTGAGAAAATCCAGTACGACCTGGAAGCACTTGAGGCGTCTTTCAATCTTGCCAGTCTCGAGCTCAACTACACCAAAATTCGTGCGCCGATCGACGGTGTGGTATCCGAGCGCTACACAAAGCTGGGCAACACCATTAAGAGCGGTGACCCGGTTTATCGAGTCACCAGTCTCGATCCGCTAGTTGCTTACATGTTTGTGCCCGAGCGCGAATTTCGCCAGATCGCGGCGGGACAACCGGTGCACATCGAAATCGACGCTCTTCCCGGACCGCCGATCCTCGCCGCCGTCACTCGAATCAGCCCAATTGTCGATCCTGCGACTGGAACGTTCAAGATCACAATAGAGATGCGGGGTGCCGAACTACGCATCAAACCTGGAATGTTCGCTCGCATCAGCATTGTTTACGACAAGCATGAGAGCGTGTTGCAAGTCCCGCGCAGCGCAGTCATGGAAAGTGCCGGTATATTGTCTGTTTTTGTTGTCGAGGACGAAATAGGCATTCGCAAGGAAGTCCAGACCGGTTTTAGCAGTGACGGCATGGTCGAAATCACCACTGGTCTATCAGACGATGAGCAAGTGATCACCGTAGGGCACATAGGCCTCAAGAACGAATCGAAGGTCGTTGTGATCAATGTGCCGGAAGATGACGTCGAATAATGCGTCGTCTTATCGAAATCGCAACGGAGCGCCGCGTCACAATCGTTATGCTCATGACGGCTATTGTCTTGTTCGGCATGGTGTCTCTTTCTCGCCTTAGTTTGAATTTGCTGCCCGATATTTCGTATCCGACGCTCACGGTCCGCGCGGAACTCACGGGCGCTGCACCTGCAGAAATTGAAAACCTTCTCAGCAAACCAATCGAAGAAGCAGTAGGCGTAGTTCGAAACGTTCGACTGGTTCGTTCAGTTTCCCGCTCCGGTCAGTCCGACGTCACAATTGAGTTTTTGTGGGGCACCGACATGGACATGGCAGGAGTCGATGTCCGCGAAAAGCTCGACATCCTGTTCCTGCCTCTGGAGTCCAGTCGCCCACTGCTATTGCGATTCGACCCCTCCTCTGAGCCGATCGTCCGGCTCGGTCTGTTGTATAAGGACGATGCTGAAGCAGAATCTACGGAAGCTCGACTAAAGGCCCTGCGTCGTCTGGCCGAAGACCGAATTAAGGCAGAACTCGAAGCCGAAGAAGGCACGGCCGCGGTGAAAGTCAGTGGCGGTCTCGAGGACGAAATCCAGATCCGGGTGGACCAGCAAAAGCTTTCGCAACTCGGTATCAGCATTGAGCAGATCGCCCAGCGCATACGTGCCGAGAACGTCAATTTATCGGGCGGTCGACTTGAAGAAGGCAATCAGCGCTTTCTTGTTCGAACAGTGAACGAATTTCAGGACGTTGACGAATTTCGCGACGCGATCGTTGCCTATGTGGCCGAGCGCCCGGTCTACTTGCGTGATGTGGCGACCGTTGAACGAGGTTACAAAGATCGAGAGGCCATCACACGTGTCAATGGGCAGGAGTCGGTCGAGCTCGCTATCTACAAAGAAGGCGACGCTAATACCGTCCAGGTGGCTGAACGAATTGAACGTCGCCTGGAGGGGCTCCGTGAGTCGTTGCCTGAGGACATTGAACTCATCACGATTTACGACCAGTCGACATTTATCTCTTCGGCTATCGACGATGTCCGGCTGGCCGCGATCCTGGGTGGTTTGATCGCAGTATTCGTACTCTATGGCTTCCTGCAAGATGCACGCGCAACGACCATCATCGGTATCGCAATACCGGTTTCAGTCATTGGCACGTTCCTGTTGATGTACACGAATGAAATTTCACTGAACATCATGTCTCTGGGAGGAATCGCGCTCGCCGTCGGCATGCTTGTAGATAATTCGATTGTCGTGCTCGAAAACATTGTACGCAAGAAGGAACAAGGCGAAGGCATTGTCGAGGCAGCACGAAATGGTACGACGGAGGTTGCCTCAGCAGTTGTAGCGGCGACGCTAACGACCATCGCCGTATTTTTCCCAATGGTGTTTATCAGCGGTATTGCCGGACAGTTATTCAGGGATCAGGCGCTGACCGTCACATTCGCGCTGATATTTTCGCTGATAATCGCGCTGACGCTTATTCCGATGCTGGCATCGTTGGGAGCTCAAAGCAGGTACGACGATGGCGGAGATAATCAACCCGCCAACTGGTTCACACGATCCGTTGCTTTTGTCGTGAGAATACTTAGCTTTGTATTTTTCGTCATACGCAAAATTTTCTGGATACTACTCTGGGTCCCCACCTGGCTGATACAGGGATTCTACAGGGCGATCGCCGCCGTCTACCCGGGAATATTGTGCTGGTCGTTGCAACATCGCCTGGCCGTGATCGTTATTTCTATCGCGCTGTTCGTGTCGACGATGGCTCTGGTGCCACGCCTTGGAACGGAATTGATACCACAGTTTTCACAAGGCGAATTCACGGTCAATCTGAGGTTGCCACCCGGGATGCCATTGGCCGCAACAGACAAGGCCATACAGGTTGCTCAAAGTGCTGCAGCCAAAATCGATGCAGTGAAACTGAATTACTCCGTTGCCGGTACCGGCAACAGACTCGACGCAAACCCGGTTGACGCCGGCGACAATACCGGCGCGCTCAGCATTACGCTTCAAGAAGGATCGGGTCGTGAAGCAGAGAACCGGACAATGGCGGCAATGCGCGCCGATCTGTCAACTCTGCCCGGCGTTCAATACGAGTTTACGCGACCGTCCCTGCTGTCATTCGGCAGCCCATTGCAGATTGAAATTTCAGGCTATGATCTTGACAGCCTTGAGCGTGTCAGTCAGTCGATCATGCAGTCAATGTCTGCCTCTGATCGTTTTACGGACATAAAAACATCCATCGAAAGCGGTAACCCTGAAATACAAATCGTATTTGATCAGGAGCGTGCCGCGAAACTCGGACTCGCCGTTCGCGATATCGCGAATAGTGTAGTCGCGAATGTTCGTGGAGAACTCGCGACTCGATATACATGGCGCGATAAGAAAATCGACGTTCTGGTGAGTAGTGTTGACACACGTCATTCCAGTATTGACGAAATTCGTCATTTGATCATCAACCCAACGTCGGAACGTCCGGTTACTCTTGATGCTGTTGCTGACGTCACTATCTCAAAGGGACCGGCGGAGATACGCCGCATTGCCCAGGAACGAGTCGCAGTAATTACAGCCAATCTCGCTTACGGAGACTTGGGCGCCGCCGCTGCAGAAGCGAACGACATTGTGAGTAGAACGCCGATGCCGGCAGACATCAGTGCCATCGTGTCCGGTCAGAGCGAGGAAATGCAGAATTCGTTTCAGTCGATGAAATTCGCATTGGCGCTCGCCGTGTTCCTCGTCTATCTGGTCATGGCGTCACAATTCGAATCACTTATTCACCCGTTCGTTATTCTATTTACGATTCCGCTAGCATTGATCGGTGCGGTACTCGCGTTATTCATTACAGGCACTTCGATCAACATCGTGGCTTTCATTGGCATCATTATGCTGGCCGGTATTGTTGTCAACAACGCGATCGTGCTCGTCGATCTGATCAACCAGTTGCAAGCTCAGGGTAAGGAGCGCCTCGATTCGATTCTCGAGGCCGGCACCACACGTTTGCGGCCCATCTTGATGACGTCGCTGACGACGACGCTCGGTTTGTTGCCAATGGCGATGGGATTCGGTGAAGGATCCGAGGTTCGCACGCCCATGGCGATTACGGTTATTGGTGGCCTGACGGTCTCAACATTTCTTACGCTAGTAGTAATTCCAGTCGTCTACTCACTGCTGGACAGAAAATGAAACATACTGAAGTTGCGTTGCGTCGCCCGGTCACAACTATTGTCGTATTCGTAGCTTTGGCCCTGATCGGCCTACTCGCGGCGCGGCTGTTGCCGCTGGAGAAATTTCCGGATATCGAGTTCCCCGGAATTTTCATACAAATTCCGTATGCTGGTTCTACACCTGAGGAAATCGAACGGCTGATAACCCGTCCCGTGGAAGACGCGCTCGCAACACTGTCAGGAGTCGAGCGCATGTTCTCAAGCTCCGATGAAAACCAGTCGCAGATTTTTCTTCAGTTCGGCTGGGATCAAAGCATGGGTCCCAAGGGTATTGAGGCCCGGGCCAAAGTCGACAGCATCCGTCATCTACTGCCACAGGACGTGCGTCGGGTCCTGGTATTTACAGGCTCGCTGGGTGACCAGCCCGTGCTGCAGCTCAGGATCTCATCGGAACGTGACTTATCGGAAAGTTACGAGATGCTTAACCGCCTGCTGACGCGACGACTCAAACGCATTGAAGGCGTTTCACGTGTTGAACTTCACGGCGTTGATGCTCGTGAAATCCGAATTCTTCTGAATCCCGACCGACTTGCAGCTCACGGTGTCGATATCGCAAGCGTCCGCGACTTGCTGATGCGCAGCAATTTCGCCGTCAGCGCTGGCAAGATCACAGCGGGAAATCAGCGATTCAGCGTGCGGCCGAGCGGTGAATTCGGCTCGGTCGATGAAATACGGAATCTGTTCATCAACAGTAGTGGTCTTCGCTTGCGCGACGTTGCCGATGTTGAACTTCGCACTCCCGAGCGCAACTATGGTCGCCATCTGGATAAGCAGTACGCCATCGGAGTTGCTATCAGCAAGGCAACCGGTTCGAATATGGTCGATGTTACTGACCGGGTTATTGCCGAGGTCGAGAAGATCAGCAAACTGCCACAGATGAACGGAATCAATATTTTCTCGTTGGATAATCAGGGCGACAGCGTTCGTGAGTCGCTCGGTGATCTGCTAAGCGCCGGTGCTCTGGGCGGTCTGCTGGCAGTATTCGTTCTGTACCTTTTCCTGCGCCAGGCCACAACGACGTTAATTGTTACGGCCTCTGTTCCATTTTCGCTATTGATAACGCTGGGCGCGCTGTACTTCGCCGGGCTGACTCTAAACATACTCTCGATGATGGGCTTGATGCTCGCCGTGGGCATGCTCGTCGATAATGCAGTTGTTGTCACAGAGAGTATTTTTCGGCACCGGACCGAAAACCCGGATAAGCCATTCGAGGCAACCATAAACGGGGTCAAGGAAGTTGGCCTTGCCGTAACTGCCGGAACAGCGACAACCATCATCGTATTCGCGCCCATGATTTTCGGCGCCCAAACCGATATTACAATTTTCCTCACGCATGTTGCGATAACGATCATCGTTGCGCTGCTCGCTTCGCTCTTAATCGCGCAGACCCTGGTTCCGATGCTTGCAGCGCGTATTGCGGTACCGCCGCAACCCAGATCTGGAGCGTGGATTTCACGTCTCACGTCACGCTATGTGGTTAGTCTGGAATGGATTCTTGGACACCGCTGGTGGGCTGCACTGGGCATCTTCCTTGTGTGCGTTATCGGCGTGCTTCCGTTGGCGCTCGACCTCGTCAAGTTCGATATGTTTCCCCAGGACGTCGGTCGGCGGCTGTTTATGCCCTACCACGTCGAGGCACAGTATCCGCTCGAACGCATTGAGCAATCCGTCGACAAGATTGAAGATTACTTGTATGCGCATCAGGAAGAATTCAATATTCGTTCGGTATACAGCTACTACGATCAGGGGCGTGCCGAGTCCACCATATTGCTGACGAGTGAGGACGACGCGACACTATCCACGAAGGAGATCATCAAGTTAATCGAAGCGGATCTCCCGCACATAGCGATAGGCAAACCGAGTTTTTCGTTTGATCAACAAGGCGGCGGCGATGGATTTACCATTCAGATTAGCGGTGATTCAACCGAGGTTCTGAATGAACTATCGATCGGCATCATTAGGGCCTTGTCTACTGTGGAAGGTCTCAAAGACGTACGCAGTGATGGCGAGTCTGGTAATAAGGAGATACGCGTCATAATTGATCGTACGCGGGCGGCGAACGTCGGGTTGTCGGCACAGGCCATTGCTCAGGCTGTAAGTGTCGCGATGCGCGGCGAGAATCTACGAGATTTTCGTGGCGAGAACGGCGAAATTGCGGTTCGACTGGCGTTTCGGGAAAGCGACAAGCAAAGCATTGAGCGGCTTGCCAACTTACCTTTGTACACCTCCGATGGCCGCCGCATCACCCTCGGAACAGTCGCTTCACTGCGTGTTGGCCGGTCCCCCGACATTATCAGACGCACCGACCGGCAAACCGCCGTCATCCTGTCAGCGAATCTCGAAGAAGATGTCAGCGCGGAGGATGTGCGACCACGAGTCAACAGTCTGATGGATCAGATTGAATTACCACCTGGCTACAGCTGGAAAGAAGGTCGCGGCTTCGAGCGACAGGATGAGACCGCCGATATGATGCTGACCAATATTATCTTGGGCGTGGCCTGCATCTTTCTTGTGATGGCGGCACTGTTTGAATCGTTAATTTTGCCCTTCTCGATCATCCTCGGCTCGATCGTATTTTCGATATTCGGAGTATTCCTGTTCTTTGCGGTAACTGGTACTACGTTCTCTTTCATGGCGATGATCGGCATCATGATTCTGATAGGCGTTGTGGTGAATAACGGTATCGTGCTGGTCGATCACATCAACAACCTGCGACAGGAAGGCGTGTCTCGCGACAAAGCTATCGTCATCGCCGGTCGTGACCGGCTGCGCCCAATTTTGATGACGGTTGCAACAACAATCGTCGGACTGGCGCCCCTCGCAATGAGTACCACACAGGTGGGTGGCGACGGACCGCCTTACTTCCCGATGGCCAGGGCAATTATCGGTGGGCTGGCATTTTCGACAGTCGTGTCATTGCTCGTGGTCCCGGCACTGTACGTCTACTTTGACAGCCTTGCTGCCTGGGGGAGAAAAGTTATGCGCACGGCCCGCCAGGAACGTACGCATGCGATCGGCGAAGCCTAGCCCACAAGTCGTAATTGTCGTGCAAAACCGACCACACCCAGCAGAGCCATTAACGCGAACCAACTGAACGATCCGCCACCGCCGTGATTGACGATGATTGTTGTACCGAACGGCGTATCGCGGCCCGCATCTTCGAGCGGCAAGAACGATAATTCCGACGCTTCGTCGGGCCCGATACTGGCAACGAAGTTGCCATCATAGGCGTCGAACAATTCGATCAGGATATCGTAGTCGCCTGTCGGGTAGCCGGAAACGAGTTCACTTTCAACAAAATACTCGTCGTCCCCCGAAGCCCCGAAAATCGTGAAATCTTCGGTTACGACAAACTCGTTCCACGGGCCATACTCGTAGCTCAGGTAGATCACCGCATAGACGTCCGCCGCACTAAAGTAGGTGTCTGCGTCGAAGGTCAAATCGATCCCACGGTAATAGCCGTCGCGGTCCAAGTCCGCGAACAGCTCCACGTCGACATCGTAGAACCAGAAATCATCATGCGTTGACTGGGATTGACCGGCAGATAAATTCTGCTGTCCACTGGCCCGTGAAGATGACTTCCGATCGCCGACAGTAATCAGCGGTTCGAATTCGTCATGCGAAATCGTGCCGCCGCCTACCGAGCCGCGCTGAACGTTCTGACCCTGTGAGGTTGTGTTAAGACGTTGTTCCGGGCTCTCTTCGGCGCACACAACTGGGGCGCCGGCCATTAACGGAAATGCTAACGAAAAATACCAGAGCAAACTAATCCTTCGTATTTGAATTTTCATTTTCCTGCCTCCTGCACTTTGCGACTCCATTAGAACCTGTCGTCGCTGAATCCCGGCTGAAGCTGTTTGTTTAGTAGAAAACTCATGCGATCATGTTCAGCTCACATTCAGAAAACGATGACACAAAGAAGTGATTCAGACATCCAAACCCGATCACGTCGGCAAAGCCATCGCTTGGTTACTAATGGGCGTAACGGGCGGGCTCGGTCTGAATTTGTGCGCAAAGGAAATTCTACTGACCTATTCGCTGCATGAATTCGTACTTTTGCGCAGCATCATAGGTGTGGCGATATTTCTGGCGCTCGCACCACGGGCGTTCGGCGGCTTTCGCATGTTGCGGACAACACGCTGGGGGTGGCATGCCTTACGAACCGTGCTTGCGGTGGGTGCGATGTTCGGTTTTTTTTATGGCCTGTCCCGCATGCCACTCGTGAACGCGTTGACACTCGGATTCACGGCCCCTTTGATGGTGACGGCATTGTC
>Ga0209980_10000393_pt1 | contig 23567 bp, 20 predicted proteins | sample CR02metaG_FD_183611 | JGI IMG/M metagenome (GOLD analysis project Ga0209980, IMG submission 183611) | Deep subsurface microbial communities from Mariana Trench to uncover new lineages of life (NeLLi) - CR02 metaG (SPAdes) (version 2) | ecosystem: Environmental > Aquatic > Marine > Ocean trench...
GGTCGACCAGAATCGCGCAGCCGTGCATTTGCTGGTTGACGGCAGTGACCCGACGATTCTCGGTGTTGCGAATCAATTGCGATCGATGCCAATTGCATTCGATTCGGCACCACCACGCGAACAGCGTCAGGACCTGATCGAGGTCCGCCCGTACTACAATCCCGAGCGCCGCACACCAGTCAATATAGTGCCTGGACTAATGGGCGTTATCCTGATGATGACGATGATGATGTTCACAGCAGTCGCGATTGTCCGTGAACGCGAACGCGGCAATCTTGAGCTCCTGATAAACACACCGGTTAGCTCGGCTGAACTCATGATCGGCAAGGTAACACCCTATGTGGCGATCGGACTATTGCAGCTCGCGATCATTCTGGGTGTCGGTCAGCTGCTGTTCGATGTCCCGATCAGGGGTAGCGTGATCGACTTGTATGTCGCCGGTTCGGCATTCATCGCCGCAAACCTCGCGCTCGGTCTGTTGATTTCGACCGCTACCCAGACACAATTTCAAGCCATGCAGATGACCATCTTCATCCTGTTGCCTTCCATCTTGTTGTCGGGATTCATGTTCCCGTTCGACGGCATGCCGGTTGTTGCCCAATACCTCGGCGAGATATTACCGACCACACATTTCATCCGCCTGACACGTGGCATCATGCTACGCGACGCGCCCATTGGTGAACTGACATCCGATCTTTTCTACCTGATCGGTTTTACGCTGGTCGCCATGACCATTGCGGCCAGGCGATTTACGAAACGACTGGACTAGCGCGGCGTATGCTGATCAACGACCATTGTGTATTATCGAACAGTCCATCAGGCGTGAAAATGAACGATATCTGCAGAATCCTCGTTGTGATTGATCCAACTATCGCGGATCAACCGGGATTTCGCCGTGCCGCCTGGCTGGCTGGCAAAGTCGGCGCGGAACTGGAACTGCTCGTTTGCATCTACAACGAATACCTGAGCGATGATCGCCTTTTCAATTCGCCGTCGCTGAAGACCGCACGAGATGAAATCATCCGGAATCAGCGGAAACATCTTGAGCTTCTTGCCGAGCCATTGCGTACCGACGGTATTAAAGTCACAACAACCGCTGTCTGGGATCATCCGCTTTATGAAGGAATTGTCCGGCAGGTACTTTCTTCTGGTGCCGACATTGTGATGAAAGATACTCATCATCATTCGGCGTTCAAACGCGCAATGCTGACCAACACAGACTGGAACTTAATCCGCACCTGCCCCGTTCGCCTGTGGTTGGTCAAGCCACGTGAACTATCCGATAATCCGGTGTTCGTTGCAGCAATTGATCCGCTGCATGAACACGACAAACCGGCCGCGCTTGATGATGAAATTTTGCAGCTCAGCATGAACTTGTCGAACGACGTTGGCGGCGATGTGCATGCGTTCCATTCCTATGATCCGCGCATTGCCGTCGCAACAGCAACCGCTGACGCCCACATCCCGGCGTCCCCGCCCTGCGACGAGGTTGTGCGAAAGATGCACGAGAAACATCAGAAATGCTTCACGGAGATTACCGAATTTAACCAATTGGCCGATGGCAAAACACATTTGGTCGCCGGGCTAACCCACGAGGAGTTACCTGCGATTGCGAAAAAAGTTGGTGCCGATGTCGTTGTCATGGGAGCCGTTGCCAGAAATCGCTGGAAGCGGCTGTTTATCGGCGCAACTGCGGAACGAACTCTCGAACATTTGCCCTGCGACTTGCTAATTGTGAAACCGGATTGGTTCAGGACACCGGTCGACCTGGACAACTACCAGACGGCGTAATTATGGTCGTGCCGCTCATCGGCTCGGACACGCTCACATTTCAATGGCCCTCTGAATGCAGTCGCTGTTCCAGCCAGCCCAACGCTGTTTCCGCAAAGATAAAGCACGCAACATTATTGACAAACGGATTACCTTCCTCGCGCCTTTCAAGTTTGTCGTGCATGCCAAAAAAGAACGGATGCGGCGATAACAAGATATCGCAATCGAGCAGTGAGATTGTGTCGGCACTTTCGATCAATTGATCGGCTGCCGGACCCGCACTGAATCGGTAGCCCTCGGCCGAGACTGCCGTAAGGCTGTCCGCATAGACGATTTTGTTGCACGTCCCAAGCGCGCAAGACTCCCAGGTCCAGGTCATGCCACCGGGTGTATGACCCGGCGTGTAGACTGCCGTTATTTCCACACCAGCTGTGGTAACAACATCACGATCGCCGATTGCTGTTACGTTCGCGATGGCCGGAAAGCCTCTCTGCAAAGCATCGAGAAATTGCGGGTCGTCCTGCTGAAGTTCGCCGCTGCTCAATGCCGTCGCACCAGCAATGCTTGAGTAGACGACGGCGCCTGTAAGACGCTGCAGGGCCGCAACACCTCCAGCGTGATCAAAGTGCGCATGCGACACGAAAATTGCCGAAATTCTCAGAGGATCAAAACCGAGTTTTCGAATGTTGGCATCGATCACGGCAGCAGACTGTGGCAAACCACCGTCGATCAGTAACAGCCCGTCACCCGCCTCGACAAGGAGCGACGACAACCCGGCCGTACCGACGTACCAGGTATTGCCGTAAATGCGAAATGGCTCCTGCGGCAAATTCCAGTCATTGCAAAGATCGCATTCGGAAGCGTCATCGGGCTCAAGCTGCCTTGGGCCGCAAGCTACGAGCAACAATAACAACAACACACCATAAATCGGACGAGTCATGCGAAAGCTCGATAAAACAATCGAGCCGCTGCGATCGCCAGAAATATACCGAATAACAGACTGAGCTTTTTCTCTGTGAATGAATGCGCAATCCTGGCGCCGATCGGCGCCGTCAAGACCGTGGTCGGCGCTATCAGCACGAAGCCAAGCAGATTGACGTAACCCAGGCTTCCGGGCGGAACTCGAACGTCGTTCCAGCCGGCAAGAACAAAGCCGATGGTACCGGGCAAACTGATGACCAGACCCAGGAGTGCTGCTGTGCCCACGGCACGATGAATGGGCTGATTGAACAATGTCAGGGTCATCACCGAAAACGTGCCACCACCAACTCCCATCATGCTGGAGAGACATCCAATAGCCGCCGGTATAATCAGCACCAGCGGCCCGCGTGGTACATCGTCAGTCAAATTGCGGCTTTCCGGAAGCAAGATCATTTTGAATGCGATGAGTAACGCGAGTGTCGCGAACACCATCGCCAACACGCGGCTGTGAACCTGCGCAGCAATCCATGCGCCGAGCATCGCACCAACAAGAACAAAAGCCGCCCAACGTTTGACGATATCGATGTCAACAGCTTGCCGCTGATGATGCGCTCGCGCGGACGAAAGTGAAGTAGGGATAATCGTCGCCAGCGACGTGGCCACAGCAACGTGCATGCGAATCGCTGGATCAACGCCCAGAAAGCCCAGCGTCAGCTCGAGCACCGGAACAATGACGATCCCGCCACCGATCCCGAATAACCCCGCCATGACGCCGGCAACACACCCGGTTGCCAGCATTGCGGCCCCGAGTATGAACCCCTGCTCCAGAATCACTGCGGCAGTCAGCGCTTAAGCTGATCGGCGTGGAAGTTCAGGTGTTCCTCTATGAACGAAGATATGAAGTAGTACCCATGATCGTAACCGTCGTGAATTCGCAGCTCGAGTGGCAAGCCGCTCTCATCACAGGCTGCCTGCAGCAGCTCGGGCCTCAGCTGTTCCTCGAGAAACGGATCGCTCGCACCTTGATCGACGAGAATTTTCTCGTACGCATCCGGATCGGAAACATTGCGAGCCACCTCGCACGCATCGTATTCCATCCACGACGCGGTATCGTCACCGAGGTAGTAGCCCATCGCCTTCTTGCCCCACGGGCTGTGCAGTGTTGTGCAGATCGGTGCGAATGCCGACAAGGACTTAAACATCTCTGGATTTCTCAGCCCGATGGTAATCGCACCATGACCGCCCATGGAGTGCCCTGTCAGACCATGTCGTTCGGGGTCACCTGGGAAATTATCGAAAATGACTTGCTGCAATTCCTGCGTCACATAGTCGTACATCTGATAATGCTGCGACCAAGGTGTTTGTGTCGAATTTACGTAGAAACCCGCACCGAGCCCGAAGTCATAATCGTCGTCCGGATCATCCGGGACGCCTTCGCCTCGTGGACTCGTATCGGGGGAGATGAGCATGAGACCCAACTTCGCGGCAACGCGCTGGGCGCCGCTCTTTGCCATGAAATTTTCCTCGGTACAGGTGAGCCCGGAGAGGAATGTCAGTACCGGAACATTGCCGCTGGCCGCTTGTGGCGGCACGAATACCGAAAACTGCATGTCGCAGTTATTTGTACTTGAGGCGTGTCGATAGAATCCGATTTCGCCGCCGAAGCAGCTTGTTTCGCTGAGAGTCTCTAAAGAACCCATCTCATCAATCCTCATGAGCCGCGTTTCAGGCGCACAGGTTCGTAGACGAGGCGTGAGCCACGTCCAATGCCGGTGGTCATTGGCAAGGCTCGCAACGATGTATTCCGAACCTGTGCGCCGAAACCCATTCGGGAAGCGACTCTGCGGGTACGCTGCTGCGTTACTTGTCGCTCGGGTGGATCGACCACTCCTCGCTTCTTGCGCCTTACAGCCCACCTCGCCGAGTCCGCTTCGCGGCCATGCGGATTGATGAGATGGGTTCTAATCATAGCGGCTGATTATGGCCGACAAAGGGCGTTTCTGAAACTCTAGCGTTTCTGGAAGACCAGCGTACCGTTGGTTCCGCCGAATCCGAAGCTGTTGCTCATCGTGGTCTTGAGGCCGGCATTCTCCACCGTTTCGGTCACCAGTGGCGTACCTGCAACAACCGGATCCGGGTCGTTGACATTGATCGACGGCGCGATGAAATCGTGCTCAAGCATCAACAGGCAATGAATAGCCTCCTGAACTCCGGTCGCGCCCAGCGAGTGGCCGCACATCGACTTCGACGAGCTGTAGCGCGGCATGTGCTCGCCGAATAGCTCCTTCATCGCCTCAACTTCTTTCGAGTCGCCCGCCGGTGTGCTCGTGCCATGGGTATTGATGTAATCGATAGCGCCTTCGACTGTCGAACGCGCAAGTTCCATGCAACGAATTGCTCCCTCACCTGACGGAGCAACCATGTCACTGCCGTCCGAGGTCGCACCAAAGCCAACGAGCTCAGCGTATATCTTGGCGCCGCGTGCTTTAGCGTGTTCCAGTTCCTCGACAACAACCATGCCGGCGCCGCCCGCACTGACGAAGCCGTCGCGCGTCGCGTCATAGGGGCGCGATGCGGACGCAGGATCGTCATTGTATTTCGACGACAACGCGCCCATCGCATCAAACAGACAAGCGAGCGTCCAGTGCTCTTCTTCGCCGCCGCCCGCAAAAACGATATCTTGCTTCCCGAGCTGAATTTGTTCGGACGCTGAGCCAATACAATGTGCGCTGGTGGCGCAGGCAGAGGTCAGCGAGTAATTAACCCCCTTGATCTTGAAGGGCGTTGAAAGACAGGCCGACACCGAACTGCCCATGGTGCGCGTGACCATGTACGGTCCGATCCTGCGCACGCCGCGCGCACGTAAAATATCAGCGCTCTTGACGATGTTTTCGCTCGACGCGCCGCCTGATGCAGCAATGATACCGGTGCGAACATTCGAGACATCGTTGTCTTCCAGTCCTGAATCAGTAATCGCCTGTTGCATGGCAATATAAGCAAAAGCTGCCGAATCACCCATGAAGCGGCGTACCTTGCGATCGATATGCTCGGTGAGATCAATATTGACGCTTCCTGAAATCTGGCTGCGCATGCCCATCTCTTTGAAACTCTCGTTGGCAACGATCCCTGAGCGCCCGAGACGCAATGATTCGGTAATTTCTTCTTTGGAGTTTCCGATGCATGACACCGCACCGAGGCCAGTAATTACGACACGCCGCATCGCTCGATCCTAAAAATTATCGGTTGAAGTGAACAGCCCGACCTTGAGGTCTTCGGCTGTATAGATTTCACGGCCATCGACGGACACGGTTCCGTCGGCCATCGCGAGAACCAATCTGCGCGAAATGATGCGCTTGATATCAATCTGAAAAGTGACCAGTTTCGCCGTTCGTAATATCTGGCCGCTGAATTTGACCTTGCCACAACCTAACGCCCGGCCACGGCCCTGATTACCGCCCCAGACAAGGTAAAATCCGACCAACTGCCACAGTGCATCGAGTCCCAGACAGCCGGGCATCACAGGATCGCTTTCGAAATGACAATCGAAAAACCACAGGTCCGGCTTGATATCGAACTCGGCCTTGATCTCACCTTTACCGTACTTCCCGGTGTCATCGGTAATCAACGTCACGCGGTCGGTCATGAGCATCGGCGGCTTGGGAAGCCGTCCATTTTGCTTGCCGAACATCTCGCCGTATCCACAGCGCAGCATGTCATCGTAATCGTAGGCGCTCTTGCGCGCCGGCAAGCCCTCAGCCGCAACAGCGGTGGAATCAGTCATACGCCCCCGGCGTTTATGTCGTTCGTCGCCCGATTTGGGCGCAGGTAGACGTTAATTTTACGCCGATTGCCTGAATAGCAGTTTTGAAATTGCGCCATTTGAGTGCTGTGTCTCTATCAGGTCTTGTCGTAGTTGAGCAAGACTTCATCGCTGATCGGTGTGCACTGGCAAGCCAGCACGAAACCCTTCTCGACTTCCCACGGTTCCAATCCATAGTTTGCCGCCATTTCGACTTCGCCTTTTTGCACAAACGTCCGGCAAGTCGCGCAGACTCCGGCCTTGCAGGAATACGGCAACTCGACGCCCTGCTCGGCGGCGGCATCAACGATGCTGATTCCGGCGTGTGGCATATCGAAGATCTTTTTGTGGCCGTCCATAACTACCGTCACTTTCGCAACATCCGACGATTCGACAGCTGCGATTGCCGACACCCCGCCCGATTTCCTCGGCACACCGAAACGCTCCGCGTGAATAGAATCACGTGCTATTCCCAAGTCGGCCAGAGTGGCGGTCACGGTCTCGATCATTGTATCGGGCCCGCAAACAAAAGCTTCTTCCGGCGTTGTTCCGCCACAAAAGTTCTTGAACAGTTCGCGGACTTTGGCCTCATCCAGCCGCCCGCTCGCAATGTCAAATTCCTGATCTTCACGGCTGAACAGAAAATGCATCTGCAATCGTTCCGGGTAGCGGTTTTTCAACGCGTAAAGATCTTCGATGAACATTGTCGTGCCCTGCGTTCGATTACCGTAGAACAACGCAAACCGGCTGCCAGTTTCCGCATGCAGAATCGAAGCGATGATCGACAGTATTGGAGTGATGCCACTGCCGGCCGCAAACGCGAGATATTGTTTCGCGTTACTCGCATCGAGCACTGCGTGAAATTGTCCGTTCGGCGGCATGACATCCAGCAAGTCACCCGCGTTGAGTTCATTGACAACAAACTCGGAAAATTGTCCGCCGGGCTGAACGCGCACGCCAATCTGCAAAGGCCACTCACCTTGTGCTGAACAGATACTGTATGTCCGTCGCACCTTTTTTCCATCGCGTTCAATCTGTATCGGCAAGTGCTGCCCTGCTTGAAATGCATATTCGTCGCGCAATTCTGCCGGCACGTCGAGAACGATACGAATCGAGTCCCGGGTTTCCTGTTGTTTGTCTGCGACGACCAGGGAGTGAAACTGTTTCATAGGCACTTGAAGTATTCGAACGGCTCGAGACACTCACGGCAACGCCAGGCCGCCTTACACGCCGTCGAACCAAATTCGCTGACGCACTCGGTGTCCAGTGATTCGCATTGCGGACAAGCGACAGGTTTTTCTTTACTCGGCGGGGCGATTCCGTATCGACGTAATTTCTCGCGGCCATCGGCAGTGATCCAGTCCGTCGTCCACGGCGGTGACAGGACTCGCTTTATCGCAACATCAACGACACCATGTTGTCGCAGCGCCATCAAGACAGTGGACTCGATAACTTCGGTCGCCGGGCACCCGGAATAGGTCGGCGTCAAGGTGACGGTCACGCCTGCACTGACATCCACGTCGCGAACGATACCGAGATCGAGAATACTCAGGACAGGAATCTCCGGGTCCGGCACATTCGCCAGCCACTCAAACACCTGCTCTCTCTTGACCTCCGCTGCTACCATGTTGCACCGGGAAACGAGCGCTGCAGGTATTGCATTTCGGCGAGCAGGAAACCCAGATGCTCACTGTGCCGGCCCTGTTTTCCGCCGCTTGCCATCCATTGATCGTCCGGCAGTTGCAATGTTGCTTCAACCACCACGGTCGCAATGTCGCGGCGCCACAGTTCATGAATACTGGCCAGGTCCGGCCCGTCGAAGTTCTCCTGCATCGCCGTGTCAATCTCGTCCGCGATGAACATTTCGCCTGTATAACGCCAGGCATCGTCCAGCGACGTCTGCGCACGATTATGACTTAGTTCAGTCCCGTCGCCGAGACGAACCAGCCAATGCGAACTGTGACGGAAATGATATTTTACTTCTTTGATCGCGCGTGCGGCGATTTCACACAGGCGCTGATCGGAACATCGCGTCAGTGCCTCCAGCAAATGTAAATAGAACGCCTCAAACAGAATCTGCCGGACCAACGCATCGCCAAAATGACCATTTGGCTGTTCCAGTAACAACAAATTGCCGAATTCGCGTTCGTCACGCATGAACGCAAAGTCGTCCTCGCTGCGTCCCTGCCCCTCGAGCTCGCCAGCATAGGTGTAAAACATCCGCGCCTGACCAATGAAGTCGAGTGCAAAGTTGGCGTTCGCCAGCTCTTCCTCGAGTTCCGGTTCGGCGGCAACCAGCTCGACCATCCGTTGTGCAAGTATTAACGCATTGTCGGCCAACCGCAGGGTGTAGGCAATGAGTGCCTGATTTGCGCTCACAGGTTTTTGACTCCGTCCGGTATTTCGTAAAATGTCGGATGCCGATAGATTTTGTCCTTGGCAGGCTCGAAAAACGCCGACGTCTCGGCCGGATCGGAAGCGACGATGCTATCTGAACGCACAACCCAAAGACTCACGCCTTCGCTTCGGCGTGTATAGGTGTCGCGGGCATGATCCAGCGCCATCTGGTCGTCGGGCGCATGCACACTACCCGCATGACGATGACTCAGCCCGGCTTTGCTACGGACAAAGACTTCGTAAAGTGGCCATTCCTGTTTTGACATGTCGATTCCTCTCAGGCCGCCGCGCGGGATGCCTGTTTACTCGCGTAGGCCTGCGCCGCTTCGCGGACCCAGGCGCCATTGCTGTGCGCTTGTCGGCGTTTCTCCAGGCGCTGTTTGTTACACGGACCGTTGCCGGCGATAACATCGAATAGTTCCTGCCAGTCGATTTCGCCGAATCGATAGTGACCTGAATCTTCGTCAAACCGCAGCTCGTCATCGGGAACGCGTAAGCCGAGAAAATCGGCCTGCTGAACCGTGGCATCAACAAATTTTTGCCGCAGCTCATCGTTGCTGAAGCGCTTGATTTTCCAGGCCATGGATTGCGCTGAATGCTTGGACTCTGAGTCGTTTGGGCCGAACATCATCAGCGACGGCCACCACCAGCGATTCAAGGCGCCCTGTGCCATTGCCTTTTGCTCGTCGCTACCGCGGCACAACGTGTGCATGATGTCGAAACCCTGACGCTGATGAAAACTCTCTTCTTTGCAAACGCGAACCATGGCGCGTGCGTACGGGCCGTAGGAGCAACGGCACAACGGGATCTGATTCATGATCGCGGCGCCGTCAACCAGCCAGCCGATGGCACCGATATCTGCCCACGTTAGTGTCGGGTAGTTGAAGATGCTCGAGTACTTGGCCTTGCCGCTTAAGAGATCGGCGACCATCTGGGCGCGGGAGACGCCGAGCGTTTCCGCAGCCGAATAGAGGTACAGGCCGTGACCCGCCTCATCCTGGACTTTCGCCAGCAGAATCACCTTCCGCTTGAGCGACGGTGCGCGTGTCAGCCAGTTACCTTCGGGTTGCATGCCGATAATTTCGGAATGTGCGTGCTGCGAAATCTGCCGTATGAGCGTCCGCCGATAGGCCTCCGGCATCCAGTCCTTGGGCTCAATTTTCTCTTCTGCATCAATGCGTTCCTGAAAGGCACTCAGCAGTTCGTCGGTCTCCACCGCGATCTGCTCGTCCGTCCCCGCCTGGTCCAGGCCTTGTGTATACATCTCATGACTCCGGTGGCAACGTCGCTAATGTGTCACTGTTTTTTACTATTTTCAATCTTTTTTGTATCACTTTAACCAGAAATGAGTGGCTTGCCGGTACCGACCGAGCGACCGTGGAACAACGCGACAAGATCACTCCCCTGATTACGTACCTCGACCGTGTAGTAGCCGTTTTTTCGACCCCGATGATCTTCGCGTGCGCTGGCAACGAGTTCATCGCCGAGCAAGGCTGGTCGCAAGAACTCGATTTGCACCGACGCGGCAACGGTGACCTGATCATAAGCATTACAGGCAAAAGCGAATGCCGTGTCTGCCAGAGCGGCAATCAAGCCGCCGTGACACACATCAAGACCGTTCACCATGTCATCACGAACACGCATTTTTGCGACTGCAGCACCGGCGGCCGGAATATCCACTGAAATTCCCAAAGCCTGCGATGCCTTGTCTTTCTCCCACATCACCTCGCCACACTGACGGGCAGTTTCGAGCTCATCCATTACTGACTTTTCTCCTGGTGTTTTCCTGCAGACCACCAAACCGCGTCCAAAACGCATTTGACGGTGGCGGCAACGGGCCATCCGCTGTTTCCATGGCCTCGCTCAGGTATTGATCGGCTGGTCCGTGTAGTACGCGGTACAGATTTCTGCACAGCCGGTACGCGGCGGCGCCCTGCCAGTCCCCGGGTAGCAGCTCCTCGGGCAACATCGGGTCCCGCAGCATGATTTTCCGATACTCCTGGATCAGCATCGTTCGAGCCAAAAACGCTGTTTTATCCGACAGTTGTGAGTCTTTCTCTATCGCGCGCATGATGGGTCTGAACGTGGTTACAAACTCTCCATAGCGCACATCAAGCTCAGCCAGATTCCAGCTATCGTGTGCCAGGCACCGCATGCCCGCCTCGTTCCTGACCGTTTTGCCACTGACAACCACCAACTCGTCCACTACGCCGAGACGCTGCATCGTGATGTCAAGATCTGCCAGATTCGGCGCCGGATGCGCAAGCACATTCGCAGACATCGGACCGAAACCCAGCCAGCCACATTCCTTGCGCACCGAATCTTTGATTGCTGTCTCAAGGCCGGACAACAGCAGCAAACACCACTGACCGTCCCAGCCGCTCGCTGGCGAACCGTAAATTCGATGCGTGGCAAGATCGAAGCGCTCGCGCCCATCGTCGGTGAGGCTGTAGTAAGAACGGCGCCCGATCTGTTCGGATTGCAGCCAGCCATCGCGTGCGAGGCGAAAAACCGAGGTCCGCACCAGGCGTTCACCAACCCCGAAATGTGACATGACCTCGATCAGGCTGCCGAGCCAGACCTTGCCGCCACGCGGGGCTATCGCGTCACCGAATACCGTGGTAATCAACGATCCCGATCGCAGCGTCGGTCTTGATTTGAAATCCTCAATGAGTCGGCGACAAGCCGTTTCAATCTTCATTCACTCCTCACTTGCTTTCGATCGAGGTGACCGTACAATCTGATTCACTTTTTTTCAAATCCGGTTGATTTTTGTATGCAAACGAAGCTTGGCAACCTGGTACTGGATCGGTGGGTCGAAGGCGACGGCGAGGGCAATTTGTTGACCAGTGCGGTTACTGGGGACCCAGTCGCTTCTATTACCAGCGCAGGCCTGGAATTCGGCGACATACTGAACCATGCGCGTACCGTCGGCGGCGCCAATCTGCGCAAATTGACGTTTCACGAACGCGGCGAAATGCTCAAGGCGCTGGCAAAATACCTGTTGGAGCACAAGAAGGAATTCTATGCCCTTTCAACAGCGACCGGCGCGACGCGCAGCGACAGCTGGGTGGATATCGACGGTGGAATCTCGACGCTGTTTGTCTATTCCGGCAAGGGGCGCCGGGAAATGCCGAACGACCATGTCTATCTCGACGGGCCGCCTGAGCAGATATCGAAGAACGGCACCTTCACGGCACAGCACATTTTCACGCCCAAACTGGGTGCCGCTATACACATCAATGCCTTCAACTTTCCTTGCTGGGGAATGCTGGAAAAACTTGCCCCGACGCTACTGGCAGGCGTACCGGCGATCGTGAAGCCAGCATCGAGCACAGCGTACCTGACCGAACTCATGGTGCGTCGAATGAATGCCAGCGGCATACTGCCCGATGGCGCGTTACAACTGATCTGCGGCAGTGTCGGCGATTTGTTCGACCACCTGATGTGCCAGGATGCGATCGCATTCACGGGCTCAAAGAAGACAGCTGAGTTGCTGCAGCAACATCCGAAGGTCATAAGCGAATCCGTTGCATTTACAGCCGAAACCGATTCGCTGAATTCGTCAATCCTCGGTCCCGACGCAGTACCCGGTACGCCCGAATTCGATCTCTACATCAAGGAAGTCACTCACGAGATGACGAGCAAGGCCGGCCAGAAATGTACGGCAATTCGCCGCATCATTGCGCCGTCCGCCATTGCTGGTGAGGTCGTTGCAGCACTGTCCACGGCGCTCGGTCAGATTCGAATCGGCCATCCCGGCAATAAGGACGTTGACATGGGAGCGCTCGCCAGCCAGGGGCAGCGCGATGAGGTTCGCGAACGCGTCGCTGAACTCTCACTGCAAGCGGACGTAGTCTACGGTGGCACCGATGACTTTGAAGTCATCGATGCAGATGCGTCCAAAGGCGCGTTTTTCATGCCTACGTTGTTGCACTGCGAGAAACCGATGACGTCGAACGCAGTACATTCGGTCGAGGCATTCGGACCCGTGAGTACGGTGCTTCCTTACGACAATCTTGACGAAGCGATTGAACTGTCGCGGCTCGGTGAAGGCAGCCTGGTTGGATCTGTCATTACCAATGATAACGACGTCGCCCGCGAACTGGTACTCGGCACCGCCGCCTATCATGGCCGCATGGTCGTCATCAATCGCCATTGTGCGGCGGAGTCGACCGGACACGGCTCCCCTCTTCCGCATCTCATCCATGGCGGCCCGGGACGTGCCGGAGGTGGCGAGGAAATGGGCGGCATACGCGGTGTATTGCACTACATGCAACGAACCGCGATTCAGGGTTCGCCGGAAACGCTGACGGCGATTGGCCATCGCTGGATTCGTGGCGCTAATCAATCCGATCCGGGTGTGCATCCATTTCGCAAAACGTTTGAACAACTTGAGATAGGCGACACACTGGTAACTGATTCTCGTGAGGTTACGCTCGAGGACATTCAGCACTTTGCCGAATTTACCGGCGATACGTTCTACGCGCATACAGACGAAGAGGCAGCAGCTAAAAATCCATTTTTCGATGGGCGCGTAGCGCACGGCTACCTCATTGTTTCTTTCGCCGCCGGATTATTCGTCGACCCGGACTTCGGACCGGTGCTCGCCAACTACGGTGTTGATGACCTGCGATTTACCCAGCCAGTGAATTACGGCGACACCTTAAGAGTCCGTCTGGCCTGCAAACAGAAGACGCTGCGCGCCGGTACAGGATACGGTGAAGTGCGTTGGGATTCCGAGATAACGAACCAGGACGGTGACGTCGTTGCCCAGTATGACGTATTGACGCTGGTGGCAACAGACGAGCACTGGGCGTCAGTGAACTAAATTTTGAAGGGCAGTGCCGTATCCGTCTTGATTTCCTTCAAGACGATGTTCGAACGAACCTGCGAGACGCCGGGAAGCTTAAAGATAAACTCGTCAAGAAATACATTGTAAGCGTCCATATCTTCGACCACCACCCGCAGATGAAAGTCCGCCTCCCCACTGGTCGCAAAACATTCCAGCACCTCGGGGTGCCGCGACACTTCGCGTATGAAGTTATCGACATTTTTTTGTTCGTGCCGCGCCAGCGATACGTGCACCATGGACGACAGCCCGAACCCGGCTTTCTTGGTATCGACGATCACAGCATAACGACTGATAATTCCGTCGTTCTCCAGCGCTTTAACACGACGCCAGCAGGCCGATGTCGACATTCCGATTCGATCGGCCAATTCCTGCATGGTCAGGCGGCTGTCACATTGCAATTCCGCCAGCAGCTGCCGATCTTTGATTTCGAGCATTGATATTTCCCTCGCGCACAAGAATGTGGTTTATTTTGCCACTTTTTCTCTGTTTTTGGTATTTTATGTCGATATTCGTTGTTTGGACGGGATGATTGGTACCAATACCCGCGGCTTTCCTGAGACACTGCTGAATTGATCGAGTGCCGGACAACGCCATGCCACAAACTGCCGCAACACCAGCGTTTCCGCTGGATAATTACGAACTCGACGATCGCTATCGCCGCGAGTCAGGGCGAGTTTTCCTGACAGGCACGCAAGCGCTTGTTCGCATTCCGCTGATGCAACGCACGATGGATAAGGCGGCTGGCCTCAATACCGCCGGTTTCATCAGTGGTTACCGGGGCTCACCGCTCGGGGCGTTCGATCTGGAACTCTGGCGCGCCCAGTCGTTTCTCGATGAACATGGCATCGAGTTTTTGCCTGCCGTCAATGAAGATCTTGCCGCCACCGCCGTGCTCGGCTCGCAGCAGGTCGAAACCGATCCGGATCGCACTGTCGATGGCGTGTTCGGCATCTGGTACGGCAAAGGCCCCGGTGTTGACCGCGCGGGCGATGCGCTGAAACATGGCAATGCCTATGGCAGCTCTCCCAATGGCGGCGTCCTGGTCGTCGCAGGCGACGACCACGGCTGTGTTTCATCGTCGATGCCGCACCAGTCCGACGTCGCATTCATGACGTTCATGATGCCCAATCTCAATCCGGCCAGCGTCGCCGAATACCTCGAATTCGGCCTTTATGGGCTCGCGCTGTCACGTTTCTCCGGAATGTGGGTGGGGTTCAAGGCGATATCGGAAACCGTTGAGTCTGCGCTCTCGATCGAGCTTCCGCCCTATCCGACGTTTGTCATGCCGTCGGACTTCAAACCGCCCATCGGCGGGCTTCATTATCGTTGGCCGGATTTTCCAGGTCCACAGATCGAAGAACGACTGGAATGCAAGAAAGCGGCGACACTCGCATTCGCAGCCGCGAATCCGATCGACAGAAAAATATTTGATGTCCCGGACGCGCGTTTCGGCATTGTTACAACAGGCAAGGCGCACCTCGACCTGATGGAGGCGCTGCGACTACTGGGTATCAATGACAGCAACGCATCGAAAACCGGGATCGATATTTACAAAGTCGGCATGGTCTGGCCGCTCGAGCCGAACGGCGCTCTCGAGTTCGTGCAGAACAAACACGAGGTGCTGGTTGTCGAAGAAAAACGCGGCATTATCGAAAGTCAGTTCAAGGAATACTTCTACGATTACCCTGGACGCAAACCGAAACGCATGGTCGGCAAAGAGGACGAGGACGGTAATCCCCTGATTCCATGGGTCGGCGAATTATCCCCACTCCAGTTGGCTGAAATTGTCGCACGGCGCCTTGATCACGCGTTCGGTGGTAACACTTACAAGCAACGCGCACAGCAATTACTGCAAGACCCGGGCGCGACTATCGAGATCGGCGGTGCCAAACGCGTGCCCTATTTCTGCTCGGGTTGCCCGCACAATTCGTCGACCAAGGTCCCCGAGGGCTCGAAAGCACTCGCCGGCATCGGATGTCATTTCATGGCTAGCTGGATGGACCGCGATACCGACGGCCTGATTCAGATGGGCGGCGAAGGCGTCAACTGGATAACCCGTTCAATGTTCAATGGCGGCAAACACATTTTCCAGAATCTCGGCGATGGTACGTTCTACCACTCCGGCTCGCTCGCCATCCGGCAGGCAGTCGCCGCCGGCACGAACATAACCTTCAAGATTCTCTACAACGACGCCGTTGCAATGACGGGTGGCCAGCCCGTCGACGGGCCGATTTCGATACCTGCAATTGCACATTCCGTTCGCTCCGAGGGTATCGAGCGGATCGCGCTGGTTTCCGACGAACCCGAATTATTTGACGCCAGTGAGTATCCTGACGGCATGACCATCTCGCACCGGCGAGAGATGGACACCATTCAACGAGAGCTGCGCGACATTCCTGGGGTAACCATTCTTATCTACGCACAGACTTGCGCGATCGAAAAACGGCGGCGCCGAAAACGCGGCGAAATAGCTGACCTGAAGAAGTTCGTTGTGATCAACGAGCTTGTCTGCGAAGGCTGCGGCGATTGTTCGGTGGAGTCCAACTGCCTGTCGGTCGTGCCCAAAGAAACTCCGTTTGGCCGAAAACGCAAGATCGACCAAAATACATGCAACAAAGATTTTTCTTGTATCAACGGTTTCTGTCCGAGTTTCGTGACCGTCGAGGGCGATGTCGCCAGGCAGTCGGTGGCGAGCCCCGCGAGTCCGGTCGTGAGAGCACCCGACGACTCACTACCGGAGCCCGAATTACCCGCGATTGGCTCCTGTTTTGACCTGCTCGTAACCGGTGTCGGCGGCACCGGCGTCGTAACGGTTGGTGCGCTGATTACGATGGCTGCGCACCTCGAAGGAAAGGGGTCCAGCGTGCTGGACTTCATGGGTTTCGCGCAAAAGTTCGGCCCGGTACTGAGTTACATTCGGATCGCACCGAGACCGGCTGATATCAATCAGGTTCGCATCGATCCTGCGCGCGCCGACGCGCTTATTGGCTGTGACCTTGTCGTCAGTTCGTCGCCAAAAGCATCCCTGACATACAGCAAGGACCATACGCGCGCCGTTGTAAACACGGCAGAAATGTTGACGGCCGATTTTCTCAGAAACCGTGACACCCAGCTGCGAGTAAGCGACAGGATCGATGCAATTAGCGACGCCCTCGGTGCGGGACAACTTTCGACTCTGAATGCCAACGATCTTGCAGAAGTCTTGGTCGGCGACACGATCTACGCTAACGTACTGTTACTAGGCTTCGCATGGCAGCATGGCCTCGTACCGGTATCACTGGACGCGTTGATGCGTGCCATCGAACTCAACGCTGTCGCTGTCGACAATAACAAAGTTGCGTTTACATGGGGACGAATGGCTGCCGTCGATCCGGGCCATATCGAGAGCGCCCTGAACCGGAATTCTCCGGCCGATGAAACGCTGGCCGAATTGATCGCTCGACGCCGCGCATTCCTGGTTGATTATCAGAATGAGGCACTCGCGGCACGCTTTGAAAAACTCGTTGAGCGAGCCCGCGACCAGGAGAAAAGTCTCGGCGGGCAAGGAGACTTCACGGCAGCCGTAGCAAGAAGTTACTTCAAATTGTTGGCCTACAAAGACGAGTTCGAAGTCGCGCGACTGCATACGCGAAAAGAGTTCATTGACTCGATACGCGCCGATTTCGGTTCGCGGGCAAAGCTCCGATTCCATCTCGCGCCTCCTTTTCTGAATACTGGAACTGACGCACGCGGTCGCCCCAGAAAGAAGGAATTCGGATCCTGGATGTTGCCATTGTTCAGAATACTGGCCAGCCTGCGGGGACTGCGCGGCACTCCATTCGATCTGCTCGGTCGATCCCCCGAACGGAGAATGGAGCGTGAGCTCATAGTTGAGTTTGAGCGACTCATGGACGAACTCTTGCCGATTCTGCGAGAAGATCGTCTAAGCGATGCAACGGATCTGGTTGCACTGTACATGGACATCCGTGGCTACGGACCGGTCAAAGAGGAAGCTGCCGACCTGGTCCGCCGGCAAGTGACTGAATGTTTACAGAACTTGGTATCGGTCAGTGCAGAGGCCGCCTAGCCGAGAAAACGGTGAATATGAATTACGCATTCGTTTTGGTGTCAATATCGACGATCGTCGTTTGCTGCTTCATACTTTGCGTATCTTGATAACCATCGACCCACTTCAGTAACTGGTCGGCTGGCATGGGCCTTGCAATGAAATAGCCCTGCGCCAGGTTACAGCCAAGCTGTCGAACGATCGCGTATTGCTGGTCGGTTTCGACGCCTTCGGCAATAACATCCAGTTTCATTGCCTTGCCGAGCGCCACGATAGCCTCGACAACCCGGTTGTTGGCGCTGGACTCCGATAGCTGCGCGATAAACGCCTGGTCAATCTTCAATGTTTGCACTGGCAACTTTGCCAGGTAGCTAAGCGATGAGTAACCGGTTCCAAAGTCGTCGATGTGAATGCCAACACCGAACGCGGCCAGTTCCTCAAGCAACGGCTGTGCAATCGTCAGGTCTTCAAGTAACACAGTTTCGGTCAGCTCGAGATTGATCAGCTTCTGGTCGACACCCTTACTTTGAAGAATTCCCGCGATCAGACCGACCAGATCGCGGTTGCGAAGCTGATGCGCCGACAGATTGACGCTGACCGGTATCTTCCAATCTCTCTGCTCCCGCCAGCTGGCGACATCAGTGCAGACACTGCGCATGATCGATTCGAACAACAAGTCAGAAATGCCTATTTCTTCGCTCAGCGGGACGAAGTCAGACGGTGGCACCATGGATCCATCCGGCCGGGTCCAGCGAGCCAGCGCTTCCACTCCTGCCAGATCGCCAGTAACAGTGCATTGTTGCGGCTGGTAGTGTGCACAGATCTGACCACTCTCGATCGCCTTGCGAAACTCAACCGCCAGGTCGAATTTGTATCGTGCCCGGTAACGCATCTCACTGTGATAATAAGTAATTGGACCCTTCAAAGTCCGCATCGAGCGGTGCAATGCAGCCTCCGCACAGCGAAACACGCTTTTCGCATCACGACCATGCACTGGATGCCAGGCGACGCCGATGCTGGCGGTCAGGAACAGTTCACGGCCGTTGATCAGGAACGGCGCCTCGACCGTCTCTCTTATTATTTCAGTCACATCCCGAATTTCGGATTCGCTTTCGATTCGGGGCACCAGTATTGCGAACTCATCGGCACCGAATCGCCCAACAACTGCGTTCTGGCGACCGCTGTCATCACAAAATGTTCGAGTTAACCTCTTGCCGATGGAGCACAACAGTTCGGTACCGGCGTCGTAACCCATCGTTTCATTGATGAAGCTGAAGCGATCAATATCGAAGAGAATTACGACGGTATCGCCGATAGTGTCTTCGGCTTTCTCGATCAGTGCCTTCAACTCTTCAATGAGCAGCAGCTGGTTAGGCAATTTTGTAACGAGGTCGAAGTACGCGATTTTCTGCAATGCGGCGGTTCGCTCCTCAACGCGCTTCTCAAGCTCTTCGTTCGCATTTCGGAGCGCCCTATCCGAATGCCACTTGCCACATAGTGCGGCAGCAAGCTGGCGGCACTCAACTGAATGAAACGGTTTCTTGAAAAAGAATACCTTGTCGGCAGGAGGGATTACTTTACCGAGGTTTTCCGGTTCAAGGCCGGCAGAACCCGTGACGATGACGATGTTAACGTTCCGGTCAAGTAGTCGAATTTTCTTCGCCGCCTCTATGCCGTCCATACCCGGCGGCATACGAATGTCCAGGAAAACGATGGAGTACGGACTTCCGGCCTTAATGGCATCCGCAACCGCCTCGACAGCAGCTTCACCTTGATTTCGTGAATGTACTTCGAATTTAGCGCCGCCTTGTTCGTCAGTTTCTTCACCGAACAGTACTTTCTCAAGATCGCTCAGTGTTGTCGTCGCTCGATCCGACTCGAAGTCTTCACCAAGGCAGCGAACATATTCATCGATAATCAACAGGTCGTCGTCAACAACTAGCACGCGGTTAGAGTATGTATGTTGAGTATTTTTCATCGCCATAGCGCTCAGTGTGTTCGAACCATTGTGACAACGTCTTCAGCCAGCTGTGTGAAAGACAACGGTTTGTTGAAGTAGTGCAAACGCAGCGGTGGTGGCACCCGTCGCAGCAGTTCCTCGAATGGAACATCGGTGCGCCCACTAATGAACACAATCTCGACGTCGGGATCGAGTTTTCGAATCTGGCTACCGGCCTCAATTCCGTCGATTCCCGGCGGCATACGCACATCGAGGATTACAACATCAAACGGCTCACCGTCTTGCCGGGCCGCCGCCGCAGCCTTGACGGCATCGTCACCTTGATTGCAGGCCACCATGTCGAACTTGGGTTGATTCTCGATATCCGTTTCCGGGTTAAATAGCTCGGCCGCAAGCTCCTCAAGCGCCCGAACTTGATCGGTCAGCTCCTTTTCGCCAAATGCCTCTCTGTAGCACTCGAGTACTTCCTCGTCATCGTCGGCGACGAGAATTTTGATATATTCCTGATCCTGTCGCGTATACACAGTCAATTTCCCTGCGCTGCCGGCAGCAGCACATGAAATTCAGCTCCGCGGCCCTCGCCAGCACTTTCAGCAGATATTCTTCCGCCCATGCCTGCCACAGCATTTGCGCACCAGTGTAATCCCAGGCCGGCATAGTCACCCTTGGGTTTCGACGTAAAACCACGCTGAAAAATCTGTTTCTTTGTAGCCGCGTCAAAGCCGCCGCCATTATCACGAATCGTGACACGCACCATCGGCTGCTCGTCAATTACTTCATCCGCAGCGACCAAAGAGATCTGTCCGTGTGATGTGCCATGACGCGTAATGGATTCATAGGCGTTGAGGATCAAATTGCCCATGACCTGCAGCAATCCTACCCGGTACCCGCGAACGCGTAGCAGGTCAAGATCGTCATCGAACGTTACTTCGATATTTTGTAGCGCCTCTTTGGGGATCACATGTGCTGCTTCACCCAGCAGTTCATCGATGACCAGGATCTCGTCTACCGGTGCGACATTTGCAAATCTTTCCTGATCAGAAAGGATGCCCTCTATCTGTTTCGCCTGCGAGGATACGACGTTCAGGTCCCCCAAAGCGTTTTCACTGACGTTTTCAATATGCTCAAACGATGCGGTGATGTACTCGAGGAATTTTTCCTTTCGTTCAGCAGGACATTCGTCATCGGCAATTTGCTGAGTTGCCTCGGCAATGCGAAGATTGTCCGTAACTCTGTAGGATTTACGCAAGCGGTCGAGCCCATTGATCATTGGCGTCATCGCGTTGCGAATATTGTGCATCACTTCGGCGGCCGTATCCGCCTTGCCGGCCTTGAACGACTGTTCAAGCAGTGCCTGCCGTGCTTCGTGAACCTCAGCCGTCATGGCGTCGAACTGCTGTGCGAGTGAACCGATTTCATCACTGCGTTGCATTTCGAGCTGGCGTGACAGATCGCCACTTTCCCTGATATTGTGAATATGTGCGGACAACCTTTCGATCGGACGCAGAATTGTGTACCGCAGCAGGAACCAGATAAATCCGCACACGAGTATGCCGGCAATAATAAGAAACATGGTCGCCACGTAAATCGTTTGTGATCCAAGGGCTGAGATATTTCGCCGCGTTTCTGTACTGAGTTTCAGAAACGGCGTGTCATGGATATCGACGAGCGTTTTCGTCGCCGAAATAGCGACTGGCGTCGTTATATATACTGCATCGGATTCGATATCCGTACCGCGATCGCTGGGGCCCCAGGCCATATCGACGTCGGTGCGCTCGCGGAGCTTGGCCAGATGCGACGCATCCAGAAATTGTCCCATTACTACAGCGCCCGCAATGGGGCCCGATTCATCAGTGCGTAGTATCGGACGCGAACTGATAATCATCGGTCCCAGGTTAGTTTCGACGAATCCCACCGTTCGATCCAGATCGCCACTGTGGGCTGTCAATGCAGTTGATGATGGGCCGTCGGAATTTAAAACATCGAGCGTGCTAACCGGATATTCGTCGCCGTCAATCAGCAGCTGCCCCCAGACTAGCTGGCTCTCTGTCGTGTAGACCGCCAGCAAGTCCAATTCAACGTTGACTAAAGTCGCGCGGTTAAGATTCGATTTCTGGAACCCGGAATTCTGCCCACCGACATAGGCGTATAAGTCGTCCCATGGTGCCCAATCGGCAGTTAGCGCCTCGAGACTATCAATATCAGCGCGAATTGCCGCCTCCGCTCTGTGCAGGTCGGATTTTGCGGCTGACATTTCCAGTTCGTCGAATGCCGGCGCAATGACAGATCGCAATATCGTGTAGCTGATCACGACAAAGGAGGAGATCAGCAATACAAGCGTCAGGGACACCTTGCTCTGCAGGGGAATCGATGGCCGTCTATTTGACATAACCTAACCACTTATCCAACATAACTCCTCAGTCTCGCTCCGCAGTGTACGATTCGTACTCAATTACTAGCGTGACACAGCGCACTTTCCAGCGAATCATGTGATACCTTACGCGGCGTGCCGAAAACCGTCTCCGAGAGCCGTTCATGCCCCTATTCAAGCGCACGTTGAGCGAATTCATGCCCAGGCGCTTTTATTTTCACCGCTGGCAGCAGCACGAGTTCAAAGCCTTTCAGGAGTTTGTGCAAGAGTCCGAATTTGCCTACGAATACATTGCATTTTCGGTAACCGGACAGCAGGTTGCGGTCCGCGTACTGGATAATCCAAGATACAACGCCTAGAAACGAAATGCCGATCCGCTCTCTTTGCATCACCGAAAGCGCAGACCGTCCGACAGTACAGACATTCATCGGCATGCGGAACGCTGGAGTTGACGTCACCGTCGTCTGCCCTGCCGATCACGCGAACAACGAAGTACTTCAGGAAGCAGGCGTTCCCACTATCGACATACGCCTGCCAAAAAACTTCGACAAGAACGGCATTGCTGTGCTGCGTGACGAACTCATACGTGGCGATTATCACATCTTACACACGTTCAATAACAGAGCCGTCAGCAACGGCTTGCGCGCCTGCAAAGGACTGCCAGTTAAGATTGTTTGCTATCGAGGGATTGTGGGCGCTGTCGGGTTTCTGGATCCGATGTCGTGGATGCGCTATCTGAACCCGCGTATCGACAGAATTATCTGTGTCGCCGACGCGATCCGCCGCTATTTTTTGCAGATGCAACCGGCGTTCCTGCGAATGCCGGAGTCCCGTCCTGTCACCATTCACAAAGGGCACTGCCTGGACTGGTATGACGCCGAACCGGTCGACCTGGACCAGTTCGGGATACCGCATAACGCGTTCGTCGTTGCTTGTACCGCGAATTACCGGCCGCGAAAAGGCATCGGCTATCTCATCGATGCTATCGGGATGCTGCCGGCTGATATGCCGGTGCATTTAGTGCTTGTGGGTCGCATGGACGCGGACGAGCTCACGACGCGTATCGAGGCGAGTCCGGCCCGCGATCGCATTCATCGCACGGGGTTCAGGACTGATGCCCCGGCGGTGAGCGCCGCATGTGATGTTTTCTGCATGCCGTCAACGAAACGGGAAGGGCTTGCTCGCTCAATCATCGAGGCGATGTCCTACAGCGTCCCGCCGGTAGTCACAGATTCTGGCGGCAGTCCCGAGCTCGTTGTCGACGGCGTATCGGGATTCGTCGTGCCGCCAAAGGACGCGAAAGCACTTGCCGAAAAATTCGAAACACTTTATCGAGACCTCGAATTACGCTCAAGAATGGGACGCGCCGCGAGAGAACGAATAGCGACGCATTTTCGCAATGAGGACACGGTGAGGAAGACTATCGCGTTATACGAGGAACTTGTCCCG
>Ga0209980_10000396_pt1 | contig 23519 bp, 28 predicted proteins | sample CR02metaG_FD_183611 | JGI IMG/M metagenome (GOLD analysis project Ga0209980, IMG submission 183611) | Deep subsurface microbial communities from Mariana Trench to uncover new lineages of life (NeLLi) - CR02 metaG (SPAdes) (version 2) | ecosystem: Environmental > Aquatic > Marine > Ocean trench...
TACGCCCACGAGAAAGAAGTGGTGGGGCGCGCTCGGAGAATGGCGGCAGACGCTGGTCTATCGGAGGCTCTCGCCGAGCGCATGATGCTCGAGCTGATCAGGTCGTCGTTGGTCGTTCAGGAGCAGGGTCAAATCGAGGCTGATTCGGCCGGAACTGGCCGCAATGCCCTTGTGATTGGCGGATCAGGGCGCATGGGTGGATGGTTTGTTCGCTTTCTCGAATCGCAAGGCTTCCATGTCGACGTTGCTGATCCGAGCGCCGGTGAGGCCGGTGTGCCCGACTGGCGCGATGCCTCCGGCACCTTCGATCTCCACGTCATTGCCACGCCACTGACGGCGACGCAGAAGATCCTCGACGAAATGGCAGAAGCTCCTCCGCTTGGCTTGGTGTTCGACATCGGGTCGCTGAAAACGCCCCTCCGATCGGGTCTTGATCGTTTGGCTCGGACGGGGGTCCGGGTCACGTCAGTTCATCCGATGTTCGGCCCTGATACCGATCTTCTCTCGGGACGGCACGTTGTGCTGGTGGATGTGGGAGTCCCTGAAGCCACTGCAGAGGCAGGCGGGCTCTTCGCCTCGACTATGGCTTCCCTGGTGGAGATGGACCTTGATTCTCATGATCGTCTCATCGCGTACATCCTGGGTTTGTCGCACGCCCTGAATATCGTCTTCCTGACAGTCCTTGCCGAGAGTGGCGAGGCAGCCAGCCGGCTGACCGACCTCTCCAGCACCACTTTCGACAGTCAGCTGGCGGTAGCAAGCCAGGTTGCCGGTGAGAACCCTCACCTCTATTTCGAGATTCAGTCGCTGAACGAGTACGGGGGCGAAGCGCTGTCGGCACTGTCGGAAGCGGTGGAGCGATTGCGATCCATGGTCGATTCAGAAGATGGCACCGGCTTTGCAGCACTCATGGAGCAAGGCGCCTCCTATCTTCGGGAAACGACGCAACGCTGACCTAGTGGTCTGTCAGCGGCACACCACTGCGCTTGGTCAGCCCTTGCGTCCTTTGAGCGCCCAGTAGGCCAATACCGCGGCGATCCCGGTGACCACCGCGGCGCCGGGGACCGCCTTGGAGGAGAGCTTGTCTCTCAGGGTGACTGCCGACTCGAAGTGTCGGACCTCCCATCCGCGTTCCTCGGCCACAACTGCCAACGCGTCGTCCGGGTTGACAACAACTGGGTGGCCCACGATCTCGAGCATCGGAAGGTCTGTGACAGAGTCTGAGTAGGCGTAGCTTGCATCCAGGTCGATATCTTCGGCGGCGGCCATCTCGGCTATGGCCTGCGCCTTGACCGGGCCGTACGCATACCTCTCGATTCTCCCCGTGTATCTGCCGTCCTCGTCTAGCTCCGACTTGGTGGCAATGACGTCCTCGATCCCCAAGTACCGGCAGAGGGGGCGGACGATCTCCTCGGGGCTTGCCGAGACGACAACCACCTTGCGGCCTTCACGCCTGTGGTCATCGATGATGGCCAGCGCCTCGGCATACACCAGCGGTGCCACGACCTCGTTCACGGTTTCCTCGACAAGTGCTTCCACTTCGACGTGGTCCCAGCCCTCTGTCAAGCTGGAGAGCTCCTCCTTGATCCGCTCCAACTGACTGTGGTCCGCTCCGAACGCCTGGTAGTAGACCTGGGCTATCCCCGCTTTGGCCAGCGTCGACCCGCTGAGCAGCCCGGCCCTGAACATCGGCTTTGTGAAGGCAAGTGTCGATGACTTGGCGATGATCGTCTTGTCGAGGTCAAAGAACGCGGCTTCGGACACATGCTCAAGTTAACGCCAATGTCGCCAAGGGTCTTGTGCGAGACCCACGCCGCCCATATGTTCGGTGGCATGGGAGGGATAGAGAGATTTGGGGTCCTCGCCGTCAGTTCACCGGATCCGGTGCTTTCTGTGGTGGCGCCATTGGGGCTTGCAGCTTCGGTGGGGACTTCTCTGGTCATCGACATGGCCGGAGGATTGCGCCTGGCCTCCGGTCGGACTCTTGCCGACCTGGTTGGAGATGGGCCCAGACTCGACGAACTGAGTCCAGGCCGTCAGGGTGTGGCGGTTCTGGCGGGTGGACCGATCCAGGCGGTCGATGCCTTTCCGATTATCGAGCAACTGGCGGCTCACTGGCCTGCTGTGGTTGTGCGCGTCTCCGGCGACGAGTGGCCTGGTTCGACTGTGCCGGTCGAACCTTTGTATCCGGGTTGGCTGGCTCCTCCCGATCGTGGGGCCGCGGTGTGGCAGCCGGTTGCTTCCGGCACCCGGCCTCCAGGCCCGGGCCCGGTGCTTCCCCGACTCCGGACCAGGACAACTCGTCAGTTGCTTGGTGGCCATATGCCCTCGAGAAGCAGATGGATAAACGCCTGGAGACAGGTTTGGAGTCTGCCATGGGCGTGATTGATCGGGTGAGCCGCGTAATTGCTGTTGGCAACACCAGGCTCGCTCCCGAGGCTGTCGAGGCAGAGGCTCGATGGCTGTTGCGATCCGAATCGCCATGGCGAGCCGAGGAGTCGGTGGGTCCGGTTGTCAGCTCGGTGCTCGGACTGGGGCCCATTCAGCCTCTTCTCGACGATCCCGAGACAACGGACATTCTGGTAAACGGCCCCGATGAGGTGTGGGTCGATCGTGGTGGTGACCTCGAGTTGACGGACGTTCGTTTCTCTTCCGACGAAGAACTGATTGCGATGGTTGAACGGTCGATCGCCCCACTGGGCCTTCGCATCGATCGGTCCGCTCCGATGGTCGATGCCCGTCTCCCAGACGGAAGCCGGCTCCACGCCATGCTGCCCCCCGCCTCCGTTGATTTTCCACTGGTAGCCATACGTCGTTTCACCCAGAGGATTCAGTCTCTCGATGACCTCGTGTCGGCGGGTTCTGCCACAGAGGAGGAGGTGTCTGCCCTGGCAGATGCGGTCCGCGACCGTCGGACCATCGTCATTTCAGGAGGAACCGGATCGGGAAAAACAACACTCCTCAACCTTCTCGCCGCTGTCATTCCCGCCTCAGAGCGCGTGGTGACCATTGAAGACGCGGCCGAACTGGCTCTTCCCGGTCATGTCGTTCGACTGGAAGCACGTCCTCCCAATGCGGAAGGAGCGGGTCAGATCACCATCCGTTCTCTGCTCCGGTCGGCGCTCCGACTCCGTCCCGATCGGATCATCGTGGGCGAGGTGAGAGGTCCCGAGGCTATGGACCTCGTTTCTGCCCTGAACACCGGTCACAGGGGCTCCCTGACCACGGTCCACGCCAATTCGCCTCGTGAGGCACTTTGGAGGCTGGAGACCCTCGCGCTCTCGGCCGGTGATACTTCAGAGTCGGCAATCGGCAGACAGCTTCGAACAGCTATCGACACGATCGTTCAGGTCGAGCGAACATCGCAGGGGCGACGCGTCCACTCCATCGTCTCAGTCGACCAGATCGAAGAGGACGGAGGGTGATGGAGCTATTGGCCCTTGCCGTGGCGCTCGTTGTCGGCATCGATATTCGTCGTGTCGGGTTCCTGGCCGTCGCTCTCTATCTCCCAGTTGTTGTCGTTGGTCTGGTCGCTATGGCCATTTGGAAGACCCGACGCGACACCGAAGATCGGTCTGCCCTGTTCTGTGAGGGGGTGGCTTCGGAGCTCCGGGCAGGGTCACCGTTGCGAGACGCTCTCGTCGCCGCGGGAGCCTCTGTTGGAAGCAGCATCCGGCGTCGCGCCACGGAACCGGGCTCCTCCATCGCTGATGTTGCCGAGGCCCTCGGCGACGAGTTTGAGGACGTGGGCCTCGAGCTGGAGATGACGATCAAGGCCGCGGCAAGATCCGGGTCTCAAGCCGCGGATCTGTTTGACGAGATCGGCTCAGTTGCCATCGCTCAGTCCGAGATCTCCCACGAGGTGCGGGTTGGCTCATCTCCAGCAAGAGCTACGGCGATTGTCTTCGTGGCTGTTCCCGTGATCTATCTCGTGATTCAGGCCCGATCCGGCACGCTCACCCGGCTCCTTGCAGCTCCCGAGCAGAGAATCGCCGGCGTTGCAGGCTTACTGCTGTTTGTCGGCGGGATCGTGATTGCGGCTCTGCTGATGTGGCGAGCGACATGATTTTGTCCGTGTTTGGGGCATCCGCCGGCCTGATCATTGGCGGCCCGCTCGGTGCCCTGGTCGGCGGTTCGGTAGCGTTTCTCTACCCGTGGATCCGAGCCAGTCGGAGCACACAGCCGCCGACTCGTCTCGTCTTACTCCTTCTTTTGGTCCAGCTTCGATCCGGCCTCTCCGTTCTGGCGGGACTTCAACAAGTTTCCGATTCCCTGCCTGACCATGCAGATCTCAGACGGGTCGCTCGGGTGGCAACCGTCTCAGGGTTGACCGCTGCCATACCACTTGCCGGGTCTGGACTTCGCCCGGTGGTCGCTCAGTTGGCGAGATCGCAGCGCTCCGGTGGTTCACTCACTTCGACCGTCAGACAAATGCTCGAACAGAGTCTCGCTGAAGAGCGCACCCGTCGACTGGCACGGGCTCGCTCACTTCCTGTTCGGTTGATGGTGCCGGTCACCCTCTTCATGCTTCCTGGTTTGGTTCTCATGCTCTATGCGCCGTCCCTGTTCCAGATGTTTGACGAGCTGACTGGGGCCTGGTCTTGATCTCCGCGCTTCTCCCCGCGCCGGTCGGTTACCGGTATGGAAGGAGTGTCTATGACACGTGTGTGGATCAGGCTGCTCGCAGGTGGCAACGATGAGAGTGGGCAGGCAACTGTTGAGTACTTCCTGGTGATTCTCGCCGCAACTGCGCTGGCGATCATTGCCTTGAAGTGGCTTCAGTCGGGTAGCGGCGGAGGTCTCTTAGGAGATCTGTTTGGCAAGGTGATCGGATGGGTGGTCGGCAAGTTCTGAAAGGGGACAACGGCAGTGTGACCGTCGAGTTCTTTCTGGTTGTGCCGTTGGTGATTGTGGTTCTGGTCGGCGGTCTCCAGGTTGTTTCTGTTGCTCGGGCCAGGATCGAGTTGCTGGGCGCGGTTCGGGACGGTGCTCGGGTTGCGGCCACGAGCCCGGATCCCGCGAAGGCCGTCGAAGCCGTGCAGAGAGCATTAGCGCCATCGGTTCGGGACCGGGTGCGGATCTCAGTTTCGCGACCAGCTGTGGTTGGCGCACCGGCCCGAGTCTCGGCTCGGCTGAGACATCGGTTGGGGGCGCCGTTCCCTGACGACTTTGGAGTCGACCTGTCGGCCTCGGCCACGATGCTTGTTGAGAGGTGAGCTCTGAGAGAGGGGCGATGGCAGTTGCCATGGCCGGTGTCATCGCCCTCCTTTCGGTGATCGTTGTGGCCACAGCGTCACTCGGCGTGGCTTATTCGGCTCGAGTCCAGGCGAACATTGCAGCCGATGCGGGCGCTCTAGCTGCGGCAGTTGCCACCTATCCGGGGACCGGAAGACAGAACCCGGCGAAGGAGGCGCAGGCCGTTGTGGCCAGGAACGGGGCAAGACTCGTCTCGTGCGTTTGCCCCATTGACCCTGCCTTGGATATCAGAGCGGTGCTGGTCATCACGGCAATGGTGGTCAACGTCCCGGTCTTTGGAGATCTGGAGATCATGGGAGTGTCCCGGGCCGAGTTCGATCCTCGTCTTTGGCTCGGTCGATGAGGCCGCGCGGACCAATATCGGGGATAATCGACACCGATGACCACGCGATCAGACCAGATTCGAATGCTCGTGGAGTTGACCAAGCTGACGGCCCTTGATGAAGGGTCACCGCAGGCATTCAAGGTAAGGGCCTACGAGAACGCCATCGCAGGCATCGAAGGCCATCACGGAGAGCTTTCGGGGCTGACCAAGGCGGAGCTGACCGAGATAAAAGGGGTGGGAAACTCCACAGCCGACAAGATCCTGGAGCTGGAGGCCACGGGCAAGGTCGCCAAACTGGAGACCCTGCGGGAGATGTATCCGCCGGCATTTGTCGCTCTCACCAAGATTCCCGGTCTCGGTCCAAAGACACTGAAGATGCTCCGGTCTCAGTTGGGCATCGAGGACATCGAAAGTCTCAAAGAGGCGGTGGACGCCGAGCAACTACGGGAGCTGCCGGGGCTCGGTGAGAAATCTGAGCAGAAGATCGCTAGAGCGATCGATCGGCTGGGACTGCACGGCAAGGATCGTCGCACGCCATTGGTCGAGGTTCTCGGATTTGCCAACTCGCTGGCACAACGCATCGCTGAGATCGAGGGTGTGGTCGAGGCGGTGCCTTGTGGGTCGATCCGTCGTTTCTCGGAGACGGTTGGGGATGTTGACATCGTGGTGGCGACCACAAATCCTGGTCTGGTGGGGGATGTGGTACTTGGGTACCCCGAGGTGAGCGAGGTCGTTGGGGCGGGGGAGACCAAGATCTCATTCCTCACCCGGGAAGGGCTTCAGGTCGACATTCGCACGGTGAGACCCGACCAGTTGGGCTCCGCACTCCTATATTTCACAGGGTCGAAGACTCACAACATCGCCTTGCGACAGAAGGCGATCGATCGCGGCTGGCTCCTCAGCGAGTACGGCCTTTTCGAGGACAAAGAAGTACTGGCTTCCGAAACCGAGGGCGAGATATACGAGGCTTTGGGTATGCAGGCTGTGCCACCAATGCTGCGTGAGGGGAGTGGCGAGGTGGAGGCCGCGTCGAACGAAAGACTGCCCGACCTGATCGAGAGATCAGACATCAAAGGTGACCTTCACTATCACTCGGATCGCTCGGGAGATGGGCGATCTTCACTGGAAGAGATGGTTGAAGCGGCCATCGGCGCCGGCTGGGAGTACGTGGCGTTCACTGACCATGGCGAAGACCTGGCCATCAACGGGTCAACCCCTGATCAGATGCTGGCCCATCGTGATCAAATTCGAGGTCTCGACTCCCGCTACCCCGAGATCAGACTCCTGTTCGGGTGTGAGTTGAACATCGGTCGCGATGGCGATCTCGACTACGACTCCGATTTCCGTCTGGAGTTCGACTATTGCGTCGCCTCCATTCACTCCCACTTCGACATGTCCTCGGACCGGCAGACGGCTCGCATTCTTACGGCATTGCAGGATCCCGCCGTCAACGCAATCGGGCACCTCACGGGGCGATACGTCGGAAGAAGACCGGGTGTCGAACTCGACATAGGAGTTGTGCTGGAAGCGCTCGTCCTCAGCGGTGTGGCCCTCGAGATCAACGGCGCCCTGGACCGTCTCGACGCGACATCCGAGGTGGCCAGACAGGCAATGTCTGTTGGAGTCGACGTCGTGATCGACACCGACTCACACCACACGCGCGATCTGGTGAGGATGGACTACGGAGTCCGCTATGCCCGGAGAGGCTGGGTGACGGCCAACCGGGTGCTCAATGCGCGCACCCTCGACGGGGTGTTGGCCAGTGTGGCGGCACGTCGCGCTCGGTAGGCGCTCCTACTTGCCCAATCTGTCCCGTCGTGACGCCAGAAGCTCGGCCGCCCGTTCAATCGTGATTTTCTCGGGTGAGTCCCCTTTCCGAAGGGAGGCATTTACCTCTCCGTCGGTGACATATGGGCCGTAACGACCAGACCGAAGGGTGACCATTTTGCCCGAGGCCGGATCTTCGCCAACCTCGAGCAACGGTCCCGAGCGTTGCTGTCCGCGACGACGAGGCGGCTCGGCGAGAATCTTCAATGCTTCCTCGACAGTCAGCGTGAACAACTGCTCCTCCGTCTCGAGACTGCGTCTGTCGTCACCCCTCTGGATGTAGGGCCCGTAGCGCCCGTTGAGAGCCACGATCTCGACGTCCTCCGGGTCGGTCCCCACCGATCTGGGTATCGAAAGAAGCTTCAGCGCGTCGTCCAAACCGAGTTCGTCGAGTGACATCGACTTGAAGAGGGAGGCTCGCCTTGGCTTCGACTTGGCACCTTCTTCCTGCTCGCCGAGCTGTATGTAGGGGCCAAATCGGCCGGTCTTGCCGTAGACCGTGAGACCGGAGTCGGGGTCGGTGCCGAAGATTTTGTCCCCTACGTTCTGGTTCTCGATCAGTTCCATCGCCTTCTCGACGGTGAGCTCGTCGGGTGCGAGGTCAATTGGCACCGACGCCCGCTCGTCGAGACGCTCGACGTAGGGCCCGTACCGGCCGATTCGTGCGAAGACCTGGACACCCTCCTGGTCTTCACCGACGGGAATCGTTCCGATCTCTTTGGGATCGATCTCGTCGAGCCGGTTGGCCACCTGCTCTTTCAGACCATCTTCGCCAAAGTAGAAGGCCGAGAGCCAGGGCACCGACTCCTCCTCGCCTGCGGCTATGCGGTCGAGGTCGGCCTCCATTGCAGCAGTGAACTCGTAGTCCACCAGTGTCGGAAAGTGGCTCTCGAGAAGAGACACAACCCCGAAGGCGGTGAAGGTGGGCACCATGGCAGAGCCCTTCTTGAAGACATAGCCTCGGTCCTGGATCGTTGTCATTATGGAGGCATAGGTCGACGGCCGTCCGACGCCCAGCTCCTCGAGCTTCTGCACAAGCGACGCCTCTGTGTACCGGGCGGGTGGTCTGGTCTCGTGACCGGTGGGCTCGAGACGCTGCATCGCCAGGGTGTCACCCTCGTCCATCTGCGGCAGAATCTTCTCTTTGTCATCGAGTTCCGCTTCGGGATCATCAGAGCCCTGGACATAAGCCCTGAGAAACCCGGGGAATGTGATGGTTCTTCCTGATGCCGAGAAGAGGGCGTCCTCACCTGTGGTCGCGGTGGCTCCGATCCGGACTGAGACACTCACCCCCTTGGCATCGGCCATCTGTGAAGCGATCGTCCGCTGCCAGATCAGCCGGTACAGGGCCGCCTCGTCCGGACTGACGTCCCTGCCTACCTGCTCGGGTGTCCGGAAGCTCTCCCCTGCCGGTCGGATCGCCTCGTGCGCCTCCTGGGCTCCTTTGACCTTGCCCGAGTACTTCCGGGGCTTGGGTGAGAGGTACTCCTTGCCGTAGAGCTTGGTGATCTGTGTCCTCGCCGAGGCAAGTGCGGAGTCGGCTAGCTCAACCGAGTCCGTCCGCATATAGGTGATGTAGCCGTTTTCGTAGAGCTTCTGGGCGACCGACATCGTCCGTGAAGACGAGAAGCGCAGCTTGCGTCCCGCGTCCTGCTGGAGTGTCGATGTTCGGAAGGGTGGGTAGGGCCGCCGTGTGTATGGCTTCGACTCGACGGATTTCACGGCGAAGTCCGCGTCCGTCAGGGTCGTGGCCAGAGCGGTCGCCTTTTCCTGATCGAGGACTGTGACATTTGCCCTTGGCTTGCCCTCGCTGTCGAAGTCCTTTCCAGATGCGATCCGATTTCCGTCGACGGAATGGAGTCTGGCGCCGAAGGACTTGTCCAGGTTGTCGCTCCTGGCGAAAAACCCCTCTATCCCCCAGTAGGCGGCGGGGACGAAGGCGATTCTCTCCCGTTCCCTTTCGACCACGATTCGGACGGCAACGCTCTGAACTCGGCCCGCCGAGAGTTTCGGCTGGATCTTCTTCCAGAGCACAGGGGAGACTTCGTATCCGTAAAGACGGTCGAGGATTCGGCGGGCTTCCTGAGCTTGAACGAGCCGGTTGTCGAGGTCTCTGGGGTTGGCGAAGGCCTCTTCGATGGCAGGTTTGGTGATCTCGTGGAAGACCATGCGATGTACGGGGATCTTGGGCTTGAGCACCTCAACCAGATGCCAGGCGATGGCCTCACCCTCACGGTCCTCGTCTGTGGCGAGATAGAGTTCGTCGGCATCCTCGAGAAGCGCCTTCAGCTTCTTGACGTGGGCTTTTCGCTCCTTGGGAACGACGTATAGCGGTTCGAAATCCTTCTCGACATTGACGCCGAGACGCGCCCAATCCTCTCCTTTGACCCGGGCCGGGATCTCCGATGCCGACCGGGGGAGGTCGCGGATGTGCCCCATGGACGATTCAACTGTGGCCTCTGGCCCCAGGAACGCGGCGATCGTCTTCGCCTTGGTTGGCGACTCAACTATTACGAGACTCTTGGACATTGCTGGTGAGTTGACCCTATGTCTGGTGGATATGTCAATCTGGATAATGCGTCACTGACAAGGGTTAGCGTGGCCTTTGTGAGCAAGTACATCGCCTTGGAGGGTGGCGACGGGAGCGGCAAGAGCACGGTTGTCGTAGCCCTCGCCACCCGTCTCGAGACCGACGGTGGAGAAGTCGTCATGGTCCGCGAGCCCGGCGGGACGCCCTTGGGGGAGGTCGTCAGAGGTCTCTTGCTCGATTCGGACAGGCTCGACGATTGGGCCGAAGTCTTCCTTTTCGCAGCTCAGCGAGCCGAGTTGGCGCGGGAGGTGATAGCTCCCGCACTCAGCGCCGGCAAGTGGGTTGTCAGCGATCGGACCTACTACTCCTCGATTGCCTACCAGGGACGCGGGCGCGGCCTGGGTGAGGACGAGGTGCGAGCGATCAATGAGAAGGGACTCGATGGAGTGGTACCGGACCATGTCTTCGTCCTCGATGTCGATCCGGAGACTGCCTTGGCCAGACAGCACGCGGCCGACCGCATTGGCAAAGAGGGAGTCGACTTCCAGGAGAAGGTTCGAGCTGCCTACCTGGGTCTGGCCGAAAGCGAGCCGGACAAAGTAGTTGTTCTTGATGGGTCGTTGCCGGCGGACAAACTGGTCGACCTGATTGCCGCGGTGGTGCTTTGACCGATCTGTTCGACGACGTGATTGGCCACGAGAAGGTGACGGGGTTGTTGGCATCCGAGTTGGAGAGTCCGGGCCAGGCCTACCTCTTCGTCGGTCCTCATTCGGTGGGCAAGGCCTTTGTTGCTCTGCGTTTTGCGGCTGGATTGCTTGGTGGTGACTCTGATGACCGGTCCCGTCGACTGGCTCTCGCCGGGACGCACCCAGATCTGACGATTCTGGAGCCAGAGGGCGCTACGAGCCTTGGGGTCGATCAGGCGAGGGAAGTCGTCACCCGGGCCTCGATGTCCCCCATCGAGGCTGACCGGACTGTATTTCTATTCCCCGATGCCGGGTCGATGACCGAGTCGGCCGCCAACGCCCTCCTCAAGACCCTGGAGGAACCGTCGCCATCGGTGGTGTTCCTTTTGGTTGCCGAGTCGGAAGACGACTTTCCACCGACCGTCGCGTCCCGGTGCCGGACCATCCTCCTGGGTCGGGTACCTTTGGCGGTGATCGTCGAGGCCCTCGAGTCGGAGGGTCTCGACTCCGATCAGGCGGCAGGCGTTGCTGTTGTTTCCGGTGGCCGCCCCGGTCTGGCCCTTGCCCTCATGACTCAGCCCGAGGTGGCGCAGTTCCGTCAGTTGTGGTTGTCGATTCCGGCTCAGGTCACTCCCCATCCCGGAGACGGCCAGCGGCTTGCCTCGGTGGTCCTCGAAGAGTTGGCTCCGCTGGTCGAGGATTCGGTTCCCGATGACCTGGCCAAGGACAAGGCGCAGCGAGCGAGGCGTCGTGTCGAGATGTCACTGCTCGTGAGCGGTCTGGAGATCCTTGCCTCCTGGTATGCCGATTCGGCGTCGTTGCAGATGGGAGGCCCGGTGCGCAACAGCGACCTCGAACTGGCGCCATTCACCGATGTCCCTCCTCGCAAGGCCGTTCGGTCGGCGGAGGACGTCCTGGATGCGGTCGTGGACATTCAGGCCAACCTGAGACGGGAGATGGTCCTGGCGAATCTCTTCGCCTCCCTCGGCACCGACGTCTGATTCTCGTCGGGGGTCTCCCGACGTTGATGGCAAGGGGGGAGATATGCCGGCTAAGACCACCCAGAAAGGTGATCGGGGAGGCGATGGTCATCGCCGACCTGATCCGCCAGGGCCACGATGTCGCCATTCCGTTTGGCCACAACCAGCCGCTTGACCTGATCGTGATCCGCAAGGAAGACGGTCGTCGGAGAAGGTTCAAGTCAAGTACACCACTAGTGACGGCAAAACAGTTCGAGCGGCAATCCGCTGTGCGTCCGCGTGGGTGGCTCATCGTTACACCGCAGATGAGATTGACTGGATAGTGATCTATGAGGCGACCACGAGTCAGTGTTTCTACTTACCGTCCTCACTGTGGGACGGCCACACCCATCTGACGCTGCGTATGGCGTTTACGGCCAACGCACAGGTGAAGGGCATTCGATGGGCTGAGCAGTTCACCCGAATTGCAGGTGATCTACGACAACTGCTGCCACTTAGCCCAGCAAGGGAACCAGCCCTACAGTTCAGTGATCCGCCGGAGTAGCTCAGTGGTAGAGCATTCGCCTCGTAAGCGAAAGGCCAGGGGTTCGACTCCCCTCTCCGGCTCCGATTAGGGGCAAGTTCTCACGCCGCCTCGACGATCCAGGCGGTCACCATTGGCGAACATCCTCACGTCACGCTCGACTTTAAAACGGGTGGGTCCCGACCCCACCCCGTCGTCACCGATGATTTCGAACTCTGTGAGTTCAAATGCGCAGTCTGGACGGTGCCGGTTTCGCCGGCCGTCCCGATTATGCCGACCAGGATCAAGAGCCTGTCACAGGCACCAGCAGGGGTGCCATCATTTTGAGATTTCATACACAAAACGGTATGGGTCTTCCTCTCGAGGGGCCAGGGACCTGAGTCCCATGAAACTGTGACCACGACGGGCCGACAGGGAGGTTCTACTGGGCGCGAGTGTCGACTCCACCTTTTCTTCACCCTGAGCTAGCGTCTCGGCTCCATGGCCGATCAGGTGGACTTCGAGCGGGACGCAATGCAGTACACACGTCAGCTGTATTCGGCTGCCATGCGCATGACCCGCAACCCGGCCGATGCCGAGGACCTGGTCCAGGAGACCTACCTCAAGGCCTACCGGGCCTATCACACGTTTCAGGAGGGCACGAACCTCAAAGCATGGCTCTACCGGATCCTCACCAACACTTATATCAATAAGTATCGCAAGGATTCTCGCCGGCCATCGGAGGTGGATCTCGGCACTGTCGAAGACATGTACCTATACCGGCGGCTCGGATCCGAGGAGTCCGCTGAGGCTGCCAGAACAACTGAGGACAGGGTTCTGGACGGTCTGGTCGAATCCGATATCAAGCAAGCTGTCGAAGAACTCCCTGAGAGTTTCAGGATGCCGGTGCTGCTCGCCGACCTCGAGGGATTCTCGTACAAGGAAATCGCCGAGATCCTCGACATTCCCATTGGCACCGTTATGTCGCGTCTTCATCGCGGAAGAAAAGCGATGCAGAAGAGGTTGTGGGAGTTTGCAAAGCAGCGGGGGCTGCTCCCGGAGGACGCGAAAAGGCCATGAGAACAGACTGCGACGAGGCACTCGAGAATCTCTATCTGTACCTCGATTCTGAGCTCGACTCGGTCAGCTCGGCGAGGATCCGCTCTCATCTCGACGATTGCAGGGGATGTGGGCCTCAGTTTGATTTCGAGGGACGGCTCAAGGCTGTGGTCAAGGAGCGTCTCCACGAGGACGTGCCGGACGCCGTAGTCGACAGGGTCCGGGCCGCAATTCGCGAGGAATCCGCAGCCGATCTCCAGTAGCTCGTCACTACGCTGGCCCTTCGGTAGGCTGCTCCCGTGAAGAGATCCGATCGCATCAGTGCAGTTTTGGTTGCAATCGCCGCCCTTTTCGTACTGATAGCGGTCCCTGTTTTCGCCCAGGATGAGGAAGAGACCACAGAGCCCACCATTATCTCGGAGAGCTCCGGTCTCGAGCCCGCCGTACCGATCCCGGATGAGAAACCGCCGGAGGCTGTGCCCGACTGGACATATCGTTACATGATTCCGACCACCCTTGCCCTTGTCGCTGTGGTCATTCTTCTCACCTCGATCCGGTATTTCACCGACGTTGTCCGCAAACGGTATCGAATCGTCGAAGAGTGACTTCTCAGCGACCCACCACGGGCCGTCTCGTCGGGAAAATCGCAGGCACGTACCTGCTAGCCGAGACCTATCACACCGCTGCTCTCTCCGCGGAGATGCAGCGCCTCACGTTGCAGGTGTCGGAAATCGTCCCGGAGGCGACCGGTCTCCAACTGCCGGGGTCGCCGGACACCACTGTCATCGGCCGCACAGAGTGGATCGAACGCAACGTCGCCACTTTTGCAAAGCTCACAGAGCCGGCGCGCAAACGACTCGAAGAGCGGATGGTCGAGTCCGGCCCGGCAGGTCAGCGCGCAACGTCGATGGCCGGGACGCTCATGCAGGCCGAGACGAGGGCTGTTCTCAGCATCCTTTCCCGCAAGGTCCTCGGCCAATACGAGCTGGTTCTCCCAACGGGTGAAGGCGGCGACACTATTGCCTATGTCGGTCCGAACATCATGCAGATCGAGCGAACTCATCAGTTTCGCCCCTCGGAGTTTCGTTTCTGGGTGGCGCTCCATGAACTCACCCACCGAGCGCAGTTTCAGGGCGTTGCCTGGTTGAGGGACTACTTTCTTTCCCTAGTGACCGAACTGGTCGACCAGTCAGCACCTGAACCGGGACGTCTCGTTCGTGTGATGGACGAACTGAGCCAGCGCAAGGCCGCCGGCCGGCCTCTGATTGACGAGCGCGGGCTGTTCGGTCTGTTTGCTTCCCCGGAACAAAACGCTGTCCTTGACAAGGTTCAAGCTCTCATGTCCCTCCTCGAGGGCCACGGCCACGTTGTCATGGATCGGGTTGGGGCCGAGCATCTTCGCTCACAGGAGCGCATGAGCCGCGTTCTCAAGAGTCGACGTCAGGACAAGCGAACGGCCGCCTTCTTCAGACTGACCGGGCTCGAGATGAAGATCAAGCAGTACAAGGCGGGGGAGCGCTTCGTTCTATCCGTGGAGCGCGAAGCAAGTTGGGAGACGATCAACCTTGCCTTTCGCGGGGCCTCCAGTCTCCCCACACTGGCCGAAATCGAGAACCCAGGCCAATGGCTGGATCGCGTCGCCTGACCGAGTTGGTCAAGGCGGTCTCGGCCAGGCTCGACGTTCCCGACGGACCTCTGGTGGTCGCTTTATCGGGTGGCGCAGATTCCGCCACCTTGTTGTACCTGTGTGCTGACCTGGGAACACAGACCCGGGCCCTCCACGTCAACCATGGACTACCCCACTCCGACACGATGAAGTCGGCGGCATGTGACGTCGCACAAAGACTCGGGGTCGATCTCGACGTAGTGACGGTGACGGTTCAGGATGGACCGTCACCTGAAGGCCAGGCCCGCCGTGCCCGCTATTCGGCCTTTGCTGAAAAAACCAGTGAGGGAGAGAGACTTCTCACCGGGCACACCCGTGACGACAGCGTCGAGACGACTCTCATGAACCTGGTCAGAGGAACCGGGCCACGGGGCCTCGCGGGCATCCCCTCCCGCCGCTCTCCCAATATCTACAGACCGATGCTGACGATCACTCGCAACGAGACTCGGGAGATCGCGGCTCTCGCCCTTCTGGGATTTGTCGATGACCCCATGAATGACGATCCCACATTGACCCGCAACATCGTTCGCTCTCAGGTAATCCCTTTGCTGTCCACTCTCAACCCGCGTCTTGCGGACTCGGTGACCCGGCTGTCGGCGGCCGTGGGAGCGGACAGCTCTTACCTGGATGAGGCCGCCGCTCAGATTTCTCTCCATGTCGGCACTGGCTCGGCGGCGGTTGCCGTCGGGGATGTCCTGGCGGCACCAGGACCAGTGGCCGACCGGTTGTTGAAGACGCTCCTCACTCACGTTGTCGGCCACGGAGGCGTGACCGCCGAGACGCTGGAACGAATTTGGTCCGTCGCTCGGGGTTCGACTGTCCGTCAAGTCATCTCATCCGGAGTCGTCGTGGAGCGAAGAGGCGCCATGCTCGTCGTCGAGGCTCCGAAGAAGTGGGCGGAGGTACGGGTCGTTTCTCTAACCCCCGGTAGACACCGTTCCGGCCGCGTCGAGTTCGACGTCCTCTCCCACGACGGCCCATGCAGAGTTGCCCCGCTGAGCGCATGGTCGGCGATTTTTCCGGCTGACACCAAGTTGGCAGCCGGGTCCGATGGGGTTGTGACCGCAGACGGGGAGCCGGCCTGGAGGCCAGGGGAGAAGCGTCTGCCCGTCGCCTGGTACGAGCCGGGGTCGGTCGGCTACCTTTCTATCTTCGCCAAAGAGGTAACTGGATGGACATCAAACCCCTGATCACAGCCGAGCAGATCGATGACAAGCTCAGGGAGATCGGTAAGCAGATCACTGAGGACTATGCCGGCAAGGAGGTCTTGCTGGTTGGAGTGCTCCGTGGAGCGTTCATGGTGATGGCCGACCTGGCCCGTCATATCGACCTGCCTTGCGAGTTCGACTTCATGGCCGTCTCGTCATACGGGGCGTCGACGCAGACTTCGGGTGTGGTGAGGATCCTCAAGGATCTCGATGAGGAAATCCAGGGACGCCATGTCATCATTGTCGAGGACATCATCGACTCCGGTCTAACCCTGAACTACCTGATGAAGAGTCTCCGGGTGCGCAGGCCCGAATCTCTGGAGATCGCAACACTGCTCCTGAAAGAGGGGATTCAGCGGGTTCCCATCGAGGTCAAGTACATCGCATTCAAGATCGGCCCCGAATTCGTGGTCGGATACGGGCTTGACTATGCGGGCAAGTATCGAAACCTTCCTTATGTGGGCGTCATCGGGGACGATTCATAGGAGGGTGGGGTTCGACTATCCGACTTCCCGGCGTAGCATTGAGACTCAACCCTTCTTCAATCTGAGGTCTTTGTGAGCCGCACTCTCCGAACACTGGTGATCTACGGGATGTCGATCATCCTCGTCGCCATCCTCTTCTCGTGGTGGTTCGATCAGGTGTCCGCCCCCGAAGAGATCGACATTTCCCAATTCGTGGAGAATGTCGAGGATGGCACGTACAGCAAGGTGGTTCTTCTCGGGCGCTCTCGCCAAGCCGGGGGCCGTCTGACCGGTAGTACCGCTGAAGAGGGTGTATTCGAACACATTTCCAACTACGTCGAGGGCTTCGAGCTCCAGTTGACGGCCATCATCGAGGAATCGGGTACTCCCTGGTCTACCGACCCTGAGCCTGCCGGTTTCTGGGAGATTCTCATCGGCTTCCTCCCATGGCTCTTCCTGCTCGGTTTCATGGTCTTCATCTTCATGCAGATGCAGGGTGGCGGGAATCGTGTCATGCAGTTCGGCAAGTCCAAAGCGAAGCTGGTCACCAAGGACCAGCCCAAAGTCAGTTTTGATGACGTTGCCGGTCTCCTCGAGGCCAAAGAGGAATTGGAGGAGATCAAGGACTTCCTGGCCAACCCGGACCGCTATCGGCAAATGGGGGCGAAGATTCCCAAAGGTGTTCTTCTTTTCGGGCCTCCGGGCACCGGAAAAACTCTCCTCGCCAGGGCTGTAGCCGGTGAAGCCGGAGTCCCATTCTTTGCAATATCGGGCTCAGAATTCGTCGAGATGTTTGTCGGTGTCGGCGCCGCCCGAGTTCGAGACTTGTTCGAACAGGCCAAGCAGACCGCTCCCGCGATTGTCTTCATTGACGAAATCGATGCAGTAGGTCGTCATCGAGGCGCGGGTCTTGGCGGTGGTCACGACGAGAGGGAGCAGACGCTCAACCAGCTGCTCGTCGAGCTCGATGGCTTCGAAGGCAACAGCGGTGTGATCGTCATGGCTGCCACCAACCGGCCTGACATCCTCGATCCGGCGCTACTCCGCCCCGGCCGGTTCGACCGCCAGATCGCCGTCGACGCCCCCGATATAGAAGGTCGAGCTGCCATTTTGGCTGTCCATTCCAAGGGCAAACCTCTGGCAGACGAGATCGATCTCGAAGTGCTGGCCCGTCGCACTCCGGGCTTTACTGGAGCCGACCTGGCCAACCTGATCAACGAGGCGGCGTTGCTTGCTGCCAGGCATCATGAGAAGGAAATCACGATGGTCCAGCTTGAAGAGGCCATCGACCGTGTCATCGCGGGCCCTGAGCGGAAGTCCAAGGTGATGACTGATGATGAGAAGAAAATCATCGCCTACCACGAGACGGGGCACGCTCTTGTCGGATACGCCCTTCCCAACTCTGACCCCGTTCACAAAGTGACAATCGTCGCCAGAGGTCGGTCGCTTGGCCACACTCTGGCTCTTCCGACGCACGACAAATTCCTGTCGCGGCGGAGCGAACTGGTAGATCAATTGGCGATGCTGCTCGGTGGACGCACCGCCGAGGAGATCATCTTCGCCGACCCGAGCACGGGTGCCTCCAACGACATCGAGAAGGCCACAACCATCGCCCGACGCATGGTCATGGAGTACGGCATGAGCGACGAGCTCGGCCCGATGCAATATGGAAAGCCCGCTGGTGAGGTTTTTCTGGGGCGTGATTATGCCCGACAGCCGGATTATTCAGACGAGGTCGCCGCGTTCATCGATTCGGCGGTCAGGAGTCTGATCACCGCGGCGCACGACGAAGCTCGCACCATCCTGGAGCGACATTCCGATGCCATGGAGCGAATGGTGGAAGCCCTGCTAGACACCGAGACGGTTAATCGTGATGAGGTGGCCGAACTCTTCAAAGATGTCCCCAAGTGGGAGCACGACGCGATGGGCTCACTCCGTATCAAGTATCCGGATAACCCGGTTTTGCCTCAGGAACGAGAACAGATAGCCGCCGCCAAAGAGGTTGATGAGGAGCCTGACGAGGTCACCGAGCCTGTGAAGCTGGGCCGCAAGCTCCCCCGCGCCGGCGGGCGTCCGGCCGAGGCTTAGTGGTCTGTCACCACTAGGTCAGGCTTCGACTCTTTCGATCGTCAGATCGCCTGATACCAGTTTGGCCTTGATCGTCATCTGACGCTCGCTGCGGGGTGTGTTCGGCGCCGGTTTCGGTAACTTCAGGTCGCCGGCCAGGAGGGTGACATCCAGGTCGAGCCGGGTCCCGGCGGGAACCCCGACGACGACGGTCCCGGTCATGGTCTTGAAGATCGCCCGTCTTCCCGTGAAACGCTCGATGGTGACATCGCCTGATGCTGTTGAAGCATTCACCGCCCCGGTGCTGACTCCTATGCGAATGTCGCCTGAAGCTGAGGAGAAGTTGGCCTTTCCGCCACATTCACCAATAGTGGTGTCGCCGGATGCGCTGTTGATCTTGAGGTCATTTGTGACCGTTCCGACGCTCGCATCGCCGCTGGCCGTCTTGATTATGGCACTCTCGGCCCGCGCTATCTCGATCTCACCGGAAGCGGTTTTAACCTCGACTCTCCCCAGCGGTCCGTTGCACTCGATCCTTGCTGAGGCTGTTCCGACGGTTACATCGGTCCCGTCGGGGACTTCGAGCACCACGTAGGCGGAGCCACGGGCCGACCATCTCGTGTTCTTGTCGGAGGAAACATAGATGAGGTCGCCCCGCTGCTCCACCATGAACCCCTGATCATCGGTGTCGACGTCGACTCTGATGATCCCGTCGTTTCCGGTCTTCACCTCCACACGACCGGTCCGAATGTGAACATCTATCTCCGCGTTGCTACCGACTCTGAATTCCTGCTCGATCACAGTTCGATGGTGGCGCGGTGTCGGGTTGCGCCGCTCTTCGTGATCTGAGTCTGAGACTTGAGGGTGTCGATGACGAAAGTGTTCACCGAGTCGCCCGACGTGGATGCTGCATCGGCAACCAGATCCTTGAGGTAACCGGGGAGTCTGATGGTGATGCGGGCCTCGTCAAAATCACCATCCGGCGGTGGTGGCGAAGAGGGCACTCCTGCATCGTCATCTACGACGATCAACTCCGGGTCACCGTCTACGAGTCGGATGTCCACTTTTTGGGTTGCCAGCTGACTGGAGACCTCGGTGGCGGCCATTGCCACAACATCCATCAGAGTCTGACGGATGGCTGGCTGAAGAGCTGCCATCAATTGGACTCCTGCCTCCGCCATTTCGGGCCCGGCAACCCGGAGCTGTGTCTCAACGGCGTTCTCGAAACCGGAGACGGCGTGGGAGAGCTGCATTTCAGCGAGCTCTCCGCACATCGCTGCGGATTCGCTGGTCGAGGATTGCTTCAACCGAGTTCAGTGTGGTTACGAACAACATGTCATTCTCCTTGGTGGATAACCGGTCTCAGGAAACGGTGGAAGAGGGAAGTGAGCCCTCCGGCGCTTTGGCGATCGTGAGTCTGTATCGCCCGATGGACCATGAGTGGCTGTGTGGCAGACTTTGAGCAAGTCGGTGATGACTGGCCTGTCGGCGCTTTTCTTCCTGAATCATCTTGGCAAACTCGTACATGTTCTCTCCTCCCTGGTGGCAGTTCGATGACAATGTGATGTCATAATGATGTCACTATACTGTCACAACGATTTCGTTGTCAACCCCTCTTTATTTATATTCCGGGAATTCTCCGACGAACCGACGTAGTTTCCATACAGCGATGAAAGAGATAGATCAGGGGCGAATCGAGAAGGCCGTCCGAGAGATCCTCGAGGCAATCGGAGAGGATCCGATGCGTGAAGGTCTCATCGGGACACCGGAGCGTGTAGCCCGTTTCTACGCCGAAGTGTTCTCGGGTCTCCACGAGGACCCAGGCGACGTCGTCGACGCCTTCTTCGGGGAAGAGCACTATCAGGAGATAGTCATGGTCAAGGAGATTCCCTTCTACTCCATGTGCGAGCACCACCTCGTCCCGTTCCATGGAGAGGCTCATGTCGCCTACCTGCCTCAAGGGCGTGTGACCGGGTTGTCGAAGCTGGCACGACTCGTTGACGGGTTCGCCCGTCGTCCCCAGATGCAGGAGAGATTGACGGCCAAAGTGGCGGACTGTCTTCAAGAGCGACTAGACCCACTCGGTGTGCTTGTCGTTGTCGAAGCTGAGCATCTTTGCATGTCGATGCGGGGGGTCAAGAAACCCGGTACAACCACCATCACATCTGCTGTGAGGGGACTCATGGAGACAAATCCGGCGACCCGAGCCGAGGCGATGTCGCTTCTGTTCGGCACGGGGTGAACCTCGATTGCCAGCCCCCGAGCATCGGTGGCGACTGAGAACGACAGAGCTGGATCTGTCCGAGGGTGCCTTGATGGGAGTTCTCAATGTCACACCGGATTCGTTCTCCGATGGGGGCCTGCACCTAGATCCCACTGCCGCCGTCTCACATGGACTCGCCATGGCGAAACAAGGAGCAGAAATAATCGATGTCGGTGGCGAGTCGACTCGGGCAGGCTCGGAGCCTGTCCTCGATCGGGTGGAGATGGAGCGTGTGCTTCCGGTCGTTGAAGGGCTGTGCCGAGAAGGAGTCACAGTGAGCATCGATACCTCAAAGCCGGTAGTGGCTGAGGCTGCCTTTTCCCGAGGTGCCGAGATCCTGAACGACGTGAGGGCATGTCGGGAGCCGGGGATGGCTGAATTGGTCGCCGAGGCGGGGTGCGGAGTGGTGTTGATGCACATGCGGGGGACACCCAGAGACATGCATCTCGATCCAAGGTATGACGATGTGGTCGCAGAGGTCGAGAAGTTTCTCGTCGAGAGGATGGAGCGGGTGACCGCGGCGGGTGTCGACCCTTCATCAATTGTCATCGACCCTGGGATCGGTTTCGGGAAGACGCTCGATCACAACCTCTCGCTGATCAGATGTCTGAAGTCGTTGACACGTCATGCGCCAGTGGTTTTGGGAGCCTCACGCAAACGTTTCCTCGGGACGCTCACCGGTGCAAGCTCCCCGGTGGATCGAGACCTGGCGACCGCTGTCACGACGGCGGTCGGTTTCTTGAACGGTGCCAGGGTTTTTCGTGTCCACGATGTCGCCAGTTCCAGGCAGGCGCTGGCGCTGGCCGCGGCTATCGTGGCGTCTCAGTAATGGGACGTATGGTCGCTGGCCTAAAGCCCCGGGGTTTCACCTGGGTTATCAATGATCGTCTCGCGGTATCAGATCGTGTTGGTGGATCCGGATTCCAACATCGACGGGTGCGGCGCGAGGAAGAGATCACCTGGCTGGTGGAAGAGGCCGGTGTCAACACCATCGTCTCGATGCTCCCCGGCAACCAGAATTTGGCCGCCTATCGTCAGGCGGGGATCGCTACCTACTCCGTTCCCGTCAACACCCCCATCGAGGCCGACGATGTTGCCAGATTCTTCGCCACTCTCGACAAAGCCCTCGATCGTGGTCACGCCAAGGTGCTGGTGCACCGCGAGGTCATCGACGACACGATGGGTGGTTTGCTCGGTGGCTATCTCGTCACTTCAGAGCTTGTGAGTGATCCGATTCTGGCCCTTGCCGTGATCCAGCAGATTCTGGGTCGAGCGCTAGGTCCTGAGGGCCGATCCCTCATCCCCGCCGTCGCTTCGTGACCGATCGAATCGACCTCAGAGGAGTTGAGGTTTACGCCAAGCACGGGGTCCTCGAGTCTGAGCAAGAGCGTGCGCAGGTCTTCCGTATCGACGTGACCATCTTTCTTGACCTTTCCCGACCAGGGGAGAGCGACGCATTGACAGACACAGTTGACTACGGAGTGATGGCGAACGAGGTGAGAGAGGTTGTTGGGGGGGAGTCTCACGCCTTGATCGAAAAGGTGGCATCTCGGGTTGCCGAGACAATCCTGGCCCACCCTGAGGTGAAGCGAACACGGGTCACGATTCACAAGCCAGAAGCGCCGATCGACGCGGCTGTCGACGATGTGTCGGTGACCATCGACAGAAGCCGGTGATCCGGTACGCCCTTGGACTCGGCTCCAATGTTGGTGATCGCCTGGCCCATCTGCGTTTTGCAGTCGAGTGTCTCGGTGAGGTCGGAAGGGTTAGCGCCGTTTCCAGCCTGTATGAGTCGGCTCCGGTCGGTGGGCCGGTGCAAGGTCCATTCCTGAACGCGGTTGTCGTTGTCGAATCTGATCTGGAACCCCTCGTCTTCCTGGATCGTCTTCAAGAAATCGAGACCGAAGCCGGTCGGGTGAGAGGGACCCGCTGGGGCCCCAGAACGTTGGATCTCGACATTGTCTCCTCGGACGGGGATCCGGTCTCCGAGGAAACTCTCGAGATCCCACACCCAAGGGCTGCAGAGCGTGAGTTTGTGCTTCGTCCCCTTGTCGAGGTGTGGCCGGAGGCCCGTGTGGCACCCGATAAGCGCGCCTCCGATGCCCTCGAGGAGATAGCCAACCAGGGGGTCGATCGCTTGGTCCGGGTTTGGGGTGGGGATGACCAGCCCTGGCTGGGTCGGCTGTTCGTCGGACTTCAATTCGCTTGGTTTCTCGGGATTGCTCTCGCCATGGCCTCCGAAGGGACACTGCCGGAGGCCTCCGTCGATGTCACCCGCATCGTCGGAGGGATGGTGGCGGTCATCGGCGCCGCTCTTGCTCTCATTTCCTCGCGCCGTCTCGGTCCTGGCATCACCGCTCTCCCGGAACCTCGCTCGGATGCGGTATTGATCGAGACCGGCCCCTATGCCCTGGCGAGGCACCCAATCTATGGCGGTGTGACGTTGCTCATCCTCGGCGCAGCCATGATCGCGGACAGTCTCACCGGTGTGTTTCTCAGTCTTGGTTTGCTGCCGTTCTTCTATCTGAAGTCCGAGTACGAGGAGCGCACACTTCGCATTCGCTATCCGGAATATCGCGGTTACAGGGAGAGGGTCACCCGTCGTCTGATTCCGTTTCTGATCTGACCTTGGCCGCTGTTCGGGAGCCGATGGACCTATTCGGGAGCCGATGGACCTATTCAGGAG
>Ga0209980_10000397_pt1 | contig 23471 bp, 24 predicted proteins | sample CR02metaG_FD_183611 | JGI IMG/M metagenome (GOLD analysis project Ga0209980, IMG submission 183611) | Deep subsurface microbial communities from Mariana Trench to uncover new lineages of life (NeLLi) - CR02 metaG (SPAdes) (version 2) | ecosystem: Environmental > Aquatic > Marine > Ocean trench...
TGCTCCTCGACCGCTGCTCCCGACGCGGTTCTAACTCCTCCATCCATGGAGTCGTGCGTTGCTCTCGGTTGCTGCTCCTGGCGCAACTCTACCTCCTCCTTCCCTGGAGTCGTACCTTCCTGCATCTGACCGCCAGGGACGGTGGAAATGCGCAGGATTGTTGGGAACAAGCCTAGCCCTGTCGGTCGCCTGCGCCCGCGACATTAGTGCATCTGACCTCCAAGAACGGAGGAAATGCAGAAGGATTGTTGGGAACAATCCCTGCCATGCACGTCAGCTGACGCGACGGTGTATTACCCGGTCTCGGCCGGGTGGCCGAGGTACTTTCTTGTCGCGACAAGAAAGTACCAAAAGAAACGCTTCCCCCGGCGCTGCGCCGGCAAACGCAACCGGTGCCCTCGCTCACCACTTGTCTCAGAAGGTTCTCCGACAGGACATCCCTGCCCTAACGTCGAACTCGCAGCTTCCCTGCTTGCGCCCCTTCGGGCTTGTACTTCGCCTTCGCGGCTCGCTCGGCTTGCTTTAAGGGGCAACAACTTCATAAAGAATTAAGGTGTGCAGTGCTTCTAATTCTCGCCCCCTTCGGTCGAGCCGAGGATGAGTAAAGCCGAAGGTCGTTCGTATGCGTCCTGCACTCGCGGCACTCGTACGTCCCTGTACATCGCGCGGCCCTTGAGGAGGCCCGGGAGGGGTGAAGCGGATAAAAGACAAAGGTCCAGTGGACCTTTGTCCCGCTGAACGGGCTCGCCACGGATGGCGAGCCCTGGACTCGCAAGCGAGAGCAGGGAAAGCGGAGCGCTGCAAGCCATGCGTCAGTCCGTCGGCACAGGGATGTGCCGTCGGCGGACCCATTGAGATTCTATGGTTTAAGTCAAGCACGTTGTCAGTCGCTTTGGGTCAAACACGGTGTTGTGGTGATGCACCGACCAGGCAGTACGCGCGATCTTTCTGGCAATGATGACCAAGGCCGGTGTGCTGGCCAGTCCCCGTTGGCAGTAACCCGGACAGGGGAGGCACTTGAGGAAATTTGAAGCCTTTAGCCGTCCCTGTACGATACATTTGCAACCAGGACTTTAGGAGCACGCACGCGCCTCGCTGGCCGTGCCCACGTTGCAAGAAGGGTACGCTTCGGTTAGTAAAAGATTCGATGGCGATTTCCGAAACAGCGTCATCCCGTCGCAATCGTGCATATGAAGACCGAGGGCCAGCAGAATATGAGGGACGCTTCTCGTGCCTGTTTGCTTGCTTACGGAAACTAACTGCCCGAACGGCCCGAAACGTCCGCTAAGGGTCCCAAGCGGAAATAGCCTTTAAGAGTTATCTACAACCGTAAACCGCCGGTCGAGGTAAACTATCTGACACGCCCACCAACCGAGAAGAACCGCCGGGAAAGATCAATGGCGACCGAGACCAAGCTCGTGGTCATGCTGCATGCCGATATCGTTGGCTCGACGGCGCTCGTGCAGAAGGACGAGCGCGTCTCGCATGAGCGGATTCAAGACGCGTTCCGGCGACTCTCCGAGACCATCTCAAGCCATGGTGGCACAACCCACGAAATCCGGGGAGACGCCCTCGTCGCCGTGTTTGAGCGCGCGTCAGATGCGGTTGCAGCGGCATTGGCTTTTCAAAGCGCGAACGCTGCCGCGAACCAGACTCTGATAGACGATATCAAGCCGGAGGTGCGGATAGGTATTGCACTCGGGGAGGTCGTCATTGCCGATACCACGCTGACCGGGGTTGGTGTCGTGTTGGCGCAACGGCTAGAGCAGTTGGCAGCGCCTAGCGGTATCGTCATCCAAGGGGCGGTCCAAGAGGCGGTGCCCCGTCGGCTGCCTTTTGAGTATATATTTCTCGGAGAGCAATCGGTCAAAGGCTTTGACGATCCGATCAGGGCGTTCTCGGTTGCATTGACGCCAGGTGCAGACACTCTGGCGGCGGTCGCCCGCGAGGCCTCGCGGACTGAGATTGGACTGGTTGATCAAAGCGCCGTTCGCTACTGTCTCTCCGGTGACGGCGTGAGCATCGCTCACGCCCAAGTCGGCAAAGGCTATCCGTTGGTATTGGTGGGTAGTTGGATGACTCACCTGGAGAAAGATTGGGAAAACCCTAGTTGGGGACATTACCTGAGCCATCTTGCAAGGGACTTTACGATCATCAGATATGATCAGCGCGGCAACGGCATGTCTGATTGGGAGGATGTCGACATTTCCTTTGACAAGATGGTCGATGATTTGGAGAGCCTGATCGACTGTTACGAGTATGAAAGGGTGGCGATCTTTGGCGCATCGCAAGCGGCTTCCGTTTCCATCGCCTACACGCGGCGACACCCGGAGAGAGTGTCTCACCTAATTCTACATGGCGGCTATGCTCGTGGCCGGCGACGACGCGGAGACCCTGAGGCCGCGGCTGAGAGCGAAGCTTTGGTGACCTTGATCCGTCAGGGTTGGGGCCGTGACAACCCGGCGTTTCGGCAAACTATGACTTCACTGTTCATGCCGGATGCTAGCCAACAGGAAGCTGCCTGGTTCAACGAATTTCAGAAGGCGTGCGGTCCAGGAGCGAACATCGCGCGATTTCGCCAAATGTTTGACGAGATCGATGTCACCGAACTTCTCGATTGTATTAACGTCCCGACACTCGTCGTTCACTGTGTGGAAGACTCCGTGGCGCCCCTATCGGAGGGCAAGCTCCTGGCATCGCGAATTCCGGGTGCCCAGTTTGTCACGCTCAACAGCAAGAACCACATGATGTTCGAAAGAGATCCGGAGTTTCCGAGGTTTCTGCACAGCGTTCGTAATTTTCTGAGATCAGTCTAGGGATCGAGCCCACACCGAACGTGTCCTGTGAGCGACGACGGAGATGACACGCTAGAGCGGATAGTGATTTAATGAGCCTCGCGGTCAGCGAACGAGGGAATCGGGGTAGTAGCGGACGTTCAGGCCACTGGTATACAAGAACTGGTCAGAATACTTGGGAGCTAATCGCCATCCACACACTAAAACAGCATCAAGCCTTGCGGAATTTCAGAGGAGAAACTGATGTCGCCTAGAATGACGCACATTTGCCTACATGTTAAAGAGCTGAATGTCTGTATTCAGTTCTATCGAAAATTCTGCAGCATGGATGTAATCCATGAACGCACTAATGGAGGAGAAGGTTCTGTTTACATGTCTGAAGTCGGGCGCCAGACAGAGATTGTCTTCCAGTTCATGAGTGGCGGTGAGAATTTGGCGTTAGCGGATGACGATAATCGACATTTCGGTTTCGCGGTTGAATCCAAACAGGCCGTTGACGACATTGCGAATAGGGCACGAGAAGACGGCATTCTCTTTTGGGAACCAGACGAATACATCCCGGGCGCTTATATTTGCGCCGTAAAGGACCCTAATGGCAATTGTGTCGAATTCAGTTACGGACACCCAATGCCCCCGGTGTAATCAGTCGTAACGGGCGCTTATGGTCCGGATCTGACATCTGGAAGTGGACGTTTAGACCCTCGTTTCGTCGCACGCTGAATGTCCGCGGCCGTTCGCGAACAAAGAAAGCTAACCCAAATCGAACAGTGTCTGTCCGATCAAATCTGGGCTACCACAAATTAGTCTTTTTCTAAAACCATACCTCAAAGTGAAGAGTGATACCCATTACCAGTAGCCGTGGAGACAGAACTCGCTTTCGCTACTATTTAAGCATTGCTCGCTCACCTGGCGAAGGAGACTGGTTGTAAGATTGTGGTCTAAGTCTTGTCGACCATTGCTTGCACTACGACTATACGATTCTCTTGCAGATTGCGGATAACGTTTTCAAACTTAGTTCCGGCGGTTTCGCGCATCAGCAGATGAAGTCCCAGGGGTGACGGGCCGGATTCCTTCGTTTTCTCGACGACCGCCTTAAACCACTCGAGTGAATGCTGGCTCTTATCCTCCCAGTCCAGCGTTTTCAGACCAACTTTATCAAGAATTGCACGCAAAGATGTCAGCTTTTCCAAGAAACTAATCGCGCTTTCCTCGGCCCACGGTACGGGAAAATGTGGTTCGCCGCCGTCACCGGCGAAGATGTCGTGAAAAACTAGACGCCCCCCTGGCTTTAGGACGCGCGCGATTTCTCCATAGAATCCTGACTTATCTGAAATGTTCATCTGGACGTGCTCGGTCCAGACAACGTCGAATGAGCCTGCATCAAATGGCAGCGCCAGTGCACTGGCTTGCCGAAATTCGACGGCGTTACTGAGCCCGACTCGCTCTGCCAAAGCTGTTGCGACCTCGATGTATTCCGCCGTTAAATCGATACCTGTCGCCTGGCAGTTGTGTTCCGTTGCGAGATACCTTACAGAACCACCGAGTCCACAACCTACATCCAGCACGCGACTGCCCGGCACTAGCTTCGCACGGCTGGCCAATTCCACGGTGGCTTCGCGGCCACGGATGTGGAATTCGTCTACCGGTGCCAAGTCTTCCGGGGTAAGCTGCTCTATGTTCTTACCCATTGCCTGGAGGGCTTTTAGAATAGATTCCAAAATTCCGTCTACACCGTAGTGACTTTCAACAGATCGTTTTACATCTGCCATTCTGCTCATCCTCCACCGTTGCGTCAGACGGTATTCTAACTATGTCAGCGGTTCATGCTGCGAGCGGGCGCGCCGTAGTGAACGCGCACGAATGGATCGCTCGGTGGTTCACCGTGCCATGCGTGAGCGACGCCAGATAACACGACCGCACAAATCGTAATGACTAGTTTTTGCAGTGCTTTCACGGTCGGCGGTGCTTGCCGTATTCCGAAATGTAGCTTCGCTGCGTCGGTAGCGCCGCTGCCTATATCCTTGTGTTCTCTTCGTGAAACTCGATAACATTTTTGTCCGGATCACGGACAAATAGGGACGTACCACCGGGAAACTTTATCGGTCCCTCGGTAATCGAAATCCCTTTTTGGTTCAGGGCATCCTCAACTTCCTTTATGTCTCGCACCGCCAATGCTACATGCGTATACCCGGCGTGCTTATCTTCGACATCCATCAATACATTCGGGGTCTCACCACTGGAGGCGTTGAGGATTAAGTTAATGATGGTGCCTGAGGGATGCGTCAGTATGGCGACAGGCTCAGGACCAACCGGGCCGACGATGAACTCGAACCCTAGGTCCTCATAGAATCGGCGGGCTCGATCTAGATCAAAGACGCGGATTCCAATGTGGGCGACGCCGGTAATAAGGTTTTTCATTTCAGCCATAGTCCCGATCGTAAACATCCTTAAAGATCAGCATTTCAGTCAATCTATTCTCGTTGTTACCTGGAAAGCCGCAGTTCGGCACAAAGTCCACTGCATCTTTATACGTCCCGAATATCCTGTCCCATATCGGAAGATCCGAATAGTTATAGTCATGCACGTCTAGCTGGTGATGAATGGAGTGCAACTCCGGCGTTTGAATAAAGTATCTTAACCATCTGGGCGTTCTGACATTGGCGTGATAGAAGTACTCTCCTGTCGCAGCAAAAAAATTATACCAAAACCCTCCCAAAACAGAGCAACCGAGTACCGGAAACAGTATAACGGCACTCAAAAGTGAATTGCTCAATATCTCTACAGGATGTTTATAGAAAGACGTGAAAATCTCTATTCTCGAGGGCGAATGATGGATCTGATGAAATACCCGCCAAAATCCGTTCTTGTGTCTGAGTCTGTGCCACCAGTAGAAGACAAAAGTGCCGATAAACCAACCGATAAAACCCTCTGCGAGTGGAAACTCCAAGCTAGAAAACCACACAAGCGAGGCGCCACCAAAAAACTTAATCCAGAGTTGCCCGGTTCCCAAGGTAATGCCCAGCTGCGCAAGATTGATTAGCACTGCGCGAAAATACCAACCGGGAACATGCGGTAATTTCCGCCCTGGGAAAACCCGCTCAAGCACTAAGAAAGTCAGGGTCGAACAAATGATCAATACCGTTGGTAACGTCATACCCTGAAAGTATAACGTTTGAAAATTACGCGGATTTTGGAGTTAGAGGTCTTTTATGTAGCGGATAATCTCGCCTGAATAGCCCAGCTCTTCATACACATGGCGTGCACGGGTATTGTTCGCGAATACGTGCAACGTCATGGTCAATGCGCCCCGCTCTTGGGCTGCATTTTCTGCTGCCACAATCAGCGCTCGGCCAATACCCTTCCCTTCCACTTCGCGAGCGACTGCTAACACTTCCAAGTGTGCGCTTGGCTCGTGGCTCAACATTTCCTCACGTAAGCTAACGAGACTCAAACCCAGCACAGCATTGTTCGCATCTACCGCAACGTGCGCCAAACAATTCGGCGCTTCACCATCTAGCCAGGCTTGTAAGCTCTGCTCGTCTCCGCGCCATAAGTCCTCGGCTGACCGCCGGGCCGGTATGTCAAACGATGCGAGACGAGGAAGCAGAGATCGCATGGCCTCACCGTCGCTAGGTAAGGCTACTCGAATGCTGTACTCCATCTACGCGTTCTAGCTCTTAGCAGGCTTTTGATTGGCCGTTTTCTCGATGACAGCCAATACATCCACTAACGTATTCTCTTCGCTTGCATTGAGTGGTAATGCACCGGCATCAAGCAAGAGTTGGCCAAATTCTCGACGAAGTTTTTCTACTGTCCAGCGGAAAGGGTCAGGTGCCTCTATCGGCACCGGTGGTATGGAGAAACCGACATGGTAATGCGGCTGTTTTTCGAAACAATCAAACCGCAGGACCTCTTCTTGCTGCGATGACGCAGTCGGGCCAAGAACACGAATGGTCAAGCCTTTATCATGCCCAACATCCCGGTACTCCGTCGAAAATACGAAACGTCCGAGTCGTTCTTCCATTCCTACGTCCTAATTATTCGTTTCTCTAGCCGTTTCTTAGTCATGCCTTAATTTTCCGTCGGGTCACGCAACGACCAAAGTCACCTGCGGCTTTGGAGCGCAGCGGAATCGCCATCCGGTAAAGCGCCTTGTTATGCGGTGTCTTTTTAGTCAAACAGGTAGGCGGTGTGTTCATGATCTAATGACGATAACCAATTTTCCGACGAAGTCTTTCTTTTTGAAGTCAGCTTGGGCACGTGCGATGTCGGCTAGCGAATATGCTCGAGCTAACAGTGGCCTGATCCTGCCACTGAGTGCGTAGTCTACTACTGCGTTGAACTCTCGGCGGGATCCTTGACTCGAGCCGATGAGATCGAGGTGGTTGAGGTACATCGTCCGCACATCGAACTCGACGACGGGTCCGCCGATCGCCCCGCAACTGACGTATCGTCCTCGTCGCCGCAGTAGCGCCAGAAGGTCGGAGAAAAGCGGCCCGGCCACCGTGTCGACTACGACGTCGATCGGACCACTCAGTGCCTTCATTACCTCAGTCTTAAAGTCGCCGACGCCGCGTGTGATTACTGCCGCTGCGCCAATTTCCCGCAACGCGGCTTCCTTACCTGGACCGACGACCGCAACAGGCACTGCACCCCTCGCCCGACAGAGCTGTACCACGCCCGAGCCGACGCCGCCGGAAGCACCAGTAATAAGAATAGTTTCCCCGGACGTCACCCGGGCGCGATTCAGCATGCGCTCGCCGGTTACATAGGCACAACAAAAAGTGGCGAGTTCGGCGTCACTAAGGTCGGTATCGACCGACCGGGCATTCTCCGCCGGCACCGCTGCGTACTCGGCGAACCCACCATCTCTGGCGTGGCCGATATAGTCGACGCTCGCTGAGTTTTCATCGGCGTCGTCATAGATGCCAAAGTCGATCATGACTCGCGCCCCGATGCGCGCTTGGTCCACGCCAGCACCTACAGCTATAATGCGTCCTGCGATGTCGGCACCCTGAATTCGAGGGAATTTTAGTGGCTCGTCTCCGAAGCTCGACACAGCGTCGGGGTCATCCTTCGCGCCGTAGGCACCTTCCCGCACCCAGATATCGGTGTTGTTAACCCCGCAAGCCCCCACCTCCACGAGCACCTCTGCCACCGCGGGCACGGGCACAGGAACGTCGTCGCGGTACTCCAGCATCTCGGGTCCGCCGTGCCCGTGAGGAGCACCGCCCTCATCGTCTCAGGCATAATCATGATGTTTTGCTACCATCGTCACCCAAAAAGTCGTCAGATTCGCATCACCGCATAACATTTGGGTAACAGGCGCGACGATAGGAGCGTCCTGGTTGACCCAGTCGTTAAGTGCTTATTGCACAACCCGCCACATCAACAAAAGCCTCATACATTTTAAGTTCATCAAGTATTCGCTCCCGGTGTTCTTTACTCTTTAAAGGGTTTAATGCAGTTAAAGTCTCCTCTAAGAGCTCTTTTTTTTGTTTCGGTACAAATATTACAGCAGATATTCTGTCACAAAACTTATCGGAACCTCGTTGATTGTAGCCTTCCTCCCACATACCAATTAATTTATTACCTTCCCAATATTCTTGCCAAATAGGGTTGTCAGGGCATCCATACATAGTCATTCCCAGATCATGATGATCAAACATACCTGCGTGTATCTTGCTACAATCAGCCACGATAATATTAATTGTATTTTCAGAGTATGGCGGGAATTTTTCTACTTTTTCTAGAAGTGCCCATTGCAGCTTAATTTGTTGAGTACATGTCCTAAAGTCTGGATCCTCATGGTCACTTGTAAGTATATAGCCCTGTAGAACATCTCCAGTTAATTTCTCTTTTATACCTTTATTTAGATCCGGTCGTACTAACTCAAGGTTTACAGTAACACCGTTTTCGGTAGCAAAATTAAAGTCAACTGTTTTATCATTTTCTGGATTTACATTCAGCTCATAATTGAGGCTCAAATTTCTTCTCTCGCACCAATATGCAAAGAGTACTTCGAATCGGATTTCATCATCGTTCCGTTCATACCACTTTGCCAAGAGCAGATTATGTTTGCCCGTTTTCTTTAAATTGTCGACTATTTCTTCCATCCATGAACCTTTTAGCGCTTAACTAGAAATAGACGTACTAACATTCATGTAATAACACGGATCGTGTTAGGCTCTATCATGGATCTATGACCTACAACAGCACCTCACTTTGGAATCGTAGCCTGGTTTCGTGAGTGATAGGCGGATGGGCACGCGGCCAACATTCAAACCGCGTGCGGGCGACCGACAGGGCAAGGATTGTTCTGACATGCATGGCAGGGATTGTTCCCAACAATCCTTCTGCATTTCCTCCATTGCACCTGGACGTGCAGGTGCCGCGAAGCACAGGACGTGCGAGAGCGGCCATCCTTGGAGGTCAGATGCACTAATACCGCGTACGCATGGATGCGGAACAGCGGCCAACAATCCCTTTGCATTTCCTCCGTCTCGGCAACTGCTCCGACAACTGCTCCTGCGTTGTTCTAACTTCCAGCATCCCTGCCGGTCGCCTGCGTTGCTCTCGGTTGCTGCTCCTGGCGCAACTCTACCTCCTCCTTCCCTGGAGTCGTAACTTCCGACATCTGACCGCCAGGAATGGTGGAAATGCAAAGGGATTGTAGGAACAATCCTTGCCCTGTCAGTCGCCTGGAGGTCAGATGGAGCGGCCCACACGATACCCTACGACTTGATCTGTGTACCGACACCCTGATCGGTGAAAATCTCAAGTAAGACGGCATGATCGACGCGGCCATCGACAATAGTCACGGTAGACACGCCACTATTAATCGCATCGAGTGCACAGCGAACTTTAGGTAGCATGCCGCCTTCGATGGTACCGTCAGCAATCAGACTATCGATCTCCTTGGCGGATAGACCCGTCAATAACTTGCCATTCTTATCTAAAATCCCGGGCGTATTGGTAAGCAGAATCAGTTTCTCGGCCCGCAGCGTAATCGCGAGCTTGCCGGCGACCGAATCGGCATTGATGTTATAAGTCTGGCCGTCAGCACCGACGCCGATAGGCGCGATGACGGGTATGAAGTCTCGCGTGTCGAGCAACGCCACCAATTCGGGATCGATGCCCAGCACTTCACCGACGTGACCGATATCAATGATCTCAGTCGGTAACTTCTCATCCTTGGCGGGGCCGTTCATGATCAGCTTGCGCGCGCGGATCAAACCGCCATCTTTGCCCGATAGCCCCACTGCCTTGCCGCCTTGTTGGCTGATAAGGCTTACGATCTCTTTGTTGACGAGACCGCCGAGTACCATTTCCACCACATCCATGGTCTCACGATCAGTAACCCGCAGACCGTCTACAAAACGACTCTCCTTGCCCATGCGCTTGAGATATTCACCGATCTGCGGGCCGCCACCATGCACCACCACCGGATTCATCCCGACCAGCTTCATCAACACGACATCACGCGCGAAGTTCTGCTTCAGTGAGTCGTCGACCATCGCGTTACCGCCATACTTGATGACAACGGTCTTGTCCGAGAATCGTTGGATGTACGGCAGCGCCTCTATCAAGATTCGAGCGCGGTCGGTTGCAGTCATAACCTCTCCCTTACCCTCCCCAACACGTGGGGAGGGGGGCGTTGATTGTTCATAACTGGGCATAGAGGTTTGTATTGTACAACGTACCCACGCGCAAACGGAGACTAGGTAACCGTATCTGACATGTTCAGCGGAATGTTTATTTCTTGAAGACTGAAGTTCTAAGTTTCAACTCCCTCCATGGGGGAGGGCCGGGGAGGGGGTAAAAAAAGGCCGCTATCAAGCGGCCTTTTTGAGTCAAATATGTCGGTTAGCCGACATCGACTGCGATGCGCTTGGGCTTTACAGCCTCGGACTTCGGCAGCACCAACTGGAGTATGCCATCCTTGTAACTGGCTTTGACTTTACCCTCGTCAACCTGAGTACCGAGTCGTAGGCTACGCGAATACTTCCCGTAGCGGCGCTCCTGCCGTATCACACGCTCACCGTCCTTCTCTTCTGACTCACTCTTGGTTTCGGCGCTAATCGTCAACACACCGTCTTCCAAGGTTACGTCGATATCTTCCTTCTTGACGCCCGGCAGCTCGGCTCGAACTACGTAACCGTTGTCGTCTTCACTGACGTCAACCGCCGGCACAACATTACGTGTCGGTTCGATCAACCGCGCCGGCCTGAAAAAACCTTCGAAAAAATCACCAAAGTCATCATCAAACCATCGCAAGCCATTACGACTAGCAATTCTGGGTACTAAGTTTGTCATCTTAAACCTCCTATAATTGATAAAGCGTTCGTGCAGCCCTGCTACGGTTACGCATCTATCCGCGTCTACGGCGTTGCGCTTCGGAAAGTGGGCTCAACGTACTGCCACGTACGCCTGCGTGCACTTTCCTCGCGCGCCTTGTATCCACAGACACCTGCGCGCCCTCGCTACGATAGCCGGTAGGAAATACATGCCGGCCAACTGCATCGATGTTCTTTATATGGGGATCCCGGCCTAGGACTTCAAGTGCTGTGGCCAAAATAATCGAGACTTAAAGGATGTAGCGCGCGAGATCCTCGTTGCCAACCAAGTCTGCCAAATGATCATCGACGTACGCGCGATCTACGGTGACGTTTTGGCCAGATCGGTCGGCCGCTTCAAACGAAATCGTTTCTAGCAAACGCTCCATCACTGTATGCAATCGGCGGGCACCGATATTTTCAGTTTTCTGGTTGACTTCCCACGCCACTTCAGCCGTACGACGTACACCGTCCTCGGCGAAGCTGAGCTCGAAGCCCTCGGCCGCCATTAATGCCGCATATTGTTCGGTGAGCGAGGCATCAGGTTCGGTCAGTATGCGCACGAAGTCCTCAGTAGTAAGCGCATCGAGCTCGACTCGAATCGGTAAACGGCCCTGCAATTCGGGAATGAGATCGGATGGTTTAACCAAGTGAAATGCACCGGAAGCAATAAACAATATGTGATCCGTCTTAATCATGCCGTACTTCGTCGAGATCGTACAACCTTCGACCAACGGCAACAGATCGCGTTGTACACCCTCACGCGAGACATCGGGACCGCGCACCTCGGAGCGGCCGACGATTTTGTCGAGCTCATCTAGAAAGACAATGCCATGCTGCTCGACGCGCTCGACCGCCCGCACCTTGATGTCATCCTCGTTGATCATGCGCGCGGCCTCTTCCTCAACCAGAAGCTGCTTGGCCTCTTTAATCCTTAGTTGACGTGTGTGCGTTTTACGCCCGCCCATATTCTGAAACAGCCCTTGGAGTTGGCTTGTCATCTCCTCCATACCCGGTGGCGCGATAATCTCTACCCCGACGTTGGGCATGCTGAGCTCGACCTCTATCTCCTGGTCATCCAAGTCGCCTTCGCGCAGCTTCTTTCGGTAACGTTGCCGCGCCGCCGTATCGTCGGAAACACTTTCATTCTCGGCCCCAACCGCAAACCCGACCTGGCGCGCCGGCGGCAGAAGGATGTCCAAGATCCGGTCTTCCGCCGCGTCTTCGGCACGTTGATGGACTTTCCCCATCTCTTCGATACGCGTCATCTTGACTGCCATGTCTACAAGATCACGTACGATCGAATCTACCTCGCGGCCAACGTAGCCAATCTCGGTAAACTTTGTCGCCTCTACTTTGATAAACGGGGCGTTTGCAAGCCGTGCAAGGCGACGTGCAATCTCGGTTTTGCCCACCCCGGTCGGCCCGATCATTAGGATATTCTTGGGCATAATTTCGCTGCGCAGTTCTTCATCTTCGACCTGCGCGCGTCGCCAGCGATTGCGCAACGCAATCGCCACCGCACGCTTGGCGGCGTTCTGACCGACGATGTGCTTGTCCAGCTCCTGAACGATCTCGCGCGGGGTCATTTCGGACGTTGACGACATGCTTAGCGCAACTCCTCGATCGTTACCTGGGTGTTGGTAAAAACACAGATGTCGGATGCGATTGCCAGGCTCTTTTCGACGATGGCGCGTGCATCTAGGTCGGTATTGTCGAGCAACGCAGACGCGGCGGCCTGCGCATAGGGTCCGCCCGAGCCGATCGCGATTAACCCGCGTTCCGGCTCAATGACATCGCCATTGCCGGAGATAATCAACGAGGCTGTGGTGTCGGCCACCGCAAGTAGCGCTTCTAAACGGCGCAATAGTCGATCGGTGCGCCAGTCCTTGGCCAACTCCACCGCTGCCCGCACCAATTGTCCGTGGTGCTGCTCGAGCTTGCCTTCGAACTTCTCGAACAGCGTAAGCGCATCGGCCGTGCCACCCGCGAAACCAGCGATAACCTGGTCCTTATAGAGACGCCGCACCTTGCAAGCGTTGGCTTTGATGATGGTATTACCCAGAGACACCTGGCCATCACCGCCAATGACGACAGAATTGCCCTTTCGGACAGAGACGATGGTGGTGCCTTTCAAATCCTGTAACAAAGTATGTTCTCGTACGAGCCCGGGGAGAAGGTAAGATGGTGACGGTCCCGACAAAAGTCAAGGCCGGCCCAAAGCATTGTAACCAATAACCTTTGAGGGGTTAAATGCCAGTTTCAGCCGCCGGCGCCGGCCGGCTGCCGAGACCGGCCGCGTAGGTGCCAAAACAATCGAAAGCCGAGCAACAAGGCGAGTATGGCGCCGTAAATGACCGGCTCAGAAATATCACTTTTCACCAGCCACAAAAAATGGATCACACCCAAAACCGCGATCACGTATACCAGCTGGTGCAGCCGCTGCCAGCGTCGCCCCCCTAGTCGTCGGACCATACCGTTAGTGGATGTTACCGCAAGCGGGATAAGCAGTAAGAAACTGGCCACCCCTACCGTGATGTAGGGGCGGTCAAGAATATCTTCGATAATCGCGTCCCACATGAAGAACTGATCGAGCCAGATATAACTTACGAAATGCAGGCAGGCATAGAAGAATGCGAAAAGACCCAGCATACGCCGCAAACGAATCACGACATGCCAACCGGTTAGCCGACGCAACGGGGTAACGGTGAGAGCAATGAACAGAAACCGTAATGTCCAGTCGCCGGTATAACGCCGCACTGTTTCCACCGGGTTAGCGCCGAGGTTGTTGGTCACACCATCCCATACTAGCCACGCCAGTGGTACCAAACACAAGACAAAAAGAACCGGTTTCGCTACCCACCGGATCCACTGGATCTGGGTCATGGACTCCGGTCGCTAGCCTAGTAGTTCTTTTTTAAATCCATGCCAGCATAAAGACTGGCTACCTGATCAGCGTAACCATTGAACATCGGCGTCGGGCGCTTGGGAGAGAACAGGTTGTCTTCACCAATACGCCGTTCGTGGCTCTGACTCCAGCGCGGATGATTGACCTTGGGATTTACATTGGAATAGAACCCATACTCCCGCGGCCCTGCTTTGTTCCAGGTGGTTGGCGGTTGTTGCTCTACAAACCGCATCTTGACGATGGACTTGATGCTCTTAAAGCCGTACTTCCATGGCACCACCAAGCGTATCGGTGCGCCATTCTGATTCGGTAAGACTTCACCATAAAGGCCGACCACGAATATGGTCAGTGGGTGCATGGCCTCATCCATACGCAAACCCTCGACATAGGGCCAGTCCAAACCACCGCCAAACAGACCTTTGACTTGGCCGGGCATTTGCTCCGGGTTATAAAGCGTGACGAACTGGACATATTTTGCTCGCGAGTTCGGCTCAAAACGCTTAATGACATCGGCCAACGGAAAACCTACCCACGGGACAATCATGGACCAAGCCTCGACACAACGCAGTCGATAGACGCGCTCTTCCAGCGCATGAGGCTTGATGAAATCGTCGATATCATAGACGCCGGGTTTAGCGACCTCGCCTTCCACGGTGATGGTCCAGGGCCGAGTTTTCATCTTGTGGGCGAGTTTCGCCGGTGAACGCTTGTCAGTGCCGAACTCGTAGAAGTTATTGTAGCTCGTGATGTCTTTGTATTTGGTGAGTTTCTCGTCAAGCTGGTAGGCAGTCTTGCGTACGTTCTGAAGCTTCTCACCGGCATCAGCTGTACCCGGAACCAGCAGGCCCGGGGCAACCACAGTGGCGGCCACTGCGGTCGCCGCGGTCTGCAAGAACTGCCGCCGTTGCTCAAAAAACTCCTTGTCAGTGACTTCGGAATTCTTGATATCCGGTGCTTGCTTTATGAGCAACATTTTTCCGTCCTTCTATCAGTCACGATTATTCCGACCTTCGACCACTCACCTGGTTCCACAGGTCGTAAAGTACTTTAAGTATATCGCCTCTTGTCCACAACCTACTATTCATCGGTAGTCACCGCGGCAGTAAGGGCACGAACACAGGCCGCGGCCCAGCCCATAGCACCGAGCCGCAGCCAAGTCCTCCCCAACTACGCTGGCCGAAACAAGCAAAGGAGTCTATTTGCTGCGCCGAATCGTTATCCTCGCAACCGGATTTCGCCAATCCCGGTCGGCTGCAATGAGGTCACTGATACCGTGGATACCAGCATGGATGTGAACATAGCCTTCGCCGTCATCATCCGGTGAGACGCCCGCACCAGTACAACCGTCGGGTGGCCCCGGAATGTTTGCACACGATTCGTCATTCGTCTCGCTGCCAGCATCATATGCGGGAGAATAGACCACACGCTCGCCATGGCCTATCGGCCCCTAACACCCCGCATCGCAAAAAAGCCGTCATTGGTTGACACCAACATGGCTGCTGCCGGTAGTTCCTCGGTCGCTAGAACAAGATTTGATAGGAACGCATGGGATTATCACAAAACTATCACGGAACCTTTTTGGAATTGTTAGAAAAATTAGATCGGCAGTCCTGTACAATGTTCAATCTCGAGGTGATAATTTCACTATGAAATCATCGAAAAAGCTTGTCACATCTTTCCTTGCACTGGGTTTCTCGCTGACATATGCCACCAGCCCAGCCGCAACACAGGAGTGCTCGGCCAGCAGCGGCAAGCACACCGTGGCCTTGCTTGAGCTTTATACCTCTGAAGGGTGCAGTAGTTGTCCACCGGCGGATCGATTGTTGAGTTCGTTGCCGGCCCGCGAACTAGGTGCAGATCAGGTAGTTCCACTTGCGCTGCATGTGGACTATTGGGATTACCTCGGCTGGCGCGACCCTTTTGCACAAAACAAATTCACCAAGCGCCAACGTCGCATGGGGGCGGTCAATGGTCTACCCACCATCTACACCCCACAATTCCTTTTGAATGGCAAAGACTTTCGACCTTGGCGCGCGCGAAGTGTCGACAAAGAGGTGGCCGACATCAATCGATCCAAGGCACGCGCGCAGCTGAAAATAAACCTTAAGCAGAATGCCGCGCAGTTACATATAATGGCAAGCGCCGACGTGCCCGATGCCACCGATAGGCACAGTGCTGATGCCTACATCGTACTTTACGAAAACAAACTAAGCCGACACGTAAAGGCAGGCGAAAATGCTGAGCGTACATTGAATCATAATTTCGTTGCGCGCGAGCTCGTTGGACCGATTCGCCTCAAATCAGGGGGCGTGACGTTTGATGAGACCTTGACATTAGCCGAAGACTGGAAAACAAAGGACTTAGGTGTTGTCGCATTCGTGCAAGATCGACGTAACGGCGACGTACTGCAAGCGCTAGCGTTGCCTGTGTGCCAATAACAAACGCGCCAGTCACGCGTTTAATTCCACCCCTACTAGGTCGATCTACGTTGCAACGCGGCGATACGCTCGTCCAGTGGCGGGTACGTCATGAAAAGCCGTTTGATTCCTCGACCGATACTGCCAGAAATCCCGAAGGCAGCCATTTGATCCGGCAAGTGTCACTCGCCCACACCGCCAGTACCGACTCGGCGATGATGGTTGTAATCCAAAAGACAGGGCCATGCCCACGCTCAGTCTTGAATACCGCGCGATCAGCAATATGACCGATGGCGCGCGACAAAAAGACAACGAACGTATTAACCACCCCTTGAATCAGCGCCAGGGTTATCATGTCACCATTGACGACATGCATGACTTCGTGCGCGAGCACCGCCTCCACTTCGTCTTGTCCCATGGACTGCAAGAGCCCCGTGCTGACTGCTACCAACGCGTGATTTCGCCGCATCCCGGTAGCAAAGGCGTTCATGTCCAGAGAATCGTGGATGGCGACCTCAGACGTGCCAATACCCGCCCGTTGCGCCTGGCGTTTCACAGTTTCGAATAACCAGGTCTTGGTAGGATTTTCCGGCCGCTCGATGACTCGGGCTCCAGTCAAGCGCTTTGCTGTCCACTTCGAGATCGCCAGGGAGATTAGCGACCCGCTGAAGCCGATAATGGCCACGAAGATCAATAGCGCATTGTAATCAATGCCTATCGCTGCTCATCGAGCAGACGCCGATACCAAGCAATCGCATCGAGACGCTAAGCACGACCAGTACGGCGATGTTAGTCGGCAAATGTAGCGCGATGCGTTTCATAATCTTCCTCCACCGACAGTGCGCGGCGCGGGATTTCCGGGTTTTCTACCTGCCTAACTAAGGAAAAATGCTATCATAAAAAGAGTAAGCCGTAGTCTCGAGACATACGTCGTGGGACCCGCCTACTCTAAGCCACATAAGCCCTAGTTTTCCATTCGAGATACGGTCTGTCAGCCATGCAAACTGCCAAGACAATCGTAGATGCCCAGCTGAAAGAGGCGCTGATCTCGATGACAACATTGGGGTACATCGAAGAGCATCAGCTACTGACGCACAGCCAGCTTGAGGACGCCAAAAAGAGCCTGCAAGCACTATTTCTGCGGACCAGCGGCGAAGAGACCATGTTGCGCAAGCTAATCTTGATCTTGAAGACAACCAAGACTATCAACAAGGCGTTTACCGACGTATCCAAGATTCTGGCCGGCATATCGCGAAGTGCAGAGACACTCGAGAAAAAACTTGGTGCATTAGCCGGTCAATTCGATCGCTTAAAAATCACAGCGGAGGAGAATAGCGACTTTATTGGCCCGTTCATGGTGTTTTCGCGCGAGTTTTTGAACCGCATCCGCGTCCTCCGCAGCGCCATGGAAAGATACATCGGTGTGAAGGAGAACGAGGCCAGGTACGCGAACGTGCGCCGCATTGCCCAAGAAGCAAGGCACCGCCTTAAGGATAGGCTATCGGGGGCACTTGGAGCGCGGGCACGCAGCCAGGTGGAAGCAAGAATCAGGAAGGATGTTGTACAGACATTCGATTACGGTGAAGCAGAGAAAAAACTCAAATCCGCCAAACGCAAGTCGCGGATGATGACTGAGGAAGTAAACGAGATATTGGCTGACTTGAAGGAAATGTGCCAAATGGTGATGAACCCAGACATGCGGGAAAAGACTCAAGATCATACCAACTTGAACGGAGCTACCTATGACGATATGTATTCGATATGTCGTGCGGGTTTCAAAGCACACTTGCGCCTGGGGAAAACAAAACAGGGCATGATTGAATTGTTTAAGCTATATCAACACGCGTATGGGATGTTCAAGCTAGACTTTGAGAATCTAAACCGGGCAATCGCGCCGATGATGTCTAACGCGGACATCTACTTCCAGTCCAAGGAAGAAGATCAGGATATTAGTTCCAAGCGCGAGAAACTGCAGAAGATCGAGGTTCTAATCCCATTCGTGGAAAGGACAGCGGAAGCGCTGCCAGAGAAGGATACGCGCAAGTACGCCAAATTCTCAAAGAGATTCTCAGAGATAATCTCCGAGGAGAACAGGCCCTGGTCTTATATCGGTGGTGATCTATTGCGGTTTAAGGTTATGGCTGAGGCCGAACTAAGCGCCCGCATGTAATACCCTGTCTCACCCTCAACCTCGGGCGCCAATCGTCAATGCCTCATCAGTCACAAAACTGTTGGAAACCTATACGGTACACAGGCCAGCCATTCGCCGCCAACTGCGAAACGTCCATCACATATTCAAGCCACACCGCGGGCTCAGAATAGGTAAATGCGATTCCATCGATCCCATGGCGTTGCGCTGTCTCCACCAGTTCCTCGGGTTGGGCGTAGGCAGCCGTAGCTTGACCACGGGCTAGTGCATCCAGCGCTTCGACGCCCCAGGAGATTTCGAGATTGTGACAGCCGCCACAACGAAAATTACAACCACAACTACTACGGACATAACCCGGCTACCGGGACGGGAGCGGCGTACCGGTTTAGCTTCAATGGGACCGACATCGATCGCAGATATTATGCCGCAGGAGAGGTTATACAAGGTGCCATGACGATTAACATGGGCCTAACAAAAACCACGCTGACCGTGACGAAGCGTGCAGCACCATAGACACAGATGGCAACGTGCTCTCGATTTGTCTCGGCGCTCCTATAGTCGAGTCGTTATGAACCGATACTGCGTCGGGGCGACAACCGGTGGTGTCGTCATGTCTATCCGCTCACGGCCGCTCGTTGATTAGTTCGCCACAGTTCCAACAATACTGAAAGTTAGCCGGGTTTTCCTCGTGACATCCCGTACAGTAGACGTCGCCTTCGACTTCAGACAATTCGTAATTTTCGATCACCTTATTAGCGCGTTCCATATCTGCCTCGTCCAAAAGCCAAACCTCTGGATAGGCATGTGTGAACGGAATCTCCCCCAAACCACCTTGCGCGTTCTCATTGAACACGCGCACCTCGATATGCGCCTGCGTTAACAAATTCAGGACAATGTAGGCATCGGGAAGGTCGGCGGCGGTGTAAAGCTTATGCACGAGATCTAGCACCTCTTATATAGATGCGCCGCTATTGTTTCATCTTTTGCATGCCGGGGGCCAGCAATCTAAACCTTAGCCCGGACCGATTTTTAGGCGTGGGTGTTGGTGTCGACGGATTTTACAGGCGACGCTCAAGGGCACCTGTGGGGAGCGCGGGGTGACGTTGGCAGGCAATTCGTACCCCATTAGGCACCCAGGCCAGTTCGATCCGCAAGCGGCGCTTGACGCCATAGTGTGTGCGTAAATCATTGTTTATCAGTGTATTCGTGGGCTTGTGCCGACGCGGTCATTGTCGATCGCGGGTCGTCTTACGATTGGCGTGAAAATTGCATATAAAATCAAGTGCTTACCCGCCGCGTCGACTAGGAAGCATTTGCGCGACAGCAATGAAAAAAAAGATCGCCGTCGAGGAGCTCGAGTTGGGGATGTATGTCTCTGGTTTCGATCGCCCTCAGCTCAATTCTCTGCCTTCGTTTCGCGGATTCCATATCAATTCACAGGCGCAAATTGACAAACTAAAACGTCAGTGCCAGTACGTCTACATTGACGTACCCGATGACCTCCCCTATCCGAGCACACGACACCCGGCGGCTGGGAAATGGCCACCAGCAAAGACTGCCGATCTACAACAACAAGCAGGGCTCGACTTCGAGATTCTCAAGCTCGATCCAAGTCCGCACAATGTAGCACCAAGATACTACGACACAACGGAATTGGAGGATGAAATTCGTACTGTCGCGCGTACTTACAATGAGCTCGTGGCAGCAACCAAGCTGTTGATGGAAGACGCGAGGTCCACAAGAAGTATAGACACAACTAATGTTACACAAATAGTGTCGCGCATGGTTGATAGCATCATCCGCAACTCCAACGCGCTAATGTGTTTTGGTCAATTGCAGAACATTGCGGACATAACAGTGCGTCACAGCATACATACTTGTATCTTCGCTCTCGCCTTCGGCCGTCACTTGGGAATGGAATCGACAGACCTATCAACGCTTGGCATAGCGACATTAGTTCATGATGTAGGAAAAGCAAAAGTACCAACTGAAATACTGAATAAACCAGACCGATTGACGCCGCAAGAATATGACGTGATGCAGCGACACGTTCGATGGGGCGTCGAGATTCTCATTAACTCGAAAGGTATTTCGGCCGCAGTACTAGATGGTGCCGGCTATCATCACGAAAGGTGGAGTGGCTCAGGATATTCGCGTGAGCTCAGAAAAAATCAGATTCCGTCCTATGCCCAGATCATCGGCATCGTTGACTGCTACGATTCGCTCATCAGCCAGAGTCCCTATCACGAGCCTATTGCGGCCCCCACAGCGTTACAAGATATTTACGGTTGGCGCGATAGTGAGTTTGAAACACTGCTAGTAGAGCACTTCATTCGCTGCATGGGGATTTATCCCATCGGTAGCATCGTCGAGCTGAACACCGGCGACATCGGTGTGGTTGTAACCGTAAACCAAGTTAGGCGCCTGAAACCACGTATAACGCTTGTGTTGATGCCGGACAAATCGCCGTATAGCCCGCTCAAGACGATTAACCTCATGCACCATACGACTGGAGACGGTCGGCCCTGCGAGATCGATCGCGTGCTTGAGCCCGGCGCTTATGACATCAAGCCAGACACTTACCTGCCGTTGATGCTCCGTAACTGATTGTTGCTTTTACTGAGCGTCGAAGAGCGCAAGTTGGTCGCCACTATGGGCCGGCACGCGGAATTTACCGCTATCCAAAATCGTGGTATCTCGATTCAATCCCTGTTGTTTACAGACCAACCGAAAGCGCCGTTCGATCATGGCCGCATAGTTACCAGTCCCGGTCATGCGCTTACCAAACCGTGGATCGTTGTCACGCCCAGCACGCATTTGTCGTACGAGCGACATTACTCGGTCTTTTTTCAAAGGGTAGTGGGCACCGAGCCACTCCTGGAATAGCTCGCTAATCTCGAGCGGCAGACGCAACATGACATAACGTGCGGTACGCACCCCATTCTGTGCGGATGCGGTGACGAGTTTTTCGATCTCTGCATCATTGAGACCCGGGATCACCGGGGCAACTAAAACTCCGGTCGGTATGTCGGCTTCAGCCAACGTGGCGAGTGTTTGCAGCCGTCGTTGGGGCGCCGCCGCACGCGGCTCCATACGACGTGCGAGTTTGCGATCGAACGTTGTCAACGATAACGTCACATGAGCCAGTCCCCGCGCCGCCATATCTGAAAGGATATCAATATCGCGCTCAACCAGGGTCGATTTCGTTACGATGGTAACGGGGTGGTTATAGGCTGACAGCACGCCGAGTATCTGACGGGTTATCTTGAATTTTCGTTCGATCGGTTGGTAGCAGTCGGTATTTGTCCCGAGCGCGATGACTTTGCAATGATAACTCGGTTTACGCAATTCCGCTGCGAGCAACTGCCCGGCATTAGGCTTGGCAAACAGGCGACTTTCAAAGTCTAATCCCGGCGAAAGTCCGAGATACGCATGGGTTGGACGCGCATAACAATACACACAACCGTGTTCACAGCCACGATAGGGATTGATGGATTGCTCAAACGGGACATCCGGAGATTGATTACGCGCAATTACGGTGCGAGACGTGTCTTCGGTTACCGTGGTGCGTAGCGGTGGCGGTTCCTCATCAAGGCTCCCCCAACCATCATCAATGGCTTCATGTCGTAGTTCCTCATAGCGTCCGTCACGATGGCCGAGCGTTCCCCGACCCTTGCGAACCCGCAGTTCGGGATTGACGATACTATTTTCCTCGGATGAGTTTGACATGTATTCTCAACCCCCATACCACCTAGACAATGCCGACAACGTTAAACTCGTGAGACATGAACAAAGGCCGTATCAACCGCGACCCAGAAAGGGCTCGCACTACCTGGTGGCGCTTGCCGCTGCGGTATTGGCGTCGATTATTGTCACAATGACCCAGGCGATCAACCAGACAAGCGATGCGGCACAAGCAGAAGAGATTGCTAGTCTCGCGGTGCGGCTTCGTGCCCATGTAGAAACGCTTGCCGGCTCGATCGGGGAGCGTAACCTAGTCCACTTTTCGGCGCTAACCGAGGCTGCAGATTACATCGAACAAATTTGGCGTAATCAGGGCTATAGTGTTACGCGGCATGAACACGAAATAAGGAGCAAAAAAGTGGCCAACCTGGAAACCGCCCGCCAAGGCCGGTCACCCGAAATTGTCGTTGTTGGTGCACACTATGATTCGGTTTTCGGCAGCCCCGGCGCCAACGACAACGGCAGCGGTGTCGCCGCTATGCTAGAACTGTCTGGCTACCTGGCCAAGGCGCAACCCCAACGTACGATTCGCTTCGTAGCATTTGTCAACGAGGAACCGCCATTTTTTAAGACTGAAGCCATGGGTAGCCGGCGATATGTAACGATGGCACGCGCCCGCGGTGACGTCATTCGGGCCATGCTTTGTCTCGAAACCATTGGTTACTACCGCGATGAACCTAACAGTCAACGGTATCCGCCGCCGCTTGGTCTATTTTACCCCGACACCGGCAATTTTATCGGTTTCGTATCCAACCTTCGGTCTCGGGCATTGTTAGGGCAGGTCGTTGCTGCCTTCCGCGCCGCCAGCGATTTTCCAGTCGAGCGCGTCGCCACCTTCGGATGGATACCCGGCGTAGACTGGAGCGATCATTGGTCATTCTGGCGAGAGGGCATTCCGGCCGTAATGATCACCGATACCGCACTCTATCGTTATCCGTACTACCACACTGCTGAGGATAAGCCCGACAAAGTCGATTACGAGCGACTCGCACAGGTGGTGCGAGGTTTGACGGCGGTCGTACGGGCGCTGGCCCACCCTCAGTGAAGTAGCGGCTATGGCCGAACTCAAACGCTACGCGCTCTGGCTCTTACCCGATCAAGTCGCCACTGATAGCTTCGCCA